>WPCJ01265017.1_pt1 | contig 175506 bp, 166 predicted proteins | sample 5399831 | NCBI WGS metagenome assembly WPCJ01 (sample SAMN12869470, study PRJNA574797) | sludge metagenome | isolation source: wastewater treatment of pH10 | place: China:Beijing | collected 2019-05-20
TAAAAATTGTTAGAAAACCTGTGGAAAACTTCTATTAAATATTTCTTTTAAAATTCATCAAATTTTGTAATGCAGATTTTCTAAAAATGTTTGATCAAAAATTTCGGAAAACTTTTATTTCATATTTGCTTCTTTTATCCGCATTAGAGTTTTAAATATTCATAAAATATTGGAGTTATAAACAATTGTTAGTAATGTATTTAATTTACTGAAAATCAAAATAAATATTATGTTGAATTCTTATTGATTAAGAATTAATTCCTGTGATGAAATATTTACAATTTAGTTATCCGCAAACTCTCGTCTACAACAATATACTACAATCTTATTTTTAAAAAAAAAGAAAAGAAGTTGTTTATGATTGTAAATTGACTTTGTGGAATTTTTTTGAGAATAAAATTTCCGAAAGGAGGGAATAAGTTTTAAATTTGTGAAACAAAGGGAGAAAAAATTTTCATTCTCTATTAAAAACCTCAAATAAAAATTTAATGAAAACAATAAAGGATTTCGATTTTAAAAACAAGAAAGCTTTAGTAAGAGTTGATTTCAATGTTCCTCAGCATGAAAATCTTAATGTTACTGATAATACAAGGATTACGGCTGTAAAACCAACTGTAGATAAGATCCTTAATGATGGTGGTTCAGTAATATTAATGACTCACCTTGGTAGACCAAAAGGTGAAGTGAATGACAAATACTCTCTTAAGCATGTTTTAGAAGAAGTTTCTAAAGTTCTCGGTAAAGAAGTAAAATTTGTTGAAGAATCGGTAGGAGAGAAGGCAGAACAAGCAGCAGCTGAACTTCAGCCGGGAGAAATCTTGTTATTGGAAAATCTACGTTTTCACAATGAAGAAGAAAAGGGTGATGAAGCCTTTGCTGAACAGCTTTCAAGATTAGGTGATTCTTATGTTAATGACGCTTTTGGAACAGCTCACAGAGCACATGCTTCTACTGCCGTAATTGCTCAATTCTTTCCTTCTACTAAATTTTTCGGTTTACTAATGGAAAAAGAATTGATTGCTATTGATAAAGTGCTTAAATCTGGTGAAAAGCCTGTAACTGCGATACTTGGAGGTTCTAAAGTTTCAACAAAAATTACAATAATAGAAAATATTCTTCCGGCAATTGATAACCTGATCATAGGAGGTGGAATGTCTTTTACTTTTATTAAAGCGCTTGGTGGAAGAATTGGAAAGTCCATTGTTGAAGATGATAAATTGAATCTTGCTCTAGAAATTTTAGCTAAAGCAAAACAACATAATGTAGAAGTTTATCTTCCGACAGATGTTATTATAGCTGATGATTTCAATAATGATTCTAACAGAAAAGAGAGCAGTATCAGAGAGATACCGGAAAATTGGCAAGGCTTGGATGCAGGCCCTAGATCTAGAGAAATTTTCAACGATGTTTTACTAAATTCTAAAACAATCCTGTGGAACGGTCCAATCGGTGTTTTCGAAATGTCTAATTTTGCTGCCGGAACTAAAGCTTTAGGAGATAGTATTGCAGAAGCTACAAAGTTGGGAGCTTTCTCATTAGTTGGTGGAGGTGACAGTGTTGCTTTCGTAAAACAGTTTGGTTATTCTGATAAAGTGAGTTATGTTTCAACAGGAGGTGGAGCAATGTTGGAAAGTTTAGAAGGGTTGGAACTTCCGGGAGTTGCTGCCATTAACAAATAGAAATTTACTTTTCCGCATAAATTTAAAAAACCGGCAAATTTTTGTCGGTTTTTTTTGCTTATACTTAATCAAGGTTCAAATAAATTTTTTAAGCGATTCTCAGCGAATTTAATTTTAGATTAAAAATAACTTGAAATTTTCTATTTTTTGTAATTATTAACAAATTTTGAACAAAATAGCTGAAAATTGACCTTCAGAAATATATCAAAAATCGATTTTCTAATTTTTTTCGATAATATATATCAAACTTGAAAATTCGTTTGAAAAAAGTGCCTTTACGTTGGAAATTGTTCCATGATAGACTGCTTTTAGCCAAAAAATAGGTGATTTTTTATATTTTTCACTCAACATAGAGATATAAAATGAATCGAGTAGGAGCGGTCTGATTTTTCTTAATTTCCAATCCGGATTTTTAGAAATCAGATTTTCCATTCCATTTTTTGAAAAATGATAAATGTGTCTCGGTACATCATAAGCTGCCCAAAATTCTTTATAATGTTTCGCATCATACGAAGTTGGATTTGGAACAGCAATAATTAGCAATCCTTTTTCTTTTAATTTTTGATTAAATGTTTCCAACATCTCACTTTGATTTTCTATGTGTTCAAAAACATGCCAAAGTGTAATTGCTTCTAAAGATTCATTTTCTATTGAAGAAATATTATCAATAATTTTTGCTTTTTGAGTTTTATTGATTGCAGCATTTCTGGCATCTGAATTCGGTTCAAATCCAAAAGTTTTAAAATCATTTTCAATATATTTTACAAATTCTCCAGCACCACAACCATAATCCAAAACGTTAGAACCTTTTTTAATTCTGTCAACAAGAATATTTTTTTTGTATTGAAGATTAAAGAACTGCAGAAATTTATAAAGCTTTTCTTTCAAACTTCCCGAATCCTGATGATGCGAAATATAATCTTCACTCTCATAATATTTTGAAATATTAGATGGAATAGGAGAGGTTTTAAAAATACCTTTTGTTTCAGTTTCTACAATTTCAAATTCTTCTTGTGTAAGAAAATGGTCTTTAATTTTCATTCTTAATAAAAGTTTTTAAACAAAAAGAATAATGAAAAATAACATTGTTCTTTAGAATGTTTCACGTGGAACATTTATAATTTTATCTACCTAAATAAATCAGAAGAACATTAATGTCTGCTGGAGAAACACCACTGATTCTTCCCGCTTGAGCAATAGTTTTAGGTTTTACTTTACCCATTTTTTGTTTAGCCTCAGCAGAAAGAGATGTGATTTTTGAATAATCAAAATCTTCTGGAATCCTGATAGTTTCCAATCTATTCAATTTAGCTACATTTTCCTTTTCTTTCTCGATGTAACCTTTGTATTTGATATTGATTTCAGCTTGTTCTCTTACTTCATCTTCATAAGTAGAAGCTACATCTTTTATAGCTTCAATAGCTTCTAATCTATCCAAAGTCATATTTGGGCGAGTCAGGATTTGAGCAGCTCTGTAAGCTTGGTCAACAGGAGAGGATTCTATTGTTTCTAGAATTGGATTGATGATTCCTGGTTTGAGAGAAGTTTCTCTAAGGAAAGTCTCTAATTCATCACTTTTAGTAATTTTTTCTTCCACTTTTCTTAGTCTATCTTCTTTTGCTAAACCAAGATTATATGCCTTTTCAGTTAATCTGATATCCGCATTATCTTGTCTAAGAAGTAATCTATATTCAGCTCTGGAAGTGAACATTCTATAAGGTTCTTCTGTTCCTTTTGTAATCAAATCATCAATTAATACACCGATATAAGCTTCATCACGATTAAGAATGAATTCTCCTTTATCGTGAACTTTATTATGCGCATTGATTCCGGCAATTAAACCTTGTCCGGCAGCTTCTTCATAACCAGTTGTGCCATTGATTTGACCAGCGAAATAAAGGTTTTCAACCAGTTTTGTTTCCAATGTGTGATTCAATTGGGTAGGAGGGAAGTAGTCGTATTCTATGGCATAACCAGGACGGAATACTTTTACATTTTCGAAACCTGGAATATGTTTCATCGCTTTGATCTGAACATCTTCCGGAAGTGAAGAGCTGAATCCATTAACGTAGATTTCCACGGTTTTCCAGCCTTCCGGCTCTACAAATAATTGATGTCTGTTCCTCTCCGCAAATCGATTGATTTTATCCTCAATACTTGGGCAATATCTTGGTCCTAAACTCTGAATTGTTCCGTTAAACATTGGACTTCTGTCAAATCCTTCTCGTAAAATATCATGTACAGTTTCGTTAGTATATACAATATGACAGCTTAATTGTTTGGTTAACTTAGGCGTATCTAAATAACTGAATTTCTGAGGATTTTCATCGCCTTTCTGTTCTTCCATTTTGGAATAATCGAGGCTTCTTCCATCCACACGTGGTGGTGTTCCTGTTTTCATTCTTCCTGCTTCAAAACCTAAAGAAACCAATTGTTCTGTAATTCCAAAAGCTCTAGGTTCTCCCATTCTTCCACCGCCTAATTGTTTATCTCCAACGTGAATCAATCCATTAAGGAAAGTTCCGTTTGTTAAAACAACAGATTTGGCTTTGATTTCTATTCCAAGAGATGTTACAACGCCAGCAACCTTATTATTTTCGATAATTAGTTGCTTTACCATATCTTGGAAAAAGTCAAGATTATTCGTATTTTCGAGAGCTAATCGCCATTCTTCTGCAAACATCATTCTGTCATTCTGTGTTCTTGGAGACCACATTGCAGGACCTTTGGAAAGATTCAGCATCTTAAATTGAATGGCAGATTTATCCGCTACAATACCGGAATAGCCTCCCATTGCATCAATTTCTCGAACAATTTGTCCTTTTGCAATTCCACCCATTGCAGGATTACAGCTCATTTGTCCAATGGTTTGCATATTCATTGTGACAAGGAGCGTTTTTGAACCAAGATTGGCAGCAGCAGCAGCAGCCTCACAACCTGCGTGACCTGCTCCAACTACAATTACGTCATATATTTCGCTTATCATATTCTATATTTTAAAGGTAATGTTTCACGTGGAACATTGACCATAATATTGAAACTAGCCCCGATTGACTCAATGTTTTTTAATTATTTTTTATTGAATCGTCGAAGTTCATTCTTCGCTTTGTAGCGGTTACCCCGCAACTAGCTTTGGGAAAAGCATTGGCGTGAGGGGTATGAGCGGAAAGCGGGAAATAGCTCCTAAAAATTTTTAAACTGATTGATATAAAAATCTTCTTTTGCTCGCATTTGGGTTTGTTCTTCCTCGGTTTTATCCTTGTATCCGCAAAGATGAAGAATCCCGTGAGCCAAAACGCGATTGAATTCTGATTCAAAGTTTTGGGATAGAGTAGAAGCGTTGTCCAAAATGCGCGGCAAAGATACGAAAATATCTCCCGAAATGGTTTTTCCCTTCACATAGTCAAATGTGATGATGTCTGTATAATAATCGTGGTCGAGATAATCCTGATTGACCTTGAGAAGATACTCGTCATCGCAAAAGATATAATTGATTTCGCCTAGCTTTTTGTTTTCCGTAAGAATCAAATTTTCCAGCCATTCAGAAGTTTTTGAATGGATTTCTACATTATCAATTTCTTCAAAAAAATAGTTTATCATATTTTTAAAACCAATGTCCTAAGATGACACTGAAAACGCCTTTATGTTTGTTAAGAGATTTGCTGAAGTTAACTTTTATCTGGCCAAAAGGAGATTTGTAACCAGCGGTGAGTCCGATAGAACTGTAATTGAGCTTGACAGCATCTTCAAATTTGATAGAGCTGAACATATTTGCAAAACTGAAATTCCCTATCAGGAAATAGTTTTTATTGAATCTCAATTGTAGATCATTGGAAGCAATGAATATATTATTATCTGTCAAAGATGCAAACGGATAACCAGCAAATTGTTTATAATTGGCAATAGGCTGCTCAAAGATCCCACCGACTCTATATTGATAAAAAGAAGGTAAATTATCGCCAATCGTGATTCCGCCATACAGATTCAAACGGTAAGTAAACATTTTCGAGATATAGAAATTCATCTTGATATCTGCTTTTATATTGATTGGCTTTTTCTCTAAATCCGAATTGAAAAGATCTATGATCTTCCCTTCAGCGTTAAGATAAAATCCTTTTGTCGGAAAATCGCGGTCGTTCTGTGTATCACTTTTTAAGAAAACATAGGGATTAAGATACTTTTCAATGATTTTATTCGTACCATTACTCTCACTTTCGAAATAATCATGACTCAAACCTCCGCCGATTGCAAATTTATCTTTCCAAACGGACTGAATAAAAACCTCATTTCTGAACCAGTCCCAAGTTTCGGTTGTATTATTGTCAAAATTTTTGAGGTTAAATGTCATTCCTGATGAATATAAACCAAAACCAGGAATATATCCGTTATCTATAAAGTAGTTGAAATAATATCTCGGATTATCACCAATTACTACATCTAAAGACAAATTGGAGTTTCTAAATAACAAACGCTTTGCTGAATAATTGAGCAACAATCCGGTCTTGAAAACTTCGTCGTAATGGAGCCCAAATTTCAAAAAATGACGGGATTCATCCTCAGTGACATATAATTTGAGATAACTGCTGTTGTTTTCCTGAACAATATCGTAATTAATGAACTTATAATTGTTGGTTGCGTACAATTTATCAATCATCTTATTCACGCTTCCATAAGTCTGCATAGAAGGCAGTTTAAGCCCCATTTTTCCACGAATGTAGTTGGATTTATAGATTCTTCCATTTTCTACAACAAGACTGTCTATTTTGTAAACGCTGGAATAAATTGGATTGATTGATGATCTAATTCTGTCAAAATTCCGTTTTGGTAATTTGTTAAGAATATCAACATATTTTTGTGCTTCAACATAACCACTATCCAAGATTTTTCTCTTATCGTCATAACTTGTAGCAGTCATTCCGGTAAGGTCCGGTTTGATATTGATATCTGTATACTTATACTGGTTAAGTGTTTCTTTTTTGATGTTGATATCAATAATTTGATTAAGAATAGAAATAATGCTATTCAGATTCTCACGTTTTGCCAAAGGCTGATTAAGGTCAACACCGATAACAATGTCAATTCCTTTATCTTTCAAAGGTTTTGAAGGAAAATTGACCGTCATCGCACCATCAACATAAATACTATCACCAACCTTCACAGGATCTAAAAGTGAAGGAAAGGCTGAACTTGCCATAATAGACGAAACCAAATCCCCTTTCTCAAAAGTCTTCATCTGGCCACTTTCTATATTGGTTCCGATGCACATAAAAGGAATCGGAAGTTTGGAGAAATCATCAATATTTGAAACGTTTCTCAGAAGTTCTTTCAGCAGGTAAACATTTCTCTGACCGGTACTAATAGAAGAGGGAAATGTAATCTTTCCATTTTTCAAGGGAACGGTAAACAGATATTTATCAACACTTTTGTTGAAAAAACTGGTTTCCTGTCGGGTTTTTGGGTCAGTTATTAATGAGTAGAAATCGGTATCCATTACGATTTTTTCGATGTCTTTACCTGTATAACCAGCCGCATAAAGTCCACCGACAATTGCACCCATACTGGTTCCGGAGATATAATCGATTTTAACACCAAGAGAATCCAAAACTTTCAAAACACCAACGTGTGTAAATCCTTTTGCGCCACCTCCGGAAAGAGACAATCCAATTTTAGGATTTTTCGGAATGACAAGATTTTCCTTTATCTGAGAATAACACATCAGATAAGCTAAAAATGGAATCAGATAGAAGAGCTTCTTGATCATTGTTAATTTTTTATATAGATTCTTTTGACTCTGGGAGAAATTGAAGTTAATACTTCATAAGTAATGGTGCCACAATATTTTGCAAATTCTTCTAATGACGGATTAGAATTAAAAATTGTTACGGAATCGCCTTCTTTTGCATTTACATTATCTACATCAATCATCATCATATCCATACAGATGCTTCCGACAATTGGGCAAAGTTGATTGTTGATACCAATATTCCCGACCTTGTTTCCAATCAATCTCGGAATTCCGTCCGCATAACCAACAGGAATGGTGGCAATCTTTGTATCTTCTTCCGCTTTGAATCGTCTGCTATAACCAACAGATTCTCCATTTTTTATATCAGAAATTTGAGAAATAACGGTTTTAAAACTGACTGAATGTTGAAGCTGCTTTTTAATTTCCGGGTTTGAAGTTTCTCCAATCATTCCGATTCCGATTCTTACCATATTGTATTGATAGTCAGTGTAATTGGTAATTCCAGAAGAATTAAGGATATGTCGGATTGGCTCATAACCCAATTTATCAATCAAATAACTCGAATTTTTTTCAAAGGTTTTTAATTGATTCAATGTAAATTCTTTTTCTTCCGGCATATCAGAAGATGAGAGATGACTGAAAATACTTTGAACTTTGACATTCATAGCGTTTAATTTTTCAGTTAATTTATCTAATTCAAAATCCTTAAAACCAAGACGATGCATTCCTGTTTCCAATTTGATGTGAATCGGATATTTCAATTGATTTCCAGATTTTATTAATTGTTCATTGAATAATTCTAAAACCCGAAGACTGTAGATTTCCGGTTCCAGATTATATTCAATAACACTGTCGTAACTGTGTTGTTCAGGATTCATAACAATAATCGGAGTTGTGATTCCTTTTTTTCTTAATTCAACACCTTCGTCTGCAAATGCAACACCAAGATAATCAATATGATGGTGCTGCAGAAATTCTGAAATCTCATAACTTCCCAATCCATAAGCATTGGCTTTTACCATTGCCATCATTTTGGTTTCGGGTTTTAATAATGATTTATGAAAATTAATGTTATGAAGAATCGCATTCAGATTAATTTCCAAGACTGTATCGTGTTTTCTGAGCTCAAGAATTTCCTTAATTTTTTCAATCTCGAATTTTCTTGCACCTTTCAGAAGAATAACCTGATTTTCTATATCGTTAATAACTTTACTATCAATAAATTGGTTGGTATTATTAAAAGTAAAAGTTTCGGAATTAAACAGTTTATAAAATGAGCTAATTTCCTCTCCAATCAAAAAAACTTTAGCAAAATTTTGTTCATTCACCAGCTCAGAAACTTCGGAATATAACTCTTGAGAATTCTCATTTGTATCAAGAATATCTGTAAGAATCAGAGATTTTTTCGGTTTGTTATATTCGCCAATAAACTGAAACGCAATTTTCAAAGAATCTAAATCCAAATTATAAGAATCATTGATAATCAGATTATTTCTAATGCCTTCAATGCTTTCCAGACGCATTTCAATCGCTTTGAGCGCATCGATTTTTTCTTTAATCTGAAGATTTGATAGCTTCAACTCTTTCAAAATTCCTATCAAAGCCAATACATTGGTTAGTGTTGCCTCATCTCTTTGATTGATTGGAAGTGAAAATTCTTCTTCGAAATATTTGATTTTAATATCCTGAATTCGGTCATTAACATCAGAAACTATCGTGATGTCATTATTATTCTTTAATCCGTAAGATATTAATTTTTTACTTGAATATAATTGATTAATTAATTTGTGTGTCAATTGGTTATCAGAATTGTAAAATATAATTTCTGAATGTTTGAACAGTTTTAATTTTTCTTGAATTAATTCTTCCTCGGAACCGAAATTAGCTGAGTGAGCAGTTCCAATATGCGTCAATAATCCAATCTTCGCGTGGAAAACATTTTCCTGTTTTTCCATTTCGTCAGGCTTGGAAATCCCAACTTCGAAAATTCCTAATTCGTGTTTTTTATCGATTTGCAATAGTGACAGGGGCAAACCAATTTGAGAATTAAAACTTTTCGGGCTTTTAACCGCTACAAACTCATTAGAAAGGCATTGATACAACCATTCTTTCAGAATTGTTTTTCCATTACTTCCGGTTATTCCAATCGAATTGATGTCAGAATGTTCGAAATGGAATTTGGCAAGAGTCTGTAAAAATTCAACCGAATTTTTTGTAATGATTTGATTGATAGAAGAATTGTTAATTTGATGTTCAGTGATAATCGTATCAATTCCTTTTTCTATAACACTCTCTATATATTTCTGCCCGGAATTCTTTTTGGTATTGATCGCAAGAAATGCAGTATGCTTTGTAGAATAAATAGTCCTGCTGTCAAAAGCAATATTTTTGATTTTGATTTCACTGTTTCCAATAATTTTGGAATTTGTTATTTGTGCAATTTCTTTTGCTGTGTAATTCATTGATTATAAATCGTCTATCACAAATTTTTTGTCTTCGTCCTGATAATTATTGTAAAGTCTCAAGATTTTCAAATAATCAGATTCTAATTTGTAAATTAAAGTTGTCTGTTCTGTAATCAGAAATTTGTTATAATTTGGAAATTTTTCCAGCTTTTGGAAAGTTACTTTTTTATCCAAAATCAAATTTATTTTATGATTGAGAATCATTATAAAATTTTGATATTCCCGGTAAGTAAATCTATTTCCAATATAATCTTCTATCTGCTCCAAATCTGCGAGCGCAAACTTAGACCACCTTATTTCCATACTTTTTCAAAAAACGTTCTTCGGAAATTTTCATCACTTCATCGTGGGAAAAATAGATTCCATTATCAAAATCTTTTTCGGCTTCTTCTAAAGTTTGTAAAAAAGAAGTTTCCGGATCAATAATTTCTGCAATTTTTAGCAACTCTTCCGGATTGAATTTTTTTTCCTTCATTTTTCGAAAAAAAGTAGGCTCGGAGATTCCGCTTTTCTCAATGATATACTTCAATTTGAACGGTGAATTTTTCAGAATCTCATCAATAGAATTACTTATTTTGATATAATTTTTAATTTCTAATATCATTTTATGAGAGTTTTTACTTTTAAATATTAATCAAAATTAAAATAAAATTTGATATTAAATGTTATTTTTATTCAAAACTTCATCCACAAAAATTCTTCTGCTCACAGCATCGTAAGCTTCGGTTTCTCCAAGTTCCACCAACTCTTTTCCTGCAGAAGTCCGCATAGAATAGTTGGCAAGATTTCCTGTTCTTCGGCAAATCGCGTGAACTTTGGTCACATACTCGGCTGTTGCCATTAGATTCGGCATTGGCCCAAACGGACGACCAAGAAAATCCATATCCAACCCGGCAATCACAACCCGAATACCGTTATTTGCTAAGTGGTTCGCAACATCAACAATACTTTCGTCAAAAAATTGTGCTTCATCTATTGCCACCACATCACAATTAGAACCCAACAAAAGAATCTCGGAAGGACTTTCCACAGCCGTACTTCGGATTTTGGTCTGGTTGTGGGAAACGACATCTTCCTCAGAATAACGTGTGTCGATTTTTGGTTTGAAAATCTCCACATTTTGGCCGGCCATCTCCGCACGACGAAGCCTTCTGATGAGCTCTTCCGTCTTTCCGGAGAACATAGAACCGCAGATCACTTCCATCCAGCCGCTTTGTTTGGAATGATTAATTGTATTTTCTAAAAACATTATTAATTTAGCAAAAAATTGTTTTAAAATTTTTGTTTCAACACAAAAGGCACAAAATCAGTTTCTCTAATCAAAATTTTAAGATGCAGAAAAGACATTTGTCAATTAATTTTGCGACTTAAAAAATGTTTGCTTGTAAAAAAATATCACTTTTGCGATTAAAATTTACCGCATTCATAGATTAAAATAATTACAACAAAAACCTTTTGGGAACAAAATTGTTCTTAAATTTATATTCATCAAATTTAAGTAAAAATTAATAAGATATATTATGCAAAATTGGAGGGAATCATACGAGAAAATTTTCGGAGAGATGAAGAATCTTTTGTCAGAATTATCAAAATCTGATAGTTATGAAGAGATTTTGGCGAAAGAAAATGAAATCAATCAGCTTTATCAAAAATTTTCTTTTCTTAAGGTTTCTCAGAATTTTGATATTTTGCCAACCGAATTCAAACTCTTGCAAACAACTGAAAATCAGAATTTAAACACTAATTCTGATTTGCTATTGGTTGAAGAATTTGAAGATGAAAATAAGGTTGCGGAAATTATTGTAGAAGAGACAGAAACGCAAGATATTTTCGCGAATGTTTCGGAAGTGGAAGAAGTTCATTCTTTTGCCGAGATTGATTCTAAGGAAGATTCGGTGGAAGAAATTATTTCTGAAGATAACATTGAGAAGATTCATCAACCGGAAGAAATTATTGAACAAGAAGGTGAGATCTCAAATGAAGAATTAATTGAATCAATTTCAGAACCCGAAATTGTTAATGAGATTGAAGCTCAAAATTATCACGAAGAAATAGTTGAAGCCGTCGAGGAAATCGAAGCTGAGGAAGAAAAACTGTTAGAAGAACCGGCTGAAAAACTTGAACCGATGCAGGACAGCCAGTTTTCTTTTGCAATGACAAAAGATGAATCAAATGCGGAAAATTCTCAGGATGATTATGAAGCAAGATTGGCTGAGAAAGAAGCGAAACTAAAGGAACTGGAGGAAAACAGACGAAAAATTGTAGAATTTTCGAAGGAAAATACACAACCGAAAGAAAAATCTCAGGAAGTCTACGAATCACAGACTCAGGAAGAACATCATGATAAAAAATTCAAATTGGCTCACATCAAAGGTTTGAAAATTGCAAAATCTTTGTTTGATGATGACCATTTGGAAGAGATTGAGAAACAAGCTCCTGTTCAAAATTCCGGAAGTCTTCTGAAAAATAATGTGCCGACAGATTATATGGAAGCGCCAAAACCAAAACCGGAATTCAAGCTTGATCTTAATGACAGAATTGCATTTTCTCAATATCTTTTTGGTGGAAGCCAAAGTGACCTGAATCAGGTCGTTTCTGTTCTGAATTCTTTTAATTCTTTGGATAAAGCTCAGGAGTATTTAAGTGATATTTATTACGAAAGAGACTGGAAGAAAGTTGATAATTATGCGCAAAGACTTTGGACTTTGGTAGAAAACAGGTTTTTGTAGATGAGCGGTATTCTTTATTTTGTTCCGACACCTGTTGGAAATCTGGAAGATATGACTTTCCGGGCTGTGAAGATTCTGAAAGAAGTCGATTATATTTTGTGTGAGGATACTCGAACTTCCGGCGTCCTTCTTAAGCATTACGAGATATCCAAACCTCTGAAATCCTATCATTTACATAACGAACATCAGGCGACTGACAGAGTTGTTCAGGATTTGGAAAACGGGCAGAATATTGCTATTATTACAGATGCGGGAACACCGGGAATTTCTGATCCGGGTTATCTTTTAGCGAAAGCCTGTGCAGACAAAAGTCTGGAAATGATTTGTTTGCCAGGCGCAACGGCCTTGATTCCGGCTTTAGTTGTTTCGGGTTTACCAAATAACGAATTTCTTTTTGCCGGATTTCTTCCTCAGAAAAAGGGAAGGCAAACCAAGCTGAAACAATTAGCTGAAGAAAAGAAAACAATTGTTCTTTACGAAAGTCCACATAAAATCAATACAACACTTGAACAAATCAAAGAATTCTTCGGAGAGGAAACAAAAGTGAGCCTGAGCAGGGAAATTTCTAAAAAGTTCGAAGAAACTAAACGTGGAACAATCAATGAGTTAATTGAATTCTCGAAAAGCAAAACTTTGAAAGGTGAAATTGTTCTGATCGTAAATAATTCTTAAAGTATTATTTTTGCCATAACAAATTTAGAAAACATTATAAAAATATATGGGATTACTACAAGGTAAAGTTGCAATCATCACTGGTGCAACGCGTGGAATCGGAAGAGGAATTGCAGAAGTTTTTGCCAAAGAAGGTGCAAAGATCGCATTCACTTATGCTGGTTCTGTTGAAAAAGCTAAAGAATTAGAATCAGAATTAAGCAAAATAACACAAATCAAGGGCTATCAATCAGACGCTTCGGATTATGACGCTGCTCAAAAATTGGTTGAGGATGTTTTGGCAGAGTTCGGAACTATCGATATTTTGGTAAATAATGCAGGAATCACTAGAGATAACTTGATGTTGAGAATGTCAAAAGAAGATTGGGACACGATTATCAAAGTTAATTTGGACTCAGTTTTCAACTTGACAAAAGCCGTTATCAAGCCGATGATGAAAGCAAAATCCGGTTCAATCATTAATATGACCTCGGTTGTAGGCGTGAAAGGAAATGCTGGACAAGCCAATTATGCCGCTTCAAAAGCCGGAGCCATTGGTTTTACGAAGTCGATCGCCTTGGAATTGGGTTCAAGAAATATCCGTTGCAATGCCATCGCACCAGGTTTCATCGAAACTGAAATGACAGCTGCTTTGGACGAAAAAACGGTTCAAGGATGGAGAGACGGAATCCCAATGAAAAGAGGAGGACAGCCTGCAGATGTTGCCAATGCGTGTGTTTTCTTCGCAAGTGAATTATCTTCTTACGTTACAGGTCAGGTTCTGAATGTTGACGGCGGAATGTTAACTTAATTAAAAGAATACCAATTATTTATAAAGCTTTTTGTTCACTATGCAAAAAGCTTTTTTTATAGAAATTATGACAATCGATTTTCCTGTGACATTTCAGATTTTTGGAAAAACAGTTTTAGCACATCCTGTGTTTGAAACTGTTGGGATTTTTCTGGCAATGCGTTATTACTTTTATCTGAAAAGAAAATCACCGGAGAAAATGCCGCTAAGCCAATCATTAGCTATATTAATCGGTGCGACAGCTGGTGCACTGATTGGTTCAAAAATAATAGGGAACTTAGAAAAGCCAAACATACTTTTCGGGCAAGAGTTTTCATTCATAAGGTTTTGGACCAGCAATACCATTACAGGTGGTTTAGCATTTGGATTGATTGGTGTAGAATTGGCAAAAAAGATTGTTGGCCATAAGCAGAGCACAGGAGACCTTATAGTTTTCCCTTTGTTGCTGGCTATGATTATTGGCAGAATAGGTTGTTTTTTTACGGGAATCTATGAAGAAACCTATGGACTTCCTACAAATTCTATTTTTGGGATGCATCTCGGAGACCGATATTTGCGGCATCCTGTGGCATTATATGAGATTATCTTTTTATTATTGTTAGGATTTGTAATTTTCAAACTGAAGAATACCAAGAGATTGGTTTCCGGGTTTTTGTTCCAGTTTTTTATGCTGAATTACTTTTTATTTAGGTTTTTCTTAGATTTTATAAAGCCTCATGACAATTTATTTTTGAACCTAGGAACAATCCAGATTCTTAGTTTGTTAATGATTTTTTATTACATTTATGAAATTAAAAAATCAATTAGGATTATGAAAAGCACTACAGCAAATCATGGATAATGGGACTACAACGATTACATTCTTTGGAATAGCACTTTTGGTCATTATTTTGGTAATCAGTTTTTTAAGTTTGTTTAATGTATCTAAAAAAAAGGAAAAGACCTCTACACAATCTATTTTTTTTAAGCTGTTTATCATCTTTTCATTAGGTATAATCCTTTTTATTTTGCTTTGTACATTAGCATTAGGATTGCTTTGCAAATGAGACTTTACATATGACAAAATTTGATATACCACAAAAACATTAAGCTATATGATAATGTTAACTATTTTGGAAGTTGGCAACCTCGGTGGTTTAGTAGCAATGATTATTGGTATTATACTGATAGTTGCTTTTATGATTTCCCTGTTTATAACAATATTTGTAAAGTTAATTTATGAATCCAAAGACGGACGTAAGTTTTCCAAATCACAGTTTTGGCAGACCATGCTGATATGCCTGGTAATTTGTGGGCTAATAAGCGGAATTATTTGTGGAGGAATGTAAAAAAAAATTATGCCGGTAAGAAATTATACCTATTACGATTATACGATCAGTCTTTGCCCGGAATGCCTGAAAAGAGTTGGAGCAAAGATCATCATTGAAAATGAGGCCGTTTTTATGACGAAAAGATGTCCTGATCATGGATTTTTTAAAACTAAAATTGCATCCGATGTTCATTATTACAAAAACATCAGAAATTATAATAAAGCTTCGGAAATGCCGCATCATTTTGGAACAGACGTGGAATATGGCTGCCCTTACGATTGTGGTTTATGTGTTGATCATGAGCAACATAGCTGCCTTTCTATTGTGGAAGTAACGGATCGTTGTAATTTAACTTGCCCAACCTGTTACGCCATGTCTTCACCGCATTACGGAAGCCACAGAAGTCTGGAAGAAATTGAGGCAATGTTTGATATCATTGTTAAAAATGAAGGTGAACCCGATGTTGTTCAAATCAGTGGAGGAGAGCCGACAATTCATCCTGAGTTTTTCAAAATAATGGATATTGCCAAGTCAAAACCGATCAAACATTTAATGCTGAACACTAATGGTGTGAGAATTGCAAACGATCCGGGTTTTGCGGAAAAATTAGCAACTTATGCTCCCGAATTTGAAATTTATCTCCAGTTTGATTCCTTTAAACCTGAAGTTCTGGAAGATTTCCGTGGAAAAGATCTTACGGATGTTCGAATGAAAGCTTTGGAGAAATTAAATGCTTTAAATCTTTCGACAACGCTCGTCATTGTTCTTCAGAAAGATAAAAATATTGATGAAATCGGAAAAATTATCGATTTTGCTTTAAAACAGAAATGTGTTCGCGGAATTACTTTTCAGCCTGTTGAAATTGCTGGAAGAAACAGAGAAGATTCTGCTCATGAAAAAATTACATTGACGGAAGTAAGACAAGAAATTTTAAACCAGTTTCCATTGCTGAATTCGGATGATATTATTCCAGTTCCGTGTAATCCGGATGCTTTGGCGATGGGTTATATTTTAAAACTAGAAGGAGAAACGATTCCTTTAACGAGATATATCAATCCTGCGGATCTTCTGAACAATGAAACCAGAAACACGATCGTCTACGAACAGGATACAGGATTGCAGATGCAGCTTTTAGATATCTTTAGTACGGGAATTTCCGTAGATAAAGTTCAGCCAAAAGTCAATCAGCTATTGTGTTGTCTGCCGGAAGTTTCTGCTCCGAATTTAGATTATGATAATTTGTTCAGAATCATCATTATGAATTTTATGGATGCCCACGATTTTGATGTTCGTGCCGTGAAAAAATCCTGCGTTCATATCGTCAATAAAGATTTAAAATTGATTCCTTTTGAGACGATGAATCTTTTTTACCGTGATGATAAGAGCAAATATTTGGAGAAGTTACGAAAAGAGGATAAGGTTTTGTTTTAAATTATTTAATAATGACCATCAACGAAAAGAAGTATAACAATATTTTACTGGTCTTCGCTTTGGAATCTGAAGCTGGAAAAGAGTTTGAAAATTACAACAAAGTCTTTGTAGGCATAGGAAAAGTCAAGGCGACTTATAACCTTACAAAAGCCATTCACGAAAATAATCCGGATTTGATTATCAATCTCGGAACTGCCGGAAGTACAACTTTTGACCGAGGAAGCGTTGTTAATTGCAGTCGTTTTATTCAGAGAGATATGGATGTCAGAGCTTTGGGTTTTCAAAAGTTTGAAACACCGTTTTCAGATGAATCGATTGTTTTAGAATACGGACTGAACATTAAAAATCTCCCAAACGGTATCTGTGGTTCCGGCGACCAATTCGAAATGGAACATATCAATCCGGAATATAATGTCATCGATATGGAAGCTTTTGCATTGGCGAAAGTTGCAGAGCAGGAAGGAATCGATTTTCTTTGTTTGAAATATATTTCTGACGGCGCAGACGGAAATGCTGCTGATGATTGGGCGCTGGAAGTCAAAAAAGCGTCGATCGCATTAAAAAAAGAATTAGATAATCTTTAAAAAAACCAGCCGAATTTGGCTGGTTTTCTTTATTTTTCATTTAAAACTTTCTCATAAAACTTCTTGACCTGCAAATCTCCAAAACCAAAAATCCCTAATTCTTCCTGAAACTTTTTAAAAACCGAATCAAAATCTCTTAAGCCGTTTTCAATTTGTTTTCTAATGAAGACTTCCGGTTTAATATTGATATAAGCATCAATAATTTCACTCAAATGATGAAAGCAACCAGATTGATTTTTGGATAATTGTTGTAATGAACGGATGTCATTATTCTGATAAGCATTCAAAAGATTTAGAGCTAATTTGATATCATTTTCATTAAATAAAACTTTGAATTTCAAGGATTCTTCCAAAGGATTATCTGAATTTGAAAAACCCTTCCAATGACTTTCTGCATTTGTTGTCGGGAAAACGCGATAGATTTTTAAATCATTAATTTTTGAAAGCAATGAAATACAAAACCACAAATTAACCTGGCAAAACAGATCATCTTCAAACCAAAGATTAACTTCAGAACCTTCAGGAATATTCAGAATCTTTTCAAACTCAGAAACCGATTTTTGATAATAACTTTCCTTGGAAACTTTGTAATCTTCGGAAATTGATTTGGCTCTGATTTTCCAAAACGCTTCCAAAGAATCAGCTTTCAAATCGCCATAAACCAAGGCTTCCCGACAAACGATAATTTCGCCTTTGATTGAAGTTTTCCTCAAATCTTCAGCAAGAAAATCGCCATTAGCTATGTGAAAAATATTTTTCAAAATTTATCCGTTAAAAATCTGATTCTCTTGCTCTTGTACGCGTATAAAGGTGGTTCGCTTAGAAAGTTCTTTCAACTTCGCAGCCCCAACATAAGTACACGTCGAACGAACGCCGCCTAAGATATCTTTTACAGTTTCCGCAACCGGACCTTTATAAGGAACTTTCACGGTTTTACCTTCAGAAGCACGATATTCTGCAACACCACCAGAATGTTTATCCATAGCTGTTTGAGAACTCATTCCGTAAAAAAGCCTGAATTTTTTTCCATTTTCTTCTACGATTTCACCGCCACTTTCGTCGTGTCCGGCAAACATCCCGCCCAGCATTACGAAATCTGCACCGCCACCAAAAGCTTTCGCCACATCACCGGGAACTTTACAACCACCGTCACCGATGATTTGGCCGCCCAAACCGTGTGCTGCATCCGCACATTCTATAATTGCGGAAAGTTGTGGGTAGCCAACGCCGGTTTTTACACGAGTTGTGCAAACCGAACCTGGACCAATCCCTACTTTGATGATATCAGCACCAGCAAGAATCAGTTCTTCTACCATTTCGCCGGTTACAACGTTGCCTGCTATAATGATTTTATCCGGGAAATTCTGACGTGCTTTTTTCACAAATTCCACAAAATGTTCGGAATAACCATTGGCAACATCAATACACAAAAACTGAATTTTCGGATTGGCGTCCAAAATTGTTTTGATCTTCTCCTCGTCCGCTTTTCCGGTTCCGGTGCTCAGGGCAATGTATTGGTAGAAGTCATCGCTTTTATCTTTCAGGAAATCAGACCATTCCTGTACAGAATAATGTTTGTGAACAGCAGTAATGATTTTGTCCTTGTAAAGCGCTTCCGCCATTTCGAATGTCCCGACGGTGTCCATATTCGCCGCAATCAAAGGAACGCCGCTCCATTTTTTCTGAGTATGTAGAAAAGTGAATTCTCTTTCTATAGTCACTTCTGAACGGGATTTGAGTGTAGAACGCTTCGGACGAAACATCACATCTTTGAACCCTAACTTGATTTCGTTTTCTATTCGCATACATCAAAATTAGCATTTATTTTTTTGAATTGGGATGATATTGAAACTGATTTTTGCCTTAAATTATAAATCAATATTTGTCATTCCGTAGGAATCTCAACAGTCTAGATTCCTACGGAATGACAAACTTTGTGACTATAATTTACTATATTTTATGTTGAAACTTGCAGCCCGACTTGAGCGGAAATCCTTTTTACGCAGCGAAGTGGAGTGAAAAGATTGGGAGCGGAAGACGGATACAGCTGCCAAAATAATCAATAAAGAATCTCTATTTTTGTGATTGTGAAACATCTTGTCATTATTGGTCTTGTTATTCCGGAGCCGGCTTCTACTGCAGCAGGTCACAGAATGATGCAGCTTATCCGTTTGTTCTCGGAAGCAAATTATAAAATCACATTTATGACTGCTTCCAACAACATCGAATTCTCAGAAAAAATCGAGATCCAAAAAATCGAAATCAATAACGAAAGTTTTGATGAAAAAATAAAAAAACTCAATCCTGATATTGTGCTTTTTGACCGTTATGTAACCGAAGAACAATTTGGCTGGCGGGTTTCTGAGAATTGTCCCAATGCTTTGAAAATCATTGATACAGAAGATTTGCATTTCCTTAGAGAAGCGAGACGGAAAGCTTTTGTTGAGAAAAGGGAAGTTAGTAATGAAGATCTTGTTAATGATGTTTTCAAGAGAGAAATAGCATCGATTTTGCGTTGTGATTTGTCATTGATTATTTCGGAATTTGAGTTTCAGTTGTTGACGGAGAAATTTAAAATCAATCCTGATATTCTGTTTTACATTCCGTTTTTGACTGAAAAGATTGAGAAAAATAAGACTGCTTTTCAAGAAAGACAACATTTTGTAAGTATCGGAAATTTCTTACACGAACCCAATTGGCAAACGGTTCTGAAACTAAAATCCATTTGGAAATCAATCCGGAAACAACTTCCGGAAGCTGAACTTCATATTTATGGTGCCTATGCTTCTGAGAAAGTTTATCAACTGCATAATGATAAAGAAAGTTTTTTGGTAAAAGGAAGAACGGACGATGTTGAATCACTTTTTAATGAATACAAAGTTTTGTTGGCTCCGATTCCTTTTGGTGCCGGTTTGAAAGGAAAGCTTTGGGAAAGTATGCAATTTGGATTACCTAATGTAACGTCATCAATTGGTTCAGAAGCAATGCACAAAAATTTACCTTGGAATGGTTTTACCGAGGATTCTGACGAGAAATTTATAGAAAAAGCGATTGAGTTGTATCAAAATGAATCGGTTTGGAATCGAGCCAATGAAAATGCTTACGAAATTCTGAATGAAGTTTTTGATAAGAAATTATATGTTAATCAGTTTTGGCAAAAAATTTCTAAAATTGAGAATCATCTGGAAAATCATCGGACGGAGAATTATCTCGGGAAAATCCTGCAGCATCATCAATTGAATTCGACAAAATATATGAGTCGGTGGATTGAGGAGAAAAACAAGAAGTAAACTAATCGATTATGAAAATTTGTAAGAACTGTGGTCATCGTTTTGAAGGAAAATTTTGTAACAATTGTGGTCAAACATCTGATACAAAGCTAATTAATTATCATTATCTCAGGCATCAGTTGACGCACAGCCTTTTTCATATTGATGCAGGACTGTTATATACTTCCAAGCAATTGTTTCTGCGACCAGGACACACAATCCGCGAATATCTGGAAGGAAAAAGAGTGAGTCATATCAAACCATTTTCTTTTGTTCTGATATTGACAGGGTTTTATATTTTGCTTTGCCATTGGTTTGGTATTAATCTGTTTTCAGCTTCGGAAGAGTCTTTAAAATCTGACATTGGTTATGGGAAATCTTTGAACCTTGATGAATGGTTTTTGTCACATTTCAGTTGGGTAACTTTGGCGACTATTCCTTTGTACACGATGGGAACCTGGATTTGCTTTCATAACAAAGGTTACAATTTTGTGGAATACCTTGTTCTGAATACTTACAAAGCTGGGCAAAGGCTGATTGTTCAGATTGTCTTTTTGCCGTTTATTTTCCTGGTCAAACATTCTCTCAATATTGGAACTGTGATGCTGATTGTTTATTTGATTGATTTGGGATTGCACTTTTGGACAAATCTTCAGTTTTTCAAACCAATGAAACCGATAAATATTATTATGCGATCAATTTTCAGTCATTTGATTATGACTATTTTGGTTGGATTAGCGGTTTTAATCTTTATAGTTGTGATGTCATTATTAAATTAATCAAAATATGAAACAGAAACTGGCGTTATTTCTTGCGATTTTAGGATGGATGGCGGTGATTCTACAGTTTTATCTGATGATGGAAACAAGCACCATTACCAGGCTTGAATCTGTCATTCGATTTTTCAGTTATTTTACGATTTTGAGTAATTTGATTTTGGCTATTTCATTTTTGATTCAAGCTTTCCAAAAGGAGACAATCGGGATTTTAACGCCAATTACCGTTTACATCACAATTGTAGGATTGGTTTATCAAATTCTTTTAAGACATACTTGGAGCCCAACAGGACTTCAAATGATTGTTGATGAACTCTTACATTCCATCATTCCGGGATTGGTGATTATTTATTGGTTTGTGTACGAGGATGATGAGATTGGTTATAATCAAATTCCAAAATGGTTGATATTTCCACTGGTGTATTTGTTTTACATTCTTATTCGAGGACATTATTCGGGCTTTTATCCTTATCCTTTTGTAGATGTATCAAAGCTCGGATTGAATCAGGTATTCATTAATTCCGGGCTTTTAATCGTCGTGTTTATTTTATTCTGCACTCTTTTTGTTTGGATCAAGAAACAAAAATCCAAAAGAGAAAATAAATATTAGAATTTTAAAGAAACAAGAGGTATATAAAAACAAAAAAACCACCACATTTCTGTGATGGTTTGCTCCTCCTGCTGGGCTCGAAGTATTTTTAGATTTCCTTTATGGGATTGCTTTTGCTTAGTATTCTGATTTTAGGTGTGCCTAATAGTATGCCTTTAATTATATTCTTACCAATTTCATTAAAGGTTCAAAGGAATACATTGCAGCTCTGCTTCCCGATGCTTCTTCTACAAGAGATAAAAGATTTTCTTCTACAAGTTTTTTACTAAATTTTGCTGCTGTGTTGGTTGGAACAGCAGATTTGTTAGTAAACTTGTTATTTCTAAAAACGGGGTTTGTGAATACAAAATCCAATGCATTAATACTATATTTTGATGACAAAACTTCTGCAAAAACAGTTTTCATTTCTTCGTAAAGGGACTGTATTTTTTCTGTTACTTCTAAATTTTTTATAGCTTGCTTTTCTACCGCAGTAAAGAAAAATTTCAACCATAACTCCCAGTTATTATTTTCAGAAACATTGCGCATAGCAAATATATAATCATCCTTATATTCTTCAAAATAACCGCTGATATAAAAGTGGGGTTGGGATATCACTTTCTCTTTCCATAAAATTAGAGGAATTAGCATTCTTCCAATTCTCCCATTTCCATCTTTGAATGGATGTAATGCTTCAAACTCCAAATGAGCTAGGGCAGTTTTGATTAATACCAATTCATTAGCATTTTTTATGTAAGAAAGTAAATCATCCATCCCTTGTTGCAAATGATCAGGACTTATAGGAACAAATCTAATATGTCTTCTGTCTCTATCTGCTAGATAGTTCTGTTCCGTTTTATACTTTCCTGGTGTTTTTTCAGAGCCTCTTCCAAAATAAAGTAATTGTTGGTGCATTTGTTTTATAAACGTATCTGAAATGTCATATCCATCTTCTAAAGCATTTTGAGCATTCTTCAACGCTCTTTGATATAGTATGGTTTCTAAAACATCTGCTCTCACAGGTTTATAATCAGTATCTGCTTCCTCATTTGCTTCATATTGAAGAATCTCGTCCATAGTGCTTATAGTTCCTTCTATTCTTGAAGATAGTAAAGCTTCTTGATTTCTCAAGGGAGCCAGTAGAATCTCGCTGTTATGCATTTTTTTTAGCTCCTGATCATATCTACTTAATGCATCTGTTGCAGCAGTAAGTTCTCTATAAAATTGACCATAATCTAAAGCTTTGGGTGGGAATTGATTATAGTGATAATGCACAGCATTTTCTAATATTTTGTCCATAAGCAACATTTTGTCTGTAAAAATATTAAAAAAAATACAAACAAAGAGGTTTGTCTATAATAAAATATAAGCAAAAATATTTGTCCATAAAAAAAAACATTTTAATACAAACAAGATTATTTGTCTATAATAAAGTATAAACAAAAGCATTTGTCTATAAAAATATTGGTTTTAATAAAGACAAATTATAACTTCTTCTTATGCTATTTGTGAAGGAGATTGAAATAATACTGAAATTTAAAAGCTATAGTATTGGATTGGAAAATCAACAGTTTCAAACCATATTCAAGAAATTAAAAGGGCTAAAAATGATTGTTTTTTGTTTTATCACTAAATAGCTGTGACAAAAAATAAGGAATCCCATAGCTTACAATAATTGTATTTGATTCTTTATTAATTACCCATAATTCTAAATTAGTATCTAACGAATAGATTTTAATCTTTTCGGAGTTATCTTTTAACATTAGTTTTTCATCTAATATTTTAATAATTTTTCTCAAATCAGATTTTTGTAATTCGTATTTAAGAATAGCTATTTGCAATATGTCTATTAAGAAAATAAGTTCAACATATCTTGGAATTGCTCCTAGAAAAACAATCTCTCTGATGTAGATATAACTGTCATATCCTTTGATTCTCTCAATATCTAACACCTCTAAATCAAATTCCCAATTCTCATAATGCTCTCCTATCTGAAAAGGTAAATCTTGGTTTTTCATAAAGGTTTGAGTATAAAAAAACCACTCTCAACAGAGTGGTTTTTTATGATATAACATAAATATTTTATTGACAAATCACTTTAAATGGTAATTTTCTAAGCATACATCCTCCATTATTATTGAAGGAAATACATTTTGCTTGAGAATCTCCTCCCTCAAATTTTGCTTTTCCTGAATAGCCCCAATTCTTAAACTTGTCCTGCATTAGCTTCTGTTTCAGGAATATTCATTTTAACCTCTTCTGTTCTGGGGTCAAAAGTAATTGACATTATAATAACACCATTTTCTTTATTCCCTTCTTCAAATTGTCCTGTTTTTAAAACTTCAATTTTTTGAGCCTTTGTATAGCTTATTGAGCTAAAATTATGTAAAGTAATTAATAGCATTAGACGTCAGGATTAGAGATATTGTTGATTTCTAACATTTTTTTCTCACAAAGTTTACAGCATTGAAAGCCAAAATTTTCAAGAAATAGTTTATCAAATTGTTTTTCCTTCAAATTTACTGACCACATAAAGTATTTTGTTATTAAATTGATTACATCTTTTTTCAGCTTAAGATGCTTTTCCCAAAAATCTTTAAGTCTTTTATAAGTGTAATTTTGAATAAAACCACGTTCAAAAACACCATCCTTATAATAGGCTTCTAAAGAATCAATTGCCTCAGAATCTTCCTTGTTAAATAAAAAATCAAATTTTGATAGATACTTCATTGTAGATGAATTGCAAAGTACCTCACGCCTAGTTAATAAATCTGAAAGTTTTTCTTTAAAACTAGCCTTTTTATATGCCTAATTTTTAAAAAATTAATAAGAAATAAAAAATCACAGAAACCTAGAAATCCCACAAAACCAACTCAAACCCAATCCACAAAGTACATAAAAAACAAAAAACCACCACATTTCTGTGATGGTTTGCTCCTCCTGCTGGGCTCGAACCAGCGACCCTCTGATTAACAGTCAGATGCTCTAACCAACTGAGCTAAGGAGGAATGTCCTTTGTTTTAAGTGGTGCAAATATAATAGCATTTTACATTATCCACCAAATTTTTCAAGAACTTTTTTTAATTTTTTTGACTCAGAAATTGAGCGATGACTTTAACTATATCATTTCCAAATATTAACACCATGAGTCCTAATAAGAAAATGACACCAATCATTTGCGCATTTTCCAAAATTTTCTGTGGAACCGGCTTTCCGGTGATGATTTCCCACAATGTAAACAAGACGTGGCCACCATCTAATCCTGGAATTGGAATCAAATTAAGGAATGCCAGCCAAACAGAGAACATTGCTGTAAAGCCCCAGAAAAACTCCCAATCGATAGAAAGGCTTCCATCCTTGCTTTTTTCAACGTGCATATTGTTTACGATAGCAATAGGACCTCCAACCTTTTTATAACCTTGTGTTTTGGTATTAAAGATGATTTTAAACTGCTTCACCTGCATTGTTAAAACATCAATAGTTCTGGTAAAACCTCTTGGGATGGCTTCCAGGAAAGAATAATTCTTCGTTGTCTCGCTTTTATTCAGATAACTTTGAGCCAATTGAAAGTTGGGACCAAATCCTAATTTCCCTTCCGGAGTTGCCTTGGCTTTGATTGTAATGGGCTGATCATTTCTGATAATATCCAAACTGATTTCTCCAACTTTATTTGCCTTTAAAGCATCTGTAACTTGATCGTAGAATTCCGTTTTCTGTCCGTTTACACCAACAATTTTGTCTCCTTTTTTCAACCCTGCTTTTATTGCCGGCATATTTGGGGTTAAACTATCAACCACAGCCGGGAAACGGTTCATAAAATAAAGCTTCGCTTCGTTAGCGTGCAAAACTTCAGCTACACCATCTTCATTGATTGGGAAAGTCACTTCTTTTCCATCTCTTAGAACAGTAACATTATCAGCAAAAAGCATATTAATGGTTGAGGTTTCCATTCTTTCTGCAGATTTTCCATCTATTTTCAGGATTTTATCTCCTGTTTCCAATCCCATTTTTTTACCGGCATCAGAAACTGCGATTCCATTCTCGAATTTCGCATTATCGTGATAAGTTTCTCCTGTGAAATAAGAAAGAGAAGAATAGATTGCCCATGCCAAAAAGAAATTCACAGTCACTCCACCCAACATAATAATCAATCTTTGCCAAGCCGGTTTTGCGCGGAACTCCCAAGGTTCAGCCGGTTTGGAAAGCTGAGCTGTATCCATACTTTCGTCCACCATTCCGGCAATTTTCACATAACCGCCCATTGGCAACCATCCGATGCCGTATTTCACACCTTCATGCTTTCTCCAGTCACTGTCTGGAAGTGCAGAAACATCAATCGGTTGCGTTACTTTTTTCCCGTTGATTTCAACCTCCTCTTCAGTAGGCTGATTTTTTGTAAAGAATTTATATTGCCATTTTCCATTGATTTTCTTCATTGCGAAGATGGAAAAATAAGGGTCAAAGAATAAAAAGAATTTGTCTACTTTGGTTTTAAACCATTTCGCCGGCAGGAAGTGCCCGATTTCGTGTAAAGTTACAAGGATAGAAATGCTCAGGATAAACTGAAATATCTTTAATGCTAATTCCATTAATACATTTTAAAATTATAGTTGTCAAAGGTAATCATTTAGTCAGAAACTATACCAATGTAAAAATCAGCCTTTTCTCTGCCAAAATAACACTTAATGATAATGATGATTTGGGCAGCTATTTCCGCCTTCCGCTCCCAAACCTAACGAAGTGGTTCGACGAAGTCAATCTTTTTTGAACGAAGATTTCACATCAAAATAGATATTTGTACACGCAAAAAAGGATTTCCGCTCAAGTCGGGCTGCATGCGATTCAACGGTAAATCAAAAGTGTAAATAGTTAGATGAAAATCCTTAATTTTAAATCAAATTTAATAATGAAATTATGTCAAATATCGAGATGATAATCGAAGAACGTGCTGCGGATATTGGTAACTTTTTGGTTGGCAGATTGCTGCCGTTTTCTCAGAAGAGAAGTGTTGGACCATTTGTGTTTATTGATCATATGGGACCGGCTGCGCTCAAAGATTACGAAAATATGGATGTTCCGCCGCATCCACACATTGGGCTTTCCACTTTGACATTTTTGTTCGAAGGGAGCATTATGCACAGAGATTCCATTGGAACAGAAATCGAAATCAAAGAAGGTGCTGTGAACTGGATGACCGCCGGAAAAGGCGTTGCCCATTCCGAAAGAACACCAGAATACCTAAGAACCACCGACAAACATCTTCACGGATTGCAAATTTGGGTCGCACTTCCAAAAGAATTGGAAACAATGGAACCCGAGTTTTTCCACATTAACAAAGAAGATATCCCACATTGGATAGACAATGGGGTAAATTATAAACTGATAGCTGGCGAAATCCTTGGACGTAAATCTCCCGTTCCTGTTTATTCGCCATTGTATTTTTTGGAAGTCAAAAATACACTTCAGGAAGACCGCGAAATTGTTCTTGGCGATTATCTTTTCGGAGAATCTTCCCTATACATTTTGGAAGGTAATATTGAAAGCGAAGGTAATCTATACACACCAAAACACATCCTGATTGCGAAAGATTCCAAACTTTGTCATTTCACATTAAAACCGGATTCTACAGTTTATATTTTTGGCGGAGAACCGTTTCCTGAACCCAGATATATCTATTGGAATTTCGTTGGAACTTCTAGAGAAATCATAGAAGACGCCAAAACTAGATGGGCAAACCACGAGTTTCCAAAAGTCATTAATGACGATGGCTACGTTCCGCTTCCGCCACAGAATAAAAATATTAAATTAAAAGAATAGATAATAAAAGCATTTCGGTATTTCGGAATGCTTTTCTTTTTTCCTGATTAAATGAAAAACTTTCATATCCAGATGTAATAAAAACTTTTATTTAGTTGTTATACCAATAACTAAAAAAATAGTTATAAAATGAAAAAACTACAATTAATCATTATTCTGCTTATATCAATAAGTACTTTTGCACAAACAGCGAATAACTTAAACAACAGAAACAAATCGAAAAAAGAATCGGTGTATTCCAACAAAATTGATTCTGTAATGGCGAAATCCTATGAAAGAGGTTTATTCAACGGAAATGTGCTGGTCGCTAAAAATAATAAAATCATTTTTCAAAAATCATTTGGTTTTACAGATGAAACGAAGCAAACGCTTTTAAATAAAAGATCGATATTTAACATTGGTTCTATTGCAAAGGAATTTAATGCGGTTTCTATAATGATTTTAGTAGAGCGTGGTCTTCTCAGTCTTGATGATAGAGTCTCCAAATTTAATTTAGGATTACCAAAATGGTCGGAAAAAGTAACCATCCGTCATTTGATTAATTATGCCAGCGGTATTCCACGAATCGATTCAATAGTACCCAAAAATGATGAAGAGGCGTGGAAGATTTTGCGAAGTAACGATAGTCTATTATTCGAACCGGGAACCAGTTACAGATATGATAATGGTAATGTTTTCTTGCAGAGAAGAATCATTGAAAAGGTTACCGGGATGTCATTTGAGGAATTCGTTTCTAAAAATATAATTAAGCCATTAAAAATGACCAACTCGGTGTTTGATCCCAAATCGGGATATGAAAACCGAACGTCTTGTTATGATATGGACTATGTCAGATGCCCGGAAATGCAATTTATTAGCGGCTGGCTTTGGGTAGATATCAATGATCTCTACAAATGGATTGAAGCGCTTAATTCTAATCGATTAATATCCAAAGAATCCTTCCAAACTCTGTTGAATAATCCATACGCCAAAGACGAAGGCGGATCTCTTGGCAGATACTTTGAAAAAGAAGAACTACAAAGACACAATGGCGTTTCGTATAAATTCGAATCGATCTTTTTAAATGATCTTAAAAATAATATTACGATAATTCTGGTTTCCAATAACCTTAATAGAGTTTGGGATTTGGGACATATTATTCATAATCTGATGTTGGGAAAAGAGTACAAAATTCCTAAAAAATCTATTTATCAAGCCATAAGAAAAGAAGCTGTCAATGACGTCAATAAAGCGATAGAAACCTATTATTTACTTAAGAAAAATTCTAAAAATGAATACAGTTTTGAGAATCCTGGAGAACTTAATAAATTGGGATATGAATTATTAAGACTCGGCAAAAACAATGAATCCATAACCATATTCAAATTGGCTACCAATGAGTTTCCTAAAGATGCTAATATTTTCGATAGTTTGGGAGAAGCTTATTTTACTAATAAACAATATGATTTAGCATTAGAAAGTTATAAAAAAGCGATTGGTCTTGGTGGAACAAACGGGAATGCCGAGAAAATGATTGAGAAAATAGAGCAAGAAATGAGCAAGTAGAATTTTCCAAATGTATAAAACAAAAAAGCTTCTGAGAACTCAGAAGCTTTTATATTTTAGTCAAAATTTAGAAAGAATAAGAAACACCAAAACTTCCATTGTTCCCGGCCTCTATAAAAGCGCCCCAGTTCTCTGTGAAAAAATATCTTGCACCAAGATAAACGCCCAAACCGAAGTTTCTACCGGCAACTCCTACATTAAAACCAGGATAGATATCTATTTCAGAAGGTAATGCCAAAGCTTCTTGTAAGTGAAACCCAACACGTCCAAAAACAAAAGGATTATCATCATCTTCATTAAAATAAACATTCGCACCTCCACCAACAGAGATGAGGTTGGAAAGTCCATAATCATAACTTGCAGTAGGTCCGGTTCCAAATCCCCAAACATTAATTCCTGCTTGTGCTTTTTGGTCGCCTGCACCTTTCCAGGCTTGAGCATAAGACAAAACGCCAGCCAACAAACCCATTGTCAATAGCAATTTCTTCATAATTTATCGATTGAATTTAAAAATGGTTTTTCATATCAAAAATAAAACCACTATGTAAAAAACGACTCTTGGTTTATTTTATTATTCCGGATCTTTTCTGCTTTGATTGCCGAAAGACATCAACAAATAAAACAAAAACGGCAGAATGAAAATACTTCCCAGAAGAAGTGCCCAGCCCAAAGCTTCAATAGTTTTCGGCGCAGCACTTTCATCAAACAGAGAAAGATGACTGCCGTTGGCAAAAAGAATGATATTAGGATTGTGCTGATAAGTGGCAGCAACCAGAATCATAATGATCTGAAATCCACCATAAATTCTGACCAACAGAAAATGACCTTTCTTGATGGCCTCGTTGGTAAACAATAAACTGATTGTTGCCAGTGTTATGGCGATAATTCCCAAAGCTTTGGAAAAAATCCATTTTAATAAAGGGATGTCAGAATAATGAGCGCTTACAAAAACTAAAACGCCTGTTACGACTACATAAATAGCTGTTTCTCTTGCCTTTTTTTTCATAATTGGCAACGCATCACTGAATCTCGCTTCGTGAAGAGAGAACAACGAGGCCAGATAAGCACAAAGCGAAACGGTGAAAAATCCTACACAAACTCCGAAAGGATTCAGCCAACTGAAAATGTACAAACTCAGAAAATCTTTTGCTTCAGTATCAATTGAGCCAGAAATCGTTGCCGCTGCAATAATTCCTAAAAAAAATGGCGTCAAGAGGCTAGAATAAAAGAAAATCTGTGCATATAGTTTTTGCCAGTTATCTTCCACAGCATCATAATTTCTGAATGTAAAAGCGGTTCCTCTTGCGATAATCCCAATCAGCATGAGAACCAAAGGAATATGAAGATAAGTCGAAACAGTTGTATAAATCGTTGGAAAACCGACAAATAATACCACGACTGCAATAATCAGCCACATATGATTGGCTTCCCATATTGGAGCGATAGATTTGGACATTATCTTTTTCGTTTGGTTACGATAAGATTTTTTGGAAAACAATTCGATAATCCCCGCTCCGAAATCTGCGCCACCTGTAATCACATACAAACAAATTGAAACCCAGAGAAATGCAATAACTACGTAAATCATTATTTCTTATTTTTAGGATTATAATTAGGGTCGGTCGGGTCGTATAATTTCGGAACCATCTTGAGCTGTCTTAGTAACAAGAAGATGATAATTAATGATAACGAAATGAAAATCAATGTGAAAAAGTAAAACGAATATTGGATTCCCGGCATCGGCGTCACCGCATCAATTGTTTTCATGATTCCGTAAATAATCCAGGGTTGTCTTCCGACTTCTGTCACTGTCCAACCCGCTTCCAAAGCTATATAACCGAATGGAATTGCTGCAACGAACATTTTCAGATACCAGTTTTTGGTCAACCATTCTTTCTTCCAGAATGTAGCGATGAGGTAGATCAAACCAATTAACATCATCACGCTCCCGAAAAATATCATAATTTGAAATGCGTAATGAACAACCGCAACCGGAGGCCAGTGGCCTTTTGGAAAATCTTTCAGCCCTTTCACTTCAGCATCAAAATCGCCCCAAGCCAGAAAACTTAGAACTTTCGGAACTTTTATAGCATATTTAATTTGTTCATTTTCTTCATCTGGAATTCCGCCAATGACGAAACTTGCGCCTTTTTCCGTTTCGAAATGCGCTTCCATCGCCGCCAATTTTATCGGTTGTCTTACTGCAACGGATTTGGCTGCGACATCACCACTGATAGGAGCTAGCAAAGCGCCGATAATCGCAAAACCAGCAGAAATTCTAAAGGCCTTTGTATGAAAGTTAACATTTCGTTTTTTCAAAATCATCAAGGCGTGAATGCCGGCTACTGCAAATCCTGTTGCCGCAAAAGCTGCCACGGTCATATGAAACGCCTGTGGAAACCATGCCTCATTGAACATTGCTTTTATGGGATCGATGTTCAGGTATTTTCCGTTGATGTAATCGAAACCTGCGGGACTGTTCATCCAGGCATTCGCAGCTACAACCAAAATTCCGGAAGCTAATCCACTTACGCCGACTACAACGCCGCAAAACCAATGGAACCATTTGTTGAATTTTTCCCACCCATAAAGAAAGAAACCAATCGCAATCGCTTCAATAAAAAAGGCAGTTCCTTCCAAAGAAAAAGGCATCCCGAAAATCGGACCGGCGTGTTCCATAAATTTGGGCCACAACAACCCCAATTCAAAAGACAGCATTGTTCCCGAAACAGCGCCAGTTGCAAAAAGAATTGCTACACCTTTGCTCCAGGCTTTTGTAAGACCTTTGTAGACTTCGTCTTTGGTTGTTAAATATTTGTAATGTGAGAACGCCATTAGAAAAGGCATTACCATCCCGACACAGGAAAATATGATGTGAAAGCCCAGGGACATTGCCATTTGAGATCTGGCGGCTAGAAAATCATCCATAATCTACATTTTGCTTCTGTAAAGTTAGGTTTAATTTCAAATCATTAATTGTATTTTCTCAAGACAATTGTCATACTTCTGAATATTATTTTTGCCAAAGCTGTTATAGGCTAACGTCAAAATTTGTTGTGATTTAGAAATTTGGTTTTGCTGAAAGGGTCGGGTTCATTTGACATAATATGGAGGGTTGTATATCATTTGTGTAACCTTTGTTTGATAATTTTATATCCTTTGTATATCCACTGTTCGATGATGTAGGATTATTTAATTAAAAAAATTGTTCTTTTTAATAATTTTATTTTATCAGATTATGATATTATATTAAATCAATGTAAAATACATTAGAATACATCAAGTATTGAACGAATTAATTATAAAAAAAATATTGTTTTTGGTGTTTTGATGAAAATTTTTATATTTGCAATGCAAGGGGAAGTTGAATAACTGAATTTATAACGTTTACAGTAGAGAAATACAGGCCAGAATCCTTTCTTCCCCTTTTTTAAAAAACTATAATTGATGATCTCTCGAAAAAAATTCCTCCATTTAGCTGGGTTGGGGATTGTTTCCAGCTTAGTTCCCAATTTTATTTTCGCAAAATTTATTAAGTCGTCTTCGACAGATAATGATATTCCAACATTACTCAGGGCTGCAAGAAGACTTCGTAAACAGGGAAGGCTTAGCTGCAAAAAATAAGTATGAGCAGGTATTAGCGTTAGATACTTCTGAAATTCGTGCTTATAATGGCATCAGGAAAATACTGTTGTCGCAAAAGCATAAAGAATTGCAGGTAATACAGTTGTATCAGCAAGCTTCGGCTAATATTCCAACGAACTTACGAATTAAGCGACGGCTATACAGTGAGTATATAAAAGCAGCCTTAGGGAATAAAAAGATAATAGGTCATTTAAATATTCCGGACGGAAGGATACTTACATATGTCAAAGAACGCTACGAGGAATTATTGTTACAAAATTACCCTAACAAAAAAAATCTTGAAAAGGAACTGTCCAAAATTAATAAGTATATTGCATAAATGTAGATACTGTAGATACAAGAAAAAATAAGGCATTAAAAAAGTATAGAAGAGAAAACCGCAATGCCCATAAGCAGCGTTTTAATCATTTGACGGCTCAAGAGACAGTTCAGGAATTAGCTGTACTTAAAGCAAAGGTTCCTTCAAATGATAGGTTGCCACAGATCCGTGAGATGAGCAAGGTTAACATATCAGCCCTTCGCGCAGAAAAAGATTATAACGGAGCACTTGATGCAGCTAATACTTATTTAGAAACCATAGATAAAAGTGATCCTTATTTCATAAAACATTTTCGGGAATTGTCGAAGCAACTTAACAACCTCGACAATCTTATTCGTTTTGAGGATTACAACCATACCCAGAAAAAAACATTTTGGTCGGCTCTAGCACTATTTGATGTATATTTTAAACAATCTGAAATTCTAAATTCTTCAGGATCGCCGATTATGGATTCTCTTCTCCATGAAATAAGTACAAAATCTGAAAATCCACAACAGAATTTTGAAACAGCAACAAGACAAGTAAAATATCTTATTTTAAAGAGTGATTTTACTGGTGCCAAAACAAAGATCTTCGAACTCTGCAGACAAAAAGGTGGTACTTCTGATGCACATTCCATTGACAGGGTCAACCTTATTATTGCTAAATTCTATTCTAAACAAGGTTATTCAACCGATAAAAGCCGCATTCTTGAAATTGTCCATAACCCAACAAGGTTCATAGAAAATGAGGACGAACTCACGAAACATACGGCATTATTAAACCTAAATAGGTCTAATAACAAACCCATCCATCTACAACAACTCCAACAGAATATTAATAATTTATAAACCTACACTATGGTAAAAAATTATTTTTTGAATTTGTTTCTATTATTTTCTATCTCTCTTTCATCACAGATCAAAATAACAGAAATCTATCACGATACACCCTATAACGAAAGAATGACTCTCTTCAATGGCACTACACAGCAGGAAGAAAATGCGAGAAGGCATCATTGGGGCGAGTTTATAGAAATTTACAACTACAGTGATAGAGATATAAGTCTTGAAAATTGGTACATAAAAGATCGCTGGGGTATTTTTTGGCTGCCTAGCGATAAGACCATAAAGAAAGGAGACTTTATGGTAATTGCTTATAGTGCACCAACTGTAAACACTACACCGTTCACTGAATTATTTTCAACCACCCAAGGTAAAGACGATCAAATCATTAAGCAGAACAATATTATACTTAATAGTTATAAGGAGTCTGTTTCATTAGGATATTCGTTCGGACGTCAGGTTCCAACAGACAAGGGAGGGTACAGCTGGAACTTACCAAAAACATCAAATAGAGTTATAGCTGCTTATACCCAACCAGGAGTATGTTATACTGTAAACTCATTTCAATTGGTAAGTAATGGCAGTTATTCTTTGGCTTCTCCCAATCCATTAGACGCAATTTATAAACCACCTACAGTGCATTTCGAAGATATTATGCTTAATGATTATTTGGCAAATTATGTTTATTTGGACTGGAGCGACAATGTTTTAAATTTGATTAATAACACGTGTCCTATTTCAATTCAAAAAATACAGCAGATTCCTAGCGGAACTTATAATAGTGGAAGTAAATGCTTTAATTACGACTTGGCTGGCAACAATACAGATTCTTATGACTGTACACCATCAAATGGAACAACAACACCGTCCACTGATTATACTTATGATGAATTACAAACTATTAAAAACAGCATTAAAGTTTATCCTAATCCGGTAAATGCAGCAAATCAATACACTGTTACTATCACTTGGGATGGTCCTGCATTTAACAAGATTTATAATCTACAGGTTTATAATGCCGGTGGCGGATATGTATTTGGATATATGCCAACAAATGGTATCAACTATACAAGTTTCTCATTGCAAAACCAACTCACAGGTATTTTTGTTGTTAATTTCACTCTCAATACCGGGCAGGTTGTATCTAAAAATATTTTAAAATGGTAAGGTTTATGAAATTCAAGTTTACTTCGGTTCTTTTTCTAATCAATGTAATTCTATTTTCCCAAACGGTTACCGAAATTCCATTGTCATACGATACCTCCGGGTATGCTGAAAACAATCAGACGGCAGGACTAGGTAGTTCTGCAATTACAGTGGTAGATCCGCTTGCTCCTACAGTGAATGCGGAGATGAACGTCAGTGAAACCGGCGCATTGACTTACATGTTGCCAATTGAAACCTTGAAAGGAATTAATAATTTTCAGCCAAATATAGCATTGGCTTACAATAGTCAAAGTGGAAATGGACAGGCAGGATGGGGCTGGAATATTATGGGGTTGTCCATGATCAGCAGAGGTGGAAAAAGCAAAGAAATAGATGGCATCACTCAAGGTCCGCAGTTCAATGATAACGACCCTTTTTACCTTGATGGGCAAAGATTAATAAAGTTAAGCGATACGGAGTTCGTAACGGAGAAATTTTCTAAAGTAAAAATAACGAAACAGACGACCGGAGAATATCAGTTCATCATCAGGTATACAGATGGAAGAATAGCCAAATATAAGGAACTTGTTACCGGCCAATATTATATTACAAGTATGCTGGACCCGTTTGATAATGAGATCAAATATAGCTATCAGACAGATAATTATGTACCAAGGATAACCAAAATATCATATGGTGGAACAAACTCGCCTCTCAGCATCAATTTTGAATATAAATCAAGACAGACATCTTCAATTGGTTTTAGGAACGGGGTCAAGTTCATTAACAGCATTATACTCTCAACCGTATATAGTAGCTCAACATATGACGGTGTTTTCAGAAAGTACTCTTTAAAACATGATTTTATTCGTGGTAATACAGTAGAAAGGTTAATTGAGGTTAATGTAGAAAATAAAGCCGGCGATCAACTGAAACCTTTAAAGTTTAATTATAATCTCAGTGTAACAAACGGAACGGTACAAAAAAAGATTAAAAACAACGCAGGATTAGTTCTTAACACTCAAGCTCTTGGAGATATAGTCGCAGGGGATTTTTATGGAAAAGGGGAATTATCAACTTGTTATATTGCTAAGGATACGGAAGGGAAATTTTCCTTAGTTAGTTCAGTTTATGGAAAGTTACCAATTGCTGTAGATGAATTTTCTTCTCTGATGGTGTCAAAAACATTAAATAATAATAATCAAATTACTGAACGGGATCAGCTAATAGTTATGACAGGTGGTTTTTTCAAGGAATTGTCGGTGTATGATTTAGTGACTTTTAGCAAAAAAACTGTTAACTCCCAATTTGGAGGATCAGTTACTTGGATTTTTGATTATTTAACGGGGCAGTTTGTCTTAAATCGTATATCTAGCAATTACGTCACTGCTGATTTTAACAATGATGGGCTAACAGATGTATTTTCTTTATATACAGGAGATTGGACTGGTATTCCTGCTTTCGGTACTCTGTTTGAAATAGGCAAAAATCTGGGAACAGAGTCGAAGAAATTTACTACTACACAATATGCTGTTAGTGAATATAACCAGATGTATCCTATTGAAATGGATGGCGATGGAATCCCTGAGATTTTAACGATTGGTAATTATAATAATACATATACAATTTATAAAATAAACTATCAGAATAATTCTCTTGATATCTTTAATAATTTAAAAGATATACCACTAAATGATTTTTATAATGAGCTCGCACTTCCTAAAAGGAGTACCCCTCTGATTTTCGGTGATTTTAATGGTGATGGTTTAACCGACTTCATGACTCCAAAAACTGTTTATTATTTTGATGCTGATAATAATGCTTCTGATGTAGTTAAAAAAATGGAAACAGAAACCTTGATATGGTGGGAGTATCTTAATAACGGTAAGGGATTTAACGTAACGGCAAAAGATTATACTTCGCAAAAACTAGCCTATTTGATGCCATCGCAGAGAGTGTATGCCAAGGCTTCCGGTTCTTTCTGGCAAAAACTCTGGTCAGGCCCTAATTATGAATATGATTATACGGAATATGGTGCTACTACGGTTATTCCTACTGATTTTAACAATGATGGTAAGACCGATATTATATCGTTTAGTAAGTTTGGGAAGGTAAAATATAGTGAATCCCAGAAGCTAAATCAAGCGCAATATGAAAATATGGATGTTGCATATTGGAATTATACATGGCCATTTAATCTTACTTCAAGTTTATATACTAACAGAATCACCTTCCACGAAAATAAAAGTGACGGCCAGGGAAATACCACTTTAAATCCTATTCCTGATTATTTGCCTCTTAATGCAGATTTGATATCACCCCTGGCGATTCCGCTACAAACATCTGATTTTAATCAGCTTAATACCTATAAATCAGGCTTAATCATTTCTGATCCATTAACGAAGAGAGATATTTCATTTACCATAAATAACGATCAATTTACGGAGACCCTCATCAAAAAAGTTGATAATGGTTCTAATGTATTCCAACAGGTTGAATATAAACCTATGATGGAAGATATTAACAGCAACAATGAAATATGTTATACGAAAAATCAGAATACTGCCTCCTTTGCATATCCTATTTATGTTCACAAGAATAATGGTACAACCTATCTGGTCAATAAAATACATACCTTATTCGATAGTAAGATTCTTACAAAAGAATATAGGTATGAGAATGCCATACAGCATCTGGAAGGAAAAGGATTTTTAGGATTCCAAAAAACTTTTACCAGTGATGCTTATGAGTCTGTTTTTGAGAATAATAAATATAGGATAAAAGATCCATTTAAAGCTGTTTTTTGGAACATACAGACCAAAGACCCTTTACTGGATAATGCTGTTGTAAGTTCTACTTATGGAGGTCTTAAAAAATTTATTACACAAACAACGAGTACCAATAAAAAATTTGACAAAGGAAATCATCAATATCTCATATTGTCCACAGATGAAGTTACTGAAGACTATTTAAGGAAAATCACCATTCCAAAAAAATATGATTATGATGAAAATGATGACCTGAAGCTGAAAACTTCCTACACAGATTATGCGGGAGTAGGCTCGACACTGATTAAATATACTTATAAACCGGAATTTACGGACAGTGATCATTATTATTATGGTAAAATTGAAAGTATAGAAACGACAATCTCAAAAGATGGGTTATCTTTTACGACTAAGGAAACCAATACGTACACAACCAAAGGTACAGTTAGCTATAATTATAAATATGGCAACGATGCTATTGCACCGCCACTTATAACGAATAGTTATTATGACAGCGTCGGTAACATTTATAATCAAACGATCTACATGAACGGTGTATCTCCGCAAAGTAAAAGCTATGAATATGATGCAACTAAGCGGTATGTCAAGAAAACAACCACTCCGGATGGCTTGTCTTCCTCTGTAGAGGTCAGCCCGATAGGATTAGTCTCCAAAGAAACATCTTCTCTTGGTCTCAAAACCTATTACACTTACGATTCCTGGGGTAACATTACTGAGATCACCGATTATCTGGGAAAGAAGACGACCATTTCAAAATCTGTATCATCGGGCATCCCGACAGGCGTTTATAACCTCCATAAAAAAAGAGAAGGTGGCACAGAAAGTATTGTAACCTTTGATAAATTTGACAGGGAAATACAATCAAAAACCCAGTCGATCAACGGAAAATGGCTCGTTGTAAAAACAGAGTACGATGCCTTCGGCAAAAAAATTAAATACTCGGAGCCCTTCTTTGACGGAGAAGCACCCAAATGGAACGAAATAAAATACGATGAACTAAACCGTCCAACCGAAAATAAGCTCTACACAGGCATTATTATTAAAACCTGTTACGAAGGAATGAAAGTAACAGTAGATGATGGTTATAAAAAGACTTCTAAAACTCTTGATGCCATGGGGCACACCATAAGACATCAGGATCATGGCGGAGTTATTGGTTATACTTACTTTCCTAACGGTGAACTAAAAGAAACAGACTACGAGGGCATCAAAACAACTTTCGAGATAGATGGCTGGGGAAGGAAAACCAAGATAATTGATCCTTCGGCAGGAACCTTCACATATCAGTATGACAATCTTGGCAGAGTTACACGGGAAGATAATCCTAAGGGTTACACTCTTTACACTTATGACAGTATAGGACGACCCGTGACGGAAAAAACTTATGGAAAAACGTCTGCTGAGAATACCAGTATAGAGAAAACGTTCACCTATAATACTAATACCAAACTCCCTGAAAAGATCACAGGTACAAGCAACGGCAAAAACTATATCTACACCACACAGTATGATCAGTATTTCAGGATCACAGGGAAAACAGAGCAAACGCCTGATTTCACCTATACATCTTCCACGACATTTGATAGTTATGGTAGAGCAGATGAGGTTAGTATTTCCACTGTTTTACCTAACTCATATACCAGCTCATCCAAAATAAAGAATATATATGATAGTAATGGCATATTGACACAGCAGAATGATGTCAATAATAACCATATGATCTGGCATGTTACGGACGTGGATGCAAAGGGACGTACAACCACTATGGAGTATGGCAATGGTTACCAACTGAGCAACACTTACAATACATCCAATTACGCCTTGGAAAAAATAAGCCACAACAGGAATGGCATCAATATTCTTGATATTGGATATACTTATGATGTCAACAAAGGCGTTCTGGACAAAAGACATAATTTTACCTTTGCCAAGGAAGAGAAGTTCACCTATGATACTTTGAACAGGTTGCTTACCGAGACTGTCAATAATGTTCTGGTGAATGAGTACACCTATGACCAGAGAGGCAGGATTACTTCAAATACAGAACTAGGAAAATACAACTACAGCGGATCCGACTACAGGTTGCAAAGCATTAATTTCAATACCAACGGGCAAAATGTCAATGCACAAAGAGGATTTGCATCTGCAACTTACAATGCTTTCAAAAGTCCGTTGAGCGTTACGCTGGCTGGAAAAGAAAATCTGAATTTTGAATACAATATCCTGAAGAGCAGATATTCTATGGTTTCTACGGTATCGGGTGAAACCAAATTTTATTCTTCGGATTTTGCTGTAGAGATCAAGAAAAAAGGCAGCACCACAGAGATCGTAACCTATATTACCGGTGATCCGTACTCTGCCAATTATATCCAAAAGGAGATTCTTAACAATGGAAGCCTGCTTTCAAAAAATAATTATTACCTTCATAGGGACAATATAGGAAGCATTGTTGCCATTACCAAAACAGATGGCTCAGTTGCAGAGAAACGGTTCTTTGACGCATGGGGCAATCTGAAAGCGCTTGTAAACGAAGCCGGGCAGACGATTACAGACGCCCAGCAACTGATCAATTACAACTTTTTAATTGATAGAGGCTACACAGGGCATGAGCATCTTTGGAAGGCCGGGCTGATCAATATGAATGCCCGCCTCTATGACCCGATCCTGAGGAAGTTCCTGAGCGCGGATAACCTGGTTCAGGATCCCTATAATACCCAGTCTTATGACCGGTATTCTTATGTGTTTAACAATCCTTTGTTGTATGTGGATCTGGATGGTAATGAAGGTATTACGGTTGCAGCTGTAGCTATTGCAGCTGCCATAGCCGCGGCTGTAAGTGTAGCAGTTAAGATTGTAATGAACGCGATACAAGGTGTCCCCATTTGGTATGGACTGGGCAAAGCAAACCTGATGGGTACTGTGATGGGCATCATTAGTTTTGGAATTGGATCTGCTGCCTCTACTGCGTTTGGTGTTGGTTTTAGCTGGGGAAGTGCAGCGTTCCAAGCGGGGATGCATGGGATAAGTGGTGCTATGATGTCTGTATTGGAGAATGGTAGTATTAACTCAGGATTTTTATCCGGAGCAATATCATCTTTGGTTGCCAGCGGTGTAGAAGCCTTGGGAAGTACAGCAGGTGCGATAAATAAGGCGGGAAAATATACGGATCTAGCAAGTAGAAACCCTACGCTAATAAAAGCATTAATGATTACAGCAGGTGGTTTAAGTGGTGGTATATCCGCAACAATAGTTGGCGGGAAGTTTATGGAAGGATTTAGACAAGGGATAATTACAGCTGGCTTAAATCATGCGTTCCATGCTTTCATATATGGATCAGAAGAAGCTGATACAGCTACTAAGGAAGATCGTGACAAGTTTAAAGATGTCAGAAAGGCTTATTACAAATTTATAAATGATGGAAAATTTGCAAGTGCATTAAAGCTTGCTGGCGACACGTTCAAGTTCTCACAGGGATTAGAAAAATATTTTTGTGGATATGATATCCGCGAGAATGACTTTAATTATTTTGTAACACATTCAGATGCAAGTGACGGTGCTTGGATTGAAATCAATACAGGACCACTGTCTCATTTCGGTACTGCAATGAGAATGTTATCTCATGAATGGCACCATGTTAGACAAAATTATGTTTTTGTGACGACCAATTGGATATTTAAAAATCATGAATTTAGAGAATGGGATGCCTATACTCATGAATTAAATAATGATTCCCTTCCAGCTGCAGAGCCAACGCAAACGCAATATTGGAAAACTAAACAAGCTCAATATTGGAAAGATATTCCAATGCATATTAAAACTACGTATATTGCACAAATGTTAACATTTTTTCAATTAAGATAATGCAATGAGAACAACAATGCTTTTCCTTTTGACATTTCTATTTGCAAATTGCCAAAGTCAAAAATCTTTATGCGAAGCTAAAATTGATACTTCCCAAATAAAGGATGGAAAATTATCAATTGAAGTTATTAATCATAAAAATAAACACTTAAAAATTCCAAAAGAAATTAATAACAATGCATTAATAATTACAGAATTTCAAAAATTAGTTGAAGATGGAGAGTATGAAGATATTGAAAGGCCAATAATACATTTTGACTGTATCACTCCATGTTTTCCTTTGAATTATACTTTAAAAAAGGGAGAAGCTAAAATATATAATTTTACAATTTTCAATACAAATATTGTATCTAAAAATACCAAATACAGAATTAAGCTTTATATGGAAGATTATTTTAATTGTGGAAGAATTAAAACCGATTGGATTTATTTTGAAATTCTATAGACGCTTTTATATTTGAGATGTATTTTTACGATCAGATTGGGTAATGCTTCAAACAAGTTGGTAAATAAAAATAGTATTGAATTTCAATACTATTTTTTAGAAAATAAGATATAGAAATAGATTTTGAAATAGTACTGCGGATAGCCAGAATAGGAGAAATTAGAAAAAAGACTATCTAAAATACTGAGAACCATAACAGATGTTCCAGATGTGTTTGGTGGATTTATAATTGGTCACGGATTATAAATCCGCAATTTCGGGACGTTCCAGGCAGGGATGCGTGGTATAACCGGTGGTATGATGTCTGTGCTGGAGAATGGTAGCATTAACTCGGGGTTTCTATCCGGAGCAATATCATCATTGGTTGCAAGCGGTGTGCAGGGCTTGGGAACAACAATAAAAGGTACTTATAATTGCTCAATGGGAGATACCAATCCTAGTTTACTGAAAGCTACAATGATCGTAGCGGGAGGTTTATCCGGCGGAATAAGTGCAACCATTGCTGGTGGTAATTTCTGGCAGGGTTTTAGACAAGGTTTAATTACAGCAGGATTAAATCACGTGGCGCATATGACAACTGATTTTATCCAAAGAGAAACGCGGCAGAGTGCTTTACAAACAATTAAAAAAGAGTATCCTAAATTCTACGAAGTTTTAACGAAATTAACTGAATTTTTAGAAGCAAATCCTAAAGTATTATCTACTTTGGCTGAAGATACTGGCTTGACCAAAGAGCAAGTATTAAATTTTATGGATATAAAAAGCCCTGAAGGACAAATTATAAAGGCTGCTCAATTTGTATTAAAAGATCCTAAGCAATTTAGATTTGGACAATCTGGATATCCAAATAGCTATATCAATGTTGATTTAATTAAAACTTTTGAAACTTTGCAGACACCAGCATTTATACAAGGAACTTCATTCTTGTTAGCAGTAACTGTTATGCACGAATTTGTTCACTGGGGAAGATCACATAATAGTTTGCCTACATACACAAAAGATTATGAATCTGGATCGTATTGGGAAATGAACACTTTTGGAATGGATATCAATAAAAACTCTGCGTATGAAAATTATAAAAAATTTAATTGGAAGATTTAGCATAACTTCTATTTTTATGCTATTAATAAATTGTTCTGAAAAAGCGGATTATAGTAAAATTGGTAATAAAATAATTTCTGAAAATACAAATGTTATATTTGATTCTTTAAACATTTTTGATGTAGATGCAAAACATGATGTGGAGTTAAAAGGAGCGATAAATGAAGACAGTTCAATATTTTATAATTATAATTTAACTGTGATTGATTCTTCTTTTATAAAAAAACTAAGAATAAAACGCTTTAACATTAAAAACGTCAAAGATTTTAAATTAACTCTTCCAAAATCTTTTGTTATTGATCATAGACAATATTCAATAAAAAATATAGAACCGCCAGGAAAGACAATATGGATAGAATTATTTAATTTTTACATTGATGAAAAAAACAATGAAGCATTTTTAATGGTTAAGAAGGGAGTCAAAGGGGGTATAGGCTATAAAACTGATATTTATTATTTCAAAAAATTTAAAGATAAATGGAAGTATATTGGTAAGGATGTTATTTCAATAGGATAATTGAGTACTGTTCCAAACAAGTTGGTAAATAAAAAATATTGAATTTCAATACTATTTTTTAGAAAATAAGATATAGGGCAATGTTCCAAAAAAGTTGGTAAATGAAAATGATAAATAAAGAGTATCGGGACCGGTACTCTTTTATTATAGTATTCGAACATCCATTCAAGTCCTGTCGAACGGCAGGTCTCACTCTTATCGAACGGCAGGTCTCACTCTTATCGGACGATAAGTCTTACTCTTATCGAGCCATAAGTCATGCTCTTATCGAGGCATAAGCCTTACTCTTATCGGACGATAAGAGTATATTCTATCAGATGATGACAGTGGTTTGTAATTGTATAATAGTTGTATATACCCTTACAAGCCATTGGCAGAGCGTGCGTGCTATGCGAAGAATGCCAAAGTTGTCATATTATGTTAAAAAAGAAATAAAACCAACTGGCTTATTTTTCTTAAATTTGCAGGTCTTATTAGAATTTCTTGTAAGATTAATTTTAATTAAAACCTTGAAAGAATGTTACCAAAAATAAATCCTATTCAGACTTCTGCATGGAAAGCCCTTGACCAGCAATTTGCCAACAACGATTTCGAATTGAGAACTTTGTTCCAGTATAACCCGAATCGTTTTCAGGAGTTTTCCTTAGAGACAGAAAATTATCTTTTTGATTATTCTAAAAATCTGGTGGATGGCAAAACGCTCGAATTATTGCTGCAATTAGCAGAAGAAACGCAGCTCAAGGAAGCAATTGGTAAAATGTTTTCCGGTGACAAAATCAATGAGACCGAAGATAGAGCCGTTCTTCACACCGCTTTGAGAGACTTTTCCGATAAAGAAATTTTGGTGGATGGCAAAAACATCAAGCCAGGCATCAAAAAGGTCTTAGCGCATATGAAAGCTTTTTCAGAATCGGTGATTTCCGGTTCTCACAAAGGTTTTACAGGTAAAGAAATCAAGGATGTGGTTAATATCGGAATCGGGGGATCGGACCTTGGTCCGGTGATGGTATGTTCTGCTTTGAAGCATTTCAAAACAAGACTTGAAGTTCATTTCGTTTCCAATGTAGACGGAAATCATATGGCTGAGGTTGTTAAAGATCTTGATCCGGAAACAACTTTGTTCATTGTAGCTTCCAAGACATTTACAACCCAGGAAACAATGACCAATGCGAATTCCGCCAAAGAATGGTTCCTGAAATCAGGTGCTAAGAATGAAGATGTTGCCAAGCATTTCGTAGCATTATCGACCAATATAGAAGCGGTTAAAAAATTCGGGATTGCAGAAGAGAACATTTTCGAATTCTGGGATTGGGTTGGTGGCCGCTACTCGCTTTGGAGCGCGATCGGATTAAGCATCGTCTTATCGGTGGGTTACGATAATTTTGAGCAATTATTGAAAGGTGCCTATGATACGGATGTTCATTTTCAAACCAAAGATTTTAAAGAAAATGTTCCTGTTTTGATGGGACTTTTGGGTGTTTGGTATCGTAATTTCTATGCAGCAGGCACTTATGCGATTTTACCTTACTCCCAGTATCTTGACCGTTTTTCAGCTTATCTGCAGCAGGGCGATATGGAAAGCAACGGGAAATCCGTGGACAGGAATGGCGAGTTTGTAGAATACGAAACAGGCCCCATTATCTGGGGAGAACCTGGAACCAATGGTCAGCACGCATTCTATCAACTGATCCATCAGGGAACCGAATTGATTCCGGCAGATTTCATTGCTTACGCAACATCACCTAATGAAGTAGGTGTTCATCAGGATATTTTATTAGCGAATTTCTTTGCCCAGACCGAAGCTTTGGCATTCGGAAAAACAAAGGAAGAAGTTTTTGCGGAACTGATGTCGTCAGGAAAAACAGAAGAGGAGATTGAAAAACTTCTGAACTATAAAATATTTGAGGGTAATACACCAACCAATTCTTTCCTGTTCAAAGAATTAACACCATTTACGTTAGGGCAATTAATTGCTTTATATGAGCACAAGATCTTCGTTCAGGGTGTCATCTGGAATATTTTCAGCTTTGACCAATTTGGAGTTGAGCTGGGGAAAGTTTTGGCAAACAAGATTCTTCCGGAATTAGAATCAGAAGGAGAAATCAAAACACACGACAGTTCTACAAACGGATTGATTAATTACTACAAATCAAACCGATAAAATTATAAAGATGGAATGTTGGGAAAGGAACACTTCATTTTTTCAAATAAATCTAAAAAGTAAAAAGAGAGAAAAATGGCACAAATTCTAGATGGACTGAAGGTCTCAAAAGAAGTAAAGGCTGAAATCAAGGAAGAGGTGGAAAAAATCCTTGCCAACAAAAGAAGAGCACCACATCTGGTAGCAATTCTGGTAGGGAATAACGGCGCCAGCAAAGCCTATGTGAACAGCAAAGTGAAAGATTGTGAAGAAGTGGGATTCAGTTCTTCATTACTGAAGTTTCCAAGTACGGTCTCGGAAGCGGAACTATTGGAAAAGATTGATGAACTGAACAAATCCAAAGATGTGGACGGCTTCATCGTTCAGCTACCTTTGCCAAAACAGATTGATCAGGAAAAGATCATTATGGCAATTGACCCGAGAAAGGATGTGGATGGCTTTCACCCGGAGAATTTTGGAAAGATGGCCCTGGAAATGGATACCTTTCTGCCGGCAACGCCATTTGGAATATTAACATTATTGGAACGATATAACATCGAAACCAAAGGTAAGAACTGTGTTATCATCGGTAGAAGCAGGATTGTTGGGAAGCCAATGAGCATCCTGATGGGAAGAAAAGATTTCCCTGGAAATTCTACCGTAACGCTGACACACTCTTACACAGAACATATAGAAGAATATACAAAACAAGCCGATATCGTGATAACAGCTTTGGGCGATCCGAATTTCCTGAAAGGAGAAATGATCAAGGAAGGTGCTGTCATCGTAGATGTCGGGATTACCAGGGTAGATGATGATTCTGAAAAAGGTTATCATCTCGCAGGTGACGTGGATTTTGACAGCTGTGCAGGAAAAGCGAGTTGGATTACGCCGGTTCCCGGTGGAGTAGGTCCAATGACGCGTGCCATGCTGATGAAAAATACCATCATTGCCTATAAAACTTCGGTTTATAATGACTAAGGAACAAGAAGATCTATTATTAAAAGAAGGTAAAATGCTCCCGGTGATGGAGCATTTTTACACTATTCAGGGAGAGGGATTTCATGCAGGGAAAGCAGCTTATTTCATCCGTTTGGGCGGATGCGATGTGGGTTGCCATTGGTGTGACGTGAAGGAAAGCTGGGATCCGACACTGCATCCATTGATGGAGGCAGAAACCATTGCGGAAACGGCAGCAAAATATTGTAAAACCATTGTTTTGACAGGGGGAGAACCACTAATGTGGAATCTGGAGATTCTGACCTCTAAACTGAAAGAGTTAGGTTGCACGATTCATATCGAAACGTCTGGCGCTTATCCAATGAGCGGTCATCTGGACTGGATTACCCTGTCTCCAAAGAAAACAGGATTGCCTCTGGAAGACATTTATCAGAAAGCCAGCGAATTGAAAATGATTATTTTCAACAATAACGATTTTAAATTTGCTCAGGAACAACAGGCCAAAACCAATGATCAATGTGTGCTTTATCTCCAGAGCGAGTGGAGCAAGCGTGATGCGATGTATCCGAAAATTACAGATTTCATTCTGGAACACCCGGAATGGCGATCTTCTATCCAAACGCATAAATATCTAAATATTCCTTAAATTTGATTCATGCAGCGGTTACGTTACTCCCGATATTTCAAAGTATTTGTGATTTTACTGGATATGATTCTGGTATCATCGGTATTTATAATTTATTATTGGAGAAATTTCGAGGTTAAGTATGATTCGGAATCGCTGGAACAAAATATCTTATCCATTCTTTTACTCTGTTTTTTTTGGATATTGCTGAGCGGAAGAACAAGGTTGTATCACATTCCGAGAAACGTTACTTATACGATATACCTGGAAAGAATTCTTATCCACGTTTTCTTCTTTTTCATAGGTGTCATTATGCTGGGGAAAGTGAGTAATAATGATTTTCTGAAAACAGAGCGCTTCTATCTTGCAGGCATTCTGTTATTAATTGTAATCCCGATTAAAACGTTTATCTATTTCCTTTTAAAATATATCAGAAGTATCGGAAAAAACCACAGAAACGTTATGTTCATTGGCGAAAGTGCTTCTTCTACAGTTTTAAGTGATATCATCAATCAACGTAAAGATTATGGATTTAGAATTTATGATTATCCGAAAGATAATTACGATCTGCCAAAAATTATAGAGTTCTGGAAAGATAATGGTATTCATACGATTTTTATTCCTTCGGAACATAGCTTGGATAAAAATTTTGAGGACGACCTTTTCCGCCAGGCAGAACTTAACAAAGTGAAAATCTCATTGGTTCCGAATATTATTCAGAATCAGTTTTTTGAATATGAATTCAACTATATAGAAACCGTTCCTGTTTTGTCCCAGGCCAAATATCCGCTGGATTTTTTCACAAATGTTACCATAAAAAGGCTTTTCGATATTTTATTTTCATTGATTGTTTTGATTGGGATTTGTTCGTGGCTGTTTCCAATTATCTCATTGTTAATCAAAATGGACGGATCAAAAGGTCCTGTGTTTTTTGTTCAGAAAAGATATGGGTATCATGATGAAGTTTTTGATTGCCTGAAGTTCAGAACGATGAAGGTCAACAATGAGTCTGCTGAAAAAACAACGGACTGCGATGATGTGAGAATTACCAGGATTGGAAAATTATTGAGAAAAACAAGTCTGGACGAGATGCCGCAATTCATTAATGTGCTGAAAGGCAATATGTCTGTTGTAGGACCCAGGCCTCATATGCTTTTGGTTGACGATTTTTACAAGCCGAAAATCAGCAGATACAGTCTCCGAAGTATGGTAAAACCAGGAATCACCGGCCTTGCACAGGTAAGCGGTTTAAGAGGAGATGAAGGCGATATGAATCTCGGAATGAAAAAAAGAATCCTTGCAGATTCATTTTATGTAAGAAACTGGAGTTTTAGTATGGATATTGTTATCATTCTGAAAACAATTTTCTTAGTTATTGTCGGCGATAAAAATGCACGCTGATATTTATCAGAAAAGAACTAATTTAGCCGTATGTTAAAACGATTTTTTGAATCAATTGGAGAATATTTTTTGTTGTTGGGAAAAGCGCTAAGCCGACCGCAGAAAAGGAATGTCTATATGAAGCTTCTGGTAAGAGAATTTTACGATCTTGGAGTTAACTCCTTCGGATTGGTATTGTTCACTTCTTTCTTTGTAGGTGCGGTTGTAGCCATCCAGATGTATAATAATTTTGATGCATCATCATTTCCGATTCCTAACAGTTTTGTGGGCTACGCTACCAAAGTTGTACTGATACTGGAGTTTTCTCCTACAATTATTTCGGTAATTCTGGCGGGAAAAGTCGGGTCTTATATCGCTTCCAGTATTGGAACTATGCGCGTTACAGAGCAGATTGATGCATTAGACATCATGGGTGTCAATTCCCCTAACTTTTTAATCCTTCCCAAAATTGTAGCCAGTGTTATTTTCAATCCTATTTTGATCGCAATTAGTATCGTTGTGGGGATTTGGGGTGGTTATATTGCTGGTGTTGCAACAGGAAACTGGACAAAAGCAGATTATATAACAGGAGTACAGATGTATATGCCGATTTATTTCATCTGGTATGCTTTTCTGAAAACGGCAGTATTTGCTTTTTTAATTGCAACGATTCCTGCTTATTTCGGATATAATGTAAAAGGAGGATCCCTGGAAGTGGGACGTGCCAGCACACAAGCAGTAGTTTGGACTATGATTGCAGTGATTATTATGAACTTGTTATTAACCCAGATGCTCCTAAGCTAATGATAGAAGTAAAAGAATTAAGAAAAAGCTTTGATGAAGTTGAGGTTCTTAAAGGGATTTCGACAACATTCGATACAGGTAAGGTTAATCTGGTTATAGGGCAAAGCGGATCCGGAAAAACGGTTTTTCTGAAATGCCTTCTGAATGTATATGAGCCTTCAAGTGGAGGCATCTTGTTTGACGGAAGAGACATCGTGACCATGTCAAGAGAAGAAAAATTGGCACTACGTTCAGAGATAGGAACAGTGTTCCAGGGGAGTGCCTTATTCGATTCTATGACTGTGGAAGAAAACATCAGCTTCCCGTTGGATATGTTTACCAATCTGACTTATCGTGAAAAGAAAAGAAAAGTGCTGGAGGTAATAGGTAGGGTTAATCTTGATAAAGCCAACAAAAAATATCCGTCCGAGATTTCTGGAGGGATGCAGAAAAGAGTGGCTATTGCCAGAGCTATTGTCAACAATCCAAAATACCTCTTCTGCGATGAACCCAATTCGGGGCTGGATCCCTACACGTCCAATGTTATAGACGACCTGCTTTTAGAAATTACAAAAGAATATAATACAACAACGATCATCAATACACACGATATGAACTCGGTGATGACGATTGGTGAGAAAATCCTTTACCTGAGGTTAGGAATCAAAGAATGGGAAGGAAATAAAGACATCCTGGCAACAGCGAAAAATAAAAATCTTTTAGACTTCGTTTATTCATCAGAGCTATTTAAACAACTGAGAGAATTCATGCTGGAAAATGATCAGACGAGCTTAACTCACAATAATAATAAACCGGGAGACAATGAAATTTAAGATTCACGAACATAACAATAAAACAAAAAGAAAAATGAGTAAAAAACTAATTAGTACACTGGCTGTGTTTTTAGGAATAATGGCTTATTCGCAAGTAACTGTGGGGTTGAGAGCCAATGCGCTTTTTAATACATCTTCAGCTAGCTGGGATAATTTTAAAGGAACTATAAATGGAGAGAAAGAAAATACTGGTTTCAACGCTGGTCTTGCATTTAAGATCGGTTCTCCGGTAGGAGGATGGTTTGTGATGCCTGAGATCTATTACACCTCTATCAAGAATGAAGCTACCGCTGCAACAGTAACAGAAGGAAATGTTAATATTGAAGCAAAAAGCAATAGAATTGATGTTCCGGTAATGATAGGACACAATTTCCTATTAGGAAAACTGGCTGCTTTTGCAGGTCCGGTTGCCTCTTATAATCTTACAACAGATAACACATTCGCAAATTTTAAGGAAAATGCTACAAAAGAATTTACTGTAGGTTATCAGTTTGGTGCACAGGCTACATTATCAAAATTTGTAATTAATGCAAGGTTTGAAGGCGCTTTTTCTAAAGATACAAGAAAGTTTATCAGTAATGTATCAGGAGAAGAAATCAGATACGATAACCGCCCAAGCATGTTTATTCTGGGTATCGGTTATAACTTCAAATAGTCGGAGTTTACAAAATATGAGAAGGCTGGAAACATGTTTCCAGCCTTCTTCATATATAGACCTTAAAAATTCACAAAAAAATCCTCATGTATGAGAAAGATTTTGTAGTACGAAAATATAAGCTTTTATTCAACAAATGTTTAACATAATAAATGAAAGATTGAACAATATTAATATGTTTTGCTTATTTTTGCTTTAAAAGAACATTAACTTGAATGAAGGTTACACTTGAACATATTTCTCCGGACGAAAACAGCTCTTTCCGTGTGTTGCATATTAAAGATGTTCCGATCTCGGAACTTAACTGGCAATATCACTATCATTCTGAGATTGAGATTGTTTGTGTTAAAAATGGTAAAGGAACAAGACACGTTGGGTATCACAAAAGTCATTTTGAAGACGGGGCTTTGGCTTTGATCGGCTCTAATATTCCTCATTCCGGCTTTGGGCTTAATGCTACAGACCCGCACGAAGAAATAGTTATCCAGTTCAAGGAAGATATTTTGTCTTTGCCGGAAGGAGAACCGGATACCAATTCAATAAAAAAACTATTGGAAATCTCCAGATATGGTGTTCTTTTTTCGTCAAAGATAAAGAATGAATTGTTTCCTAAATTAGAGGAAGTAGCAAGAGCAGAAGGCTATAAACGCTACCTCTTGCTTCTGGAGATTCTTTTTGATCTTTCAAAAACAGAAGATTTTGAATTGATGAATACAGAAGTGATGCCTTATACTATCGTCTCAAGAAACAGGACAAGATTGGAGGCTGTTTTCACTTATGTTGAAAATGGTTACCAGAATGAAATTGATATAATGCAGGCAGCGCATTTAGCCAATCTTACAAAGCCTGCCTTTTGTAATTTCTTCAAAAAGGCAACCTCGTTAACTTTTGTAGAATTTGTAAACCGATACAGAATTGATAAGGCCTGCATCTTGCTGTCACAAGAAAAAAGCATAGCAGAAAGCTGCTATGCTACAGGTTTTAATAATATCACTTATTTCAATAAGATATTTAAGAAATATACTAATACAACACCAGGCCAGTTTATAAGAAACCTTTAAAGGTTATTGTTGAAGTTATTTTCTAATTTCTGTTTTTCCAGCTCAGCTTTTTCTTTCTGAAGCTGCTTGAATTCTTGCCGGATTTTTGCTTCTTTCACAGCATTACCTTTGCTGACATAGCCGACTAATCCACCAATAATCAGCCCAATTCCAATTCCTGAAAGAGAACCGTAAACGACTCTGAGATCAATGGCCATATCATTAAGATAAAATAATAGCGCACCGAGACCAAATAATACCAATCCAATTACTATTAAACTTTTCATAGTTTTAAATTTGATTCTAAATTAACTAAAAAAGTTTACAGTTTGCCACCAGCGGCTTTATAATATTGTAAAGCTTTTGGCATATCGGCATTCAGGTCTGCGATTCTGTTTTGCGGATTAGGGTGTGTTGATAAAAATTCCGGAGTTCTGCTGCCTGTAGAAGATGATTCCATTCTTTGCCAGAAAGAAGTTGCCGTTCTCGGATCATAACCAGCCATTGCCATCAGGTAAAGCCCCATTTCATCCGCTTCAGACTCCTGTTTTCTACCATAAGCTAACAGACCGACCTGAGCGCCGATTGGATATACTTTCTCAAAAACACCTGCCCATTGGCTATTGGACATTGTTCCACCTAAAAGGCTGCCTCCATATTGTGCCAGCATTGCCTGTGAGATTCTTTCGTTGCCATGACCAGCTAAAGCATGAGAAACTTCGTGTCCCATTACAACAGCAACACCATTATCATCTTTGCAGACAGGCATAATTCCTGTATAAAACGCAACCTTTCCACCGGGCATACACCAGGCATTCAACTGATTGTCCTGAATAAGGTTGAATTCCCAGCTATAACCTGCCAAAGCAGACTCTCGCCCGATACTCTTATAATAAGCGTAAGCCGCATTTTTGATTCGCGAACCAACATTTTTTATCCGGTTGGCATCTGCTGTTCCGGTTATAACTTTTGCTTTGGAAAGCGTTGTCTTATATTCTGATGCAGCAGCAGTTGCAATTTCAGAATTATTAGCGATCTGAATTGAAGATCTTCCTGTAATAGGATTGGTTACACAACCAGTTACTCCTAAAGCAGTAACCAGAATTGCTGAAATTTTTAAAATTTTCATCGTTTATTTTTTAAATATAAATGTGTTTTACAAGTTTTATTCCAAAAACTATTCTTTGTTCAGGAACGCATCCCAGCCCTGTGCTGTTAACGGAATCAGTTGGTTCGAACCTCTTGCAACCAGGAAATTACCTTTTTCATCTCCGGTTGCATGACCAATAATTGTAAAATCCGGATGATTTTTGATCTTGTCAAAATCCGAAGGAGCAATAGTGAATAATAATTCATAATCTTCTCCACCATTCAAAGCAGCCATTGCCGGATTCAGGTTGAATTCTTCTGAGGTGTGAATGGTTGATTCATCCATCGGGATTTTTTCTTCGTACAAATGGAATCCAACCTTGGACTGATCCGACAAATGCAAAACCTCCGAAGCTAGCCCGTCAGAAACATCAATCATAGAAGTTGGCAAAATATCCAATTCCTTCAGTTTTTTCTTGATGTCAGTTCTTGCTTCGGGTTTTAGTTGTCTTTCAAGGATATAATCATAACCTTCCATTTCAGGTTGCATATTGGGGTTTGCCAAATAAACCGAATGTTCTCTTTCCAAAATTTGAAGTCCAAGATAAGCACCACCAAGATCTCCTGTTACAACTAAAAGATCATTCGGTTTTGCACCATTTCTTTTAACAATTTTTTCTTCATTTTCAAGGCCAATTGCTGTAACACTAATCACAAGACCAGCGTTGGAACTCGTTGTATCTCCGCCAATTAAGTCCACTTTGTATCTGTTGCAAGCTAAAGCAATTCCGGCATAGATTTCTTCCAAAGCTTCAACCGGGAAACGGTTGGAAACAGCAACGGAAACCAAAATTTGAGTTGGTGTAGCATTCATCGCAGCAATATCGCTGAGGTTGACAACAACTGCTTTATAGCCCAAATGTTTCAAAGGAACATAGCCTAAATTGAAATGAACACCTTCCGCCAGCATATCGGTTGAAATCACCACTTTTTGATTTTCAGAATCAATAACAGCAGCGTCATCACCAATAGAAACTTTGGTTGAGGTTTGAACAACTGGGAAATTCTCGGTCAAATGTTTTATCAAACCAAATTCTCCCAACTTGGAAATAGGCGTTAATTCTTGCGATTTATCTTCGAGCATAATTTTAATTAATGATGAATTATAAATGATTAATGATACAAGCTTAATATCATTAATGTAAAAATTTATTTAAAGCTTTCTAAACGAGAAACGTCTATGTTCTCCGGTCGGAAAGGTAGTGTTTTCAAATATTCCTTTGAGATCGTCTGCACATTTTCAGATTTGTACTCGTTCATCACTTCCATAATATCATCTGGTGGCGTTGTCGTTTTTCTCAACATCATATCGATCCAAACGCCCGTTGCCTCAGCTGTCGCACAATGCGTTCCGTCTGGAAGATAGAATTTGTGAACGAACTGATAAATTGATCCGTCTTCTGACAAAGCAGCAACTTCCAAAGCTACAAAAACCGTCTGATCCGCATAGATTTCTTTGAAGAAAGAATAGCGCTCGTGCAACATTACCGGACCAACACCCCAACGATTGAGCTGAGTCAATCCGATTTTGTTTTTACTAAGGAAAGCCATTCTAGTTTGGGAACAATAATCAACATAGGTTGAGTTTCCCAGATGACGATTCGCATCAATATCACTCCACCTCACTTCAAATTTATGGTAATAAACAGACATTTTTTTCGATTTTAATATTCTTCAAAATTAACTATTTGAGGTGGATATTAAAAATGTAATTTTGTGCATCGAATATAAAGCATCGGAGATGCGATATGTTTGTAGCGAAAGTAACGCCACTCTTATGAGAGCTCCGGAGGAGCGACATAATCGGGTTCGAATAAGTTTTAAATTATGTCGGAAAAAAAGAAAATAATAATTGTAGGTGGAGGTGCTGCCGGTTTTTTTACTGCTGCAAATCTAGATGAAAACAAATATGACGTTATCATTCTGGAGCAAAATTCTGATGTTTTGCAAAAAGTGAAAGTCTCTGGCGGCGGAAGATGCAACGTGACGCACGCCTGTTTTGATCCAAGAGAATTGACTCAATTTTATCCGAGAGGCAATCGTGAATTACTGAGTGTTTTTACCAAGTTCCAACCCGGCGATACGATGGATTGGTTCGAGTCCAGAAATGTTCCGTTGAAAATCGAAAAAGATAACAGGGTTTTCCCTGAGTCCGATTCTTCACAAAGTATTATGAATGCTTTGATCAATGAAGTCCGAAATAAAAACTTTGTAGTTAAAAATCAAGTTTCTGTTACCGAAATTGTCAAGGAAAACGAGAATTATATCATCAAAACAAAACAAGGCGATTTTGCAGCAGATATTGTGATTTATACAACAGGAAGTTCGCCCAAGTCTTTGAAAATTATTGAGAATCTTGGACACAAAATTGTGGAACCAGTTCCGTCGTTATTCACGTTCAATATCAAAAGTGATTTGCTTAAAGATTTGCCGGGAACCAGTTTTGAAAATGCAGAAATAAGAATTCCCAGTTTGAAAACGGAAGAATCCGGACCGTTGTTGATTACACATTGGGGACTTTCCGGACCGGCTGTTTTAAAAATCTCTGCTTGGGAAGCTAGAACTCTTGCAAAGTTGAAGTATCAGTTTGAAATAGAGGTTAATTTTATTTCCAAGCCAATTTCTGATGCGGAAGAAGAGTTGAAAGAATTCAAAAATCAAAATCCTAAAAAATCAATCGGTCAGTCGAAAATATTTGATGTAACGAACCGTTTTTGGAACAAGATTCTGGAAATCAGTCAGATTAATCCCGAGAAACAGATTGCTAATCTTTCCGGAAAAGAAATGTTTTTAATTTTAGAAACACTTTGTCAGAAAAAATTGTTAGTTTCGGGAAAATCAACTTTTAAGGACGAATTTGTAACGGCTGGAGGTGTTGATCTTAAAGAAATTAATTTTAAGAATATGTCGTCCAAAATTTTGCCTGATTTTTATATTTCTGGCGAAGTTCTTGATATAGATGCAGTTACAGGAGGATTTAATTTTCAGGCTTGCTGGAGCGAAGCCTGGTTGATTTCACAAAATCTTAATTCTCAATAATTAAATATTTAACCTAAATTTGAAAATAATTTTTTATCATAATGAAATATCCTAAAAGTTTTATCAGATTATTGGCCTTATCAGTGTTTTTTCTGTTGGTTTCGTGCAAGACAACTGTTGTGTCTCCAAACAAACCTTTGTACGACAATTCATTAGAACTTTATAAAAAATATTCTATCCAAACCAAGGATGCTAAAACTCAGAAATTAGAAGTTCTAAAAATAGATGCTACCAAAATTTATGGAAAAAATAAAGCCGGAGAAATGGTGGAAATCGACAAAAGTGAAGTCCGCGAAATCAAAAAACCGGATGTTCTTGCGTCTATTCTAATCGTTGCTGCTGCAGTTGCTGCTGTTATTTTTGTTCCGATTTAATCTTTGTGATTAAAAATAAAATTACACATCCGGCAAAATAACAAAGGATATCCAGCCAACTGAAAGAGTTGCCAAGAACAATCATCATGATCCGATTGTTCTTGAAACCCAATATTTCTCCAAAGTGAAAATACTGGGCTAACTCTATCAGACAGGAAAAAATAAAGATTCCAACAATCAGCTTTGTTGAATCGAAATCGAAGAATGCTTTGATGAAATAATACATCAGTATCACTACGAAAACGTCGCCCAAATAAGCTCTTACAAAGAAACATTCTTTAAGCTTTGTAGCGATAAGAACTTCAATGAAGAATATTACAATGGCAATCAGTAAGTTTTTGTAATCGAATTTGAAATTAATTTTCACGGAATTGTTTTTAAACTAAAACAAAAAATCGGGGCAATTATTACCTCGATTTTTTTATTTTTTCATTTTGATTGTGGATTCAATTGCAAAGATTTTTTCGATTTGGATAGGTTCATTTTCTAAAGCCAGTTCTCAGCACCTTGTTTACATCTTAGCAAACTTTTACTAATGGCTTCATATTCAAATTTTAAAAATGTTTTTGACAATTTCAGTTAATGAATATCTTTGGAAAAAATAACTATGAAAAAACTGATTTTATTATTTGGAGTTTTATTGAGTATTTCAAATTTTGCGCAGAAAAAAGAAGACTCTTCGATTTTATCTACTAAAAGTATTTTTGAATGGGTAAAGGAACCTGCGGTTTTCTTAGAAGGAAATGTCAAGTTTAGAAAAATATTGGCAAATAATATCAGAACTAGAAAAATAAATGGCACGGGAGTTGTTAAGACTGAGATTATTTTCGTTGTAGAAAAAGATGGAAGTTTATCACACATTATGTCGAAAGGTGATAATTTGGAGTTTAATAAAGAAGCGGAAAGAGCTATTTCAAAAATAAAAACAAAATGGAAGCCTGCGCGTGTTGATGGGAATATTGTAAGAAGCCGATTTAAAATTCCACTAACAATGACCTTTAACAAATAATTTTCGGTTCAATTTTTGAAAATAAATATTAACCAAAATCTTATTGTTATGAAAAAGCTATTATTTATCAGCATATTATCATCATTAATCATCAGTTGCGTTCCTGATAAAGACAAACGGGACAAAAGAAAAACCGACCACAGCGCAGAACATATGAGAAACAAAGGCGTTGATTCTGCAGCACTTTCACCAGAAAAAAAAGCGGATACGGTTGGCGTGAAATAATTACTTTCCAATCATCTTCTTAATAGCATTCAGTTTCATCAGAGCTTCAATTGGTGTCAAAGTATTGATGTCAATTTTCGTCAATTCTTCACGGATACTTTCTAGAACTGGATCGTCTAATTGGAAAAATGAAAGCTGAAGATTTTCTTCCGTTACACGTTTTATTTTCTCTCCGGAATCTTGCGTTGCTCTGCTGGATTCCAAAGTTTTAAGAATCTCATTTGCACGATTCACAACTTTAGAAGGCATTCCTGCCAACTTTGCAACGTGAATACCAAAACTATGTTCACTTCCTCCGGAAATCAGTTTTCTAAGAAAAATAATATTGCCTTTCGCTTCCTGAATTGATACGTGGAAATTCTTGATTCTCTCGAAGTTAACTGACATTTCATTCAGTTCGTGATAATGTGTTGCAAACAATGTTTTTGGCTGCGTTGGATGTTGATGAAGATATTCCGCAATGGCCCAGGCAATGGAAACACCATCATAAGTGGAAGTTCCACGTCCGATTTCGTCCAGCAAAATCAAACTTCTGTCGGAGATGTTATTAAGGATATTCGCTGCTTCATTCATTTCTACCATAAAAGTCGATTCGCCTGCGGACAAATTATCGGTTGCACCAACTCTCGTGAAAATCTTATCTAAAGTTCCAATCTCTGCGTGTTTTGCAGGAACAAAACTTCCGATTTGAGCCAACAAAGAAATAATCGCAGTTTGTCTCAGAATTGCTGATTTACCGGCCATATTCGGTCCGGTTACCATGATGATCTGCTGAGAATCTCTGTCCAGAAAAACATCATTAGGGATGTAAGATTCGCCCAGAGGTAATGACTTTTCGATGATCGGATGTCGCCCTTCCTGAATATCAATTGAGAAAGACTCGTTAAGAATCGGTTTTGTATAATTATCTTCGACAGATAGCTCTGACAAACCAACGGCGCAATCCAGTTCACCAACCAGCTTTGAATTTTTCTGCAGCTGGTCAATATAGATCAGAACATTTTCACAAACATTTCTGTAAAGCTCCAATTCTAATTTTCCAATTTTCTCTTCCGCACCAAGAATCTGGTTTTCATAATCTTTCAGCTCTTCGGTAATATAACGTTCGGCGTTAACCAAAGTCTGCTTTCTGATCCAATCTTCCGGAACTTTGTCTTTATGCGTATTTCTAACCTCGATATAATAGCCGAAAACACCATTGAAATCAATTTTCAAACTTGTGATTCCGGTTCTTTCGATTTCACGCTGACACATTTCGTCCAGGAAACCACGCCCTTTGCTTTGAAGATTTCTTAAATGGTCCAATTCTTCCGAAATTCCTTCTCTAATAACATTCCCTTTGTTGATGTTCACAGGAAGTTCGTCATTCAGATGCTCATTAATCAAAGTAATTAATTCTTCAAGATTAATGAAAGGATCAATCCAAGCTAAAACGTCAGGGAAATTCAGAAGTTTTTTTCTGATTTCATTAATATTGATGATGCTTTGGCGAAGGTAACCTAATTCTTTCGGTGAAATCTTTTCAGCGGCTAATTTTCCAATTAATCTATCCAAATCCGAGATGCCTTTCAACAGATCTTTGATCTCGTATTTCAAAGAATCTTCTTTATTCAGAAATTCAATCAGACTTAATCTTCTGTTGATATCGCTGATGTTCTTTAAAGGTAAAATCAGCCGTCGCCTCAACAATCTTCCGCCCATCGGCGTACAGGTTTTGTCGATAATGTCTAAAAGTGATTTTCCATTGTGATTGGCAGAATAAACAATTTCAAGATTTCTCAATGTGAAATTATCCATCATCAGATAATCATCCTGCGGAATAAGCTGAATCTTGGTAATGTGCTGCAACAATGCGTGATGTGTATCTTCTACCAAATAAGCGAAAATAGCGCCTGCTGCTGTAATTCCTAATTTAGAATCCTCAATCCCGAAACCTTTCAAAGATTGCGTTTTGAAATGGGAAGTCAGTTTTTCGTATGCGTAAGGATATTTGAATGCCCAATCCTCCAGCTTGAAAACATTTTTATTTCTCAGCTGATTCGGGATTTCCGAAGTCCTTTGATAGATAATCTCGCTCGGGTCAAAAGTATGAACGATGTGAAGTAATTTTTCCAGATTTCCTTCACTCACGAGAAATTCACCTGTTGAAACATCCACAAGTGCCATCCCGTATTTTTCTTTTTCCTTATGAAGAGAAAGCAGGAAATTATTTTTTTTAGAAGTCAGAACCTGGTCGTTGAACGTAACTCCAGGCGTCACCAATTCTGTCACGCCACGTTTTACGATTCCTTTTACAGTTTTTGGATCTTCCAATTGGTCGCAAATAGCAACACGCATTCCAGCTCTTACCAGTTTGGGCAAATAAGAATCCACAGAATGATGCGGAAATCCAGCCAGTTCAATATGACCTTCACCGTTGGCTCTTTTGGTAAGAACGATTCCAAGAATCTGCGACGTTTTTATCGCATCTTGCCCAAAAGTTTCGTAGAAATCCCCAACACGGAATAACAATAATGCATCAGGATATTTCGCCTTAATCGTATTGTATTGCGTCATTAATGGAGTTTCTTTCTTTGCCAATTGTCTGAATTTTAGAAGCGCTAAAATACGAAATTAATAGCCAGAAAAAAGAAGGATGTTTCGCTGAAAATTATTTTTGCTTAAACTTTTCCAGAGCTTTGGAGCTTTTCCGGTAAGCCCATTCTTCTTTATATTTCACCCATTTTGCCTTGAAGATTTTTCGCATAAGCTTATCCGTATATCGCATAATGAAAACGTGATAAAGCATACTCAGAAACTTTGAAGGCCGATTAGGTAATGCTCTGATAGATAAAGAAAAGCCTGGCTCAAGATAACGGTTGTAATGCCAGAAAGCGCCAGGGATGAACAAAGCGTCGCCGTGTTCCATCAGTATTTCGGTTCCGGTTGCATATTTCAAAGCAGGATATTTTTCGTAATCAGGATTGTCGTAATCAATTTCTTCTATCGTATGGACAGACAATGGAACCTTATAAAGTAGTTCATTTTGCTTCTGGTCAAAGAGTAAAATTCTTTTTTTGCCACCAAAATGCACGTGGAAAAAGTCTCCCAAATCCACATCATAATGCATCAAAACGTGTGCTTCACTTCCTCCGAAAAACAGCGTAGGAAGGCGTTTGAAAAATTTCATCCCCAAATCCGGATATGTGAAATCTTTCAACAACTCAGGTAACCTGTCGGTGATGATATAAAAAAAGATCCTGAGGTCAGAAGGTTTACTTTTGATAATATCAATATAATCCTTCATCTTCATTTTGGTTGCCGGTGTGTCAGAGCTTTTATTGGCATCAGCGGGTTTGTTGTCATAAATGGGAACAACCTGGTCACCGGCTTTTTCACGGATGTAATCCAGATTCCATTTTTCGTAAGCGCCCCATTGTTTTGCAAAACCTTTTATCAAAAGAGGTCTGTGCGGTTTGAAATATTTCTTTTGAAAATCTTCTTTATCAATGTGTTCTACAACGTCAACAGGATTCAGAATCATATTAATTATTTTGATCAAATAAAATTAATAAAAATGATTTTAAGCAAAATAGAAATTTTGAATTTAATGTAACTTGTAAACTTCAAAGCCTGCTATAAGTCATCTATTATCGGTAATCTTCGGCTCATTTTTTGCTTATCCACCTGCGGAAATTGAACAAATGTTTGAAAATCAAATCAGGATTATTAATAATATCTTTCAGGATTTATTTATAGTTATTCCAAATAATCTCATATTTGTATTATTAAAGCTAATAACAAAAACAATTTCTAAAATAAAAGTTTGAATTAATTCTATTGGTAAAATGAAGGTTGAGCAAATATACACAGGTTGTCTTGCGCAAGGAGCGTATTACATTGTTTCTGAAAACGAAGCAGCAATTATTGACCCGTTGCGAGAGGTTAAGCCTTACCTCGACCGTTTGGAGAAAGATCAGGTTCGGCTCAAATATATTTTTGAAACCCATTTTCACGCTGATTTTGTTTCGGGACATCTGGATTTATCCAAGAAAACCGATGCTCCGATTGTTTACGGTCCGACAGCTCAGCCGGAATTTGATGCCATTATAGCAGAAGACAATCAGATGTTTGAGATAGGAAAAATCAAAATCAAAGTTCTTCATACACCTGGACATACGATGGAAAGCTCGACTTATCTTCTGATTGATGAAAATGGGAAGGAAACGGCAATTTTTTCCGGTGACACTTTGTTTTTGGGTGATGTCGGCAGACCGGATCTTGCACAGAAAGCGGGTGAGATTACTGAAAAAGATTTGGCCGGAATGTTATATGAAAGTCTTCACAGCAAGATCTTACCTTTGGATGATTCGATCACGGTTTATCCTGCCCACGGCGCCGGTTCTGCTTGCGGAAAGAATATGCAGAAGGAAACAGTAGATACTTTGGGGAATCAAAAAAGAACGAATTACGCCTTGAATCAACCTGATAAAGAATCTTTTATTAATGAAGTTCTGGACGGATTAACTGCGCCTCCAAAATATTTCGGGATGAATGTCGCAATGAACAAAGGCGGTTATGAAAGTTTTGATCAGGTTCTGAAAAAAGGTAATAATCCATTGTCTGTTGAGGAATTTGAAACGGCGGCGGAAGAAACCGGGGCTTTGATCCTGGACACAAGAAGTGCAGCCAATTTCCATAAAGGTTTTGTTCCGAATTCTATCAACATTGGAATCAAAGGCGATTTTGCACCTTGGGTTGGAGCGATGATTGTTGATGTTCAACAGCCGATTCTTTTGGTTTCTGACGAAGGTACAGAGGAAGAAGTGATCACGCGACTAAGCAGAGTAGGATTTGATAATGTTTTAGGCTATTTGAAAGGAAGTTTCGAAGCCTGGAAAAACTCCGGTAAAGAAACTGACGAGATCAAAAGGATTTCTGTAGAAGAATTTGCTGATGAGTTTTCTGAAGGTGTAAAAGTTATCGATGTCCGAAAGGAAACAGAATACGAAGCCGAACATATCGATGAAGCTTACAGCAAGCCTTTGGCTTATATCAATGACTGGGTGAATTCTTTGGACAATTCTGAACATTTTTATATCCATTGTGCCGGTGGTTACAGAAGTATGATCGCGGCAAGTATTTTGCAGTCAAGAGGTTATAGAAACTTCACCGAGATTGATGGCGGGTTCAATGCGATTAAGAAAACAGGGAAATTTCCCTTGAGTAATTTTGTTTGTCAAAGTAAAACTTTATAGAATTAAAAAAGGCTTTGAACTTCAGCCTGACAATAAGTTTTAATATGTCATTCTGAGCCTGCCGAAGAATCTAGTACCTTAAATCTAACTTCTAACATCTTAGTTATGTCACAGAAATTTCAAGAACTCATACAATCCGAACGTCCTGTTCTCGTTGATTTTTTCGCAACCTGGTGTCAGCCTTGCAAAGTTCAGTCTTCCGTTTTGAATTCTGTAAAAGAAAAAGTTGGAGAGAAAGCAAGAATCGTAAAAATTGATATTGATCAGTTTCCGTCAATAGCTGCGGATAACGGAGTTCGTGGTGTTCCTACTTTAGCGATTTTTAAAAACGGAGAGTTGCTTTGGAAAGAAAGCGGTGTTCATGATGTGAACTCTTTGGTTGGTTTGCTGGAGCAGTATTCTAATTAGAAATTCATTTCAATTCAAACCCATCTCGCTCTTTTAAAAAAGGAAACCTGTTTCTAAATGCTTTTAATTCATCCAGATTCCATTCAGTTATGATGAGGTCGCTTTTTCTTTCCGATATTTCTCTTCCGTCCGGAAAATAAGCCATTGAACTTTCCTCATATTCAAGGTTATAACCGTCTGTTCCGATACGATTCAATCCGAAAAGAAAAGCCTGATTTTCAATCGAACGAGCTTTTATAAGTGATTTCCAGGCATCAATTCTGGATTTTGGCCAATTAGCGACATATAAAGCGGCATCATAATCATTCTGATTTCTTGAGAAAACCGGAAAACGCAGATCAAAACAAACCTGTAAAAGAATTTTAAATCCTTTGTAATCAATAATTTTTCGCTCTGTTCCGGCAGTGTAAATTTTATCTTCTCCAGAATAAGAAAACAAATGTCTTTTGTCGTAGTATTCAAAACTGCTGTCAGGAAAAACAAAATAGAACCGGTTATAGAATTTTCCATTGTCTTCGACGGAAACACTTCCTGCAACGGCAGAATTTCTATTTTTAGCAAAAGATTTCATCCAGGTTAAAGACTCCTCATTTCTATCTGCCACCTCTTCGGCTTCCATGCAAAATCCGGTAGAAAACATCTCTGGTAAAAGGAATAGATCTGCTTCCGCTGAAGCCAATTTATTTTCAATTTTTTTGAAATTTTCTTCCTTATTTTTCCATGCGATATCCAAATTCAGTCCCGTAATTGTAAGTATTGACATATTCAGAAAGTTTAATGCAATTTATCACTTTAAAATTCGTTTTCATAAGAAGTTCTTAATAAAAATCTAAACATACCCCCGAAATCAAGTTAAAGTCTCCTAAAAAATCGTTAAAAAATTTGATTGTAACCGTCTGATAATGATTTATATATAATTTTGCACCACTAAAACAAAATCTTAATATTATAATTTAATGAAGAAATTCCCATTATTGTTGTGCTTAGTTTATTTGATAACGACTTCTTTTTATCCGGCAAGTTCTGAGGACAGAGTTTCTTATCCCAGGCTGATGATAAGAGAAATCAAACTAAGTGCTAAAAAGAATTTCTCACCACAGAATCCAGCAGAAGAGATCTACAAGGAGCTTCGGTTTACGGATGAAACATTGAATTTTGAAGTCTTTGAAAAAGCTTTTTTAGGATTCCAAAATTTGAAAAAGTCCGGAAAACTGGAGCCGTCAGTTAAGTTGCTTTCGGTTTGTGATTTTAGTTTGTCTTCTAACAGGAAACGACTTTGGGTCATAGATCTGGGTGAGAAAAAAGTGTTGTTCAACACATTAGTTGCGCACGGAAAAGGAACGGGCGAAGAGTTTGCCACGAGCTTTTCTAATATAGAGGACTCGCATCAGTCGAGTATGGGCTTTTACATTACCGAACAAGCTTACATGGGAGATAATGGCTATTCTATGAGATTATTCGGGATGGATCGAGGTTATAACGATGCGGCCCTAGAGCGCTGTATAGTAATGCACGGTGCCAAATATGTAAGCGAGGAGTTTATCAAATCTGAAAAGAGATTAGGAAGAAGCTGGGGTTGCCCGGCTGTTCCGGCCAGTCTTGCAAAACCAATTATTGATACCATCAAAAACAGAACTTGTCTGTTTATTTATTTTCCTGATCAGAGTTACCTGGCGAGTTCTCAGTGGTTGAAAAATGTTGAAAAGACAGACTCAATTCTTGATTCTCCAAAACAAAATATGGCAACGAATTAAATCTTTGTATTTTGTAAAATGTACAAGTATAAACCCTTTCAGAGTTCCTAACTCTGAAAGGGTTATTTTGTTAAACCTTGTTTAATTTTTATTAAGGATTCTTGACTAATAATCTGAAACCTTCTCCATGAACGTTGATGATTTCCAAACCTTCGTCGTCTTTCAGAAGTTTTCTCAGTTTTGCAATATAAACATCCATACTTCTCGCGGTGAAATAATTCTCTTTTTTCCAGATTTTTCTCAAAGCCAGATCTCTTGGCATAAAATCGTTTCTGTGGATGCAAAGTAATTTCAATAACTCGTTTTCTTTTGGAGAAAGCTTGTATTCGTTTTCCCCAACTCTCAATTGTCTCAGCATGGAATCGAAGAAAATATTACTGATCTTGAATTGCTCCTGATCTTCATTTTCCAAAACCGCGCTTCTCTGTAAAATGGCTTTGATCTTGTAAAGAAGTAATTCCGTATCAAATGGTTTTGTGATGTAATCATCCGCTCCCAATTGATAACCTTTCAGGATATCTTCACGCATATTTCTTGCTGTCAAGAAAATAATTGGTGTGTTTTTATCGATTTTCTTCACATCTTCCGCTAAGGAAAATCCGTCTTTTTTAGGCATCATCACATCAAAAATGCAGATGTCAAACTCTTTTTCTGTAAACTCTTTCAGACCCATTTCTCCGTCAGTGGCCAATGTGACCTCGAAGTTATTGATGGTCAAATAATCCTTAAGAACTGCACCAAAACTTTGGTCGTCTTCTACTAATAATATTCTGTTGCTCATAGCTTTTGTAATTAATAATTAAATGAAGAATTGATATTTCTCCGTTCCGTTAATATTTTGATTTGTTGTTTAAAAGTTGAATTTGTTATTTCTTTATACTTTAATTCTGATTCATTCAATAATTAAAATTATACCATTGGAAGTTTAATCGTAAATGTGCTTCCTTTTCCTTTATGAGAATCCACATGGATCTGACCTTTGTGGATTTCAACGATCTTTTTTACATAAGACAATCCAAGACCTTGTCCTTTTACATTATGGATGTTTCCGGTTTCTTCCCGGAAGAATTTTTCAAAGATTTTGGTTTTGTTGGTCGACTCCATTCCCATTCCTTTGTCCGAAATTTCCACAACATACCAGTTACCTTCGTTTCTGGTGGTCAGTTTTATGTCAGGTGTTTCTGGCGAATACTTGTTGGCATTATCCAGAAGATTGATCAATGCATTGGAGAAATGGAATTCATCAATCCTGAAATTATATTTTGTCGCATTGAATTCCGTTGTCAGAATTCCGTTTCTTTCATTAACAATCAATCGGAAAGATTCTGCAATACTTTTTATTAATTCTCTTACGTTGGTTTCCTTCAGATGAAGCGGCATTTCGTTTCGTTCCAGTTTAGACATGTTCAGAACGGTTTCTACCTGTTTTTTCATCCTCAGATTCTCCTGCTTTATCAATCCCGAATAATATTTGACCTTATCCGGGTCGGTCGCAATTTTATCGTTGGCTAATGAGTCCGTTGCAACGGAAATGGTTGCCAAAGGAGTCTTGAACTCGTGAGACATGTTGTTGATGAAATCGGTTTTGATTTCAGCAATTTTTTTCTGTCTCATCATATAATTGATAGAGATAATATAAATCCCTAAAATCGTCAATAACGAAATGAAAGTTCCCAACAACATCGGCAAATTGTGCTTTACCAAAGAGTAGTCTTTTCTTGGAAAAACCAGGGCTAAAGTATAAAGCGTCCGGTCTTTGGTATCGGTAAAAATCGGATAAGTGTAGTTGGTTTTGTCTTTTTGATCAAGATAAATATTGTTGGCAATCGTTGTCAGTTTGTTGTTTTTATCGATTACTCCAAAACCGAATTTGGTGTCAATTCCTTTCAGTCTCAATTCTTTGGATAAAACCGAATCTATTGTTTTGTTGTTAACTCTTTTTTCAATGGGAAGACTGGTTGCGCTTAATCTTGCAAATTCCTTCATTTGGAAAGAGTTATTGTCAAGATCTCTGCTGATATTGGTTGTTAAGGGTTCCGGTGAATTTCTTTTGACCTTTAATTGCCCCTCATCTTTATAAAGTTTGGTTGTATAAAGTGTGTCGCCTTTTGCGGAAACCGGGATATTTTGCTTTTCAACAATGCTGGTTTGAAAAAGAATGTTAGAGCGATTTGCAGAATCGGAACTTTGCTGGATGTAAGTTTTAACCGGTTGATTATTAGATGCCAGAACTTCTTTTCCAACATTGTTATAAGTCTCATTCCAGTACTTGTTAACTTCGATTTGGTTAACCTTTTGAGTCGATGTCTCTAAAGCAGAGTAAACTTTATTAGAAAAATCCTGCTCCAGAGAAGTATATAATTCTTTAATCCAATACAGCTGCAAGGAGACGAAAACCACTAAAGAAATCGTCATAAATACAGAAATAATAGGAATAAATTTGTTATTCATTGCAATTATTGATTTTGAAAAGTTAAAATTACTCTTTTTAAGAATATCTCAATAAAAAAAACGCGATACAATTATTAAATATTTCTTAAAAACGAGTTTTTTAACATTTTATTGTGAATAATCAAAAATGTTGCCATAGGAAAACTTTGGTGTGATTTTTTATAATTAATTTTATAAAAAGAAATTGTATGAACTCAGAAATTGTTTTTAATAAGGATTCAGATACCGGAGTTTATGTGATGAAGGTTTATAAAGCCGACGTCTCTACGCTTTGGGATTATTTTACAAAATCAGAATTGATAGACCAATGGTGGGCGCCAAAACCTTGGCAATGCGAAACCGAAAAAATGGATTTTCGTGAAAACGGTGTTTGGCTGTACGCAATGAAAGGTCCGGACGGAGAAAAAGAAATGGCCTTAGCCAATTACGGCGAAATAATGCACCATAGAAGTATTTCCTGGACAGATGCTTTTGCAGATGACAAAGGAAAGGCAAGAACAGACTTGCCACAAACATCCTGGCTGATTGGTTTCACAGGTATCGATGATGGCACAAGAATGACTTTCAATCTGCATTTTAACTCCAAAGTAGAAATGAATCAGCTCATTGAAATGGGTTTTGAAGAGGGTTTTAAAATGGGATTGAACCAACTTGAAGATATTGTAGCAAAAGATTAATTAATTCAAATTAATTTCCTCATCTTCAAAATATTGGATAATCGCTTTTTTCATCAGAAGCGATTGTTCGTTGGGTTTCAGATCGGGCAAATCTTCCAGCTTTTTGAATTCGGGCCAGCCTTCGTTATAATGACTGAATTTGTAATAACCAAAAGGTTCCAATAATCTGCAAACCGCAATATGAATAAGATTGACTTTATCATCTTTAGTGAATTTTTGTTGGCCACTTCCAAGTTCCTGAATCCCAATTAAAAATAACATTGTTTCAATGGGTGGATTTTTTTCTGTCTGGAAATTTTCTTCAAAGAACTGTTCTATTTTTTTCCAGATTTCGGCTTCTGTCATATTGCTTTTTACTTTCTTAAAATGTTATCGATCGTTTTTCCTTTTGCCAGTTCATCTATCAGTTTATCCAGATAACGAACCTTTTGCATCAGCTCATCTTCTATTTCCTCTACACGATAACCACAAATCACACCAGTTATTTTTGAAACATTGGGATTCAAACTTGCTTCTGCAAAAAAAGTCTCGAAATCAGCCTTATTATCAATAATCTCCTGAAGTTTCTCTGCATTATATCCTGTCAGCCAAAAGATAATTTCATCAACCTCAGCTTTGGTTCTGCCTTTCTTTTCCGCTTTTGCAATATAATGTGGATAAACGCTTGCAAAAGACATCTTGTAAACTCGGGTGTTTTTCATTTTAATAATTTAATATTGATCTGAATAATTACTCCAACGAAGAACGATAAAAAACCAAAACTCTGGCTAAAATTTTAAACCAGAGTTTTATTGATCTTGATGCGAATTTACAAAAATGAATTTTAATTCCGGATTTCCAAAATCATTGCTGTTTTTGCCGGAATATCTATTGTGTTCTCAAAACTAAAATCCTTTCCTGAAACAATATCTTTAGCATTGAAGTGATTAGGAATCATCTCCTTATATCGACTAAGGTCAAGCGTTACTTTATTAGTGTTTTTATTGAGTAAAATCATCACTTTTTGATTGTCAGTATAGCGGAAGTAAACATAAACATCATTATTGGTAGGCGCATAATGTTTGAATTTTCCATTGGCAATCGCATCACTCGTTTTTCTCCAGTTAAGTAAAGTAGAAAAATACTTCTTGGCTTCCTTTTCTTCATCAGTTAATCCTATTTCGGTTACAGCATTTTTGGAATCGCCTTTCCAACCGCCGTAGAAATCGCTTCTTCTTTGTCCGTCGCTTCCGGCTTTATCATTGGTCATCAGAACTTCGGTTCCATAGAAAAATTGTGGTGTTCCTCGCATCGTAATATACATCGCAATCCCGAGTTTCCAGTTCTCAAAGTTTTTGTTGAGACGAGAATAAAACCTATCCAAATCGTGATTGTCTGGAAAAATCAATTGATTCTCAGGATGCGGAAAAAGGAAGTCATTGGCCACACTTTCGTAGACTTTTCTCCAGGTAGAAAACCAACCGCTTTTTTCATTAAGTGCAGAAACTATATTGTCATTCAATGAAAAATCCATCATCATCGGCATATAACTTTTGTACCCATCGTTATTTTTTTTGTCGATTTGCCAATAAGAAGTCTGGGCGATATTTCTTGTCATTTCTTCGGCAACGATGTTCATTTTCGGATATTCTTCGAGAATGGTTTTAGTCCAATCAGCTAGGAATTTTTTGTCAGAATATGAATAGGTGTCAACACGCAATCCGGAAAGACCGGCATACTCAATCCACCAAATAATATTCTGAGTCAGATATTTTGCCAGTAAAGGATTTTTCTGATTAAAGTCTGCCATATGACCATCAAACCAGCCGTTGAGATATTCTTCTTTATCAATTTCAGTGGCGTAGATATCTGTGATGGTGGTTTTAAGGTGATTAGTTCTGACTCTGTTTTCCGAATCAGGATAATTAATCCAGCTTTGCTCAGGTAAGTCTTTGACGAAATAATACTCTGAGCCACAATGATTAAGCACAACATCCCAAATCAAACCAATGTTTCTTTTCTTGGCTTCTGTTGATAATTTTTTCAAATCTTCATTCGTTCCAAATCTCGGGTCAATCTTGTAAAAATCTGTCGCTGCATAACCGTGATAAGAATAGGTCGGCTCATCATTTTCAATCAAAGGCGTGTTCCAAATCTGAGTGTAACCCAAAGACTTGATGTAATCCAAATGATTAATAATTCCCTGGATATCACCGCCGTGTCTGGCGTCTTCATTATTTCTGTCAAGCTTTTGTTCCAGAGTTGTTTTGACAATATCATTTTTTTCATTACCATTCGAAAATCTGTCCGGAACAATCAAAAGAATCGCATCTTTTGAACCGTAACTTACACGATTCGCACTGTTAGTTTCCCGAGCATAAATTGGAAAATCTTTAGTCAGAACCACTTTATTGTCCTTCGAAAATTTGATTTTCACAGTTCCGGCTTTTGCATCAGGATTGATTTGCAGAGTCAAAAACAAATAGTTCTTATTTTCAACCGTTTTATTTTCAGTAATGGTAATTCCGGGATAAGAAATTGCAGGCTGTAAATCTGAAATGTCTTTACCATAAATTAATAAAGCGACCGAATTATTTTTCATCCCAACCCACCAATTGGCCGGTTCTATGCGTTCAATTTTTTGAGAAAGAATGAGATTGAAACTGATGAAAAGTAAAAGTATTGTAAGTGATTTTTTCATTGATTAATAGATTTAGATTAGTTATTTTTTCAGAAGAAATTCTAATGGAATTGATAACCGTTTGCTCCAGGAATTTTCGCTGTGGTCAGCCGATTCAAATTTTCTGGTTGTCCAATTATTTTTGTTGAATCCTTTTTCCGTCATTATCAAATCGACTTTGTTCTGATGTTTCTCATAGCGACTGTCCAATCCTTCCGTTCCAAAATCGAAATAGATTTTATGGGTTTTCGGATTCGGAAGTTTTTGTTTGAGATAATTTTCGAAAGCGATTGGGATTTCGTCATCAGAAAGGTCTGTGATTCCAACCCAATGTGTGGATAGGCAAGCTGCGCCGCCGAAAACTTCGGGATACTCGCAAATCGCGTACATCGATATCAGTCCGCCCATACTGGAACCGGCGATGAAAGTATTTTCCCTGTCTTTTAGCGTTGGATAATTTTTATCGATAAAAGGTTTTACCTCTTCTACTATGAATTTCAAATAGTTATCCGACTGCACTTTTCCTAGAAAGTATTTTTCAAGTGTTTGATTTTGTAGCTCTTTAGATAAACTTTCAAAAGCTTTTTGTGGAAAATACTCCGAATGCCGGGTTGCGCCAGTATTCCAAAGTCCGACAATGATGCAATCTTTCAGTTTGATTTTTTTGCTGAGTTCTGTATAATTTTCATCCACTTTCCATTCGGAATTGTTCCAGTTGATTTTTGGGTCAAAAAGCATCTGACCGTCGTGCATATAGAGAACCGCATATTTTTTATTGGGATTGAAGTTTTCCGGCAACCAGATATCAACATTTCTGGACGCCACATATTTCGAAGGGAATTGATTAATTCTGATGATTTTACCGGAACTCACATCAGGAACCGAAGTCTGAATCACCTCTTTGTATCGGTCTTTGATATCGACATATTTCTTGATGGCTGTTTTATATTCATCAAGATTTTTTGGTTTTCTCCAATCCGGGTCCGGAAAATTGTTTTCAATATAAGTCCAATCTTTTCCAGTGAAAAAATCGTCATCATAAGTACAACCTGTCAAATCTTTGAAAGGTTTAAGGAAAATATAACCGTCAAAAAAATCCTCCATTTTGAAATCAGAATGACAAAAACTGAAAAAACTATTATCCTTTAATTTTCCAACTGGCGTCTTAATCAAATCGAATCCAATTTGTGGATAATTAAGTTTCTGAAGTGCATTTTCCAATTCTCCATTCGCTGGCGAAACATAAGCCGGATTATACTGAGTTTTGGAAAACATCGGCGTATGAAACATAATGTTGAAAATCTTATCAGGCATCAATTTGTGAAGACGATTTCCGACCATTCCTTCATCATAATCACAGAAATCATCGTTGTTCACTTTTAGGATTGGCATTTTGTACTTGGTGAAAACGTGAACGTGTCCCATATAAATCAGGGCATTTTCATTTTTATCAATGATTTCCTTTTTGATGATTTCCGTTCGGAATTGGTCTGGCGTTCCCAGATTGAAAACGGCTTTCATATTCTCGGGCGTTCTTGCACCACCTTTGAAGTTTTCCCAACGGTATTGATAACTCAGATTGACGATTCGGAATTTTTTAGCATCAGATTTTAAGGTTTTATTTAATTCCCAAACAGCCTTATAGATGTCAAAATATTCTTTGTAAGCCCAGCCGACATTGTAATAAAAGAACATATCTTTTGCTTTTCTCTCATCGAATTTATCAGAATTCAGCAATTCATCCAGCTCTTTCTGCTTTTCAAAAGCACCGAATTCCATACAGAGATTGTAAACGCCGGCCTGATATAGTTCAGGAATAAGGCTTTTGACAAAATCTAGATTTTCTTTCACAGCGTGGTCTTCACCCAAAAGTACAATAGGATAATTCTTGAATTTTGAAACAAGATAATCTTTCGGACTTTTTGGATGTTGTTTCAGATATTCTACAGCTTCAAGAGTGGCTTTGTTTTCCTGACCGAATCCTAAAATCGGAAAGAAAAATGCTAAAAACAGAAGTGAAAAAGAAATTGAAAGTTTCATTTTTTAGTTTGAATTTTGAACAAAACTATTTCTACTTTCCTTTTGTTACAAGCCTTTTGGACAAACGACAGGTTATTCTGTACAAAAAGCAAATCACTGGAAATGATTTCAGATAAATAATTAAATTTGAGCAACCTTAAAATATGAATCAATCCATTCTTGAACATTTCAAATCCAAATTTTGGATAAAGCACGCTTTCTACTGGATAGCGTTTGTCCTGTTTTTTGGATTGGTTTGGGGTATTTCTGATGACAATTATTTGCGGAATATTATGATTCAGATTTGCTGTCTTCCTTCTAGGATGTTGCTGGTTTATCTCACACTTTTTTATCTGTTACCGAAGTTTTTCAATCAGAAAAAATATTTCAGTTTCTTTATCTCTTATGTGATATTGGTCGGACTGATAAGTGTTTTTATCCAACGTCCTTTGTTTCTTTATTTTATTCAACCGAATTTTCTTCCGGAGTTTAAGAATAATGGCTTTTTTGTCATGTCAGAGATTATGAATACCGCTCTGGACATCAATATCGCTGCGATGATTCCGATCGCTTATACTTATCTGACAACGATTGAAAATCTTGAAAAAAACTATTCGGAGCTGAATGAAGAGAATAAATTATTAAAAGAAGATGCTGTAATTCAGGATGATAACGATGATTCTTACATCAATCTGAAAGTCGATAAAAGTGTAAGGAAAATCAAAATCAATGATATTGTTTTTGTGGAAAGTCTCAGAAATTACTGCAAGATAAAACTGAACGATTCTGAAATCACGGTTCTTAAAACACTGACCTCGGTTCAGGAACTATTACCCGAATCTAAATTTGTAAGAATTCATCGCTCATTTTTGATTAATAAAGATCATATGACCTCGGTTTCTCCCAGCAAGATTGAAATCAATAATTTGACAATTCCTGTTGGGAGAAAATATAAAGATGAGGTGAAAGAGAAGTTATTGGTTGATTTTTAACAAAAATGCATATTCCAAAGCAATCTCCTTCAAACTTTCGAATCTTCCGCTTGCACCACCGTGTCCGGAACTCATATCGGTTTTGAAAATAAGAATGTTGTTGCCTGTTTTCAAATCTCTCAACTTCGCCGTCCATTTTGCAGGCTCCCAATATTGAACCTGCGAATCGTGGAAGCCGGTTGTAATTAAAATATTAGGATATTCTTTCGCTTCAATGTTATCGTAAGGCGAGTAGGATTTCATATAATCATAATATTCCTTCTCATTCGGATTTCCCCATTCGTCGTATTCTCCCGTCGTCAAAGGAATCGTTTCATCCAGCATCGTCGTTACAACATCCACAAAAGGAACCTGAGCCACAATCCCATTGAATAATTCCGGATTGTAATTCATTACTGCTCCCATCAAAAGTCCGCCTGCACTTCCGCCCATTGCGTAAAGATGTTTTGGAGATGTATAATTTTCTGATATTAAGTATTTTGCTGCATCGATAAAATCAAAAAATGTGTTTTTCTTCTGAAGCATTTTTCCGTCTTCATACCATTCACGACCAAGATATTCGCCACCTCTGATGTGTGCGATTGCATAAATAAATCCTCTGTCCAAAAGAGATAATCTCACGCTGGAAAAAGTAGCGTCAACTGTATGTCCGTAACTTCCGTAACCGTAAAGTAATAATGGAGTATCTGTGGATTTCTTAGTGTCCTTGTGATAAACCAAAGAAATCGCAACTTCTTTTCCGTCTCTTGCAGTTGCCCAGATTCTTTCCGAGATATAATTCTCTGCGAAGAATTTACCGCCCAAAACTTCCTGCTGTTTCAGAAGTACGGTAGTTTTTTCTTTCATATTATACTCGAAAGTGGAAGACGGTTTGGTCAATGATGTATAACCAAAACGCAAAATATCTGTATCAAACTCCATATTGATGCCGATATAAGCGGTATAAGTCGGATCAGAGAAAGGCAGGTAATATGAGCTATTGTTTTGATTATCAATAATGTTAATTTGTAAAAGGCCTTTTTCTCGTTCTTCGAGTACGAAATAATTCTTAAAAATCTCAAAACCTTCCAGTAAGACATTTTCTCTGTGCGGAATAAAATCCTGCCAATGTTCCATTGACGGTTTGTCGACTTTGGTTTTTACGATTTTGAAATTCGTAGCGTTATCAGCATTCGTAATGATATAAAAATCATCTTCGTAATGCTCCACCGAATATTCCAAATCATCTGTTCTTGGTTGGACAATTGTCCAGTCTGCAAAAACATTATTAGCCGGAATAAATCTCATTTCATCTTCATTAGTAGATGACGCGGCGATGAAAATGTATTCTAATGATTTGGTTTTAAATACACTAACGTCAAATGTCTCATCTTCCTCGTGGAAAATTAAAATGTCTTTATCAGGATCAGTTCCTAACTTATGACGGTAGATTTGAAAAGCTCTCAGGCTTTCATCTTTTCTGATATAGAAAACGTGTTGATTATCATTCGCCCAAACCGCTTTTCCCGTTGTGTTTTCAATAACGTCAGAATAGATTTCACCAGTTTTGATGTTCTTGAAAAAGATTTTATAAATTCTTCTCCCGACATTGTCGGTAGAATAAGCAAGAATATCATTATTTATGCTTACAGAGATGCTTCCTGTTTCGAAAAATGCTTCACCCTCAGCCAATATATTGACATCCAAAAGAATTTCTTCTTCATTGTCTAAGGATTGGAACTTTCTTGAGAAGATCGGATATTCTTTCCCTGCTTCATAGCGCACAATGTACCAATAGCTGTTGAAGAAATAAGGTAATGATTCATCGTCTTTTTTATACCGGGATTTCATTTCCTCATACAAATCATTCTGAAGATCTTCCGTATCCTTCATTATAAAATCTGTATAAGCGTTTTCTTCTTCCAGATATTTTATGACCTCGGGATTTTCGCGTTCATTCATCCAGAAATAAGGGTCATTTCTTTTATCGTTATGGATTTCTAAAAATTTATCTGTTTTTTTAGCTTGTGGGGCGTTCATTTTTTATAGTCAAATATTATTCTGAAAAAAATCAGATTAAACAAATGTAAACAAAAAACCATCTTCTGGATAGAAGACGGTTTTGTTTTATGTTAATAATTACTTATTTATTGATACTTCTGATATATTTTTCTATGGCCATTGTCATAGATGGCGTTTCTTTGGTTGGTGCCATTACATTCACCGTCAAACCTGCTTCTTCTGCAGCGGCCTGTGTTGTTGTTCCAAAAACTGCAATTTTTGTTTCTTCCTGTTTAAAATCCGGGAAATTGATTCCTAAAGATTTGATTCCCTGATGACTGAAAAATACCAACATGTCATAATCCTTAATATTAATATCAGTCAAGTCACTTGCAACAGTTTTGTACATTATTGCCCTTGTCCAGTCCAGATTGGCAGCATCTAAAACTTTCGGGATCTCGGGTGTCAAAACATCGGAGGATGGCAAAAGATATTTCTCGCTTGGGTGTTTTTTGAACAAAGCTGCCAAATCTGAGAAGTTCTTTTCTCCAAAACTGATTTTTCTTTTTCTGTAAACGATATGTTTCTGCAGATAGTTGGCAATCGCCTCCGACTGACAGATGTAACGCATGGAATCCGGAACAGTGAATCTCATTTCCTCAGCAAGACGAAAATAATGGTCAATCGCATTCTTGCTCGTAAAAATAACACCTGTGTATTGCGCCAGGTCTATTTTCTGAGCCCTGAGTTCTTTCGCATCCACACCTTCTACATGTATAAAAGGACGAAAATCGATTTTGATTTTCTCTTTTTTTGCTATTTCCAAATAAGGCGATGATTCATTCGGAGCGGGCTGTGAAACTAAAATAGATTTGATTTTCATCTTAAAATGTGCATGTTACATTTAATAAAACAAGAACTTCCAAAGCACCAAAGTCGGCACTATTTGAAGCGTGCAAATATACAAAAATTTATAATACCATTTTTCTGGCAGTATGGTCTGATTATGAAAAATGTATATTAAATTTTTCAAAACAAATGATCCAACAACCAGACCAATAATGAAATAAAAATATTTTACAGGATCAATAGGGTAAAAATAAAGTGTAAATCCGGCAATAATTAATGCGATAGATTCTAAAAAATAAAACTTGCTGGAAACCAGCGTTAACCCTTTAAGGTTTTTGCCGCTTCCAATACTGGAGTAGAAAAAGAATGTCAGCATATTCCGAATAATGTCAAATACTATGACAGACATTAATGTAAATCCGAATTTGTTAATCTGATATCCGAAAAATTGTATCTCTGAAAAAACCTTCGGGATTACTGGAACAAATTGAGACAAAAGCAGTGAAAGCATCACGCATCTTACAATGGAAATAACCAACCAGGATGGTGTGAGATTGTTAGAATCTTCGATTTTCTGTGTCAGAAAATCCTTGATGTTTGCGTCTCTCTGGAAAACAGACAACAGAATAATGTATATGAATATACTTCCAAGAATACAATATACCACCCAATCATTATTTTCTGTTATCCTAATCAACGGTCAAATTTTTTGCAAAAATAAGAATTAGAAATGGCTAATGATACAATTCATTAAAATAATCGGTTAAAAAAAGTTAATTTATAATCCACTAAAAAACATTAGCGAGTAAAAGATTATCTTTGCGAATTATTTCCCGGATGAAGAAGCTTGTCATTATTCCAACATACAACGAAAAAGAAAACATCGAAAAAATCATTTCGGCTGTTTTTGATTTGCACCAGGATTTCCACGTGTTGGTAGTTGACGATTCTTCTCCCGATGGAACAGCGGAAATTGTAAAAAGATTACGTGAAAAATACCCGGTCCAGCTTCATCTGACTGTGAGAAAAGTTAAAGATGGTCTGGGTAAAGCTTACATCCATGGGTTTCAATGGGCGATCTATAATGACTATGATTTCATTTTCGAGATGGATGCCGATTTTTCTCATAACCCCAAAGATTTGATCAAGCTTTACGAGGCTTGTAAAAATGCGGATATGTCAGTCGGTTCAAGATATTCTCAGGGTGTGAATGTGGTGAACTGGCCAATGGGAAGAGTATTGTTGTCGTATTTTGCTTCGAAATATGTACGTTTCGTTCTTGGACTGCCAATTCATGATACAACTGCGGGATTTGTTTGTTTCAGAAAAGAAACGCTGGTCGCTATTGGGTTGGATAAAATCAAATTGAAAGGTTATGGTTTCCAGGTTGAAATGAAATACCGCGTTTTCAAAAAGAATCTTAAAATTGTTGAGGTTCCGATTATTTTTACCGACAGGACAGAAGGCGAAAGCAAAATGAATGGAGGCATTATACAGGAAGCAGTCTTTGGTGTATTGAATCTGAAGTGGAAAAGTACAATCGGAAAGTTATAAAATGAAGGCTATTATACTTTACATAATGATGATTCTCTGTGTTTTGTCCTGTACAGAAGCGATAGAAAAACCGAAGGATCTGATATCAGAAGACAAAATGTCTGAAATTATTGCGGATTTTGCTGTCAATGAACAGAGTTATACCATTGGAGGTAATATCGATTCAGAAAACGCGACGAGATTTATTCTGAAAAAATACAACATCAAAGGAGAATTATTTACAGAAAGTTATAAATACTATATGACGAAGCCGGAAACAATAAAAGATATTTTTGACAAAGCTCAGGATATTATACAATCAAAAGATCCAAAAGCCGAAGAATATATCAGTAAAAAGCTGAAAGAAAGCGGCAATGTTCCGGCACAAGCAAGATAAATTATGCAGAAACAAGTTCCATTCGGCAAAATAACCGAAGGCGAAATTTAGAATATACGAATGAAATTTTTTGAAATCGAAAAAACTTCAGAATCAAAGGCAAGAGCTGGAGTCATTACGACAGACCACGGACAGATTCAAACTCCGATTTTTATGCCGGTTGGAACTGTGGCATCAGTGAAAACCGTTCATCAAAAGGAGCTGAAAGAAGATATAAAAGCACAGATCATTTTAGGAAACACTTACCACCTCATGTTGCGTCCGACAATGGATATTATGGAACAGGCTGGTGGACTTCACCAATTCATGAACTGGGACAGGCCAATCCTTACAGATTCTGGTGGCTATCAGGTTTTTTCTTTGGCAAAAAGTAGAAAAATTACAGAAGAAGGCGTGAAATTCAAGTCTCACATCGATGGTAGTTTGCATTTTATGTCGCCGGAGGTTTCTATGCAAATACAAAGACAGATCGGAGCCGATATTTTTATGGCATTTGATGAATGTATTGCTTATCCGAGTGATTACAATGCCGTAAAAACCTCGATGGAACTTACACACCGTTGGTTGAAAAGATGTATCGAGTGGACAGAACAAAATAAGGAATTATACGGACACAAGCAGAGATTGTTCCCGATTGTTCAGGGTTCAACTTATTCTGATTTGAGAAAGATTTCTGCTGAGGTCATTTCCGAAGCTGGTGCGGAAGGTAATGCGATTGGCGGGCTTTCTGTTGGCGAACCGGAGGAAGAAATGTATAGAATTACCAATGAAGTGACAGATATTCTTCCAAAAGAAAAACCAAGATACCTGATGGGTGTTGGAACGCCTTGGAACATTATAGAAAGCATCGGTCTTGGTGTGGATATGATGGATTGTGTGATGCCGACAAGAAATGCCAGAAATGCTATGCTCTTCACGTGGCAAGGTGTGATGAATATGAAAAACGAAAAATGGAAAACCGATTTTTCACCTCTCGACGAGTTTGGGACAAGTTTTGTGGATCAGGAATACAGCAAAGCTTATGTAAGACACCTTTTCGTAGCGAAAGAATATCTTGCAAAGCAAATTGCGTCAATTCACAATCTGGCATTTTATCTGGATCTGGTAAAAGTAGCGAGAGAACATATTGTTGCCGGAGATTTTTACCAATGGAAAGAGCAGATTATTCCGCAACTGAAGAAAAGACTTTAGTAAAAAATCAATGAAGCTTAATAAGTTTTTGTACAATTGTTTAGTTCTTTTTAATTCGAGATGAATTAATCAATAAAATTGTCTTTGTTACAAGGCTTTTTTAATACTCTACAATTTGTTGAGTATTAACATCATATTCATTATCTGATTCAGATTAAAATAAAAACAATTAAACTATGAAGAAAATTTTATGTTTACTATTTATCCCTTTCATTCTTTCAAGTTGTAAAAGTGATTTTGGGCTAATTGATGATGGTGATTTTAAAACTAATGATCAGATTGGAAGTTTCAGTAAAGCTGCTGATAACCTTCCAATTCAAATTGTTGATAATTTTATTTGGGGACTCAATGGTCACCCTCTTAGGCAAGAAGCCTATAAAGATAGCAATATTGATAAACAAATTAATCTGTTAAGCGAGCATCAGACTTCTTACTATAGAATTGATGTCTATCCGGATTTATTAGGATCTATAGACAATTATGATAAATTTTACGAATTACAAATAAAAGCAACACAAAATAAAATAACAATACTACCAGTTATCATTTTAAGCAACTTAGATTATGAATTGAATAAGCCTTCCTCAGCAATGACTGAAGATATGGCTTTTCTAGAAGGGAAAGCCATTGGAGAGGGTTTTGCAAATAAATATCATGATTTTATTTACTATGAAGTAGGTAATGAAATTGACGACAAAATATTAGTGCCTGGAACACCTGGTGATGATATTGCACAATATAACGCTTCTAAGTTTAAGATCGCTGCAGCCTATTTTAAAGGTGTAATCACAGGAATCAAAAGTAAAAATACAAATGCTAAAATAATCATAAACAGCTCAGGGTGGATGCACTATCGTTTTTTTGAGTTATTGAACAATGCCAATGTTAATTATGATATTATTGGATATCATTGGTATTCTGAGATGGGTGATTTATTGAATTCTAACTATAATAATGTTAATATAATAGATAAACTGAGCGCTTACGATAAAGATATTTGGTTAACTGAGGTTAACAGAAGAAACGGCAGTAGTGGTACAAATGGTGAAGAAGATCAAAGAAATAAAATTGAAAATTACATAAATGAGTTGGATGGTCAGAGCAGAATAAAAGCTTTTTTTGTTTATGAATTATATGATCAGCCTGCTTTGATTTCTCAATATCCAAATGAGGCATATTATGGTATTGTTAAATGGAATAATAATTACGAATCATTCACATACAAGCCAGTTTCATCAATCTTAAAATTCAAAATTGAAGAATCAATGTATGGATATGAAGATTACATCAAGTCTTTATATCTGGACATAAATTTGAGAGAAGCTGATGCAGATGGTTTAGTTTTCTGGTCACTAAAATTTAAAGAAGAAAGGAGTAAAATTAATATTATAAAGAATATACTTTATGGAGAAGGTTCTTCTGCGTTTGTCAAAGAACAATATAGAACATTATTAGATAGAATAAGACCAGAAGATGATCCAGATGGTATTGCTTATTTGGAAGGTAAAATGAGAAACGGTGTGCAGAGGGAGAATATAATAATGGAAATATGTTTAAGCAACGAATTTTGGAGTCGTTCTGGTAGTACTAATGAAGGTTTTGTTAACAGACTTTATACTAAACTTTTAAATCGTTTACCTGATTCAAATTATTGGATAGACCGGCTTAACAATAACACAGCTACAAAGAATATTCTTGTTACAGAAATGCTGCGTTCACAAGAATACTTGCAGAATTATATCAGATCTCAATATATCAAATTGCATAATAGAGAAGTTGAACCAGATGCATTAAGCCTCTGGTATAACGCAATGGTAAATGGTTTAAACCAGCAAGGCTTAATTAATGAAATTTTATTGAGTAAAGAATACTGGTATAAAAGCCTGCGAAAAGGATATGAAACAAGAAATCCATCTTACCCATTTTTCAGATAATTATTACTTAGAAAGTTAGAAATTGGCTATTATTTTTTCTATAATTTACGATTTTCTAAAAATAATATCTTTGTTACTTAAGACTTGCTATAACTCTAAAATAATTATTCTCGAAAATTAATATCTCTTCAATTTTATTGAGCTCCTTTAAAATCGAAATTAATGTAAAATATCCAATTTATGAAAATCATAGACCTTTACGTCATCAAAAAATATCTGGGAACCCTCATTTTTATGTTGGCTTTATTGTCTGTTATTATTCTGGTGGTTGATGTCCAGTCCAAAACACCGAGGATTGAGAGTAACGGATTCACGGTTGGTTATTTTCTTTTGAATTTTTATCCATACTGGATTCTGAACCTCATTCTGACCTTTATGTCGATCCTGGTTTTTATCACCGTGATTTTTTTTACATCCAGGATGGCCAATAACACAGAAATTGTTGCAGTTATCAGCAGTGGCGCAAGTTTCCATAGGTTTGCAAAACCTTATTTGATCACATCGATTCTCATCGCATTTATCACTTTAGCGCTCAATCATTTTATTTTGCCCTGGTCCAATATCAAGAAAAATGTTCTTGAACCTTATACATATAATTCGATTAATAAAGAAAAACTTTTGGGTAATATGACAATTGCATCCAATATCAATCCCAGTGAGTATATCTTTGTTAATAGTTATAACAAAAAGGAAAACCGCGGATCCGGATATATGTATCAGAGATTTGATAAAAACAAAAAGCTAATCTATCAGATTACAGCGATGGATATCAATTGGGATGCGAAGAAAAAGTATTTTGTCATTAATAATTATGCTGAGCGGACCGCCTCAAAAAACAATACCGAAATTCTTGGGAATGGTTCGACAAAAATTCAGGATTTTAAAATGCCGCCGTCAGAACTATTTCCCGATAAATTAGTAGCACAAAATAAAACCACCCCTGAGCTTCTTGAAATGATAGATCGTGAAAAAATGAAAGGAAACAGTAACGTGACTTCTTTTTATAATGAGCTTTATCAAAGAACATCGATGCCGGTTTCGATTGTTATATTGACATTTTTGGGATTGTCACTATCATCGCAGAAAAAACGAGGTGGATTGGGGCTTAACCTGGCTTTGGGAATTGCGTTGGCATTTTTATTCGTCTTTTCATTTCAGGTACTGAATGTCGTTTCCGAGAACAAAACACTACCTCCACTTTTAGCAATGTGGCTTCCGAATATCGTTTTTGCGCCGATTGCTGCGTATCTCTATATCAAGAGAGCAAATGAATAAATTTTAATTTTTGGTTGTCTGAATTTTTTTGCGGAGTTGATGATCTACAGATTTTTTTTAAGACTAATAGAACATTTCTATCTCTTTGTGGAAGAATTTTTGTAAACCTTCGTTTTCCAGATCAATCCATAGAAAGCCATTTTCGTCAGCATTTTTGATGATGCCATTTTGGCGGACATTATTTTTCTGAAAAACACTTATCTCATTTTTTCTAAAAAGGAACCGATTGTATTGTGCTAAAATTTCTTCTTCAGAAATATTAGTATCCAATTTCGAATTCATAGCGTGGTGAAAATCCAGTGCAAATTCCTGTAAATCAATTATTAATCCTGTTGCTGTGTAAACCGAACCGGCTTTTGGTAGTTGGGAGTAATCTTCCTGCAGCACATTAATTCCGATTCCCAGGATGTAATATTCCTGGTTATTAACTTTCTTTTTTTCGATAAGAATGCCGCAAACTTTTTTTCCGTTGAGGATGATATCGTTGGGCCATTTTATTTTGACTTGGGATTTTGTCAGATTGTCAAGAAAATCTCGAACAATAATAGCGGTATAATAATTGAGAGAAATATCTGAGATATTGATTTTATCATTTCTAACTGCCAGTGAGTAGGCGAGATTTTGATTAGGGTTTACCTTCCAGATATTGCCATATTGCCCCCGGCCTTTTAATTGATTAAAAGTAAAAACAGCAGTTGATTCGTCATCATTTATGAGGGTAATAATTTCATCATTTGTAGAAAAACAATTTTCGAGATGGATTAATTGACTCATTTATGAAAACTTTAAGATATAATAACTGACGAAACAAAAGATAAATAGATAAAAATCAATAAATTTGCAATTAGACAATTTTTTTGAATGAGTAAAAGTACAGAAAAACAATTATTAATCGACAAAATCGTAGAAGCGATTCAGGATACCAAAGGAGAAGACGTTCAGATTTTCGATTTATCAGGCATAGAAAATTCAGCAGCAGATACATTTATCATCTGCAGTGGAAACTCAAACACTCAGGTTTCTGCAATTGCCGGCAACATAGAAAAAAAAGTAAGAAACGATATCAAGGAAAGACCATGGCATGTGGAAGGTACGGAAAATGCAATGTGGGTATTGGTAGATTACGTTTCTGTGGTTGTACACGTTTTCCAGAGACAGATCCGAGAATATTATGATATCGAGGAGCTATGGGGTGATGCAAAAATCACAAAGGTAGAAAGCTAAAAGATGCAACGGTTGCATCATCAATTATTTTAAAAAACAAGGATGAATAACAAAGGATTCAATTGGTTCATACCCGTATTATTGGGACTTATTTTACTCATATTTCTTCCAGGACTTTTGGGAGATTCTATGGTAAAAAACATAGATGAAAAAGAATTTTACGGCTTGGTTCAACAGGGTAAGGTCAACGAGGTAATGGTTTACAGAGATAGCTTTAAGGCTGATGTTTATCTTACCAAGGAAGCGAAGGCCGAGTTACAAAAAGGTGACAAAAAAAGCGATCCGCTTTCTGTAATCAATATCAAACCGAGCCCGGATTTTGTATTGACTTATGGAGATTTAAGATATTTCCAGGAAAAATTTGACAGCATCAATTCCAAACTTCCGAAACAGGCAAGAATGGAATTCGGAAAAAGCCAGGGATTTTTCTCAGATCTTTTGTTCACAGCTCTTTTCTGGATAGGCATTATGGCTCTATTCTATTTTGTGCTTTTCAGAAAAATGGGAGGTGGCGCAGGCGGTCCCGGCGGACAAATCTTCAGTATCGGAAAATCAAGAGCTAAATTATTTGATGAAAAAGATAAAATCCAGGTAACTTTCAAGGATGTTGCTGGATTGGAAGGTGCTAAAGAAGAAGTTCAGGAAGTTGTAGATTTCTTGAAAAATTCAGAAAAATATACAAAACTGGGAGGAAAAATCCCGAAAGGTGTTCTTTTGGTAGGCCCTCCGGGAACTGGTAAAACATTGTTGGCAAAGGCTGTTGCCGGTGAAGCCAAAGTCCCTTTCTTTTCCTTGTCAGGATCTGATTTTGTAGAGATGTTTGTTGGAGTCGGGGCTTCCAGAGTAAGAGATCTTTTTGCACAGGCAAAAGCTAAATCTCCGGCAATTATCTTTATCGATGAGATTGATGCGATTGGTAGAGCAAGAGGAAAAGGTAATTTTACAGGAGGTAATGATGAACGTGAAAATACATTAAATCAGTTACTTACGGAAATGGATGGTTTCGGGACAGATACCAATGTGATCGTAATGGCAGCAACCAACAGAGCCGATATCCTGGATAAAGCTTTGATGAGAGCAGGACGTTTTGACCGATCAATTTATGTTGATTTACCGGAACTTCATGAGAGAAAACAGATTTTTGATGTTCACCTGAAGAAGATCAAATTGGACAATACTGTTGACAGAGAATTCTTGGCAAAGCAAACACCGGGATTCAGCGGTGCTGATATTGCGAATGTTTGTAACGAAGCGGCACTGATTGCAGCAAGAAACTCTCACGAGTCAGTCACAAAACAAGACTTCCTGGATGCGGTTGATAGAATTATCGGCGGTCTTGAAAAGAAAAATAAAGCGATTAAGCCTTCTGAAAAAAGAAGAGTTGCTTTTCACGAAGCCGGTCACGCAACCATATCCTGGTTGGTAGAACATGCAGCGCCACTTCTAAAAGTAACAATTGTTCCAAGAGGACGTTCACTTGGTGCAGCTTGGTATCTTCCGGAAGAAAGACAGTTGACAACGACTGAACAGATGTTGGACGAGATTTGTGCAACATTGGGTGGTAGAGCTGCAGAACAGGCTGTTTTCGGAAACATTTCTACTGGTGCTTTGTCTGATTTGGAAAGAGTAACCAAACAGGCCCAGGCAATGGTTACGATCTATGGTCTGAATGATAAGGTTGGTAATATCTCTTACTATGACAGTTCAGGTCAATCAGAATATAGCTTTGGAAAACCTTACTCTGAGCAAACTGCCAAATTGATTGATGAAGAGATCTCTAAACTGATCGAAACACAATATCAAAGAGCGGTTAATATCCTAACTGAAAACAGAGATAAACTAGATGCCTTGGCTCAGAAATTATTGGATAAAGAAGTGATTTTCCGTGAAGATCTTGAAGAAATTTTTGGAAAACGGGCATGGGATCCGGAATTGACCGAAAAACCAGTATCAAGCGTAGATAATCCTGCTGAGGCCGGAAATGTCTTAAATACAGAGAGTTAATTATCGAATTGATTGCAAATAATAAAAAAGTCCTAATTTATTTAGGATTTTTTTATTAAAACAAAGTTTTGATTTTTAGAGTAATGCAATAATTCTTTACATTTGTAATAATTAATAAAAAATTACAGAAATTGAGTCTGTTTAAGAAAATCGTAAATAAAATAATGAACCAGCCCGAAGAGGCCGAACCAGATGTTACAAAACTGGCGGATCAACTTCGTGATGCGGATCTGGATTATAAGTTTGCGCAGCTTTTTACGCATTCAGGTGGTTTTTTTAATTATTGTGCCGACGAGTCAGAAGCATTACAGACCCTTAATCAAATTATAAAAATAGAGCAGATTAACAATGTGTTTTGTTGGGATCAGGATCTGAAGAATTTCTTAGATGTCATCAAAACGCAATATACACCCGAATTAACAGAGCAAAATGATGCAGCTTTTATTACCTGCGAATATCTGATCGCATTCGACGGCAGGATTATGCTTTCTCACAATAATATTCTTCATTATCATTCTTCAAGGTTACCAAGTAAAATCATCATTATGGCTAATGTTTCTCAGATTGCAAGCAACCTTAACGAAGCCATGATGAAGGTAAAACGTGCCGGGAATCTTAAGAATCTTACATCTATCAGCGGTAGCCAGTCCAAATTGGATACTCCTAATAAGGATAATACCAAACTTTTCTTACTTTTGCTAGAAGATTAAACTTCAGTTTTGGATAAAAATTTAATTCAACGGACTATATCTGGACTTATTTACGTCTTTGTTATAGCAATTTGCACCACACCTTTGGGAGAATATCTGTTAGGTAATATTTTTCCGGATTTAAAACAGCAATATCTTTTTTACGGATTGATAACATTCTTCCTCGTGGTAGGACTTTATGAATGTATCAGGATTATGAAATTTGATAACAGCATTTACAAATGGTTGGTTTTTCCTGTTGCGGCAATCATTTATTACCGCTTTAGCAAACGTTTTTTTTACCACGGTTTTTTCTTCGATGTTAATTTCAGCGAGATTTTGGCTTTAGCGTTAATTCCCATTGCAGCGATTACACTTTTCAAATATACCAGAGAACTTTATTTCGAGAATGGTAAACTGATTTTCACAGTTATTTATCTGGCTTTACCTTTTGGTTTTGCTTTGGGTTTACCAAAATTCAGCACACTTGACCCGGATAAGTCGTTTACTTTAGAAGTATTTATGCTTTTTGTATTAATATGGAGTAGTGATACATTTGCTTATCTCACAGGAAAATTTTTTGGAAAACATAAAATGGCGCCAAAAGTCTCTCCTAAAAAAACCTGGGAAGGATTTGCCGGAGGTGTAATTCTGACTTTGATTTTAGGTTTTTTTGTAGAGAAGTATTTCCCTGAGCTTAGAGGAAACTGGATGATTGTCGGATTATTGATTTCTATATTTGCACCTTTAGGCGATTTGGTAGAAAGTCAGTTAAAGCGTAGTTTTGCAGTGAAAGACAGTGGGAATATTATTCCCGGTCATGGCGGAATTCTGGATAGACTTGATAGCTTTATCATTTGTGCGCCGGTGATTTACCTGTACTTTATTTTAGAAAAACTATTTTAGAAACAACATTATGAAACTACATAAGGAATCGAAAGGAACGTTGGTTGTTGCGATTTTGTTCATTGCATTTATCGGAACCATATCCATTTATTATTTACAATTATGGTCTTTGGTTATTCTAATTCCATTATTGGTAATGTTAGGATTGATTTTCTGGTTTTTCAGAGTTCCAAATAGAGCCATTTTGGATCATACAGAAAATGTGATTGCACCAGTTGATGGAAAGGTGGTCATGATAAAAGAGGTTTTCGAAGATGAGGTTTTGAAGGCTAATTGTATTCAGGTTTCTATTTTCATGTCACCGCTTAATGTCCATATCTGCCGTTATCCCGTGAGTGGCGATGTGACATATAAAAAATATCATCCTGGAAAATATCTGGTTGCATGGCACGAAAAATCTTCTACCGAGAACGAAAGAACTACAGTTGCTGTGCAAAGTTTGACCAACCATCAAGTGGTCTTCCGCCAAATTGCTGGTTATGTGGCCAGAAGAATTGTTTTCTATTGTAATATCGAGGACAAAGCCAAAGCCGGACACGAATTTGGGTTTATTAAATTCGGTTCCAGAATGGATGTTTTTTTGCCTCTTGATACAGAAATCCTTTGCAAGATTGGAGATAAGACAAAAGGCGGACTGGATGTAATTGCCAGACTTAGAGATTAAAATCAGATTTTATATAATTAAAAAGAGACTTAATATTAAGTCTCTTTTTTTGTTTATCCAAAAATTCTACAGTTCGGTCTGTTTTTTTGCCGGTTCGGTCGGAATGTTTTCCTTTTGATTTTCAATCATGATACTTTTGAATCATCAAATAATTAAAACAATGAAAACATCAGTATTCTTTTCTTTATTCCTAATCTTATTATCTTTTTTTTCTAAGGCTCAAATGGATGATAAATTCTATCAGCCTAAGAAAGAAATGACACCTTTGGAATTCAAAAACATCGAAAATATAAATTTACCTGTTGAAAGCGATACCATCACAGCAGTTATTTTGAAACCGGAATCAAAATCGATCAAAAAAACGATTTTGTTTTTTCACGGAGCAGGCGGAAATATCTCGACTTATCAGTTTATGACAAAACCATTAGTTGAAAGTGGGTTTCAAGTTGTAATGGTGGATGTAAGAGGTTATGGGAAATCAACTGGAAAACCAACACACGTTAATGTTGCGTCAGACGGTCAAAAAATGTTCGACTATCTATTGAAGAGAAAAGATATTAGTAATACTAAAATCTATTTATATGGGGCGTCCTTGGGCTCTCAGATCGCAACACATCTGGCTAAGGACAATCAGTTAAAAATTTCAGGATTGATCTTGGACGGCGGAATGTCATCATTTACAGATATTGCAATCCATTTTAAACCGGAGATGAAGGACATCATCGAAAAATATTTGATTTCCCCTTATTCTGCGAAAGAAGATGTGAAGTCTTTGCAAGGTCTTCCAAAACTATTTATCTATAGTAAAGGCGATACAACAGTTCCTTTTGAACACGGGCAAGTCATTTATAATAATGCTCCAGAACCTAAACAATTTTTGGAATATTCCGGAGAACATTTGCAAGCTATGATTGTAGAACCCAGCCAAATTATAAAAGCTATTGAAAAATTATAAAAAAAGGGAAGATTAATCTTCCCTTTAATTTTTAGCTGAGCAATGTTTTATACTTTTCACGATTATCAATCAGCATCCAAAGATTGATTAATAAAAGAATAACAGCAATAATTCTACCTTCGTTTGTAGGAAACAGTGTAAAGTTATGAAGAACAATTCCAACCATTACCGGCAAAATAACAATCGCGCCAAGGGCTCTTGTTTTAGGCAAAATAAAAAGCAATCCTCCAATCAATTCAACCGTACCAACTAATGGCATGAGCCAGGTGATTTCTCCAAAAGCTGCAAACAATTTCATTTGTTCAGGTTCCATTTTAGGCATTGGCATATAATGCAGAAACTTGTCTAATCCGGCATTGATAAACATTAATCCAAAAAGAAGACATAGAATAAATTTGACGTATTTCATACCACGAATAGTTTTTTAATTTAATTCTAAATTAAATCTTTTTTTCTATTCAAAAATTGTCTTAAGAAAACTTTTATAAAAAATTTAGATTGAATTTGAAAATAAAAAAATCCGCTCAGAGAATTCTGAACGGATTAGTATTTATAATGTTTATTCTAAAACCTATTTCAAAGCAATTTTAATCACTTCACTCATATTGTTGACATAGTTGACTTTAAGGTTTTTCAGATAATCTTTTTTGATTTCTTCCACATCTTTTTTGTTCGCTTCGCAAAGAATCACTTCCTTGATTCCAGCTCTTGTTGCAGCCAATAATTTTTCCTTGATTCCGCCAACAGGCAATACTTTTCCACGAAGGGTGATTTCGCCGGTCATAGCCAAGTGAGGCTTCACTTTTTTGTTCTTGTAGCTGGAAACCATTGATGTCAACATCGCAATTCCGGCAGACGGCCCGTCTTTCGGCGTTGCACCTTCCGGAACGTGAACGTGGATGTTTTTTTTCTCGATATCTTCTTCCGAAATACCTAACTCTTCATAATGCGCTTTGATAAATTCCAATGCGATTGTTGCGGATTCTTTCATCACGTTTCCGAGATTTCCGGTCATAGTCAGACCACCTTTCCCTTTGGATAAAATACTTTCGATGAAAAGAATATCACCGCCAACGCTGGTCCAGGCTAAACCTGTTACAACACCGGGAACATCCGTAATTTCAGACAATGTTTTTGGTCTTGGAACACCCAAAATTTCATCGACTTTATCGACGGAAATTTTCGGGTCAAATTCTTTTTCCATTGCAATCTGGAGCGCCACCCAACGCGCGATTCCGGCAATTCTTTTTTCCAAAGTTCTCACTCCACTTTCCGAAGTATGAGCATCAATGATATGTTTTAATTCAGAATTTCCTAATTTCAAGGATTTTGCATCCAAACCGTTTTCCTGAAGTTGTTTTTTAACCAAATGCCGTTTGGCGATTTCAATCTTTTCTTCCAAAGTATAACCGGCAATGCTGATGATTTCCATTCTGTCCAACAAAGGTCGCTGAATGGTTGACAATGAGTTGGCTGTCGCAATGAACATCACTTTGGAAAGGTCATACCCTAGTTCAAGGAAGTTATCGTAAAAATTATTATTCTGCTCAGGGTCAAGTACTTCCAGTAACGCCGAACTTGGGTCACCATGGATGCCTTGTCCAATTTTATCAATCTCATCCAGAACAATCACCGGGTTGGATGTTCCTGATTTTTTAATCGACTGCAGAATTCTTCCTGCCATTGCACCAATGTAAGTCTTTCTGTGACCACGGATTTCACTTTCGTCGTGCAAACCACCCAAAGAAACGCGGACATATTTTCTACCTAAAGAATCAGCAATCGATTTCCCGAGAGACGTTTTACCAACGCCCGGAGGACCAACCAGACAAAGGATTGGCGATTTCATATCGTTCTTCAGTTTTAGAACGGCCATATGTTCCAGTATCCTCTTCTTGATATCTTCCAGTCCGAAATGTTCTTTGTCCAAAAGCTTTTCCGCTTTGATGAGATCAAAATGATCTTTGGAATAATGTTCCCAAGGCAAATCGGTGAAGAAATCCAGATAATTTCGCTGAACATTATAGTCCGGAGAATTAGGATGCTGGCGTTGTAATCTTTGTAGTTCTTTCTGAAAATGGGCTTCCACATCAGCATTCCATTTGACTTTGGAAGCTTTTTTCTTGATTTCGTCCGCATCAGACTCGACACCGCCACCCAATTCTTCCTGAATAGTTCTGATTTGCTGGTTCAAGAAGTATTCGCGTTGCTGCTTATCCAGGTCTTTGCTTGTTTTCTGATGAATCTGATTCTTCAATTCTAAATGACGGAAATCATCGTGCATCAGTTCATACAAAGCTTTGGCTCGACCAGTCAAAGTTTTTTCTTCCAACAATTGTTGTTTTTTATCTGAAGAAAAATTACCATTTGCCGAAACGAAATTCAGCAAATCTTCCTGGCCTTCGATATTCTTCAATGCAAATTGTGCGGCATTTGGAATGTTTGGGTCGATATTGATAATTTTTTCTGCCAGATCTTTGATATTGTCAATCAAAGCAAGGAATTCCTCTTTGTCTTTTGGCGGAGAATCTTTTTGTTTTGTGATTTCCGCAAGAAAATAAGGTTCCTGCGAAATCATTTTTTTGATTTTGAAACGCTGAACACCTCTTGTTATCGCGGTGATATTACCTTCCGGAAGTTTGATGATTTTGATAATCTTAGCCAAAGTTCCGATGGTGTAGAGGTCTTTCTCCGTTGGATTTTCCTCATTTGGATTTTTCTGACTGATGATTCCGATGAATTTATTTTCCTTTTGTGCTTCTTCCAGAAGTTTTTTGGATTTTTCTCTTCCAGCTGTAATGGGAATCACCACTTTAGGAAACATTACCATATTTCTTACGGGAAGAATCGGAAAGAGACTTTGAGATTCGTCGCTTTCCTTAGTGTCGAAGTCAGAGAAATTAATTTCTTCGGCAATGATTCCGAGACCTTCGTCAAGAATCTCTTCAAAATTGATATTTTCAAATTCTGTCATAATATACTTGATGACATATTGTCATTAATCTTAATGGATATGAAGATTGACTCTCTATTATTGCTTAGAAAATCAATCTGGTTGTATGTTGATTATAATTTCGCAAGAGCTATGCCACAGGAAAAAACAATACAATTTGGCAGGTTTATCAAAAAACCCTTTCAGAGTTTTAACTCTGAAAGGGTTGTAAGTGTTATTTTTTCTCGCGGATTCAGCTGATTAAACAGATTTTTATTAAAGCTTATCTGCAGAATTAGTAACTGCATGAAATATACTTTTATATAAATTAAACCAACATTCTCTGCGCTTTTTTCACCCCTTCAACAAGAATATCAATTTCTTCCAAAGTGTTGTAAACCGCAAAACTTGCTCGAACAGTTCCGGCAATGTTGAAGAAATCCATAATCGGTTGCGTACAATGATGTCCTGTTCTCACAGCAATGCCCATTTTGTCGAGAATCATTCCGGTGTCAGATGCGATTCCGACGCCTTCCAGATTGAAAGAAACTACACCAGTTCTATTGGCTCTTTCGCCGTAGATTTTGATGCCGTCGAGTTCCAGAAGTTTTTTCTGAGCATAAGTCAGAAGCTCATTTTCGTGGATTTGAAGATTATCGTGACCAATTTGATTAATGAAATCAACAGCTGAACCAAGAGCGATATTTCCACCAACATTCGGAGTTCCGGCTTCGAATTTGAAAGGTAAACCTGCGTATGTTGTTCCGTCAAAGCTGCAAACGGCAATCATTTCGCCACCGCCATGGAACGGATGAAGATTTTCCAAAACGGATTCTTTCCCGTAAAGAATTCCCGTTCCCATTGGAGCGTACATCTTGTGTCCAGAGAAAACGAAGAAATCACAATCCAGTTTCTGAACATCGATTTTGAAATGTGGTGCGGATTGAGCACCATCTATCAAAATATAAGCATTAGAAAGTTTTCTTGTTTTTTCAATGATCTGTTCGATTGGATTAATGATTCCCAAAGCGTTAGAAACCTGATTAACAGAAACAACTTTTGTTTTTTCGTTCAGCCAGGAATCCAAAACATCGATTTGAAGAATTCCGTTTTCGTCCATTGGGATGACTTTCAGTTTTGCGCCGGTTCTTTCACAAAGCATCTGCCACGGAACGATGTTGGAATGGTGCTCCAGATAAGAAATGATTATCTCATCATCTTTATTGATTTGATTCGTCAAAGCATAAGCCACCAGATTGATTCCTTCGGTTGTGCCTTTGGTAAAGATAACTTCATAGTCGTGTTTGGCGTTGATGAATTTTTGGATTTTCTGTCTGGAAAGTTCCATTTCTTCCGTCGCCAACTGACTCAAAGTGTGAATCCCGCGATGAACATTAGCATTGATGGTTTCGTAATATTTTCCCCAGGTTTCCAGAACCGAAATCGGTTTTTGTGACGTTGCTGCGTTGTCCAGATAAACCAACGGTTTTCCGTTAATTTGCTGGTTCAGGATTGGGAATTGCGCTCTGATATGATTGATGTCGAACATGTTTTAATTAGATTTTTGATTTTGAACACAAAGTGCACAAAGATTTTTTTAAATTAAATATCTTTTTAAGGTTCACAAAGGTGTAAAACTTAACAAAGAATTGCACGCAGCCCGACTTGAGCGGAGCTCATTTTTGTTATTGCGATTGTTGAAGCTTTCTGTAGATTGCTTCACTTCGTTCGCAATGACAAAAATAGCGGGAGCGGAAGGCGGATAAAGCTGCCCAAATAATTAAAATAAAGTTTGTAATTATTTAGAATGGTTCAAAGTTACAACAAAATTTATTAAAAATTTCGATGTTAAATATTTATAAAATGACTGTGATTATTGGATTAAGGAATAATTATTGAGTATTTTTGACCAACTCATTTATTAATAACAAATAAATACGAAACTATGGCATTCGAATTACCAAAACTAAATTATGCATACGATGCGTTGGAACCAACGATTGATGCAAAAACAATGGAGATCCATTATACAAAGCATCATCAAGCTTATGTGGATAATCTTAATAACGCAATTGCAGGAACAGAGCTAGAAGGAAAATCTCTTGAAGAAATCCAAAAGACAGGAACAGATAAACCGGCCGTGAGAAATAATGGGGGCGGACATTTTAACCACACACTTTTCTGGGAAATCCTGACTCCGGGAGGAAGCAAAGAGCCAGTTGGAAACGTGAAAGCTGAAATCGAGAAAATCGGAGGTTTTGAGAAGTTCAAAGAAGATTTTTCTAACGCTGCGAAAACGAGATTCGGTTCCGGTTGGGCTTGGTTGGTAAAAAATTCTGATGGTTCTGTGGTTGTTTCTTCAACTCCGAATCAGGATAACCCGCTAATGCCGGTTGCTGACGTAAAAGGAACCCCGATTCTTGGATTGGATGTTTGGGAACACGCTTATTACCTGAATTATCAAAACAGAAGACCTGATTATGTGTCTGCGTTTTTTGATGTGATCAACTGGGATAAAGTGGAAGAGCTTTATAACAAATAAGATATTAGATTCTAACTCTAATAAAAAAACCACCAAATTTTGGTGGTTTTTTTATGGATTTGGTGGTAGATTTTCTGCTGGAGTCTGTTCTGTTTTAGCTTTTTCCTTTTCTTCTTTAATCTTTTGTGCTTCTTTCTCTGCTTTCTCTTTATCCAGTTTTTCCTGTTCAGCTTTTGCAATTGCGGCTAAACTATCTTTTTCACGTTTGATTGCAACGGCATTGATTTTTGCCATGACACTTTCAGAAGTTGCGCCGGGTCCAAAAGAATCGATGGCAGTTGTATCGTAAGTAATCGCAGGCGTTTTTTCAAAATTTTCCTGGCTTACTGTAGAGTTATTCTTGGAACAAGATATGGCAAAAACAAAAATTGCGATAAAATAGATGTGTTTCATATCAACAAATATCGAAAATTATTGGATATAAAATTCAGCAATTACTGGAAAATGGTCTGAGATCCGGACACTTCTATCCACTTTATAACTGATAGGCTCAATTGATTCTGATGCAAAAATGTGGTCGATTTTCAGAGGGAATTTGAAATCGTGAAAACTGGTTCCGCTTCCTTTTCCGACTTTGAGAAAAACATCCTGCAAATCTTCTGAAACTTTGTAATACTCATAAGAATTCGGAACTGCGTTGAAATCTCCTCCGACTATTACAGGATAAGGCGATGTATTGATAAAATCTTTGATCTGGTCAATTTGTGTCTGGTGCTTTTTGAATGTCGGAATCAGCATATGCAAAACTTTCTTTGCTTTTTGCTCATTGACATCCATGTCTTTTGTTGGCTTAACCATTTTCTTATCGAGGAAAAACGGCTCCATATAGACATTGACAAAACGGATCAACTTCCCACTGATTTTGATGTCTGCATAGATGCAAATCCCGTTATTAACGTCGGTTCTTACAATTCCACTTTCCGAAATCGGATATTTGGACTGGATTTTAACAATTGGATAGCCATTTTCAAAATACTTAAATCCGTCTAGGGGCTTTTTGTTATCATATTCCTGAAAGAAAGCAACATCGGGATTTTGTTTATTGAGAAAGTCATAGATTTCATCATCACCTAATTTTCCAAATTTCCCATTAAAAGAGATTAGTTTAAGATTGGATGTATCTTTTTTAGTTGAAGTAAAATTAATCCAACGTCTTGTTGGTATGATGAAAAATAAAGACAATATAAGGAATATAAATGCTCTTTTTTTCCAGGTTATAATCCAAAAAATTAAGAATACAATATTAATGCTGATCAGAATCGGAAATCCTAACGACAAAAGATTCAAAAATCCGAAAGATCTTGGTGGTATATATGCATTCAGTATTGTCCCGAATAAAAGACCAATAACTATAAGATGCAGAATTGTCAGTAAGAACCGGATGATTTTCATTATTGGATTCTGTCTCTGTTTTTCTTCCAATTCCAGATGTAGAGAAAACCAATCAATGCACCTCCAAGATGTGCAAAATGAGCAATGTTATCTCCACTAAACTGTCTGAAACCTAAAAATATAGAAACAACAATAATAATCGGAGTCAGGTATTTAGCTTTAATTGGAAAAGGAATAAACATAAACATCAGCTTTGCGTCTGGGAATAATGTTGAAAAAGCAGCAATAACCCCGAAAATAGCGCCAGAAGCGCCGACCATAGGTGTTTTCAGAATAATGAAAAGTTGCTGTGCAGCATCTCTTACTGCTTCAGAATTGGTAGAAATAGGCATTTCCCCAGCATAATTATTGTCAGCATATTTGTAAATCTCGTGGACATCATAGGCCTGGCTGGTCAAATAATTTGTAAGCTGACTCACTTCATAAAAATTCCAGATATTATAGAGTGCAAATCCGCCCAAGCCTGAAGCAAAATATAATATTATAAACTTTTTCTGTCCCAGCACCTGTTCCAAAACAGGACCAAAGCTCCACAATGTCATCATGTTGAACGCAATATGAAGAATATTACCGTGCATAAACATATGTGTGACAATCTGCCAGGATCTGAAATTGGGAGATAAAGGGAAATATCCTGCTAATAGGGCGTCAACGTTGATATTGGCATTTCCCAGCAAAAATGCACCTACAAAAAAGATGACATTAATAATAATTATATTTTTGGTAACCGGTGTTAATTGAGAGAACATAGCTTAAAATTTATTTTTAAAATCATCGAATGGGACTTCCAACCAGCATTTTTTTCCGTTGACCGTATATTGTGGAAAACCAAGATCGATAAAATCTTTGACCAATTGCTCAACCTCTGTTTTATAAATAAAATCGAATTTGGATTTGGTTTTTAATTTAACCCATTGATATTCAAAATATTTGTAAAAATCTTCTTCGGTTCTGTATTCCAAAATTTCGAATATCTTTTCCAGAAATCTGATCACTTGAGACTCTTTCAATGCTTCCGGAACAGCTTCTATTCTTAAAACATTTTCCTGAGCTAAGGTCATTTCGAAACCGAAATCAGGAAGATATTTTTTGATGGATTTATATTTATTTTTCTCGATTTCATTCAGATGATATTCCAAGGAAAATAAGAGACTTTGACCGGCCTTTTTAGTTGGTAGATTTTCCTGATGGGAAGACATCAGTACGCGATGCATTCTTCCCAGATCCAGCATATAAGTCTGCCCGTCTTTGTTCAGGAGCCAATAGCCGTTAGGTAATCGGAAAAGATCCTCGTCCAGATCCTCATCTTCAAAAAGATTGATTTTTGAAGGTGCAGCCGAAGCGGTTACTTCATAAAGTTCTGCTAGATTGATTTTTTCTTCGCTCGAAATCTTTTCTGCAACAAAAGGATTAAAATCTCTACCCACATTAATGGCCGAAGGTGTCGCCGCACCTGGGTTACTCCTGCTCGGAGTAAAAAAAGTTTCCATTTTTGGATCTCTTTCGAAATCAAGACTTGGCGCAACATTGTATATTCCTAGAGACCGTTTGATCGTGGAACGCATCAGTGCAAATATCAAAGCTTCATCTTCAAACTTAACTTCTGTTTTCTGAGGATGAATATTAACATCAATTTTTTCAGGATCTAATTCCAGATAAAGAAAAAAAGACGGAATATAACCAGGCTGCAACAGACCATCAAAAGCTTCCTGAACAGCTTTGCTGAGATAAGCACTTTTGAAATATCTTCCGTTAACGAAGAAAAATTGTTCGCCTCTTACTTTTTTGGCGCCTTCTGGTTTTGCTACATAACCTTGTAGATTGACCCAACCAAGATCTTCTTTGATGGGAATCAGAAGCGGTTGAAGTTTTCTTCCGAAAACATCCACGATACGCTGCATCTGTCCGCCTTTTCTCAGCTTAAAAACAGGTTCGTCATTATGAAACATTTCAAACTCGATGTTTTCGTGGGCTAAAGCAACGCGCTGAAATTCATCAATGATATGACGAAATTCTACATTATCATTCTTAAGGAACTTGCGTCTTGCAGGAACATTGTAGAACAGATTCTTTACAGAAAAATTAGAACCTTCCACAGTCTGTACAGGTTCCTGGAACTGGAAAATTCCACCTTCGATATAAATATTGGTCCCAACAGGTGAATCTTTCTGCTTGGTTTTAAGCTCAACCTGGGCAACCGCAGCAATAGATGCTAAAGCCTCGCCCCGGAAGCCTTTGGTCGCAATTTTGAAAATATCTTCCGTTGAGCGGATCTTTGAAGTAGCGTGACGTTCAAAAGCCAGTCTGGCATCTGTTTCTGACATTCCGATACCGTTATCAACCACCTGAAGCAGATTTTTTCCGGCATCACGAATGATTAGCTGGATCTTGCTGGAACCCGCATCTACAGAGTTTTCCAACAATTCCTTAACAATAGAAGCTGGTCTCTGCACAACTTCTCCTGCAGCAATCTGATTGGCAACGTGATCTGGTAAAAGTTGAATGATATCTGACATTTTTGCAATTGAACTTTCAAAAATAAGGATAAGAATCGAGTAGTAAAAGTTAAATAATTATAAAGAACTTTGGAAAATTATGATATTTTTGACTTTCAGATAATTAATCCTATTAATGAAAAGAGATCTCTATATTGATTTTGCCAAAGGACTGGCTACGATTTCCATAATCTTTATCCACACTGCGTTCTGGAGCGGACAGTTTTATATGCCGACAGAAGCGAGAGTATTTTCCTTGGTTTTTGATGTCGCGTTGTTTTATGCGCTGAGTGGAATCACGTCCGGAAGTAACATTGAAAAGACATTTTACAGATTGCTTAAGTTGCAGATCACATATATGATCTTTGTGACGTTTCTCTTCTTTTTGGATTATTTTTTCAAGATTTTTGGATTGACATTTTTCTCTTTTGAATGGCTGAAGGATTTTTACTCAACCTTTGGGAGCAAATATGTTCCGACAAGCATCTCGACCGAACCACAATGGCAGATCCTGGGAAATTGGTACTTGCACGAATATTCCAATTGTGATACATTTCCTGTAGTGATGGGAAGCTTTTGGTATCTGAAGGTTTATTATATCCTCACTGTTCTTGGTGTTTTGATTTTAAGATTCTTCCCGAAACATATCAATTGGTTTATCTGGATTTGCGTGGTTTTGACTTTGATATTCAATATATTTCCGCAATATTATCCAAACGGACAGGTTGGTTATGTAGCATTTTATATGATTGTGTTCTTAGTCGCTAACAAAATGCGCGGAAAGACAATACCGGACAAAATGATTCCTGCTCTATATGGATTTGTAGGCGTCGCATTAGCCTGGATGTTCTGGAATTATGGGGTGGAAATTTTCTACAAACTCAACAAACAAAAATTCCCACCTAAAATTCCTTACATCATTTGGACCTTGTTTTCATTGGTTACATTATTTGTTTTCTATAATCGATTAAAGATTGAGAAGCCTAATTTCTTCACTAATGTTGGGCAGAATGCAATCTTTTTCTATTTCGCTCAGGGAATGAGTTCGTCTTTGGTTTATTTCCTTGTGGTTCCGATGAAAGATTCTTTGCCTTGGTATTTGTTGGTTTTGATTATTTACCCATTCAATATTTTATTGGCATTTTTGATTTCCAAAGGCTTGAAAAAAGTAGATGATTTAGGCTGGAAAATTTTAGAATTCTTGAGAGAAAAAACAAAGGCTTCGTAATTTTTATATTGTTAAAATGAGCTACGATTTATATTTCTATAAAAGAAAATCCAGCAGTTTATCAGTAGAACAAGTAAAAGATTATTTAAACAAATCTAATCATTTAGTTCTTGAGGAAAATGGAAATCAATGGAGTTATCATAATGAAGAAACTGGAGTTTATTTTGGAATTGATTTGAACGAACCAAATACAGACGCTGAAGAAATAGAAATCTGGGATAGTTTTGAAGATTATGAAAATCTGAACTTCTGTTTTACAATCAATTTTATCAGACCAAATTTTTTCGGGTATGAGTCTTTTCCTATTTTGGATGAAATCGTAGATGATTTGGATTTGTATATTTTGAATATGCAAGATGAAATAGACCCGGATAATCCACAAAAATTTGAAAAAAATTATTTGGGAAATCAGTGGATTGTTCAAAATGAAAGACTTGTAAAAGATAATTTTGAAACTTTTCAAGTCGATTTTTATTCAAAGGAGAATTCGGATTATATTTGGAATTATCAATTTAATAGAAATCAACTTCAAGATAATCTGAATGAAGATATTTTTGTTGCGGGCTACATACTTTTGAAAAATATTAATGACGGAAAAATTTACAGAACTTGTGTTTGGCCAAACCATATACCAGTGATTATTCCACCGGTTGATTTTATCATTATTCAAAAAAATTATAAAAAGTTTTTTAGAAATGTAGAAGAAAGTGGATTGGTTTCAATTCAACAAATAGAATCCAAATTGGGAAAATATTTCCAGGATTTTGAGTGTGAAATTCCAAATCTTAAAGTTGTTTATCAAGAAAGTGCTGACAAAATGCAAAAGGAGTTCAACGATTTAAAAATTGAATCTCAAGTCAATGATTTTGGAAACTTAGTTTCATTTGACAGATTGGTTAATGTCAAGCCTTGATAATGCCGTTTCACAAAAAACACAGCATAAAAAAGCGCTCCTAGAAGCGCTTTTTAATATTCTTAATCATCTTTTCTTCTTCCTCTTGAAGCGATGATTGCGATAATGATAATTAGTATCACACCTCCAATAACCCAATAAAGTGGATTGGTCTGCCATTCTTCTGTTCGTGTGGTCACATTGGTTGTTTTTGTAACCAAGGAATCCTGAGCAAAGGATAAGGTGTAAGTAAACATTGACAAAATACTAAATAGAAAGAATTTAGCACGATTGTAGAATTTTGTATTTTTCATAATTTTATTATTTTACAATTACCAAATTTTCAATATTCGTGCCATATCGATTTGAATGTAATAAAATAATTTATTCTTAAAAATTGTATTTATATAGATTCATTTATCCTTTCAAATTGTTATTTTTACAAAAAAAATAAAAATGTTTCGTCTCAAACTTCCTACAGATCCGCGTTGGGCTAATATTGCAGAAGATAATCTGGAAGAGATTCTTACAGACCACGCCTGGTGTGAACAAAAGGCAGCGACCAATGCTATTGGGCTTATCACAATGGTTCCTGAGCACACGGAAATGGTAACGGAACTCTTAGCTATTGCGCAAGAAGAAATGGACCATTTTAACCAGGTTCACGAGATCATTAAAAAAAGAGGCGGCGTTTTGGGTAGAACACGTAAAGACGATTATGTGAATGACCTGATAAAATTCATTGTAAAAGGTGGAAACAGGACGGATCTTTTGGTAGATAAAATGCTATTTGCAGCAATGATAGAAGCCAGAAGCTGTGAGCGTTTCAAGGTGCTGACAGAAAATATTAAAGACGAAGAGTTGAAAAAATTCTATAACGATCTGATGATTTCCGAAGCCAATCATTATACAACATTTATTGGATTTGCAAGACAAATCGGTGATCCGGATAAAGTGAACAAGCGCTGGGAAGAATGGCTGGAATACGAAGCGCAGATTATCCAATCTTACGGTAACAAAGAAACAATCCACGGCTAATGACTTGGTGACAAATAACTAATATGAACAGAAGCTTTAACGATTACCTTCGCCTTTTTCTTCGGTCCTTTATCCAGGGACTGATCATTATTGGCCCTTTCGCAATTACGGTTTGGATTATTTGGTATATCGTTTTCAGCATCGACAATATTATTCCATCGGTTTCGGAAAAATTCCCGGGACTGATATTCGTGACGGTTATCTTCGGGACAACATTCATCGGATTCTTTGGGAACAAATTCATTATTGGAAGGTTAATTGTTGACGGTGTCGATTATGTTCTGGAGCATATTCCCGGAATCAAATTTATTTACACCTCTCTGAAAGATGTCTTAGGTTCTTTTGTTGGTGATAAGAAAAAATTCAATATTCCGGTTTGGGTCAAGACTAATGAAGAACCAGAGATTTGGCGTATAGGTTTTCTAACGCAGTCTGATATGTCGGCTGTGAACCTTGACCATATGGTGGCTGTTTACTTGCCGCATTCTTACGCCGTTTCCGGCTGGGTGATTATTACCAAATTCAACAACATAAAAGAAGTTACCGGAATGAGTTCTGCCGAAGCTATGAAATTTGCCGTGAGTGGTGGTGTAGCTGGTTTCCATTCGGACGATAATGTTTTCAAAGCACCGGAATAGTTTTCAATTAATAATTAAAAAATGAATAATGAATGTCAAGATTTGATGTGCATTATTTGGTCTTTTCAAAATATTAATTATTAATTTAAATTATTCATTTATGAATCTTCCTTACGCAGAACCATTTAGAATCAAAATGGTTGAAGAAATATATCAATCCACAAAAGAACAACGCGAACAATGGCTGAAGGAAGCCAATTATAATCTTTTTAATCTGAGAAGTTCACACGTATTTATCGATCTGCTGACAGACAGTGGAACCGGGGCAATGAGTGATAAGCAATGGGGCGCACTGATGATCGGTGACGAAAGCTATGCCGGTTCCCGTTCATTCGAAGCTTTACAGCAAACCGTTGAAAACATTACCGGGTTTCCTTATTTGTTACCGACACATCAAGGTCGTGCAGCGGAAAACGTTTTGTTTTCGGTGTTGGTAAAAGAAGGTGATGTTGTTCCTGGAAACTCCCATTTTGATACTACAAAAGGTCATATAGAATTTAGAAAAGCACACGCCATTGATTGCACCATTGACGAAGCTTTTGATATCAACAATCTTCATCCTTTTAAAGGGAATCTTGATCTGGAAAAGCTGGAAGAGGTTTACAAATCTCATCCAAAAGAACAGATCCCGTTCTGTTTGATTACCATTACCTGTAATTCTTCCGGTGGGCAACCTGTTTCTTTGGAAAATATAAGAGCTGTAAAAGAATTGTCGGATCAATATGGGATTCCTGTTTTGTTTGATTCGGCGCGATTTGCAGAGAATGCTTATTTTATCAAAAAACGTGAAGAAGGACAACAACATAAAACCATCAAAGAAATATGTAAAGAACTTTTTTCTTATGGTGAGGGAATGACAATGAGTTCTAAAAAAGATGGCTTGGTAAATATCGGAGGATTTATCGCATTGAAAAACAGGGATATTTTTGAAAAAGCTTCTAATTTTACAATCATCTACGAAGGTTTCATTACTTACGGAGGAATGGCGGGAAGAGATATGTCAGCATTGGCCGCCGGCCTTAATGAAGCAACAGAGTTCCCTTATTTAGAAAGCAGAATTTCTCAGGTTGAATATCTCGGTAATCAGTTAATGGAAGCTGGGATTCCTGTCCAGAAACCAATTGGCGGACATGCCGTTTTTATTGATGCGCTTAACTTTTTACCTAACATCAAAAGAGAGGAATTTCCTGCACAGACTCTTGCAATCGAGCTTTATAAGGAAGCCGGAATCCGAGGTGTGGAAATTGGAACTTTGTTGGCAGACAGAGATCCTGAAACTAGGGAAAATCGTTATCCAAAACTGGAATTGGTGAGATTGGCCATCCCAAGGAGAACTTACACCAATAATCATATGGATTATGTAGCTGCCGCTGTGAAGAACGTTTTCGAAAAAAGAAATGACATTACAAAAGGTTACAAGATCAAACGCGAACCGGAAATTTTAAGGCACTTTACAGTTCAGTTAGATAAAGCATAAAACAAAAAAGAGCAATTGATATTGCTCTTTTTTTTATTTCTTTCTTTTGGCTTGTTCTGGAGTTGCTGTTTTTACTCCTGTTTGTTGAGGCATTTCTACACTTCCCGGAATTCCTGGTCCGCCAATTGGCGCACTGCTGTTCAACTGCTCTTTTTGTCTTTCCTCTTCTTCAGCATTAGTGGTCGAAGGATTATCTTTCTGTGACATTGCGTTTCCATTTTCATCTGTGAATTCCAATTTTGCGTCACTCTTTAAAAATTTAAGAAGATCCTTGGCTTTTTTACCTTCGGGCGTATTGCCATAATTAAGAACAATCTGTTCCAATTGCAGAATCATAATTTCTTTTCCTGCAGTTTTGCCGGCATTATAAGCGTTCAATAAATAAAATTTAGGCACCAATGCATCTTTTGGATGATCTGCAATGGCTTTATCAGCCATCGTGGTTGATTCCGAATACTTTTCTGTCAGATAAAGATTGTAAGCATCTGCATATAGTTTTTCCACATCTGCAGAGGATTTGTTGAAATCTTTGCTTTTTGGATTTTTTACAAATTCCGCATAGGAAGTATATGGATATTTCTGAAGAATAATCTGTTTTGCTTTTTCCGCGTCGGCAGGATTTTTTTCATAATTGAAAATGAAAATATTATATAAAGCCAGCAAATCTGTTTCTTCGTCGGGTTTGTTATCTACAAGATCATATAGGGTTTTGGTTGCCAGTTTTGTATTTCCGAAGAATGATTCATACATTCTTCCCATTCCGAGACTGGCAGTGTCCCTGTCTTTTTTGAGTTTGTCCAGTTCTGTTTTTGATGTAGGAATTTTTTCTATGTAGAACTCTGGTTCCAAACGTCTGGGATCCGGAGCACTTGTTATTCCTAATGCTTCATTTTTGAGATCTTCAATAGTTGTTGTTTTTGCAGAATAACGCCAGTTATCCTGTAAGGTTCTGTTCCCCCAAACTTGTTTGAAAGCCGTTTCTCCTCTTGGGATATTGTTTGCATTGGCAAAATAAAAGGTTGATCCTCCAGTATTAATTCCAAAGTTTTGGAAGCTGTTGTTATCTGTAGAATTATTTGCGAAAATAGAATTGGCATTGTAATCCCCATTATCAAAGCCTTTGCTTCTTTCGGCTCTTCTTTTTTCTAATGCTTCGGCAGCTTCCTTTTCTTTGATTTTCTCGATGTATTTTGTAAAATATTCTCTTTTTTCAGCATCGGTCATTTTTGCCAAAGCCAGGATACTGTCATTCTTTTTTACAACATAATAGTTTTTTGAAAGCTTTTTGATATTGGCAGTAAGATCTGTTAACCTGTCTTTTTCAGGTTTATAAGTCATAACCGCTAATGCGCTGTCATAATAAACTCCTGCAGTCAAATAATCATCTTTTGCAAAATATTTTTTTGCCAACTCAGAATAAGTCAATCCACGAATCTGAGGATCGGATTGCTTCTCTTTTAACGCTTTTCTGAAATAAGAATCTGCTATAGAATCTTTTGTCGCAGAAGTTGCAATCAGGCCGCTGGCATAATATAATTCATTTTTTCGGGAAGCGTAAGTTCCTTTTTTGGCAATTTTATCGATATAAGCAATGGCCTCTTCATAACTGTCTGCTTTTCCGTCAAAAGTTTTTGCAATTTCTATTTGGGATTTGACTTCAAACTCGTAGTTGTTAGCATACTTATAAGCTGTTGCAAAGGATTCTCTTGCTTCGGATTTTTGTCCCAAATCAGAAAGAATCTGTCCTCTTAAAAATGCAATTCTACTTCTTGTTTTTCTATTTTTATTGTAAGTAAAGGCTTCATCCAGAACTTCAGCGGCTAGTTCCTTTTTACCCCACTTCAAAAAATTATCAGCCTGATAAACTTTGAGAATTTTTTTATGCTCTTTTTTTAGTTTTATCTTCGGGTCTTCTTCTAATTCCTTAAAAACTTCATCCGCTCGGTAATATTCTTTCATTTTTGTGAAATTGGCAGCCTGATAAATCTTAGCCAGAGGCAATCTTTTATCTTTGCTCATGGTATTGAAAATATAACCTAGCGCATCAAGGGATTCCAAATATTTGCCTTGATACATTCTTGCTTTGGCCAGCAAAATATAAGCATCAAATATTTTCTTGTTTTTCTCTACACCGCTGACAAGAACAGAATATTTTGAAATTGCTTTTAATGCTTTTGCTTCTGTAATCTGAAGTGTGGATGCGCCCTTTTTGGTGTTGTTGGATGATAAACTTCTATCGCCTCCGCTATTGTTAAATGTCGCTTCATTACCGGCTCTACCTCTTAACGGCATAGGACCGGAATCAGAGCCTGATGTTGAAACACCGTTTTGCAAATCATCCATATTATCTTCTGTAGTATAGACAGAAATATACGGATCAAAGAAATTGTCCACATGTGCTTTGTCTCTGCTTTCGAGTTCGAAATTCAAAGCTTCCTTACTGTTAAACAAGGTGTTATAATAGGTCATAAACCTGTTCATGGGTCCACTTTTGGTCTTTTTCTTCTTTGTTCGTGGATTACAGGCAATAACGCTGATGACGGCAAGTATGATTAGTAAATATTTTTTCATCTAATTATTTGAAATGAAATTCAAGTTTAATCTGTAAAAATAACGAAAAATTGCAAAGAAAATTATTCAAGACAGTTAGTTTTAATAATTGTTCGGAAAGCAACCCAATTTCTTAAGCTCCTCATAAACCAAATCTACGGGAAAGCCCATTACAGAATAAAAAGAGCCGGATATGTTTTTTACTTTTGCCATTCCTAGCCATTCCTGAATTCCATAAGAACCGGCCTTATCCATTGGCTTATAATTTTTGACATAAAAATCAATTTCCGGGTCTGATATTTCCGAGAATTCTACATCTGTTTTGCTGGTTTTACTGACCTGATTGTCATTAGTTTTGATTGTAAAAGCCGTATAAACCTGATGTTCTTTTCCGGAGAGATTTCTGATCATTTCAAAAGCTTCTTTTTCATTTTTAGGCTTGAGAAGTATTTTTTGATCTAATGCAACAATGGTATCAGATGTTATCAGGATTTCATCAGATTTTAATTCCAAAGCTTCTGCTTTCTTTTCGGAAATATATTCTGCAATCTGGTCCGGCCTTAGATCAGAAGGATACGACTCATCAACATCAATTTTAACAACCTCGAACTGGTAGCCTAATTGTATTAATAATTCTTTCCGTCTGGGAGAATTGGAAGCCAGTAATAGTTTCATTTGTAAAGATTTAAGCTGATTTTGTTTCTTCGTCAAGATTCCATTTTCCCTGGACTTTCATCACTTGTTCAATGACATCACGTACAGCACCTTTTCCACCAAAAACGGGAGAAATATAATCCGAAATGGCTTTCACTTCGGGAACTGCATTTGCAGGGCAGGCAGCAATCTCAGCTAATCTCATAATCCCGATATCAGGAATGTCGTCGCCCATCATCAGAATTTCAGAATCCTGCAAATTATATTTTAATTTGAAATCTTCATAATCAGAAACTTTGTGAGAAGATTTGGCATAATAATCTTTGATGCCAAGATATTCCATTCTATTTTTTACCATTGGATCGTTTCCGCCAGTGATGATCCCAATTTTGTAGCCCTGCTTCAAAGACTGAACTACCGCATAACCATCCAAAACACTCATCACACGAGACATATTTTTGTCCGGCAGGAGATAGACACTTCCGTCTGTGAATACCCCATCAACATCAAATACGAAGGCTTTTATATTTTTAAGTTTTGTTAAATAACTCATTTCAATTGTTTTAAAATTGTGCATAAAAAAAGTCCTCCCGAAAGAGGACTATAAAAATAGTGTTTTATGGATAAACTAAGGATAAAGTGCGGGTTCGATTTTATTGTTATTATTTTTGATTTCTTCCTTTTGGTTTTTTTCCATTGCTCTGAGTACTTCCGAAGGGTCAGTTACGATCTTTCCATCAATATTAAGCGTTAACTTCATATTACCTTGTGACAGGATCTGTCGCGTATCTTTTACAGGATCATTTTTATATTCCTTCCACTGTTTTCTGAACTGTTCTTCGGAGACTTCTATTTCTTTTCCGCCTGGAACGCCAAAAGTTTTGACAACCATACCGCCCCTTGTACTTCCGATCTCTTCTTTTTCGATTTTTGTCACTTCATCAAACTTTTTGCTTCCCACAAATTTAAAGCTATGTGTGCCGGTGGCATCTTCCAGCTCCAAAATAAGTCCCGGCAAGCCGTAGAATTTGTATGGTCCATCCTGAAAAGGGAAATCTTGTGAGAACCAGGCTGTCCAGGTTCGTCCTCCAAAATCTGCGGTGGCTTTCTGAACATCGAATTTGTCAATCTTTTTCTTATCCGGAAGAATTTTCCACACCACAGGCTGCTCATTTTTTACAGAAAATCTGGAATTTCCGATTCCTGTATGCAATACAACCGAGAAATCCGGATAGGATTTTGAAACCGAGAATCCGATCTTTCCGGAATTGCCCCCGCGATAATTAAAATTTGTGGAGCCCATCTGGATTTGTTTTTTGAAGTAGGCATCTCTTGTAGAATCGCTTACAAATTTTTGTCTGCTGTAGAAATTGCTTCCGTCTTTTTTAATATCCAGATACATGAGTTCCGTTTCCAGAGAATCTTTTTTTTCCAGGCTGGAAGCGAATTTGTATTCGTAAATAATCCTTGTTCCTTGGGCGAATGATAGAACGCTAAGGAAAATACTTAAAATAGATAGTGTTTTTTTCATACCTAAAAAATTAGTGATTTAAAATTATGCAAAATAAAAAGGCAGACAAAAAAATGAACTGCCTTTTTGCAATTATAAAATAGTGTTATTTGAAATTAAATTTTACAGTGAACATGAACTGGCTTGGGCGGATATTGTAGCTTTGAGTCACGGTATTTCCTCTGTCAATGTTAACAGCAACAGTTTCATAAACTTTCTTGTTTGCAATATTCAGCCATTTGAACTCAAAATCAATTTTTCTCTTAACCCAAGTATATTGATAGGATAGATCATAAAATGGGTTTTTATATGTATTACCTTGAGTTGAAGTTACGCTGTTGTCCCAATTAAAACCAAATGTGTGGTTATCTGATGGATAAATATAAGCTGCAAGATTATGATTCCAGCCGGAACTTTTTTGAGAAGTAGATTTGGTTGCATTTTTATTGTTGCGCCAGTTCATACTTATATTGTAATCAACACTTAGCCAGCTAAAATAAGTATTATTGAATTTTGCAGACCAAGTCTGAATATTATTCTTGCTTTCTATAAAATTTCCATTAAAGAAACTAAAAGAGTTTGAATCTGAATTCGTAAAGCTTGTGGAAATATTACTTTTGAACTTCGGAAAATATTTTCCAATCTCGGCACTTTCGCTTTGAGATTTTGTAGAATTTTCGAGAGCTTGTATCCCAATAGTTCCTCCAATTCCTCCAGTGGTGTCAAAAGTTTCGACAATATTTCTTTTTATTGTTCCATAATTATAACGAACATTAAAAAACAGATTATTAAGCGGATTTCTGTATTCTAGCCTTGTTCCCACATTTCTATTAAGATATTCTGGCATTTGAGAATTTGTCAATCCATCAACATATCTTCGTGACAAGTTGCCTGCAGAAGTTAGGATATCACCTCCATACAAAAATCCAAAGCTTCCAAAATCATAAGTTTGATTTGCAAATACCCAATATTTGAAGAATGATGCAAAATCATAGCTTGCAAAAAACGTTGGTTCCAAAGCAGTTTTAGTTTTATCTGCTAACTGATTGTAAAGATTATCCTTATATGTAATACTATAAAAGTTTACAGGTAATGTTAAGTTCATATTCAATCTCTCAGACTTATAATTAAATGAGACCTGAGTGTAAGGTGTTAACTCATTCCAATCGATATTATTTTGAGAGTTTCCGCTTAGAGAATAATAGCTGCCTTTTGATGAACCACTTAATAAGGATTTCAGATTATTAAAATTCATATTAAGACCAATTTCTGGTATAATCGTCAATTTTTTGAATGTGAACCCAACAGATGCAGAATGATTAACTTCCAAAGTCTCTGAAAGTGAAGATTGTCTGTAAGTATCAAAAATACCGTTATTTAAGCCGGTAAAATAATCTGTATAACTTGCAGGGCTTACTTCCATTGTCTGCTTATCTTTTTGATATTTGAAATAACTCATTACGTTAATCAATTTGTCTTTCCAAGGAATAATTGTACTCAACGAGTTTTGGAAACTTCCGGTAGGTGATTGCAAAGATTGGTTCCCAAATATGTAAGGCTGTGTCTCTAAGTTTGTGTCCAGACCGGAAAACCCTCGATCAGCATTCCAGAAACCATTCCATGTTGTTGTATTTTTAAAGAAACCTTTCTTAGCATTTTTAGTAAAGATCAGTTCCGCTTTTGCAGTATTAGTATAAAAATCATTACTTCTGGATTGTTCTAAGGTTCTGCCTGCAAGAGCTCCATTTGCTAAAATATTATCATAACTCGTTTTTGTGTGAGAATCTCTTTCAACAGCATTATTGGTATAATTAATGTTTGCCTTCAGTTCCCATTCTTTATTTTTGAAAGGGCTTGTTAATAAGTTGGCAGAAAAGAAGTGAACATTATTCAATAGATATCTTTTTTCAGGGACGTCCGGAACACCCGCTGTTTCTACGCTGGTCCAGGATTTTTGTCCGGCTTGTGATCTTCTGCCTTCCCAACGGCTTCCAAAACTCAAGAGGTTACCTTCTTTTTCTACACTTTCCCCATTGTTATTCGCTTTATAATTGACAACCCACTGGTTTTTCTGTCCAAAGAACATCGGCGTCAATTTCACATTCCAAAGTAGTGGGCTGAAGCCGGCGCCAATTTCTCCGCGACCGGTCATCGTCACCGATTTTTTCAGTTTGATGTTAAGAGCAGCCTGTTCGGAAGGAACCTTATCTCTCAGGATGCTTACAGGCTGGTGATTTTCTAAAACTTCCACTTTTGAAACCGCATCTTTCGGAAGTGAATTATTAACGGTTCCATAACCACCTTCCATGAGATCTTTCCCGTTAACATAAAATTTGTTGATGGCTTCACCCTGGTAAAGCACTGTTCCGTCTTTATTTACTTCAATTCCCGGGATTTTTTTCAGAACATCGGCTAGCGTTCTGTCGTTTTTGTTTTCAAAAGACTTAAGATCGTAAGAGATTGTATCGCCTTTTTTTGTAATCAGTTTTGTTTTAAGCCTTACTTCCTGGATTTCAGTTGCCTGAGAATCCATTGAGAAATTCAGCTTTTGGTCTTCGTTTTTTATAGATTGTGTAATTGGCTTCTGATTAAAGGCTTTGATCTTAAGATCAAGATTATTTTCGGAAGAAGTTACATTCACTTTATATTCGCCTTTGGCATTGGAAATTCCGTAAGCCAGGATGGCATTTTTTCCGGGTTCTTCAACAGTTACACTTGCGCTGGCAAGGGGTTTTCCGTCAGAATCTGTTATTACTCCCGAAATTGTCTTTTGCCCAAAAACAACAACTGTGAACATCAGCATAAAAAGGGCAGATAGAATTCTTTTCATAGTCATTAATTATATCACTAAAATGTTAGTAGATAAAATTTAAAAAATGTTACAAACTTTTTATTGGAGTTTAAAAATTTGATTAAGTTAAAATCTATGCTCAATATGCAGTTTGATAATAACCATTTATAAAATGAATGAATTCTATTTATAATTGTTATAAATAACAATGCGCTTTTTTTCTCACAGTAGATTAAAAATTAATAAATTTGTCGCTTAATATTACATTAACATGGGAATTATTCTTAAACCTATTGACATTGTAGATGATATCACCAAAGAAGAGTTCTTTGAAAAATACCTGAAGCCACGCAAACCTGTGGTAATAAAAAATATGGCAAGGAAATGGCCGGCTTATCAAAAGTGGACTATGGACTATATGAAGCAGACTGTTGGTGATGTAGAAGTTCCTTTGTATGATAGCTCAAAAGCAGATCCGGCGGCACCGATCAATGCTTCTGCTGCAAAAATGAAATTTGCGGATTATATAGATTTGATAGAAAAAGAACCAACAGATCTCAGGATTTTCTTATTCGATCCTATAAAACAAGCGCCTAAATTATTAGATGATTATATTTTTCCAAAAGATTTGATGGGAGGTTTCTTGGATAAGTATCCTAATATGTTTTTCGGAGGAAAAGGATCTGTGACATTTCTTCATTATGACATAGATATGGCGCATATTTTCCACACCCATTTCAACGGGAGAAAACACATTTTGCTTTTCGATTACAAATGGAAAGACAGATTATACCAGATTCCGTACGCCACTTATGCATTAGAAGATTATGATATTGAAAATCCGGATTTCAGTAAGTTTCCGGCTTTGGATGGAGTAGAAGGTATCGAATGTTTCCTGGAACACGGTGATACGCTTTTTATGCCTACAGGTTGGTGGCACTGGATGAAATATCTGGACGGCAGTTTCTCGATCTCTTTGAGAGCCTGGGACAAAAGTTGGGCAGTAAAAGCACATTCCCTTTGGAATCTGACGGTTCAGAGGAACTTTGACAACTTTATGAAACGAAATTTCAAAGCCAAATATATGAATTGGAAAGAGAAAAAAGCTATCGAGAGGGCTAATTACGCTTTGAAAAGAGGTTTGCCAAGATAAAATCTTTTAAATAAAAAAAGCAGCTAAATCTTAGCTGCTTTCATTTTTTATATAAGTATGGTTTAAACCACACCCTGAGCCAGCATTGCTTCAGCAACTTTTACGAAACCGGCAATATTAGCACCTTTTACATAGTTTACATAACCATCCTCTTCTTTACCATAATCTCTACACGCTTTGTGAATACCGATCATGATTTCCTTCAGTCTTGCATCCACTTCTTCAGAAGTCCAGTTCAATCTGATAGAGTTTTGTGTCATTTCCAAGCCGGAAGTAGCAACACCACCAGCATTAGAAGCTTTACCAGGTGAAAACAACACTTTATTATCTAGGAAATAGTTGATTGCATCAAGAGTTGAAGGCATATTAGCCGCTTCCGTTACACAAAGACAGCCATTTGCAACCAAAGCTTTTGCATCGTCAAGATCCAGTTCATTTTGAGTTGCGGAAGGGAATGCAATATCACATTTCACTTCCCAAGGTCTCTTTCCTGCAAAAAATTGTGCTTCAGGATATTTTTTAGCATAATCTTCAGCTCTGTTATTGCCGGAAGCTCTAAGTTCCAGAAGGTAATCAATTTTTTCTCCAGAGATTCCGTCTTTATCATAGATATAACCATCCGGACCAGAGATTGTCACTACTTTTCCTCCAAGATCGTTGATTTTTTTGATAACGCCCCAAGCGACGTTTCCGAAACCAGATACTACAGCTGTCTTACCAGCAATTGATTCATTAATTGTTTTCAGCATCTGTTCAGCGAAGTAAACCACACCGTAACCCGTTGCTTCTGGTCTGATCAAAGATCCACCATAAGCCAGACCTTTACCAGTCAAAACTCCGGTAAACTCGTTTCTGATTTTTTTGTACTGACCAAAAAGGTATCCAATCTCTCTCGCGCCAACACCGATATCACCTGCAGGAACGTCTGTTTCAGGGCCGATATGTTTGCAAAGCTCTGTCATAAAAGCCTGGCAGAATCTCATGATTTCCATATCAGATTTCCCTTGAGGATCAAAATCAGAACCTCCCTTTCCACCGCCCATTGGAAGCGTTGTCAAACTATTTTTGAAAACTTGCTCAAAAGCCAAGAATTTCAGTACACTAAGGTTTACAGTCGGATGGAATCTGATACCGCCTTTGTATGGGCCAATCGCAGAATTCATCTGGATTCTGAACCCTCTGTTGACTTGGATTTCTCCTTTATCATCAATCCAAGGAACACGGAAAATGATTACTCTTTCCGGTTCAGCCATTCTCTCTAGGAGCTTCATTCCGGTATATTCTTTTTTAGTGGCGATGAAAGGGATTACAGTTACTGCAACTTCTTTTACTGCCTGAATAAATTCTGGTTCGTTAGGATTTTTGGCTTCGATTTTTGCCATAAATTCCTGAATCTTTTGCTCAACGTTATAGTGTTCCATTATTCTATAATTATGACAACAAATTTAATTTTATTTTCGAATTTCGCAAGTAATATTTTGATTTTTATTGAAAATTTAAGGATATTGACTTAATTTTTTGCTTAATGTATAATTACATATTTTGCGTTAAGAATTTTTGAAGTTAATGTTAATTTATTTCAAGTTTTCGAAACGTTGTTTTTACTAATTTATTTGATATAGCCTTCCGGAAAGACATTTTATGTAGCCATAGATCTCCAAATCCAAAAGAATTGGTAAAAGCTTATGATGCAGAATGTTAGTTTTGTCTGCAATCTCATCCAGAGAAATTGATTTTTCCTGGGTAATAATGCCGAGGATTAACTGATGTTCTTTCTTGTCGGGATCTAATTTTATCATCGGTTCTTCTTTAGGAAAGAGTTCCGGTTGAATGGTAATATTCAGATTTTGAATTAATGTTTTGATGTCAACAATAGCTTCCGCTTTGTTTATTGCAATAAGTTGATTACAGCCTTGACTGTACTGATCGGTAATTTTTCCTGGAAGCGCAAAAACATCACGGTTATAACCATTCGCATAATTAACAGTTGTCATAGACCCGCCGCCATAAGCCGTTTCCACAACTATAAGATGAGGTGCAAATCCTGCGATAATTCTGTTTCTCTGTAAGAAATTTTCTCTGCTGATGTTATCGAAACTAGTGTATTCTGAGATTAAAGCACCATTGTTATCTAAAATTCTTTTGGCTAAATTTTTATTAGAGGAAGGATAAATTGTTTTGAGACTTTGTGCCAGAACCGCAATTGTAGGAATTTCATTTTTAAGTGATTCCTCGTGAACACAAGTGTCTGCGCCCAATGCCAAACCACTGATGGTGCAGATTTTTGTGTTAGTTAATTCGGACAAAAGATCCTGAATAAACTGTTTGCCATAGGATGTCAGCTTCCTGGTGCCGACAATGCTGACAGGGTTATGATCAGAATTTAAATTGCCTTTGCAGAATAAAATGACCGGCGCATCATCACAGTTCAACAGCTGTCTTGGATACGAATTTTCATTTTGAGAAACGATTTTAATATCATGCTTTTCGCAAAATTTAATTTCCTTCTCTGCAGCAATCAGGAATTCTTTTTTACCTATATCCCGGGTAATATTTTTACCGATACCGAAAATGGATTGAAGATTTTTTTGGGAAGATTCCCAAACCTGTTTAGCAGATCCAATATTTTTTATCAGTTTACGCAGATTGGAATTGCCAATGTTTTTGCATTGCTTAAGCGCAAGGATGTAAAGATATTCTTCGGAAAACATAATTCATTTGTGTTTTCTACGAATATAAAACTATTTTTCTTTTCTACGAATCTCGTCCAGGTATTCCCAAATATTTTCCTGCTTCAGTTGAGGAAGTTCTTCAAAATCTTCGGGATGATTAGCGATATATTCCTGCCACATTTTATCGTCTCTTTCGCTATAATAATTAGGATATTCCCAAATGAATTTTCTTTTTTTTTCTTCACCGATTTTTCTGAAAATAACGGCTAATAAAATCCCTGTAATACTGCCAGCCAAATGAGACTGCCAACTGATCTTGCTCGGTTCCTGTAATTGAGAAAAAAATTCTTCCGGAAAAATTCCCCAAATCAGACTTCCGTAATATAGTGCAACAACAAGTGATACCGTCAGCAATTTCATATTCCAGCGAAAAACACCACTGAAAAAAATAAAAAAAGCCAGCATATAAACTAATCCGCTTGCACCAATGATACAGTTGTAACTCCATTGCCCGGTTGTAATATCAATTGGTGGTAACATCCAGACCAATAATCCGGAAGCAATCCAACCAATCAGAAAAATTCTAAAAGCGATTTTCGGATAAAATTCAAAAAGTAAAAATAATAGAATTGCTATCGGCATGGAGTTGCTGACAATGTGGTCAAGATTGCCATGTAACAGGGGCGCAAAGATAACTCCCTTCAGCCCTTGCGGTAATAATGGAATGATTGCTCCGTTACAGCCTTCGAAAAATCCAAGATTCTGAAGTATAAAACAACTCCACATCAGTCCCAGCATAATTATTGGAACTAAGAAAGACCTTAGATTTAAAGATTTTAAAAACATTAATTTTAAGTTCACAATTTTACAGCCAATTTCCGGAAGAGGTAATTTTGTCTGTAAAAAACTGCATGATCAATAAGAATTTGGTTATAAAGTCAGATTTTAGAAAATTTAGTTTTATTATTTTTGTTCAAAATTAGGTGTTAATGAAAAAGGTATTGGCGTTATTTTGTGTTGTGTTTGGCTTTTTGTCACAAGCTCAAATTACTGGTTATCAGAAAATAATTGATTCGATTAATCAAAAAAAATGGGATTCGACAGCAATAGATCTCGACAGTCTTGCCAATCCGAGAATCATTGATATAAGATCTATTAAGAAAGATTCTGTAAAAATTACCAATAATGTGGTAATTATTCCGAACAATAATGATGCAAGTCCATTAACACCATCATCTATTTTAACGTTGCCAACTTTGAAACGTTGGTTTGTATTTGGACAGAATAGTTTGGTTTTCAATCAGTCATCATTTGCAAACTGGTATGCCGGAGGAAACAATAATATCGGCATTATCGGAAAAGCGAACTATAATATCGTTTATAAAAAAGATAAACATTACCTGGATAATAATATCCAATTGGGTTATGGTTTTGTATCATCTACAGGCCAATCTACAAGAAAAACAGATGATTACATTAATATCATGACCAATTACGGCTACGAGTTGGCTCAGCATTATTATTTGTCAACAGGTTTTCAGTTTCTATCACAGTTCACTGCGGGATATAATTATTCCAACACGCCTGATCCGGTTTTTGATGACAGGATTTCAAAATTTATGGCACCGGGTTATCTTAATTTGGGTATCGGTGTCTCTTATAATCCGAACGAGAATTTTCAGGTCATTCTAAGACCAGTGAATGGAAAATTTACTTTTGTTTTGGATAAGAAATTACAATTTGCCGGTAATTATGGTTTGGAAAGAGACGGACAAAGCCTGCGGGCTGAACTTGGTGCAATGTTGAATGTTCTTTATAAAATTAAACTATTTAAAGATGCCACTTACATTAATCAAATTAATTTCTTTACCAATTATCTTCAGCATTCTGAGAGAGTTGATATCAATTACAGCGGAAGCCTCAATCTGAAATTTAACAAATATATTACAACAGTCGTAACTCTTGATCTGATGTATGACCACGATCAGATCCAAAAACTACAGAGAAAACAAACCCTTGGAGTCGGAATTACATATAATCTGGGATATAAAATAGAGCGCGACAACAAAACCGGTGTTATCAAGCCTTTCGTAAACTAAATCATTCTTCTATTTTATTATATTTGTTTAACCAAAAACAAATAAATATGAAGAAACTACTATTTTTTGGAGGCCTATTGTGGGCTTTTTGCTCCTATGCGCAAGAACAGCCTGCGCAAGATTCTACAAAAGCTTGGTCTATCGTTGGTCAAAACACCTTGATGCTCAATCAATCGGCATTTTCTAACTGGGTTGCTGGTGGTGCCAACAATGTCGGCTGGCAGGCTGGAGTTAACTACAATATGACCTATGAGAAAGCCAAAGACCTCTGGGAAAACCTCATTATTCTTGGATATGGAATGAATAATACACAAGGCGTAGGAAATCGGAAAACACAGGATGTTATTAATATTTCTACCAATTATGGGCGGAAAATATCTAATAATTGGTACGCATCTGTTGGTGCTGGATTGATCACGCAGTTTGCTCCGGGCTACGAGGATGGAAATAATCCTGATGCTACTAAGATTTCAAATTTCATGGCACCGGGATATGTAAATCTGGGAGCTGGCTTTACCTATAAACCGAGTGATAATTTTACAATGACACTAAGGCCTGCCAATGCTAGATTCACTTTTGTTCTGGACAAAGACCTGCAGTGGGCAGGAAATTATGGTCTGAAGAATGATGGTGATTCTATGCTGTTTCAATTCGGTTTCCTGGGAACAGCACAATATAAGGTAAAGCTTATGGAAAATATTACATTGCAAAACAATGCTTCGGTTTTCTCTAATTATTTAGACCATCCGGAAAGACTTGTTCTGTCATATTCCGGAATTCTGAATATGAAAGTCAATAAGTATATATCAACCAACATAACATTGGATCTTTTGTACGATCATAACCAAATCAAGAAAACCCAGCTGAAACAAACCTTAGGAATCGGTTTGGCTTATAATATTGATAATGGAAAAAAGCGATCGGAGGATAAACGCAATCAGGATTGGAAAACAAAGTAAGATTTTGATAAAAAAGCGGAGAATCAATTCTCCGCTTTTTCGTTTAGCCAACCCATTTCTCCAAAATGTTTTTTGAATTTTTGAATTTTTGGTCCCACAACAGCACTACAATATGGCTGATTTGGATTAGCATTATAATAGCCCTGGTGATAAGCTTCTGCTGACCAGAATTTTTTAAAAGGAACGATCTCGGTAACATATTTCCCGTTCCATTCCTGTTTTGCTTCCGATTCTTTCATAGATTCTTCAGCTTCCTGCTTTTGTTTTTCGGAATGGTAGAAAATAGCAGATCTGTATTGTGTTCCAATATCATTTCCTTGTCTGTTAAGTGTAGTAGGATTATGAAGAAACCAGAACACTTCCAGCAGTTGTTTGTACGAAATAATCTTTGGATCAAAAGCGATCTCTACAACTTCTGCGTGCCCGGTTGTTCCGGTACAGACTTCTTCATAAGTTGGATTGTCTTTGTGCCCGCCAGAATATCCAGAAGTTACAGAATCCACACCTTTCAGCATATGAAAGCAACTTTCCACACACCAAAAACATCCACCTGCCAAAGTGGCATATTCCAAATTGTTTTTATCCATTTTTTGATTTGTTAAAGGTTTTGATTTTTTCTCCTGTCCATTACAGTTGACAAGAAAAAAGCATAAGATGATTAATAAATATCGAGTCATTGTTCCGAAAGAAAAATCCTTTGATTTTTCCCGATATTAATAGCAAAAATTATTCCTATCAGAAAGAAAGACCAAAGGATTTGTGAGATCAATTATTTATTGTTTTCCCATACAAGTGCACTTGCTCCGAGTATAGCTGCATCTGCTTCATCCAACTCGCTGAAAACTAGTTTTACTTTTCCTCGGAAAATCGGGAGCAGGTTTCTTTCCATATGTAATTTAGCAGGTTTCAGAAGGTATTCTCCGGCTTTGATAACACCACCAAAGAGCAAAATCGCTTCAGGAGAAGAGAACATTACAAAATTGGCTAAGGCTTCACCTAATTTTTGTCCTGTATATCTGAAAACTTCAATAGCCGTAGGATCACCTTTTTCTGCACATTCAAATACAGTTTTTGAGTTAATAGCATCCTCCGGATATTGGTTCAGCATAGAATCCGGAAACTCAGCACGGAATTTCTTCGCAGTAATAGCAATTCCGGTTGCAGAAGCATAAGCTTCCAGACTTCCTTCGGAACCTGTACTCCAGTGTTTTCTTCCGCCCGGCTTCACAATTGTGTGGCCAAGCTCACCCGCAAATCCATCGTGTCCATAGATTAAACTACCACCGGCAATAATCCCGCTTCCAACGCCTGTTCCAAGCGTGATCATTATAAAGTCCTTCATTCCTCTTGCTGCACCAAACATCATTTCTCCAAGTGCTGCTGCGTTAGCATCGTTGGTCATTTTACAAGGAACACCGAATTTTTTTGTCATCAACTCGGCAAAAGGAACAACACCTTTCCACGGAAGATTAGGAGCAAGCTCTATTGTGCCTTTGAAGTAATTGGCATTAGGCGCGCCAACTCCAATTCCGTCCAAACTATTGTTTTCCTTAAATTCTTCCGAAAGAGGAGTTATATTGGCATGTAAAGCGTCGATGAAATCCTCTACTTGTTTATAATCTTCAGTTTTTATGCTTCCTTTAGCAAGAATTTCTCCACGGTGGTTCACCAATCCGAATTTGGTATTAGTCCCGCCAATATCAATTCCGATTGCAATTTGTCTAGATAGATCAATTAATGACATTCGATTTTTAATTTTTAAGACCCTAAATTTAAGGAAAAACAAACTAATATACATCGGATGTTAAATTAATTTTAAATTTAGTATCAATGAAAATTTTCAACAATATTGTTGAAATAGGAATAAAAAATCCGAATGTGACATCCGGATTTATGTATCAATTATTTTATTTGCGTTTTCTTTCTTCGTCCCCACCAGATCATAAAGCCAGTAACTGGCATTGATGCAATAATCAAACTGACAATGAATGCGATGATTTTCGTGGGTAATCCTAATATCGCTCCAACATGGATATCATAATTGGCAGCAACTGTTTTCTCTCCAAAATTCTTATCCTTAGGATCATGTCTGTGTAAAAGTTCACCTGAATTTTCATCGAAAATCAAACTGCTGCTTTTGTGATATGAATATGAAAGATGTTTGACATAGACTTCAAAATTCGGATGCTCGTGGTCATCAATATGTGGATGCCCAAGGTCCAAGCTAAAACCATAAGCAGTGGGATAAAGCTCCTTCACTTTGTCAGAGATCTTGTCAAGAGTTCCTTCATTTCTCATTTCAATCGGTGCTTTGGTCGTTATTGTTGAAAAATCGGGGTAGGTAGTTTCTCCACCTGAAAAAATGTAATAGATCGATGCCTGAACGATAAAGAAAGCATAGAATAATCCTGTAATGGAAAGGATCAAAGCAAAAATAGAGGAGTAGAAACCGAGAATATTATGAAGGTCGTAGTTCTTACGTTTCCATTGTGTAGTATCTTTCCATTGGAATCTGAAACGTTGCTTTCTGGCGGCTTTGTTTTTCGGCCACCAAAGAACGATGCCTGTGATTAGCATGATCAGGAAAATTATTACAGGAATACCAACAACATAAGTTCCCCAATCTTGTTTCAAAAGAAAACTCCAATGGATTGACTTTACAATGGTGAAGAATCCGTTTTTTTCATCATAAACCTGCAGAACTTTTCCAGTGTAAGGGTTGACATATGCCAGCTTGTAGATTGGAAATTCGTCAAAATAGTTCCATTGATCCGGCTGATGTTCGTACCAGTAAAATTGATAGGACATTTTTTTATCAATCGGAACATTAACCCAATGGATTGGATATTTTTCTTTGGTTTGCTTATTAACCAATTTTTCCAACTCACGAATCGGAATGATTTGTTTTGATTCGATGTTTTGTTCGTTGTGATAGATATATTCTTTACGTGTAAAGTTTTCTATCTCGTCTTTGAAAACATAAAGCGCCCCGGTAATCGAAATAATAAATATCAGAATACCAATGGATAAGCCAAACCACAAATGTAGTTTGGCTGACCATTTTTTGAAAAATCCTGGTTTTTTTTTATGGTGGTGTTTCTTATGCATAAAATTTAAAAAGGGAAGTGTTTAGAATTTGTAAGTAAAACTTCCTGTAACGTTTGCTAATGGCTGAGCATTTGCAGTTGTGTAACCATTCCAATAATGCTCGTTGGTAAAGTTATCTACTTTCACTCCAATCCTGAATTTCTTTGCATCATAGAAAGCATTGGCATTCATCACAAAATATTTTGGAAGGATAAAAGTCCCCATTGATACTGAGTTTACAATTTTATTATCGCTGGCATAATTACCTCCCAGTCCAAAGCCTATTCCTTTTAGGCTACCATCAAGAAATTGATAGCTTGCATTAAAATTGACCAACCAAGGAGAGGATGCGGTTGCAGGTCTTCTTCCTACAGTATCTCCGTCAGAATTAGTATATTTCATATCATTATAACTCACTCCGGCAATCAAAGAAAATCCTTTAACAAGATAAGCATTTGCTTCCAGCTCTACACCTTTGCTAACAAGTGAGCCTGCCTGATTCTGAACTGCTTGTCCTGTTTGAGTTAGTTGTCCTGTATTTAACAAAGTATTATCAACTTTGATATTATAGTAGCTTACTGTAGTGGAAATTCTGCCTTTCAACAAATTTGTTTTGATCCCCCCTTCAAACTGGTTCGCTCTTTCAGGATCAGAAAGTCTAACATTTCCAGAGATATCGGCGGTATAATATCCATTACTTTTGAAGCTATTCTGATAGTTCCCAAATACAGATACCTGATTAGGCAAAATCTCATATACTAACCCAAATTTAGGTGACCAAGCTGCTTGAGTGTACTTTTCTGTATCTTTTTGTCCCATTTTCCCTGTGCCGGCTGTTATACTTTCATAACGAACTGCTGCAAGAAAATTCAACCCTGTAATAGGTGTGAAAACATTCGAAATGTAACCACTATAAATGTTTGTTTTTCCTAAAATCGGATAAGTGTTGTAGGCATCAAATGGATATCCGGGAGTATTCTGTAATGTTTGATAAATTGCAGATACGCTCTGTGCATTCATCGAAGAATAGTTTCCGCTTTGGAAAGGAACCCAATCAAAATTCGTAAACATAAAATATTGATTATCCTTTGTCTTCATATAATCAAAGCCTGCAACGGTTCGGTTTCTCATTGCACCAAGAGTATAATCGAAATTAAAGTTCTGCTGGATTTGGAAATAAGTTTTTTTGCTGTCTGCTGTGGATTGGTCAGCTCTCATAACACCAATTTGAGTATCCATAGGATTCTGAGTAAATGCAGATTTAGGAGCCAAATAAAAATATGGATTGAAACCATCAGACCAAGAATGAGAAGTGCTTACATTGGTAGATGATTTGATATTTTCATTAATTTTATAATTGACCTGACCGAATATATTTCGGGCTCTTGCTTTTGTTTTTAAATCTTCTCCTATATAGGATTGTTTATAATCATAACCCAATTTCTCTATCTGATCCATATTATCAGCTCCTAAAACTGAGGAAGGATAGTAAAAGAAAAAACCGGTTTCCGGATAAGAATTGGTTTCATACATCTCCAATTCAGCATTGATTTCTAAATTTTCCGTTGGTTTATATGTTAAAGAGGGAGTAAATGCATAAAAAGAGTTTTTCGCATCTTTTCTCTGAAAACTGCCTTGGTTTGTATAAGCAGTATTGATTCGGAGTAATAATTTTTTATCATTTGTAAGTGGTGCATTGATATCTGCCTGAGCTCTGTAATAATTATAGCTTCCACCTACAAGAGAGACAGCTCCTGCAAATGTATCGAAAGGTTTTTTAGTAACTCTGTTAATCAAACCTCCATATGATGTAATTGTACTCCCAAAAAGCGTTGCTGAAGGACCTTTTAAGATTTCTACTTTCTCAACATTAATTGCATCCATAGAGGTAGTAATCGGAGCTACTAACCCATTTCTTATAGAATTTGCTGCAACAAACCCTCTTAAATTTAAAAAAACTCCTCCGTCTCCGGCTCGGTTGGTAGCACTCCACATTTTTTGAGCGCCTGTTACATTCCGAAAAGCATCATCGATTGTAAATAAGAGTTGATTCTCCAAAACACCTTTGTCAATAGATGAATAGACTTGTGGATCTTCTATACCTTTCAACGGCATTTTATTAGAAAAATCACTATCTTTTTTTACATATGTATTAATAATGACTTCATCAATAGTTTTCGATTTAACAGAATCACTCTCCTGTGCATAAGCCAAAGTGGAAAACACAACCACAGCACTCACAACTAGTTTCTTCATTTTAATGGAATAATTTATGCAAATATATTATTTTTAATTATTCTAAATTAATGGAAATTGTGATTTTTATCAGATTATTAAGAATTATTCCAAATAAAAAATCCTGCTGATTACTCAACAGGATTAATATTTTTACTCGTAATTGCTTGTTATGCAGGGATTTCTCCTTTATAAAGGAAAGAAACAATTTCCTTATTTACTTTGTCAACCATTTCGCTAAACAAGTAGAAAGATTCCTGCTTGTAAATTACTAGCGGATCTTTTTGTTCATAAACCGCACCTTGAGAAGAACGTCTTAGGTCATCCATTTCTCTTAAGTGTGTCTTCCAGTTTTCATCAATGATCGCAAGAGAAATATTCTTTTCGAAATCTGTGATCAATGATTCACATTTGGTTTCATAAGCTTCTTTCAGATCGGTCACGATGGTCATTGTTTTAGCACCATCAGTAAAAGGAACCTGGATCATCTTGAACATAGAGCCTTGGTTCAGATACACATTCTCAATAATCGGATATGCATTTTCTTTCAGAAGATTCATTCTCAAATCATAATCTTCTTTTGCAGCTTTGAACACTTTATCTGTAAGTGCAGGGATTTGTAAACTTCCAAATTCAGATTCGTTTACCGGCGCTTCCATTGTGAAATGCTTGATAATCTCAAATTCGAAATCTTTATAATTTCCGTTTGCTTTAGCCTGAGAAACAATTGCAGCAGCAGTGTCATAAATCATATTGACAATATCATACTTCAAGTGATCGCCAAATAATGCATTCTTTCTCCTTTTGTAAATAACGTCACGTTGCTTGTTCATCACATCATCGTATTCCAGCAATCTTTTTCTGACACCGAAGTTATTCTCTTCGACTTTTTTCTGAGCTCTCTCGATAGATTTGGAAATCATAGAATGCTGAATCACTTCTCCTTCCTTATGACCCATTCTGTCCATCATCTTAGCAATTCTTTCAGAACCGAAAAGACGCATCAGATTATCTTCCAAAGAAACATAAAACTGGGAACTTCCAGGATCTCCCTGACGACCGGCTCTACCTCTCAACTGTCTGTCCACACGACGGGAATCGTGTCTTTCTGTACCAATAATGGCCAAACCTCCGGCTTCTTTTACTTCCGGTTTCAGCTTGATGTCGGTACCTCTACCGGCCATATTGGTTGCAATGGTTACAACGCCTGGTCCACCAGCTCCGGCAACAATCTCCGCTTCTTTTTTGTGAAGTTTCGCATTAAGAACCTGGTGTTGTATTTTTCTTAACTGTAATGCTCTGGAAAGCAATTGGGAAATTTCTACCGAAGTTGTACCCACCAAAACAGGTCTCCCCGCTGAGGTTAGTTTTTCTATTTCCTCGATTACAGCATTATATTTTTCACGGTTGGTTTTGTAAACCAAATCCTGTCTGTCATCTCTTTGGATAGGTCTGTTGGTAGGGATTACCACAACATCCAATTTGTAAATCTGCCAGAATTCTCCAGCTTCAGTTTCCGCAGTACCTGTCATACCGGCCAGCTTGTTATACATACGGAAATAGTTCTGTAAAGTAATCGTTGCGAAGGTCTGAGTCGCAGCTTCAATCTTCACATTTTCTTTAGCTTCAATCGCTTGGTGAAGTCCGTCAGAATAACGTCGGCCTTCCATAATACGACCAGTCTGCTCGTCAACGATTTTTACTTCCCCGTCAATTACTACATATTCATCATCTTTTTCGAATAATGTATAAGCTTTCAGTAATTGATTCATGGTGTGAATACGCTCAGATTTCACAGCAAAATCTCGATATAACTCTTCTTTTGCAGCGAATTCTTCTTCCTTTGAGAGATTCTTTTTTTCTAATTCGGCAATTTCTGTCGCGATATCAGTTAAAACAAAGAATTGTGAATCTTCGTTACCTGCAGACATATATTCTACGCCTTTGTCTGTTAAATCGATTTGATTATTTTTCTCATCGATGACAAAATAAAGATCTTTGTCAACAATTGGCATATCACGATTGTTATCTGCCATATATTGACCTTCCACTTTCTGAAGCAAAGCACGGTTTCCACTTTCTGACAAGAACTTGATCAATTGTCTGTTCTTTGGAAGACCTCTGTAGGCCTGAAGTAATTTGAATCCACCTTCTTTGGTGTTTCCGTTCGCGATTAATTTTTTAGCCTCGTTGAAAATGGCAGAAACTGTTTTTTTCTGAACCTCAACAATTCTGTCGATGGAAGGTTTAAGCACATCAAATTCCTGTCTGTCACCTTGAGGAACAGGTCCGGAAATAATCAACGGTGTTCTTGCATCATCAATCAAAACCGAGTCAACCTCATCGACAATTGCGAAATTCAATTCTCCCTGAACCAATTCAGTAGGATTGGTTACCATATTGTCTCTCAGGTAATCGAAACCAAATTCGTTATTGGTTCCATAAGTGATACTTGCCTGATAAGCTTTTCTTCTGGAATCTGAATTGGGCTGGTGATTATCAATACAGTCAATAGTCAATCCGTGGAATTGATATAGCGGGCCCATCCATGCCGAGTCTCTTTTTGCAAGATAATCGTTAACTGTTACAACATGAACACCTCTTCCCGGCAAAGCGTTAAGATAAATTGGAAGTGTTCCGACCAAAGTTTTACCTTCACCGGTTGCCATTTCTGCTATTTTTCCGGAATGCAATACGACACCACCAATAAACTGCGTGTCATAATGAACCATATCCCAAACGACAGGCGTTCCGGCTGCATCCCAAGAGTTTTTCCAAACAGCAATATCGCCATCCAGCGCTACAAAATCTTTGGTAGCTGCCAACTCGCGGTCTCTTTCTGTTGCAGTCACGCGGATTTCTCCATTTTGTGCTAAACGCCTTGAGGTTTCCTTTACCAAAGCAAAAGCTTCCGGAAGGATCTCGTTAAGAACTTTTTCCTCAACCTCGTAAGATTCTTTTTTAAGACCTTCGATTTTGTTAAAAAGCGATTCCTTCTCGTCAACGTTGGTAGAGTTTTTTATCTGCTCTTTTATTTCGTCGATTTGGGTTGTAAACTTGGCAGTTGCAGATTTTATTTTTTCTTGAAATTCTGCGGTTTTGGCTCTCAATCCATCATCGGATAATGACTGGATGTTAGGTTCAACTGCTTTGATTTTTGCGACAACTTTTTTTACTTCTTTTAAATCTTTTGCATTTTTGTCTCCCAAAAAACTTTTAAGAACGGTATTTAAAAAACTCATAAATTTCTGATTTATGCTTTGGATCCAAAGTCCAAAGCGTTTAAATTACACTTGTTGTGTGATATATTTTGAAGCTTTGGTGTAAAGCTTATTGACGATTAATACTCGTCTTCGTTCCAAAGATAATCCTCGTCTGTAGGATAATCGCTCCAGATCTCGTCAATCGCATCATAGATCTCTCCTTCGTCCTCAATAGCCTGAAGGTTTTCTACAACTTCCATTGGCGCTCCGGTACGGATTGCATAATCGATCAATTCTGCCTTGGTCATCGGCCAAGGTGCGTCACTTAAATATGAAGCTAATTCTAATGTCCAATACATAATTAAATTTTTTGCAAAAGTAAAAAATTAGGTGATATTTTATATATGTTTCTACTGATTTTCAATAATATTTAAAAATAATTTCATTTAGTTTTAAATGATCCTGCTGTCAGAGATTCATTAATGCCGATTTCCCAAAAACCATTCCACAAATTTTTTTGTGCCATTTTGGAAGTTTGTTGTCGGTTTATAACCAATCAGAGATCTCGCTTTTGTTATATCAGCATTGGTTTTCAAGACATCGCCGGGTTGCATTGGCAGCATTTTTTTATTTGCTTTTTTACCCAATGCGGATTCTAGAGTTGCAAGCATCTCATTCAATGTAACGACTTCGCTCTCTCCAAGATTTAAAATCTGATAAATATTATCGTGATTTTCCAGATATTGTACAGACTTAAGAATCCCGTCAATGATATCATCAATAAAAGTATAATCTCTTGCTGTGGAACCGTTGCCGTAGAAAGGAATTTCTTGGTTCTCGCAGATCAGTTTCGTGAATTTATGAATGGCAAGATCAGGTCTTTGTCTCGGTCCGTAAACCGTGAAAAATCTCAGCTGGATCATATCTATACTATAAAGATGATGATAAACGTGGCCTAAAATTTCGCCGCTTTTTTTGGTTGCTGCATAAGGAGAAATGGGGTTGTCAACATTATCTGTTTCTGAAAATGGGATTTTCTCATTGTTGCCATAAACACTGGAAGATGAAGCGCAAACGAATTTTTTTATTCCAAATTCTTTGCACAGCTCCCAAAGATTCATCGTGCCACGAACATTGACTTCTTCATAATCCAAAGGCCGCTCAATAGAAGGACGAACGCCTGCCAATGCTGCTAAATGGATAACTAAGTCAATGTTGTGTTTTCTGAATATCTCTTCAAGGCCTCTTCTTTCCCGAATATCCTGATAATAAAGCTGGTAATGTTCTGATTTTGTCAATGATATCAAATTCTCGATGTCGGCATCTTTATTTTTAAAACTGAACTCAGAATTGTTATTTGTAGACTCCAAAGTATTTCTGATTTTGATTTGATAGTCATAGAAATCATCAAAATTGTCAATATTAATGACAGAATGTCCATTTTTTAAAAGATGCTCGACTAAATGGGAACCAATAAATCCACTTCCACCAGTTACAAGATAGTTCATAAAGTATTGTGTTGATGCGAAGATAAGAATTAAACAAAAAAAGAATCTCTTATTCGGAGATTCTTTTTAATATTTAAAACATAAATTGTTATTTAACAATGAATTTTTTTGATTCAACAATTCCATTTTCCTCGACATTAATTATGTAAGTGCCTTTTGGAAGTTGAGAAACATTGATTTCTTTATCCGTACCTCTGCTGATAACCAATTTTGCGGAAGAATCGTAGATGTTTATTTTTTTTGTCTGATTATTTGCGGAAGTAACACAGATGATTCCATTGCTCACAACGGTTGGATAAATGTTGAAGTGCTGTTTTTTAACATTACTCACTGCTAATGTCTGATTTCCAGTTAATTTAATGTCGTCAACACGGAAACCAACATTAGAATCCAAAGGATTTGTAAACCTTACAGAAAGATTAGATGTTGCAGGAATTGTTCCTGTTGGCGTAACAACTAGCCAGACAGAAGTTCCGGAGCCGGTTGGTCTTGTGTAGGAAAGCGGAGTCCAATCTGTTCCATTAGAACTTACCTCAACTTTTAACTCATTACTGCTGGCATTAGTTCCTTTTTGATGCCCAAAGGAAAGTGTTAAATCCTGATATCCTGTTGTGTTGATTCCACTAATAATCAGTGTTTTTGCCGGATTACCGGAAGATGTGGTCACAGCACCTATGAAGACACAGCCTTGCCCGCTAGCTCCTGCATAGTCCGACGGTGTCGAAGTCCTCACATCAGCTGTTCCGGAGTAAGTGATAGGCGAACTGTTTTGATAACCTGTATACGCTGTCAAAAGAGTGGTAGAGGAAGGATTTCCAAAATTCTCGGAATAGATAGTCGTTTGTGCAAGAACGAAAGATGTTACCAATAATGATAAGAAGGCATAAATATTTTTCATACTAATATGTTTTTTAATTGTGGCAAATATATCCTTAAAACTGGAATTGACAAATTTTTTAATTTTTTGAACCTTATTGTAAAAATCCCTACTTTTATCCCTATTTAAATCTTCATAAAAATGCAATTCTCCGGACAAATCCTAAAGATGATTTCCCAAAACGGACAACCCATTCAGTATTTTCTTAATCTGAAAAATGATTTGATTAATATGAATCAACTGTTCGGAAAAACACTTTACATCAAACATTTGGGTTACGAATGTGTGAATTGTGGAAGTGATGAGAAAATATATAGAATGGGATTTTGTAAAAAATGTTTTTTTGAAAGTCCTTATGCAAGTGATACAATCATTCGCCCGGAATTGTCCACTGCTCATCTTGGGATTGCAGAAAGAGATCTGGATGTTGAAAAAGAAATACAACTGGTTCCTCACATTGTTTACCTGGCTTACACAGGTGATGTTAAAGTGGGCGTTACAAGAGAACATCAGATCCCGACGCGTTGGATTGACCAGGGCGCAACTTTCGCTTTGCCGATTGCCGTGACGGATAATCGCTATGAAGCGGGAATGATAGAGGTTGAACTGAAAAAGCATATCGCTGATAAAACCAATCCGAAGAAAATGCTTCAGGATGATTACGAGGATGCTTTGGATCTGATCGATTTCCGAAATAAGATTGCGGAATATTTTCCCAATGATTACAAAAAATTTGCAGTGACCGAAGAGAATGTTGTGAAATTAGATTTCCCTTATGAAAAACCGGGAAAAATTAATGTTTTCACACTGGATAAAAAACCGGAATTCAATGGAGTTTTGAAAGGTATCAAAGGGCAATATCTTCATTTTGAAGGTGACGATTTCATCAATGTCAGAGGTCACGAAGGTTATGTTATAGAACTGGATTTATAATTTTGGAACGGTTTTTAGTCATCAGTTAATAATTTAATAAACGGATGAAAAAAACTTTAAAAATTTCGCTTATAATCTTAGGAAGTTTTCTTGCATTAATATTAATTATCAATATTGGATTCAGTCTTTGGTTAAAATATAAACTTCCCGATTATCTCAAAAACAAAACGCCATATCAAATTACCTATCAATCTCTGAATGTGGAAATCCTGAGTGGAGGTATTTCCGCTAACCAAATCAAAATTAAAACAAAACAGCCCAATAATCTGGAAACCATAGCGCTGGAAGGTTCTTTGGGGAATTTGAATATCAGTAGATTAGGTGTTATTGAATTGTTGAAAAATAACAGAATCGAAGCGAGTTCCATCAAGCTTGTAAAACCGGATCTTCGGGTTAGATTAGCAAAACCAAAAGCCGGCAAGTCAGGAAAAGATCCGATTCCATTTATGATTAATAATATTGAAATTGATCATGGAAATATTGGTGTTAAAAGATCGGATGAAACCCAATTATTTTCTGCAAAAGATCTTAATCTCAACGTTAAAAACCTGAGCCTTAATCAAGATCCTGATGAATTGCCGTTTGCCTTGGACAGCTACAATATCACTGCAAAAGATTTCTTTTTCCGTCTGGACCAGGTTTATTCCATCACGTCTTCAGACATCAAAACCGATAATGGGAAGTTAGAAATTGATGATTTTGAAATGAAATCTCTGGTGGATTTTAAGAATTGGGAACAAAGTTTCAGAAGTCAGAAAAGTTTGTTTGGGATCAAAAGCAAAAAGCTGACATTCGATGAGCTGGTTTTCAGCAAAACAAAACTAAGCCTGAAAAATGCTCAGATCAAAGATCCGGAATTTGTGATTCAGAACCGTGACAATAAAGTTGTCAAGACCAGCAAAAAGAAATCTCGATTTGATCTTAATTTTGAAAATTTTGATATTATTAACGGAAAATTATCGATTTTAAAATCCAATGGAAAGAAAACACTTTCAATTGCAAAATTTGATGCGAATATCAAAAGTTTCCTGATGAATGAAGAAACTTCGAAAAACAAATTGCCTTTTAGCTATCAGGATTACAAAATTTCCGGCAATCAGTTTTTTTACGATGCAGGACAATATTACACAATGGATTTGTCAAGCTTTGATGTGACTTCGAAAAGTATTGATTTGAAATATTTTAATCTTAATCCAAAAGTTTCTAGAGCTGAGTTTGTGAGAATGATTCCAATGGAAAATGATTTATTTGATATTTCTGCCAACCGTGTTCAGTTATCAGGATTACGATGGAAATTTGAAAATGACCAACCGGATGTTTTACTGAAAAATGCAAGATTAACCAATGTTGACGCTAATATCTTCCGAAGCAAGATTCCAAGAGATAATCCAAAAGAAAAACTACTTTATTCGAAATTATTAAGAACGATAAAATTTCCTTTAGTTGTTGAAAATCTGAATCTTGCACAATCCAAATTGGTGTATGAAGAAGACAAGCCGGATTCAAACGGACCTGGAAAAGTGATTTTCACCAACTTCAATATGAATGTAAAAAACCTTAATTCCAACAAGAAAAAAGGCGCTAATACCAATGTTCCGATTGTGATCAATTGTAAATTTATGGATGCTTCACCAATGAAGGTCAACTGGAATTTTGATACTGCGAATATGCGTGATAATTTCACAATTGGTGGTTATATCAACAATCTTCCTGCAAATGATATCAACCCATTCATCAAACCTTATATGAACATCACTGCCACAGGAACAATTACCAGTCTCAATTTTGACTTTAAGGGTAACAATGATATTATGAACGGAAAATTCCGGATCACACACAAAGATCTGAAGGTAAACATTCTGGATAAAGATACGAAGGAGAAAAAGAAATTCTTGTCAGCGGTTGCTAATCTTGTAGTTAAAAAAGATTCCAAAAAATTCCCGGAATCAGTTGACATCTATGTGGAGAGAAACAAACAGCGTTCTTTCTTCAATTTCTATTGGAAAGGAATAGAAGACGGACTTAAAAAAACATTGCTTGTTATCAAAATTGATTAAAAAATTACCCTTTTCTACGAAATATGAAAAAGGGTAATAAATATATAAATGTGCTTTTTGAAATTTAAAAGTCGTATTCTTCTCTTTCTTCTGTCGGAAGTGACTTTAGGAATTCATCAAATTCCGGACCTGCGTAATTGCTGTTCGCGCCGTAAGAATCTATGATCATGGCTTTGTTCCCATAGACATCCTCTACAAGATAAAGGGCAATATTATCGTCCGGATCACTTGCGCCTTCAAATCTGTAAACACGGATAATTTTAAGATCTTCTGCATGATAAGCTTTTTCTGTACTATGAATGACGAATTGCTTTTTATCATTCATGATGATCTCATCTGTGATTCCTTTTTCTCTGAGCTTCTCCATAACTTGAGAAAGCGTAAGCATTGGTTTCGGGCTCATAATACTATTTTTTTGAATTGGTAAAAAAATATAATCAAATCGTGAACCAAAAAGAAAAGACTTTACAAAAAATGTAAAGTCTAAAAAAATAAAAGTTATGAAAAATTAAATTGTCCCTTTCTTCTTCATCGATCAGGAAAATTATTTGTTAGCCTTGTAACGCTTGTCCGGAGTTCCATCCTTTTTAAGCATTTTGTTGGCTTTATATCTTTTGTCCGGAGTTCCGTCTTTTTTCAGTTTGACATCAGGAGTGTTAGCCACTTTTGCAGCTTGTGCTTCCACAGACTTGGTCGCTTTTTTTTCAGTTTTCTGAACTTGCTTTTTTGCCGTGGCCGGTGCTGTTGTTTGTGCAGTTGCTACACCTACACCGAAAGTAAGTAGCAGAGCTGTTAATAAATTTTTCATATCAAAGATTGTTTTAGTTTGATGGAACAAATTTATACTAAAAATCAATTAGAAATTACGAATAAAAAAAATTAACCAGAAATTATAACAACTTAAAAATGCCTTAAAAATTAATACGATAGACAATACCGATATTCAACAACGTTGCTTTGGAATAATACTTTTCTATATCAGGATTCTGATTTCCTATCTTAGAATTATAGAAATTAAGTTTTGCATTGAGAACAACCTGTTGAGTGCCGGTGTCATCAATGGTATAGATTGCTTTGGCTCCGAAATTAAGACCGCCATTGCCCTCGTGGAAATTCCCGGAATTGTCAAGAAAAGGACTTTTCATCCGGTAAGTGCTGTAACCTAAAATTTCTTCTACAAAAAAATCTTCTGTGATTTTGTCCTGATGAAATACATACCAATCAAAATTATTCATTGAAGGAGCGCCAAGATAACCGAATTGGTCACCGTTTTTTATGTTTGCTAAAAAATATGTGTATTCTACGCCTAAACCAAAATTCTTGTAGACGTTAACATTACCGCCTATTCCGAAACCATAAAAATAATCGAAGGCTTCATTCAGAAAATTGTTGCCAAGTGACTTCATTACTTTAACGTGCGGGTCGATAGAAAATTTTACATTTTCTGTCCAATCCTGATTTTTTCTTCTTTGAGAAAAAGCAGATGCCGAAATGAGAGCCAGCGAAAAAAGTAGAAGTTTCTTCATTATTTCAAAGTAATATCATTGAAAATAACGTAAGTCACGCCATCCGGGATCTCGATACTGAGAGAATCACTGGAGATTTTACAGCCTTTGGTTTCGGTAGAGAAAGATTTTATCTTGAAGTTTTTAAGCTGAAATTTGTAAGCACCTTTATCATAAGGCCCGGCCAAAACAAAACTTCCGCTTTCTTTCGGGAAAGTTTCCGCAATGATTTTCTTCTCCTTCACAAGATGAATCGGATTTTCCAGAAACTTGGCATCAGAATACGTGATTTTCCCTTCTACATATGCACGGAAAATGTTAGCATCATCATCCTTACATTGTGTAAAAAGAATTGATAATAGGCAGAAAAGGGACAATATTTTGAAACCGAATTTCAAATGCTCATAGTTTAAGGTCGTAAAATTAAAACTAATTTTTTTGAAAAATAGTATCTTTGTAAAACAAATAACGATTCCGAAAATATCTCGGAATCGCTTTTTGCGTTTATACCCACATTAATGGAATTAAAAAAAATCAATCAAAATCTTTTGCCGGACTTGCTTCAGAAACAATTCGGGAACGAGATTTTTTCACAAATATCAAAAAATCAGCATATTTCGGTTAAAGGAAGTGCGGGTTCTGCGGGTTCAATTCTGGCTTCGGAATTGTTTTTGACTCAGAACAAAACGATTCTTTATTTGATTGATGACAAAGAGGATGCACTTTACATCAATGCGGAAATGGAAGATTTGTTGGGAAGCGACAACGTTCTTTACTTTCCAGCAACACATCTTGAACCATATCAAATCGAGAAAACCCAGAATGCGAATCTGGTTCTGAGAACTGAAGTCATCAATAAACTGAATTCCGGAAAATCTCCGAAAGTGATTGTTGCTTTTATTGGCGCATTGTCAGAAAAGGTTCTTAAGAAAGAAGATTTCAAAGCAATTTCTCATCAGATAAAAGTGGGCGACCAGTTGGATTTTGATTTTGTGGATGAGTTGCTGAATCATTATCAATTCAACCAAACAGATTTTGTTTCCGAGCCTGGAGAATTCTCTGTCCGAGGCGGGATTGTGGATGTTTTTTCTTTTTCTAATGAGAAGCCTTTCCGAATCACATTTTTTGGAAATGAGGTCGAAAGCATCAAGACTTTTGACATAGAATCCCAACTTTCTTTGGACAAGATTGATGAATTCCAGTTGGTTTCCAATATGAATTTTTCGGTTTCTGGCAGCAAGGTTTCTTTGTTTGAACTATTACCGGAAGACAGTTTTGTAGTTTCAAAGAATCTTTACCTTTCCACCAAAAGAATCAGAGATTTTTATGAAAAAGCATTAGAGAAATTCGAAACGCTGAGCAAAGACATCAAACATAGAAGTCCAGACGAATTATTTATTTCTGAGCCTGAATTTCAGAATAAATTAATCAAATTCAAAACAATAGATTTTGTATCTGTCATTCAGAATGAAGCGCAGCGAAATGAAGAATCTGTTAATAATAAAGATTCCTCGTTCCTCGGAATGACAACCGTTAAACTCAACCAAACACAACAGCCTAGTTTTCATAAAAACTTTGAATTGCTGATTCAGGATTTGGAAGAGAAACAAAGTCAGGGATTTGACACTTGGATTTCCTTCTCATCGGAGAAACAAAAGGAAAGATTAGAATCGATTTTTGAAGAACTCGAACACGAGATTCCGTTCAAAAGCTTCAAATCCGAATTGCACGAAGGTTTTGTAGATGCTGACAATAAGATTCTGATTTACACAGATCACCAGATTTTTGACCGTTACCAGAGATATCAATCCAAGAACACTTTTGCCAAGTCGGAGCAACTGACGCTCAAAGATCTGATGTCTTTGAAGGTTGGTGATTACATTGCGCATATCGACCACGGCATTGGGAAATTTATGGGTTTGGTTAAGGTTAATAATGACGGCAAGATCCAGGAATGTTTCAAACTGACTTACAAGAATGGCGATTTGCTTTACGTAAGTATCCACTCACTTCATAAAATTTCGAAATATAACGGCCCGGAAGGACGGGAAATTGTTCTCAGCAAACTCGGTTCGCCAGCCTGGAAATCATTAAAACAAAAAACAAAAGCGAGAGTTAAGCAGATTGCTTTTGATTTGATAAAACTCTATGCGGAAAGAAAAACTGCAAAAGGCTTCCAGTATTCGCCGGATTCTTACCTTCAAAATGAGTTGGAAGCGAGTTTCCTTTACGAAGATACGCCAGACCAGGAAAAAGCAACGCTGGATGTGAAACAGGATATGGAAGCGGAAGGTGTGATGGACCGGTTGATTTGCGGTGACGTTGGTTTTGGTAAAACAGAAGTAGCTATTCGTGCTGCATTTAAAGCAGCGACCGACGGAAAACAGGTTGCGATTCTGGTTCCGACAACGATTCTGGCCTTCCAACATTACAGAAGTTTCAAAGAACGTTTGAAGGATTTTCCGGTGAACATCTCTTATATGAACCGATTCCGGACAGCCAAACAGAAATCGGAAACCAAAGAAGGTCTTAAAAACGGTAAAATCGATATTGTCATCGGAACCCATCAGTTGGTTGGTAAAGATATTAAGTTCAAGGATCTAGGTTTATTGATTATTGATGAGGAACATAAATTTGGTGTTTCCGTCAAGGACAAATTGAAAACGCTAAAAACTGATGTAGACACCTTGACTTTAACGGCTACACCAATTCCGCGAACTTTACAATTTTCATTAATGGCAGCGCGAGATTTATCCGTTATCAAAACGCCGCCGCCTAACCGTCAACCTGTGGAAACGCAAATCATTGGATTCAATGAAGAAATTTTGCGTGATGCGATTTCTTATGAATTGCAGAGAGACGGACAGGTTTATTTCATCAACAACAGAATCGAAAACCTGAAAGATATTGCAGGATTAATCCAAAGACTGGTTCCCGATGCGAGAGTGATTACTGGCCACGGACAAATGGACGGGAAACAAATGGAAACCAACATCCTCGATTTTATGGAAGGAAAATATGATGTTCTCGTTTCTACAACGATTGTAGAATCCGGCGTGGATGTCCCAAACGCGAATACTATTTTCATCAATGATGCGCAACGATTCGGGATGGCAGATCTGCACCAGATGCGTGGAAGAGTCGGGCGAAGCAACAGGAAAGCATTTTGTTACCTGATAACGCCACCGTTCGATATGATGACGTCTGATGCGAGAAAACGTCTGGAAGCGATTGAGCAATTCTCGGATTTGGGAAGTGGTTTCCAGATTGCGATGAAGGATCTGGAAATCCGTGGTGCTGGTGATTTGTTGGGCGGAGAACAGAGTGGATTCATCAACGAAATGGGCTTTGAGACGTATCAGAAAATGATGCAGGAAGCTTTGGAAGAACTCAAAGATGATGAGAATTTTGAGAATCTTTTTGAAAATGAAGAAGATAGAAACAAGCTGTTCAAATCCACGAAAGAAGTGAATATCGATACGGATTTGGAATTGATGTTGCCAGATGATTATGTGAGTTCTACGGAAGAACGTTTGTCATTGTATCAAAAGCTGGCCGATGTTCAGAATGCTAAGGAATTGCAACAATTTGAAAATGAACTAAAAGACCGTTTCGGAAAACTGCCGGATGAAGCCATTAATCTTCTGAAATCTGTAGAACTGAAATGGCTGGCGGCGGAAATTGGATTTGATAAGCTGGTGGTGAAGAATAAAGTGTTTCTTGGTTATTTCCCAGCGAATCCTCAGGATAAATTCTACCAAAGCGAGAAATTCAAAAAAATCATATCTTATCTTACACAAAATCCTGCAGAAGCGACGTTAAAAGAAAAGAACAACCAGCTGATGATGCGAAAAGATAATGTGACAAATGTGGATGAGGTGAACCTGGTTTTGAATCGGATTTTGGCTTAATAAAATATTTTATTTAATGAATCGATCTCATTCTATTCTTATCAGAAAAAACGCTATTCTATTGTTTTTCATAGCAATGGTTTCTTTTTGCAACGCTCAAATTCTGAAATATCATTACGATAAGGAAATGATTTTTTTAAGTGAAGCAGATAATGAAGCTGGGATTTCTGTGAGATTCAATTCAAAAGACAAATCGGTTCCTGTTTATTCGATAAGTTACAATTCTGAGAAGAAATATGTTAGAAATACAATTAATTTCTATTATGCCTATCGGAAAAATATCTACAGAATGGATGGTGTTTTATACAACAAAAAGTATGTTTCAGCCAACGGCTTCAGAACTTATAGTGCTTCGTCGCCAATTCGATATTTTAAAAAAGCATCCGATACATTGTATGATTACAAATCGTATAAAAATCTTGAGAAAAGAATCGCAACAGATAAAGACGGAACCAAAATAGAACTGTTTGTCGCTAATCTCAAAGATGGAATCGATTATTCTGAACCAGCATTGTTTTATCTCTCGGAACATTATGGGATTTCACCAGGCTTAGGAAAAGGCGAGGTTGTGGTCTATGCCAATTATATTTTTAATAATAATTACAGTTCGGCAAATTTTGTACAGCTTAGTGATATTAATGAGGATGTCTATTTTAACAAAGAACAAATCGAATCTCTCATTGATGACAAATACAACGAATTTTCCAAGAACATAATGCCGGTTAAAAATCCGGCTTATTGCTCTGTGACATCATTTGGTGGTAATGTAGATGAGAAAACAAGGGAAGAAATACAAAGTTTTTTATCCGAAATGTGTGAGTATTTCGAATTGTGGAGCAAATATGAAACGAACGATCAGTTCAAAAAATATTACGATTCTGAGGCCAACAGAAGAGTAGAAATCTATAAGAATAATGGTGAACTGAATGAGAAGCAGTTGAAAGTTTATATTGATGAACTCAGTCAAATTAAGAGCCTGAATTCTGAAGAAAAATTTGATTCTAACTAAATAATTCTTGACCCCAAAAATTACCTGAACATTTATTTTAAAAAATTAACTTTGCAAACACAAAACAAAACAATGAAAAATATACTTTATTATATATTCGGATTATTTATTATCGCATCTTGCACACCGAATCAGGACGAGAACGGTGATCTTTTGAAAGGTGTAGATTATGAAACCAACACTAATAATGGCGGATCTGGAACGACAACAAGGCTGTTAAAACAAGTCAAGTCGCATACCAAAAATGAAGATACGGGAGAATATGAAGATGAAAATTATACCTATAATTATTCGGGAACAAAGTTAACGTCGTATACAGACGCTGGTGGAGAAGTTACCAAGTTTGACTATAATAGCAGCAACAAGATCTCCAAAATGTACAACGCTGGACAAACTGCTGTTTTCACTTACGCAGGAACTAGTCTTACTAAAGTTGTTACGGAAATTACCGGCACAGCAAAAATTACTGCCGATTACAGCTATTCCGGAGGAAAGCTTTCGAAAATCATTTCTGTTCAGGACTTTACTATTCCATTTCCTATCAAGGCATATTATGAAACCACATATGAATTCCAAGGAGAAAATATGATGAAATCTGTAACCAAAAATGGTGTTTATAATCCTGTAACCGGAGATTTGGAAATGAGTCCGGAAATAAATACGGTTTCTTTCACTTACGATTCAAAAAAGTCACCCTACAAGCTCCTTCCTTTAGAATACTACCTCTGCTTGATTGGCATAGCTCCTCAAGTAGGAAATTTTCTATCTGCAAATAATTCTTTAAAAACAACTGTTGCCAACACGGGTGCCTCTGCAGAAGTAATGTCTTTTTCGCATACTTATGATAGCAAAAACTATCCTGTAAAAAGTACTTCCGGAGAAGATTTTATCGAATATAAATATCAAGATTAATGAAATATCTTATTGTCGGCATCGGGAACAAAGGTGAAGAGTATGCTGAAACCCGACATAATATCGGTTTCAAAGTCGCTGAAAAGATCGCTGAAAAAATAGAAGCACCTTTCAAATCTTCTAATTTCGGACTTTTGGCTGAGGGTAAATATAAAGGCAGAAAAGTCTTTATCCTAAAACCTGACACCTACGTGAATCTTTCCGGAAACGCCGTTAAATTCTGGATGCAGAAGGAAAACATTCCGCTGGAAAACATCCTGATTATTACAGATGATTTGGCTCTGCCTTTCGGTTCTCTGAGAATGAAAATGAAAGGTTCTGATGCCGGTCATAACGGACTGAAAAGCATCCAGGCCCAACTCAATACTCAGAACTATCCAAGATTGAGATTTGGTATTTCTGCAGATTTCTCGGAAGGGAAGCAAGCAGATTATGTCCTTGGAAAATGGAACGAAGAGGAATATGAAAAATTGCCGGAAAGAATTGAAAAATTTGCCCAGGCGGCTTTATCTTTTGTGTTTGCCGGTGTTCAGAATACGATGACATCTTACAACGGAAAATAAGCAAGCCGGATAAATAAATTACCCGGCCTGCTATCCTAATTGTATGAAGAAAAAATGTTTTCTATATCCAGGTTACAACGCCGGTTTCAACGTCATAATTTGCGCCAACGATTTTGATTTTACCTTCGTCTTCCAGCCTTTTCAAAGATGAGCTTTGTTGACGGATGTCTTCTATGGCAGATTTTACATTGTGATGATTCAGTCTTTCCAGAAGATCTTCGTTTTTAGATGAACGTTCTTCTCCATCTTTAATAATATTTTTGATGATTGGATCAAAATGTCCGATCAAATGATTCAGGTTATCCATTCCCATTTCTTCGATTGCTGCCGCATCCAGGCCACCCTTCAAGGCACCGCACTTTGAGTGTCCAAGAACTACAACTAATTTTGAACCGGCCACATTACAGCCAAATTCCATGGAACCAAGAATATCCTGATTCACAAAATTCCCTGCAATTCTTACACTGAAGATATCTCCAAGGCCTTGATCAAAAATCAACTCAGCAGAAGTGCGGCTGTCGATACAACTCAAAATAACGGCAAAAGGCCATTGTCCTTCACGTGTTGCATTCACTTGTGCCAGAAGATCTCTGTTTGCTTTCAGGTTGTTAACGAATCTTGCATTACCTTCTTTAAGGATTTCCAATGCTTTTTCCGGTGTAATGGTTGCCTGCGTTTCTGATGTATGTGCTTTCATATTTTTAAAATTGTTTTAAGTATGTGTTTTTTGATTGTTAAAATTTAATAATAAATAATTTAATTACATTGCTCTTTTGTGGTTAACCACAACATGAGAATCCTGGTCACTCGCATAATCTCTGTATGACGTTTTGAATCCTGCCAGTTCTACTTCTATATCTTCCTCTTTTGCTCTTACATTGGCAAAATCCTGAATCATTTCCAATACATCCGTCGTTATATAGGAAGTTGTCCTGGCATCGATAATTACTTTTGAACCAGGCTTGATATTTTTCAAAGTTTTTTTGATGGCTGCTTTATTCAGGAAAGAGACCTCTTCTGCCAATTTGATCGTGATCTCATCAGCATCGTTCAGTGTTTCTCTACTGAGGTAATATGCCCGCTTCATATTACCCTGTAAGATATAGATAATTGAAATTAATAATCCAATTCCCACGCCCTTTAAAAGGTCTGTCGCTACAACAGCCACAACTGTTGCTACAAAAGGAATAAACTGATACTTCCCATTGTGCCAAAAATGCTTGAAAGTTGCCGGCTTTGCCAATTTATAGCCAACTAAAATCAATACTGCGGCTAATGTCGCCAACGGAATCATATTCAATATGACAGGAATGGTTAGAACACAGATCAATAAAAGAACACCGTGGATGATTGCCGATAATTTGGATGTTGCGCCTGCATTGGCATTAGCAGAACTTCTTACAACGACCGATGTCATTGGTAATCCGCCAATGAAAGAACTTATCAGATTGCCGATTCCCTGTGCTTTAAGCTCCAGGTTGGTATCTGTAATTCTTCTTCTTACGTCCAGTCTGTCCGACGCTTCTATACAAAGTAGTGTTTCAATTGATGCTACGATAGCAATCGTTGCGCCGGTGACCCACACTTTTGGATTAGTAAATCCTGCAAAATCAGGAAAAGTAATCATATTCTTGAACTCATCCAAAGTGGTCGGAACAGGAAGTGTTACCAGATGCTCCGGGGAAATGGCCAATGAACTTTCCGATAATTTGAAAAATTCATTAATCAGGATTCCGGCAATTACTGCTACTAGTGCTCCGGGTAATAATTTCATTCTTTTCAATGCTGCAATATTATCCCAGGCTAACAAAATTCCCATTGAAATTAATGTTATAATGACAGCTCCCGGATGTATCGCCGCGAATAATTCTGAAAAATAATTAATGTTAAATCCATTATCGAATAACGACTGATGCCCTTCATAATCTTTATCAAAGCCTACCGCATGAGAAATCTGCTTAAGAATGATGATGATTCCAATCCCGGCTAGCATCCCTTCGATCACATTGTTCGGGAAATAATTGGAGATACTTCCTGCACGGATAAAACCCAGGATCAACTGGATGACTCCGGCGATAATCCCGGCACAAAGAAATAATTCGAATGCACCAATATCGGTAATCGCTACCAAAATAATAGCTGTAAGACCGGCTGCCGGCCCGGAAACTGAGATGTTGGAATTACTGATCGCGCCCACTACAATACCTCCAACAATACCTGCAAGGATACCGGATAAAGGAGGCGCTCCGGATGCCAGTGCAATGCCTAAACATAATGGTAATGCAACTAAAAATACTACAAGACCAGACGGAAAGTTCTCTTTGATTCCTCCAAACAAAGATTGTGACTTTTTCATAAGAAAATAATAAGTTTGACTGATGTTATCACCTGACCTAAAGGTAACTACATCAATGTAAATAACAGATGTGATTGATAATCAATAGTGATTGATTAAGACGATGTCAGGAAACGGCAAGTGCTATCCGCTGTGTGATTACAGCCAACCCCAAGCGTTTTCTGAGAAAACAGAAAATGTTATTTATGCTTCCGGAGGTGGAGAGAATATGCTGAGAGACGGTGGGAAATATAGAGTTGATTCCCAGTTGACCGTAATTTTTCTATGGGTGTCAGCTTCATAAAACTTCAGGAAATCATGGATGTCCATCGTTTTAGGAATGGTTTTTTCGTAGATAACGATTGTGTTGCTGGAGTGCGTCTCTTCTTCACTGATTACAACATTGGTTCTCGGCAGTTCCCAACCGAACATTGCGGCTAATCCCGGAAGAGCCGTAAAGTTGAGAAAGATCGTTAATGTTATAATACTCCAGTACTTCATAATATTTGATGTGCCTATTTTTTTCTGCTCATCACCCAATCAGAATCTGTCAGGTTGTAGATCTTCTGAATGTCTTTTAATATGTTTTCAAAATCGATTTCGAGATCGATTATTTTTCCTGATCTCAGGTCGAAAACCCAGCCGTGGACGACCGGAAATTCTTCCAAAATATAACGTTCCTGTACGCAAGCCATTTTGATGACATTGATGCATTGTTCCTGGACATTCAGTTCCACCAGGCGGTCATATCTTTTGTCTTCATCTTCAATAGCGTCTAGCTCTGCCTGATGCAGCCTGTACACATCTCGGATATTTCTCAGCCAGGGATTCAGAAGTCCGAGATCCTGTGATGTCATTGCCGCTTTTACACCGCCACAGTTATAATGGCCACAGACTATAATGTGCTTCACTTTCAGATGTTCCACAGCGTACTGAATCACCGCTGTTGAGCTCATATCCAAAGTGTTAATGACATTGGCTACATTTCTGTGAACAAAAACCTCGCCCGGTTCCGCTCCCATCATATCTTCTGCCGTTACCCGGCTGTCGGAACATCCGATGTAGAGATATTCGGGATTTTGAGTTTGAGCAAGCTGGTGAAAATATTCCGGGTTGCCGGAAATCTTGGATTCAACCCACTTCTTGTTGTTCTCGAAAATAGCTTCGTATGACTTTGCCATTTAAACTTGGTTTGTAAATTATTCATTTCGTTGAAATCATTTTCAATTTCAATAGATCGAATCAATAATAATGCAAAAATAGAAGTTTATAGCGTAAAAAACTAATATTTAACAAACTTTTAATATTAGGACTTTTTCTTCTGACTTTAAAATAATCAGCCGTAAGAATTATTACGGCTGATTATTTGTTTTAAGAAACTGTTCCCGCGTACTGTGAATTGGAGGCAATTTGGTAACGTTCCAAACGAGTTGGTAACTAAAAACAGTATTGAATTTCCATACTGTTTTTTTAGAAAAAAGATATACAAATTGATTTTGAAATAGTATTGCAGGTAACCAGAACAGGAGAAATTAGAAAAGGCTATCTAAAATACTGAGAACCATAACAGATGTTCCAGATGTGTTGGTGGATTTATAATTGATACGTGTTACAAATCCGCGACATCAAGGTGGTAAATAATAAATAGAGTATCAAGAAATTGGTACTTTTTTATTATAGTATTCGAGCTTCCATTTAAGTCCTATCGATCGGCAGGTCTCACTCTTGTCGGACGATAAGTCTTACTCTTATCGAGCCATAAGTCTTGCTCTTATCGGGGCATAAGAATAACTCTTATGGTGCGATAAGAGTATTTTCTATCGGATTGCGAAAATTACAAAATACATTGTTAGCCTCCATTACAAGGTGACCAAAGGTCTGCTTTATATATCCTTGGAGAATTAATCATCATCAATCAGACAATGTTCTGTTATTTTTATTTGTAAAAACACGGATCTATGAAGTTAATAACCTGTCATTGTGCGAAATGTGTCGGAAAAGATTTTATAAAGTATGGGAAAACGGCTTGCGGAAAACAACGGTATCAATGTAAAAACTGCAAGGCGATAACTATTATGGATTATAGCTATAAAGCTTACAAAGACGATATTAATAATAAAATTATACTACTGATAAAAGAAGGTTTAGGAATAAGAAGCACAGCAAGAGTGCTGGAGATCTCTCCCTCAACATTACTAAAAAGAATCCTGAAAATAGCAGAAGATATATCTCAACCCATCATTCCATTTTATCGAACTTACGAAATGGACGAGATGCGGTTTTTCATCAGAAAGAAAAGCAATCCCATGTGGCTGGTATATGCTATTGATAAGAACACAAAACAGGTTATGAGCTTCTACATCGGCAAAAGAAATAATCAAACGCTTAATGCTGTGGTAAAAACATTACTCAATTCCAAAGCAGAAATGATATTCACGGATAGGCTTAAGAATTATCAATATTTAATTCCACAAGAACTTCATAATACTAAAAGATATGGTACCAATGGAATCGAAAGAAAGAATCTCGGTCTCAGGACACATCTGAAGCGACTGGGCAGAAAAACCATTTGTTTTAGCAGAAGCATCATTATATTATCTGCTATTCTGAAAATCTATTTCTGGAGCTAAACTTTATTGTTAATATAACCCTCCGTTGCATTGGCTTTAGGCGTAATCACAGCAGGATTTCCCACTACGACAGAGTTGTCGGGAACATCGGTGTTGACATAAGCATTAGGCGCGATCAGCACATTATTGCCAATCGTGATCTTACCGACAATGACTGCGTTGGGGCCGATCCACACCTCATCCCCGATCACGGGAACGCCTTCGTTTTTTCCGCGGTTAGCCTGAGCAATGGTAACGCCCTGGGCAATGTTGCAGTTTTTTCCAATCTTAGCTTTCGGATTGATGACCAGGTGTCCCCAATGGCCGAGGTAAAAACCTTCCCCGATCTGTGTCTGGGGATAGATCTGGAAACCATACCGGATCTGGTAATGGCGAAGCATCAGTTTATAAAACAAACCAATAACCGGCTTTTTATAATGCTTTTGAGTTTTTCTGAGCAGATAGATATAATGCAGATTGGGGCTGAAACATTTTTTCAGAATCTGAAACGATGATAGGTAGCGCCCGCTTTCCCTGTAAAAATCTTTTTGAATAATAGAATAACTCATGGTGTAAAAATAGGAATATTTTTAATTGAGATTCCTACGGAATAGCAAATTAGCTGATATTACAAATTATCAATAATTTGCATTATCGAATTAACAGAATTTCCCAGACTGAACGGCATCTCATAATGCCGTAATTGATCCTGATAGCCATAGAAGCTTTCCGGGTTGGTAAGAGCCTGCTTCATACCATTATAAATACCATCCTCCGAGTTTTCCGTGATCAGGCCCAATTTTCCGTTTTCCAACATCTCGCTGACACCGGAAACATCGGTTGCGATGATGTTCTTTTTCAATGTTATCGCTTCAAACAAAACGGTAGGGAAACCTTCGTAACGGGAGCTCAGGATGTAAAAATCCGCTTTTTTGAAATAAGGATAAGGATTGTCTGTAAAACCAAGCATGGTTGCAGTTTCATCAATGCCTAATTCTGATTTCAGCTTTTTAACATTTTCAAAATCATAACCGTCGCCAACGATCAATACTTTGTGTGGTAAACCTTCGTTCAGCAATCTTTTATGAACTCTCAGTAGCCGGTCAAAACCTTTCTGAGGAAAAACGGTTCCAACGGAAATAAAAGTCGGGACTGATGAATCAAATTCATAATTAATGACCGGTTTTTCCGCTTTGGTAAGAATTTCTTCTGTGTCAAGAGGATTGTAGATCCTGACAATTTTATGTTTTTCGTCTTCGTTCCCGGCCAGTGATAAAAAGGTATCCTGAATTTTCTCAGAAATCACCATGACTTTATCATAATTGAAAAACCTCCGCATCTTCTCTGGCGTGTAGCCGCTTACCTGTGTAAGGTCATTATGGATCCACATCAGTTTTTTGGAAGATTTTAACGGACTGTTCAGAACCTCGTCCATAAAACCATGAATGGCCGCAAACTCGATATCGTACTGCTTGTTTTTAAGCTTTCTTTTGTAAAGAATTTTGGGATACTTCTTCAGCAGTTGCTGATAAACGACACGGTATATTTTTTTCGGCAGATCTTTGGGACGATTGGTGGTGATCATCTCTCCCCGGTTCAGGAACATGACGTTTACCCAATCCGGAACATCCGGGAGATATTTCCCCGAATGGAGATTCAGAAGAAGGTCAACCTCGTATTTATCTTCCGGAAGGTTTTTGAGAAAGGTTACCAGGACTTTTTCTGCGCCGCCATGACGCAGTGAACCAATTCTGATAAGGATCTTCTTTTTCAATAATCTGGATTAAAATTCTAAAATGCCCGCACCCCAGGAATAACCTACGCCAAAGCCAACGACCATGACCTTATTCCCTTTTTTAATTTTTCCTTTGTCCGATGCCAGCTTCAAAGCGATAGGGATACTTGCGGACACGGTATTGCCTATATCCTTCATCTCCATAAAAAACTTCTCATCCGGAATATTACAAAGATTTTTAAGATAATTGAGCATATAAGAACTGGCCTGGTGGAATACGAATAAGTCGATATCATCCATTGTCAGCTTGTTCTTCTCTAATGTATCTTTGATCAAAGACGGGATATTCTCTACTGCAAATGTAAAAATTTTCGGACCTTTCATAAACAAAACCGGCTTTTCTGCTTTGTTCCTGGAAGCACCGTTTTCTACGATCAGGTTGTTGAAGCCGCTTCCGTCCGTTCCCACAACGAATTGAAAGTCCGGCCTGGTCTCATCTTTCTCCACAATCGTGACGGCAGCGCCGTCTCCGAAAATGGTTCTGTTGGATTTGTCTTCTTTGTCAAGAAATTTGGTATAAGTTTCCGAAGTAACCAGCAAGATATTCTTTGCTATTCCTGTGGCAATCAATCCTTTTGCCAGCGTCAATCCATAGACAAAACCGGAACAGCCCAGATTGAAATCCAATGCACCAATTGACTTTGAAAGACCTAATTTGTCCTGTAAGATACAGGCGGTTGTCGGTAAAAAATAATCAGGACTCTGAGTACAGAACAATATGAAATCAATTTTGCTTTTATCATAGTTTTTAAAAAGCTTTTCACAAGCTTTATAAGCCAAATCCAAAGCTGTTTCAGACTCATCTGCCACATGTCTCGATTCTACACCTATTTTTGCTTTGATTTTTTCGGCACTCCATTCCGGGAACTCTTTCGAAATATCTTCGTTCGTTAATATATTTTTGGGCAGATAGTATTCTACTGCTGCAACATTGATCATTATACTCTTTCCTAAAATTTTGGCAAAGATACTAATCTTAAAAACAATGTTAGGCTATGAATAGTATCATAAAAAGTTAAAAACCTATAAATTATGATGCTATTTAACAGGTTTGTAATGATGCGGCAGATTCTCTTTGATATAACGATCCAGTTCCGGGCGGTTTTTCTCAAGCTCCCGGGGATATATAACATTGTTGTAAAGTGCCTTGTCTCCATATTCTTCTATCGTGCAGATCAATTTTGCAGGAGTTCCCGCGAACACCGTGTTATCCGGCATAGAAGAATTAAGAACGGAACCTGCTCCCAGGATACAATTGTTCCCCATCTGTGAGCCGGGAAGAAAAATACAGTTGTTCCCGACAAAGCAGTTACTTCCGATTTTTATTCTCCCGAAGTTTCTGGCATCGGCATATTTTTCCATGCTGCGGATCACATACATGGCACCATCGTGATTGATGAATGTACACCCTGCCGTGATCTTGGTGCGATCGCCAATCTCTATCAGATAAGGCTCCGAGCCAAATGCAGGTGCTTCTATAAAAATAACATCTTTTCCAACTTTCATTCCTCTGGATTTACAAATCTCTATATAAGCTTTTTTGTAAATGCTTTTCCAGACCGAATGGATTTTCAGAATGATTCTGTAAACGATATTCATCAATTATTTTTCTGCTAAATTAGTCAAGATATTTTCAATGGCATCAAAAATCTTCTGATTATCAAATTGATTTTCAGAATTTTTCAGATTTTTCTGCAGGTTCTCAATCAGGTGTTGATTAGTCATGAATTCCTTCATCGCCTGGTAGATCTCATTATGATCATAATTGATAAGGTAGCCATTTTCCTGATGTGTAATCATTTCCGGAATACCACCAACAGCAGTTGAAATGATAGGCTTTTGAAGAATCAGCGTGTCAGCAATGATCAGTGGCCAGCCTTCCGATTCCGAGGGCATAATGAAAAAATCTGCATTTTTCACATAAGGATATGGATTGAGCAAAGATCCCATTAATACAAAAGAGTCTTCTACGCCCAATTCTTTTGCAAGATTTTCAAGGTTTTCTTTTTCTTCTCCATCTCCTATAATGATTATTTTATTTGGAAAGCCATCCTTTATTAACTGTGAATGGACTTCGACCAACTTGTGAAAGCCTTTTCTGGAATGCAATCTGCCGACTGAAACAAAAACCGGAACAGATGTTCCAAAGTCAGGGACAAATTCTTCAGCTTTTTGTTTGATCTCCTGGATTGGAATGGCATTAAGAATGACTTTGTTATCAGGTACATCAAGATCAGGATAAGTTGTTTCCAAAATGTCCTTGGTCTGCTGAGACCCAAATATAAAATAATCAAACTTTGGAATCTGATTCAGGATTTTCGGAACAAGCGGCTGTAATTTTGGAAAAGTAATGTCTGAATGAAACCAGCCAATTTTCTTTGATTTCTTATTAGCGCTTTCCAGAACCGGAGCAAAATCGGAATAAGTAGATGCTATCTCTATATCAAATTTCTCGTCCAGATAAATTTTATCGATCCAAGCGGGAAAAGTCTCAAAAAACTTAATTCTTAAACCTCTCAAGAATAACTGAATCTTCTGTATCAATGGATTCTCTGAGAAATCTTCTTTTCCTTTATTGATTTTTATATAATGAACATGAGACGGAACTTTGTCCCTAAGCTCTCCCTGATATAGATTGACCAGATAGGTAATGTCAAATTTGCTTTTGTCAAGGTTTTCAAGAAGACTCAGAATTACTTTTTCTACGCCTCCCATTTCCATTGATCTGTGGCGGAAAAGGACTTTGATTTTTTGGTTCATTTGTATTTTTCAAAAAAAATTCTCAAAAAACAAATATAAGCATTGTTTGTACAATTGTTTTGTATTTTTGCAATTCAAAACATATTTGTATGAGCAAAATCGCCGAAATTACATCTACTTTTTTTGCGTATCTGAAACGCCCGGATCTTTATCCAGAACTGAGAAGGAAAATCTGGAAGAATATATTCAACAGATCTTCTGCTTTGCGGGGTAAGGAAGATGCCGAAAAATGGTGTGCATCCCTGGCTATCTCTGAAAAGGATTTTATAGAAAATGTTCTGAAGACATCCTTTATTCCTTTCGAAAAATTGTTTCCTCAGGAGTTTGCAGATGCACTTCAAATCCAGGCAAAAGCACCAGTGAAATTGGGTGGAGCAGGCTCATTGAGCGTTATCTATTATATTAATGAATATACCAATGCTCAGAAAACAGTGGAAACAGGTGTTGCCTACGGCTGGTCTTCTTTTGCAGCTTTGGCGTCGTTGGTACATAGAAACGGAACACTTTACAGCTCGGATATGCCTTATCTTTTACAAAACCAAAGTGAGGATTTTGTAGGTTGTGTCATTCCACAGAAGTACAGGAATAATTGGGATCTCTACCGCTACGCAGACAAAGAATCTTTACCGAAAATTTTCGGTAAGGCTAATTCTTTTGATGTGGTTCATTATGACAGTGACAAATCTTATAATGGCAGGATCTGGGCATATAACTTATTGTTCAGTAAAGTAAGAAAAGGCGGCATTTTTATGAGTGATGACATTGGTGACAATGCAGCTTTCAAAGATTTCTGTGAGTCCGGCAATCTGAAGCCTTACGTTGTAGAATTTGACGGTAAATATGCCGGTCTTATTATAAAAGATTAAATAAAAAGCTCCGAAAATTATTTTCGGAGTTTTTTATTCGGTATTGCAACCCATATTTTCGTACTGTTTGCGGAATTGGTTTGCCCATTTTTCAAATTCCGGAAAGTTGATTTTATCGGAGACAAACCGCCTGAAATAATCCAAGGAGAAATCTCTTGGAAAATTTTCCATAGCATCGAATTCGTTATTTAACCAGGCTTCATTGATTAGATGATTGAACCGGTTGACGTCGAAATCGAAACCATATTCGTGGTAAGAATTGGTCGCAGATGACTGGAATGTGGTTTTCATCGATTCCAGCTTTAGTTTGGAAATAAAGCTAGGGTTGCTTTTATTTTGCCGGTAATATAAGGATGCATTGATCAACTGTCTTTTTTCGTCTACTTTTCCGTCCATTCCTTCCCAGATTTCCAACCAATATTCTTTATTAAAAAATCCCATTAGTATTGAGTTGAGAGCCCAATATTTTCTTTGTGTAAGATTATCAACTCTTCCTAATTTGTAAAGAATTGTGAAAAATTTATATTGATTATAAAAAAAAGCCTGCATCAGTCTTTTTGAGAAAAAAAGAAGGCCTTTGGGTTGTGCAGATTCGAGATCATCAGAAATTGAATCGATTATTAAATCAGTTCTTTCAGATTCATTTCCTAGCCAGCCGAGTTTTATAAGATTGATATTAAATTTTTTTGCTTGCTGCGATAGATTGTCAACATTTACAGGTTGTGTAAACCAGACATCATCTTCCGTTACGATAATATATTCTGAGCCTTTTTTTACATTTTCGTACCAGAATTTGGTGGGAATTTCGAAGCCATTAACAGATTTTCCGGATCGCAGATTCTCTTCAATTGCTTTGATTTTTTTTGGATAACTATCGGAAAGAAGAATCTTGACATCGGGATATTTTTCCCTGATCTTGTCGAGATAGGATTCTGGCGTTCCATCGTCCAGAATATTTATCCTAAAATCTCCGGACACAAATTTTTTGATAGAAGCAATGCATCTGTCCAGATAAAAAGGGCGGTTAAAAGATTTGATAAAAATATCTGTCATGAGTTTGGTTATATTGATTCCGAAGAGCTTAACTTGTTGATTAATTTAGAATATTTATAGAACATAGATTCACCACAAGTAAGAAGCAGAGCGTTTTTGATATAAAAAATATCAGAACCATATAAGTTTTTATATATTGACATTAGCTTTTGGAAGCCTATGAAATCATAATATTTTTTTGAAACATTAATTGCCTTTGTGAATAATTCTTTTGAAGGATTTTCATAGATGTTCAAAAAATTATTAGGGTCAAAATAATCATAAGAGTCCTTGCCTTTTTTCAGTCGTTCTTCGTAAAAAACTTTCGATTGATTGATGAAAAGATTTTTGATGACTTTATCCTGCTCTCTGGAAAGAGAGTTCTGCAGGATCCGGTATTCTAATAGACACTCGTCCAGATTTGCCATTTTCAAATTGTCTGTCATAATCCTGAAATAAAAATCGTAATCTTCACAATAGCGCATCTTTTCCCGGTAAAAATCTTGATAGAATTCTTTCCTGAACATAATTACAGGATGATACAAAGAGATTTTTTTTGGCATTGTTTTCCTGATTTCCAAATCATTGATGGGTGCTTTCATCAATCCTAAATCATTTCCATTTTCATCGATTTTTCTCAAGGCTGCTCCTGTAATAAAAATATCCGGATTACTTTCTAGAAAATCATATTGGAGCTGGAAACGATCTTTTCTGGAGATGTCATCGTGGTCTATTCTTGCAATATATTTTCCTTTGGCTTCTTTGCAACCCGTATTGAGATTCCTAATAAAGCCGGCCGGACCAATGTTTTTTTCGTTTCGGAAAGCCCGGATTCTGAGATCTTGGTTTGCGAATTTTTTTATAATGTCAGGGGTATTATCCGTTGAAGCGTCATCAATAATAATAAATTCGAAATCGCGAAAAGTCTGTTCCAAAATAGCCTGAATACTCTGAGCTAAAAAATTACTGCCATTATAAACAGACATTACAACAGAAATCTTTGGTACCTGTTCCATAGAAATAATTATGAAAAAGTCTGATTTAGTTTGAGAATACTGCCGGCAGGAACATCTTTGTGAATGAGGCAGCCTGCGCCAATAATACAGTTGTCGCCGATCGTAACACCCTTCAATACTGTAACATTACTTCCCAACCAACAATTTTTGCCAATTTTTATAGGGGAAGATTTGAATTTGCGGTGCTCAACGGTTTGTCCATTGTACTCGTGGTTGTGGTCATACAGCTTTACGCCTTCACCAAACAATGTGTTTTCCCCGATTTCTATTTTATCAATGGCATTAATAGAACAATAATTATTCATAAAAACATTCTCTTCCAGAACAACTTTTGCACCCTCTGCCAATACAAAATTGCAGTAGTTCCTGAGATTAACACGTTTGTCAATCAATAAAGTAGCTGAGGGGTGAAGAGAAAAATTAGCATAGTTCCCGATTCTGAATGCATCACCAATCCTGGAATTTTTGTTTTTCCGAATGATGTTAAGAGAATTCTCTTTCAGTATTTTAAAAATAATTTTAGAAAAAAAGTCCATTGTGTTTCTATTAATACAAAGATAGGTTAATGCCAGATTTTTATTTCTATTTTTGCCTAAATTTAATAAAATTAAAATACACCTGATGAGTCCTCTTGTTACAATCGTAATTCCCGTCTATAAAGTTGAACAATTCATTGAAAGATGTCTGCAATCGGTTGCTAATCAGACCTACAAAAACATCGAATGTATCCTGGTCAATGATGTAACGCCGGATTCGTCTATGGAAATTGCTGAGAAGTTTATCCGGAGAAATCCTGAGTTTAATTTTATCGTTTTCAATCAGCCCACCAATCAGGGGTTGTCAATGGCCAGAAATGCAGGAATGGATCTGGCAAAAGGAAAATATATTTATTTTCTTGACAGTGATGATGAGATCACGGACTATGCAATTGAACATCTTGTAAAACTTGCGGAGGAAACAGATGCGGAAATGGTTTTGGGGCAGAGTGTCTGCATCAATGAGGAAGAAAACTGGAGAAGAAACTATTTCCCGGTCAATTCCCCAAAAGATAGTCTTGAAGGCAACAAAGACATTGTGTGGAACTTTGTAAAAGGTCAATATCCTGTAATGGCTTGTGATAAACTGGTTAGAATGGATTTTCTTATGAAACATCAGCTGTATTTTGTGAAAGATCTTTTTTCTCAGGATGTTTTATGGAGTTTTCAAAGTATGCTAAAATTTGAAAAGATAGCTTTCCTTAGAGAAGATACTTATCTGTATTACTTTCATGGAGCATCTATCATTCATAATAGAGGAGAGAAACATTTCGGGAATTGGATCACAATTGCTTCTTATATGGATAAAGCTTATCGCGAAGAAAAAGATGCTTATAAGAAAAAACTGATCCTGGAATATCTTGTAGATTTTAAGGGAATGACGCTGGAAATGAACTGGAAAGCACAGAAAAATGAGCAGCTCTGGAAGAGGAGTTACAAAGCTTATAACCAAATGAAATCTTTGAGCCTTACGGACTATTTCTCTTCGGATTATTCCAAAAAACTAAAAAAGCAGGACTTATTTTACCGCCTGCCTTTATTTATTGGATATAGATTTTTCCGGTGGAGATTTGACCGTTGATCAAAGTCTTTTTACCACATCTTGTTTTTCTAATATTCCCTTCACATCATAGATAATTCCGTTTTCTGTAAGCAGATTTTTGATGTTAAGGCTTTGAAATTCTTTGTGAGAAACCGCTAAGACGATCGCTTCGTATTTTTTAAAAGGTGGTTTTGTTGAGGTTTCCAGGCCGTATTCGTGTTTCACTTCTTCCGGGTTTGCCCAAGGATCATAAATCGAAACATTGATCCCATAATCTTCCAGGTTTTTCACAACATCTACAACCTTTGTATTCCTGACATCGGGGCAGTTTTCTTTGAAAGTAAATCCTAAAACCAGTACATCGGAACCATTCACTTTCATATCTTTTTTCAGCATTTGTTTTACGGTTTCGCTGGCAACATATTGCCCCATAGAATCGTTCATTCTTCTACCAGCCAAAATAATCTCCGGATGATAACCGAATTCCTGAGCTTTCTGAGCCAGATAATAAGGATCTACGCCAATACAATGTCCACCCACTAAGCCCGGCTTGAACGGAAGGAAATTCCATTTTGTACCTGCGGCTGTTAAGACATCGTGTGTATCTATTCCCATCAGATTAAAAATCTTTGCTAACTCATTAACAAATGCAATGTTGATGTCTCTTTGAGAGTTTTCTATGACTTTTGCTGCTTCTGCAACTTTGATTGTTGGTGCCAAATGAGTTCCGGCTTCAATGACAGATTTGTAAAGATCATCAACTATTTTTCCGATCTCAGGAGTAGAACCTGCAGTCACCTTCAGGATTTTTTCAACGGTATGAAGCTTATCGCCGGGATTGATTCTTTCCGGGGAATAACCGGCAAAGAAATCTACATTGAATTTCAAACCCGAATTTTTTTCCAATACAGGAATACATTCTTCTTCCGTGACTCCGGGATAAACAGTTGACTCATAAATGACAATGTCTCCTTTTTTCAGAACTTTGGCAACCGTTTCACTCGCTTTGTAAAGCGGTGTGAGATCTGGGCGGTTGTTCTTATCTACAGGTGTAGGAACGGTTACAATGTAAATATTAGAATCAGCAATATCCTCAAATTTGCTTGAGCAGAATAATCCTGTTTCTTCCAGATTTGGATTGTTTGGGATCAAAGCTGATTTTAATAAATCGTCATCAACTTCCAAAGTGTCATCCTTCCCGGAATTAAGATCAGCAATTCTTTTTTCATTAATATCGAAACCAACAACCGGATATTTTGTTGAGAATAATCTTGCTAATGGCAAACCGACATAACCAAGACCTAGTATTGTAATTTTATGATTCATTGTTTTATTTAAGATTATTCCAATACCAAGTTACAGCTTCTTTCAAACCTTCTTTCATAGAGTGTTTCGGCTGGTATTCTAATAGATTTTTTGCTTTGTCAATACTTGCAAGAGAATGTGGAACATCGCCTTTTCTGTAATCACCGTAGATGACTTCCACATCTGCAATTTTAGGATCAAAATCGGAGAGATATTCTTTCAGATATTTTACAAGATCATTAAGGGTTGTTCTTTCTCCAAAAGCGGTATTGTAAACCTGATTTACCGATTCGGGATTTTCGGAAGTTAGAGCCAAAAGGTTCATCAGAATCACATTGTCGATATATGTAAAATCTCTTGAGTATTCTCCGCCTCCGTTGATGACAGGAGATTCGTGATTCATCAATTGCATTACAAATTTTGGAATTACTGCGGCATAAGCACCGTTTGGATTTTGCTTTCTTCCAAATACATTGAAATATCTCAAACCAATGGTATCAAAATCATAAATTCTTTTGAAAACATCAGCATATAACTCGTTGACATATTTTGTAATCGCGTATGGAGATAAAGGTTTTCCGATTTTATCCTCAATTTTTGGCAAACTTTCGGAGTCTCCGTAGGTGGAAGAACTCGCTGCGTAAACAAATCGTTTTACATTCGCTTCTCTGGCTGCAACAAGCATATTGAGAAATCCGCCGACATTAACGTCATTGCTTGTAATCGGATCATTGATAGATCTTGGAACAGAGCCTAATGCGGCTTCATGTAAAACGAAGTCCTGATTTTCACAAGCTTTTTTACAATCCTCCAAATTGCGGATATCGCCTTCAATTAATGTGAAATTCGGATTATTTTTGATGGCTTCCAGATTTTCTCTTAAACCTGTAGAAAAATTATCCAGACAAGTTACATTTGCCCCGAGATTTAATAATTCTTCACAAAGATTGGAACCGATAAAGCCAGCGCCACCGGTTACTAAAATATTTTTATTATTAAGTTTTTCTTTATAATTCATCATTTACGAATAGTATTTTTTTAATATCCTATTAAGATAAGAATCTTTATCTGTCAATCCGTTTTCCTGAAAATAATACTCTACGTCAGGAACATTGATGTCATATCCGGATCCGCTTTTGATTAAGTTCAGGCTTAATTTTTTATCATAAAAGCGCTCGATGATCTCCAAAATTTCAATAATTGAATAGTTCTGAATATAAGCTACATTAACGATTTTATTTAATTCTGATTTTTCTAATAGTTGAAAAGTGATGTTTTTAATGTCTTCTGCATCAATCAGATTTCTGGTAGCTTTTGTATGCACATTGATGATCTCATTTTGATTAATAGATCTGATAAGATAATTCATTAGTAAGTTGGGGTTGCCACCATTTCCAACAGCATTGCTTACTCTCAGTATGAGATATTTTTCACATTGGTTTTTAATGATCTGCTCCATTTTCAGTTTATGCAAAACATAACTGCTTTCCGTTTTTGAGGAGTCATAAACGCTACAGGTAGAGAAATAAATAAAAATTTTATCAGGGTTTTCTGATAAGGTCTTGGTAACAAGATTTTCTTCCCGCATAAATTCCTCGGGACGGTTTTCTAATGAGTTGGAAACACCTGAAGCAAAGAAAACGGTGTCATCCCGATCATCTTCTACAAACAGTGAAGCTAAAAGTCCTCTACCTATTATCATTTTTTAATGTTTTAATAATTTCTTTTGAGATGAGTTCACAGGCCAATGCATTCCAATGAGAATCATCATATTGATACAACATTCTGTTATCCTTTTTTCTGAAATTGTTATAAAATTCAATTGTAGGATAATAACTGATATTATTCTGATTCAGAATTTTCCCGACTTTGAAAAGATAGTCGGGCTGCGTGTTTACAGGTATTTTATCAAAATAAACCGTTTCTTTATTTGGCATTGGCAAGTAAAGAAATTTGCTTCCAATGGAATCACAATATTTTTTATAGGATTCCAGAGATTTGATATTGATATGCATCCATTCATCAGAAGGCTCCAAATGTTTTGTATCATAAAAAAATAACTTTTCGTCTACTTTTGATTGGGTTCCTGTTCCTCGCGATTTTGTAATTTTTGCTTTAGCAAAGTTATTAATATAAGCTCTGAAAATCTTATCCAGAAAAACATTAGCGTCACCCAGCGCCCAAAGATTGTTGTATTCGTATTTTAATTGAGTCAGGAAAGAATTGTCAAAACGTTCAATCTTAGGAATTACTCCTCTCTCAACCCTTTCATAAATAATGTATTTTGGTTTTTGAATGATATTAAGCTTCAGCATTTTATCAAGTGTAGAAAAGTCTGTTGGTGCCATTCCATAGACAGAGTATTTATAATCAGAATTTTTCATTATCTGATTGGCTAAAATCTGGGACTGATTAAGTGTTGCTCCCATTGTATAAGAATCACCAATGATAAGAATGTCGGGATTCTTAATGAATCTATCGTTTCTGAATCCTAACTCATCAGTGATATAGCTTTCGTCTTTTGGAATTTCATACTTAGTATTGAAACAAAGATCACCGACGCCGGTCATTTTTCCTTTCTGGTTGGCATAGATCGGATAATTATGAGGAACAACAGTGCTTTTATAAAGAGGCGATTCATAGAACTTATGGGTAAAAGCATAAATAGGTAAAAATCCCTGAGAAATTTCAATAATCAGAAAAGGTGATAAAAATAAAAGTGTTCTTAAAATAAACTTTTTCATCTCTTTTAAAATTGAAAGTAAATAAACTCCGCCTGTTCACCGGCAAATAATAAAACCAATGTTGCTAACAGAAAATAAATAACCCACCTTGCAATAGTAGGCAATTTTGTAAAAGGTTTCCTCAATGGATGAAGTTCTTCTCTCATAAACCATTCGAAAATTAACATTATTACCACAAAAATCAAAACCTTCAGATCTCCATTCAGAAGTTTGTAAGGATATCCGATTCCGGTTCCTAAGGTTGAAAATAATCTTCCGATATAAGAGAACGAGTCTGTAACCGAAGCCGAACGGAAAAATATCCATGCAAAACAAGCCAAAGAAAAAGTAATAATCAACTGAATGATTTCTCGGAAATTCGGGAATAATCTTCCTTCCGCAACGATGTTTAAGTTATTTCTATTGGTTTTCAAAATGATGGAAGGCATGATGAAAAGTGCATTCAGAAATCCCCAAATTATAAATGTCCAGTTGGCACCGTGCCAAAAACCGCTGACAATGAATATGATGAATGTATTCCTTATTCTCATCCAGTTTCCACCTTTGCTTCCTCCCAATGGAATATATAAATAGTCACGAAACCAGGACGAAAGCGAAATGTGCCATCTACGCCAGAATTCTGCAATATCTCTTGAAAAATAAGGGTAAGAAAAGTTTCTCAACAAATCAAATCCAAATAATCTCGCCGTTCCTAAAGCAATGTCGGAGTATCCTGAAAAATCACCATAAATCTGAAATGCAAACAAAACAGCTCCAAAAATCAAGGTCACACCGGTATAGTTATGGTAATCGTTGAAAATCATATTGGCATAGTAAGCGCAATTATCCGCAACTACCATTTTTTTGAATAGCCCCCAAAGAATCTGCCGCAATCCATCAACAGCATTGCTATAACTAAAGTTTCTCTCTCTCTTAATTTGAGGAAGAAGATGTGTGGCTCTTTCAATAGGACCAGCAACCAATAGCGGAAAAAAACTGACAAATAATGCATAATCTATCCATGATTTTTCTGCCTTGATTCTTTCCTTATAAATATCAATGACATATGACAATCCGTGGAATGTGTAGAAGGAAATCCCGACAGGAAGAATAATTTTCAAAACCCAGGGATTGATTTGGAAGCCAAAACCGGCAAACAACTCAGCGAATGATTCAGCGAAGAAATTATAGTATTTGAAAAATCCTAAAAATCCAAGATTAACGCCGACGCTGAGCCAAAACCAGAATTTTTTAGAAGATTTTTTCTGAGATTTTTCAATTTTAAGACCTGTATAATAATCCAGAAATGTTGAAAATGCCAATAAAAACAAAAACCTCCAATCCCAGCAAGCGTAGAAATAATAACTTGCTATCATCAGAAGAATATTCTGCTTTCTTCTGGCTTTTGTCAGCCAGTACAAAACAAAAACTATTGGGAGAAAGATCGCAAAACTAAGAGAGTTGAATAGCATAGAATATTACAATACTTTTTTAATATGTTCGATGGTTATTTTATTATCCATCCATTGCAGATAATCAGATTTGACTTTTACCGACATTGCTTTTAAAAGATCTCGATTATCATAAAGATTGATGATTTTATTTTCCAGCTCTTCAACATCACGATTAATTAGAAATCCATTTTCATTATCTTTTATTCCCATTAGAGGTAGACCTACTTTGGTAGAGATACAGGGCACACCGGACAAACAGGCTTCTGCATACATCGATGGTCCAGAATCCGCATCAGAAGCAACAATTACAACATCCACATCCTGATAGAATGCAAAAAGATCCTGATATGGACCGGAAAATTTGGTCTTTAACCGAATATCTCTTCCTGTTTTTTTTGCATTTTCTATGGCGGGGACAATATATTCTTCAAAACCTTTCATTGTTCTGGTTGGATTTCCTGTCCAGCCAACGGTTAGAAAAGGATTTTTGCCAACATTTTTATTCTCAACAAAGTTTTCTTGTCCATAGATACCGTAAACAAAATCTACTTTGTCCGTCAGTTTTTTATAACGCGTTAGCAGGTTACCACCGCCAACGATGAGGTGATCATAAGGTTTTATATATTTTTCGAAAAACTCTTCCTGATTCAGACGACTTCTGTCGATATTGTTTTTTAAGTCGTTTGAAGGACCTTCGTGTGGAAATTTGTCAGTGAAAATCCCAACAATATTTTTTTTTGCAGAGAACGGAAATTCTGCCATATATTGAAAGTAATAGGCCATTTCGATTTTTATATCAAAATTTTTCTTTGCCGTTAGTTCCTTGCTAAGATCAGTTTTATATTGATAAACTTTATCAGAAATATATCTGGGGTAATAGTATTTTCTACTTTTATTTAGAAAATAAACAGCTTCGTTTTTCTTAATTAATTTGAAAACTAAAAATTTGAGATAACTTTTAAAGTTGAAAATAAATTGAAATAATTTGCCTTTTGAATTGTTTTTTTTAATAGAATAATCATCATCGTAAGCTATAAAACAATCATAATCTTTTTGCAAAAACGGAAGCCAGGCTTTGATCATAAACTCATAAGCCCAATCTGGTCTGTCAGCAATAAAAAGAATTGTTTTTTTCATCTAGCCTTTAAATTTTACATTATAATAATCAGCAACTTGAGTGTGACCAACATGCAATATTACTTCGTTTCCTATACCAACGTCATCACCACAAACACAAAACTCGGCTGGTAAAAGATAAGGTGAAGAGTGGGTTTCTAAAGCAGCTTTCCACATCACAAGAGAAGCTCTGGAAGGTTCTTTTATCATAATCTCACAACACTTTTCGAAGAATGCTTTCCCATTTTCTGAGTCTTTCCAAAGTGTCATCGGGCTTTGGTTGTAAGAATGTCCGAAACCACTACTTTCGTCGGTGATTTTTCTGGCATCCAGAGATATTTCCATATCTCTTTTCAGAAGGTTTCTTGGTGTATATGGCGCGCAAAATCCAAATATCTTTGTAAGATAAACCAAACTGTAAATATCTGGTGAAACCACAAACATATCAGAGTCAACAACACAGCGGAAGTCTGCTTCCGACTCCGCAAGAGATTTGAATTTAAAATAATCTGCAGTCCTGTAGAGATACCTTGGATGTTCTTTTTCCGGAACAGGAGATGTTACTTTTTTAAGATTAACTCCTTCGATCTCCAAATCAAAATCAGAATAAACCGTGAATTTTGCATTTGGAAAATAGTGTCTGATTGTTGAAAGAGAAGGTTCCAATCTGTTTCCCAAGTTAAATTCTGATCCGCCAGCATTGACACGATTTTCTCCAAATTCAGAAAACAAAAACTCGATGGAAATAGATTCTAGAAAAGATTTAATGTGTTGATTGTCAATTTTATAATCAGGGAGTTTGTCTATGGAAAGTGATGTTTCAGAAGTCGGTTTGTTGTCAGGAAAAGTTTTCTTTTTTCCCAGAAGAACAGCCATTGCCTCTCGACATCTCCAAATTAATGTTCCGATCATTTCTTGATTTTATTTGAATAATCCTTTCGCTTTCATCTCATCCAAAGAGTCATTCAATTTATTTTCCTGAATGTCCTGCTGTAAAACCCAATCTGTAAATTGTTTAATTCCTTTTTCAAAATCAAATTTTGGTTCGAAGCCAAGCTTGGATTTTATTTTTGTAAGGTCTGCAAAATTATGCCTGATATCTCCTAACCGAAAATTTCCGGTAATGGTTACAGGCACATCAATCCCGTAAGAGACAATCAGAGTTTTAGCAACAGTCATTACATCAGTAGCAACACCAGTTCCGACATTGAAAACTTCTCCATTGGCATTGTCATTTTCTATTCCGGCGATGGTTGCATCCACAACATCATCAATAAAAACAAAATCACGGGATTCTTTTCCGTCTTCAAAGATTTTGATACTGTCATGATTTCTTATTTGGTTAGAAAAAATGGACAAAATCCCGGTGTAAGGATTCGACAAAGATTGTCCCGGACCATAAACATTCTGATACCTGAATGCAACCGGAGCAATTCCAATCGTAGGACAAACTGCCATAATCATTTGCTCCTGATTCTGCTTTGTAATTCCATAAACAGACGAAGGGTGAATCTTAGAATCCTCAGATGTTGGTAATAGCTTAAGCGTCTGATTGTCTTTGTATCTAACTTCAAAATTTCCCGCCAACATTTCTTCTTCGGTTCTGTGAGAAGGATAAACCACTCCCAATTCCGGATGCTCATATTTTCCTTCACCGTAAATTGAGCGGGAAGATGCAATAATCACTTTTTTGACTGAATTTTTTTGATTCACCAAAATATCTAGCATCAAAGCTGTTCCCTGGACATTCACCTCAGTATATTTTTCGATGCAATACATAGATTGTCCTGTGCCGGTTTCTGCAGCATAATGAACAATTGCATCTTGTCCTTCAATCGATTTTTCAAGATCTTCACGGGATGTTACGGTTCCTTTGATAAATCGGACTTTATCCTTGATACTTTTATAAAGAGGGGAAGTGTTTTCGGGATCTGAACCATGAATCTGCTCAGACAGATTGTCAAGAACAGTGATTATGTAGCCTCTGCCGGTTAATTTGAGAGCAAGATTGCTTCCGATAAATCCTGCGCCGCCTGTTATTAATATTTTTTTTATCATTTGTGAAAGTTCTTTAATAAAGAAAATTTTCAATTTGTAAAAGTACAAAAAAACCATAATTTAGCGGAAAATATTATCAGAACCGTGTTAAATTTGATTAATGAAGATATTATACGTCAATAAAAATCTTAATCTTTCGAAACCGATCGTAGATCAGTTGATCAAAATGGGTTTCGAGGTCGATGTTTTGATAGAAAATTTGCCTCAAGCTCTTGATAAATCTGCATTGGTTCATAAAATCGGAAATATTTTTTCAAGATTAATCTTGAAAGACAAAAATTATTTCATCAAAAAAGAAAAACAGCTTTTTGAAAAATTCGCTGAAAAGCAATTGAAGAACAAAACTTATGACATTGCTTTTTTTATAAGAGCGGATATGTATTCTGAAAAGCTTATCAAAAGAGTCAGAAAGCAGTCTAAAAAAATGGTAAGTTACCAATGGGACGGTATAGATATGTATCCCAGAATTCTTGATTACTACAAATATTTTGACAGAAGACTGGTTTTTGATGGCAATGATATCAGAAAATACCCACAGTACAATCTTCTTCCTTTGCCGATCTATCATTATACGGAAAATATTTTTCACGATCCGGCAAAAGAAGAATTTGATCTTTTTTATGTTGGAGTAGGATTGGATGAGCGTATAAAATGGGCTTATAATATCGAAAATTATTCTAAAGAAAATGATCTGAAATTTAAGGCTATTTTGACAATTCCGGAATTCAGAGAAGAAAAGAAAACGAAATCGGTAAGTTTGCGGCATAAAGGAATCTCTTTAGCCGAGAACGAAAAATATACTGAGAAAGCAAAAGCGGTTGTAGATTTCAAAATGAGTACGCATAATGGTGTTGCTTTCCGGTTTTTCGAATGCCTGAATCAGGAGCAGAAATTTGTTTCCAATAACCATAATCTTAAAGATTACGACTTTTATCATCCGGATAATATTTTCATCACAGACTTTGAAAATTTTACGGGATTAAAAGAATTTCTACAACAGCCGTATCATAAAATTGACAGGAAAATAGTTGAAAAATATGGTATTAAAAACTGGCTGAAATATGCTTTGGATTACGGAGATTATGAACCTATAAATTTGCCTTAGATGACAAAGTTTCTTACTGTTTTTACACCTACGTTCAATAGGGCTTATATTCTTTCAAAGCTTTATAACAGTCTTAAAAATCAGAGCAATAAAAACTTTATTTGGCTGATTGTGGATGACGGTTCTTCTGACGAAACTAAAACTTTAGTCCAGAAGTTTCACGACGAAAATCAAATCGAAATTCATTATATTTTTCAGGAAAATAAAGGAAAGCATGTTGCCGTGAACAACGGACTGAGAAATACAAAAACTGAATTTTTTTGTGTAATAGACAGCGATGATTATCTGGCAGTAAATGCTGTTGACGAAATGGAACGTCTTTCCCATAAAATCAGGAATGATGATCAGATTGCGGGTTTTACGTTCATCAGATTTTCTGATAAAACTGTTTTTGATAAAGAAAAGTATGGAAAAAGAGAATGGATTGTTTCCGGAAGAGCAAAGTATGACTGGGAATTTCCCGGGGAAATGATCTATTGCTACAAAACCAAAATCCATCAGCAATTCTATTTTCCGGAATTTCAAGGGGAAAAATTCTGTTCAGAGTCTCTGATACACAGAAGGATAGGGCGGAAATATAAAATATTATTTACAGACAAAGTTCTGGCTTTTGGAGATTATCTTGAAGATGGATTATCTAATGATTTTTACAAATTACTTTTGAAGAATCCCCAAGGATCATTGCTCAATATTAGAGAGCGTTTTCATGATAAATTATCCCAAGAAGAAAGATTGAATCTTGCGAAAACCTATTGGGATATCGCATCCAAAACCAACAGACCTTTCACAGAAAAATTCTTTAGAATCAATCCTCTTCTGATCCTTAGAGTTCTAATTAATAAGCACAAAAAATAATGAAAAAAATATCCATCATCATTCCTCTATACAACGCTGAAAACTATATTGTCAGGTGTCTCGACTCTATCAAAGATCAGACCTACAGAGATTTTGAGGTGATTGTCATCAATGACAAAAGCAAGGATAATTCCTGGAACATTTTGAATGATTATGTTACTGAAAATCTAAATATTAATTTTAAAATTATCGATAATGAAATTAATCTTGGTTTAAGTAGAACAAGAAACAAAGGAATGGATCTGGCGACAGGCGATTACATTCTTTTTATGGATAATGATGATACTTTGGCCGATGAGTTTTCTCTTCAGCATTTTATCTATAAAACGGAAAATGATCCGGATATTGTACTTGGAAAAACACATTTTTTGCTGAATGATGTTCCGAAGGAAAGTCATTATCACACACTCAAAAATAAAAAAGAAAGTTATACAAGTAAGGAAATTCTTGACGGATTTTTCTCCGGAGAATGGGCAGTAACGGCCTGGAACAAATTATATAAAACTGATTTTCTGAGAAAGAATCATCTCAAATTTCTGGATGATCTTTTGCACGAGGATGAACTTTGGGCATTTGAGACAGCAGTTGTTGCGGAGAAAATCAATTTTTTAGAGCAAAAAACTTATGTTTATTATTCCTTGTCAAACCCTGCCTCTATGACAGCCACAATAGGACTGAAAAACATAGAACATTATCTTATTATCCTGGCAAAAAAGTTGGAGATTGCTAAAGAAAAACATCTTTATACAAGAACAAATCTGGTTGAAAAATATCTTAAGAATTTTGCAAACTTTACGATTCTGAGTAATGTCTGCAAAATGGATTTTGGGATTTTCAAAAGTTTCTATAAGAGAATAGGAAAGGAGTTTGAAAAGAACTTCCCTGAAAAAGATTTATTCTCACTTAATCCGATTTTGGCTTACTACCTTTATAAAATGAAGTTTGACAAAGACTTTTTCCTGTACGGGAAATTTCCAAAATATATCAATCCTCTTTTGAAAATCTAATCGATATATTTTCTTTCGTAATTACTTTTTCTATAAATTAAGCCATAGATTTTGTCCTTGAATTGTCTCAGCATTGTTCCTGGTTTCCCATTGTAGAATTTGGAATATTCATCAAAATATTTTGCCATATTCTGGATTTCTTCGGAAACATTTTCCGCAAGATATTTCTTTTGTTCAGAGAAACTCAAATCCGTATTGGTGTTACTGATACCGGTTTTTTCGAAGATGCTGATAAATTCGTTAACATACTTCTGAGAAATATTATGATGAATGAACAAATCCATCATAAAAGTCCAGTCAGAAGCAATTCTATTGTTTTCATCATACATGCCGTATTTATCGAAAAGTTCTTTTTTAAAAAACGCTGACTGATGACAAATCGGTTCTTTTAAAAGACTTCCGATAGTTATTCTAGATGGGATTCTATATTCATATTTTTTACGGTTTTCCAGTTCATAATATGCATTTCCGTAAACGATATCTTCATTATTAAAATGAGGTGCAATGCTTTCCAGAATTTCTGAAGAAGAAAACCTGTCCCCGCTATTCATAAAAATCAAGTATTCTCCTTTAGCATTTGCAATCCCTTTATTCATGGCGTTGTAGATCCCTTTGTCGGGCTCACTGATCCAGAAATTGATTTGCGAAGAATAGGATTCTAATAATTCTTTACTGCCATCAGTGGAATTTCCATCAATAATTATGAACTCAAAATTTTTAAAAGTTTGATTAATAACGCTTTTTATTGTTTCCTCCAAACCAAATCGGTTGTTGTAAGCAACTGTGATGACAGAAATCAAAGGACGATTTTCCATAAAATTATTAAAACTGTTTAAAACGAGAACTTTGATCTACATTATTTTCAGATCTTCCTGCATCATTTCTTTCACGAGGCCTGCAAGATCATATTTTGGTTCCCAACCGAGTTTTGTTTTTGATTTTGTAGGATCTCCAATTAAAAGATCAACTTCTGTCGGACGGTAATATTGAGGATCGATTTTCACAACAACTTTTCCGGCCTCCAATTGATAATCCGGATGATTGCATTTGGCTACTTTTGCCACTTCGTTTTCATTTTTACCTTCAAATGTCAATTCGATACCAGCCTCTGCAAAAGCCATTCTTACAAAATCTCTTACATAAGTCGTTTTTCCGGTTGCAATAACATAATCTTCCGCTACATCCTGCTGCAGAATTCTCCACATGGCTTCTACATAGTCTTTGGCGTGTCCCCAGTCTCTTTGAGCATCAAGGTTACCAAGATATAAAACCTCCTGTTTTCCTTTTGCAATTGCAGCCGCTGCCATTGTAATTTTTCTGGTTACGAATGTTTCGCCTCTTCTCGGGGATTCGTGGTTGAAAAGAATGCCATTGCAGGCATACATATTATAAGCTTCGCGGTAATTCTTGGTGATCCAGAATCCGTAGATCTTTGCAACACCATAAGGCGAACGCGGATAGAAAGGAGAATTCTCATCATAAAAACCGGCAGAATTTTTATTTTCCTCCAAACCGCCATAGAGTTCTGAAGTCGACGCCTGATAGATTCTGGTTTTCTTTTCCAAACCCAGAATTCTTACAGCTTCCAGAATTCTCAACGTTCCGATTCCGTCAACATTGGCTACATATTCCGGAGAGTCAAATGAAACTTTCACATGCGACATCGCACCAAGATTGTAGATCTCATCTGGCTGAACTTCCTGGATGATTCTGATAATATTGGTAGAATCTGTCAGGTCGCCGTAATGTAGTTTAAAATTAACGTGGCTCTCGTGCTGATCTACATAAAGATGATCAATTCTCTGTGTATTGAATGAAGAAGCTCTTCTTTTGATCCCGTGAACTTTATAGCCTTTTTCTAAAAGCAGTTCTGCCAAATAAGAACCGTCCTGTCCTGTTACTCCTGTTATTAATGCCGTTTTCATTTAGTAGTTTTTGAATTTTTTTTCATAAACGTCTCTGATACCTTCTTCCAAACCTATTTTTGCTTTCCAGCCCATTGCATTGATTTTAGAAACATCCATTAGTTTTCGTGGTGTTCCGTCCGGTTTTGAAGTATCCCAAACCAGATTACCTTCATAACCGACAATTTTCTTTACCAATAAAGCTAAATCCTTGATGCTGATGTCTTCTCCAATCCCGACATTCACGTGTCCGAAATCATCATAATTCTGCATCAGAAAGATACAAGCTTCTGCAAGATCATCGGAGTGTAAAAATTCGCGAAGTGGAGTTCCTGTTCCCCAAACAACAACCTCGGGATGATTCTGTTCTTTCGCTTCGTGGAATTTTCTCAACAAAGCCGGTAAAACGTGAGAGTTATTCAAATCATAATTATCATTCGGTCCATACATATTGGTTGGCATCGCCGAAATGAAATTAGAATTGTATTGGCTCCTGTAAGCATCACACATTTTGATTCCTGCAATTTTAGCAATCGCATAAGGTTCGTTTGTCGGTTCCAAAGTTCCTGTAAGAAGAGAGTCTTCTTTCAAAGGCTGAGGTGCCATTTTTGGATAAATACAACTTGATCCTAAGAACAGTAATTTTTTCACATTATTGACATGAGCCTGATGAATCACATTATTCTGGATCATCATATTGTCATAGAGAAACTCTGCTCTGTAAGTATTATTAGCCTGAATTCCGCCCACTTTTGCTGCTGCCAGGAATACATATTCTGGTTTTTCCTGTGCAAAAAAATCTGCAGTCTGGTTATAATCTCTCAAATCAACCTCATTGGAAGTCCTTGTAATAAGATTGGTAAAGCCCTGTTTTTCCAAAGCCCGGAGAATCGCGCTGCCCACCAAACCGCGGTGGCCGGCCACATATATTTTGGAATTTTTATCCATTGATTTTATAATAAATTGTCTTAAAAAAATCGGTTATTTTGTTTTTCTCGATTTTATCCTGCCGTCGTGATGCTTTCAGAATTTGGTCGGTATAATCTCCTTCACTGCACTCATCCAGAATTTTAAGCTTTATTTTCGATTCGTAAAACCTGACGATGATGGACAATATGCTTTGATCGTGCCTGTGAGTTGAAAAGTCAGAATTTTGATTTAATCTTTCAGTAATAAGCGGATCTATTACAAATTCGGGGTGAAATACCATTACATCCAACCAGTCTTTTATCAGTTTTACAGTTGAATTTGTTTTTTTTAAAAACATAAATCCAGCCCAAAGCTTATTTTTTTCTGTCCAGCTGTTATCATTCCCAAACAAAGTTTGAAAATGATTGGTGGTGCTTTTTTTAACCCAATATTTAAGTTTAGGACTATCAATAAAGTTGGGGTTGTATGCATTCCAGCCGTAATTTTTATCTGTTCTGTACTGGAAGAATAGAGCTTCATTATCATTTAATATCTGAAAATTTTTCTCCCATCCAGATTGATTATGCTTCAGTTCACAACCAGAATCTGCATAAACAAGAATGTCTCCATCATTGAGCTTTTGAAGGCTATCGTAAATGATATACGCTTTCCAAATCCAGTATCCTCCTTTTTTTTCGTCCAGAAATAGGGGAGATGATCTTAATGCCAAAGGCAAATCTGCAAAAGTGTATCTTTGGATCTCATTGAAAACACCCAAAGATTTTGCTTCTTCTATGATTCTTTTTGATGATTGAAGAAAAGCATTGCTACCGTATGCAATAAATTTTTTTTTCAAATTATTTTAAATATAAAATTCCGGCACTATCTATTTGGAAAACCCATCCTGTCTGCATTCTTGTCCCTTCGAATTCGATTCTGATCTTATTTTTCAGATCGGTATACATTTTCTTTCCGGGATCTGCAAGATAAGCGTGCATATATAGATTTCCTTTGTTCATTCCTTCCGGTAGGTGAATGGTTTTTTCCACTACAAATTTACCTTTAGGATATTTTTTAACACCTTCGTAATGACCTGGTGCGTAGAACATCATCGGAATATCAAAGTTATTGAAAAATAAAGATTCCAGCTCAAATTCAGCTTCTTCTTTCAATTCGCCTTCAACTCTTATAGTCAATTTATTATCATCAAAATTCATTGGAATCATAGTTCCATTAATTCCGTTAACAGAGAAATGAGATATGCTTAAATTCGGATCTTTGATATTCAGCACATCCAGAATAGATGAATCTGCAGAGATATTGTCATTAGAATAAAGATTAATACACTCATCAATATTCCCGTCATATCTTATATTTCCTTTTTCTAGAAAAATTCCTTTGTTACAAAGCTGTTTTATCGAAGCCATATTATGACTTACAAAAAGAACGGTTCTTCCTTCGCCGTTACTTACATCTCCCATTTTTCCGAGACACTTTTTCTGAAACTCCAGATCTCCAACCGCTAAAACTTCATCAACAATCAAAATCTCTGATTCCAAATGTGCCGCAACAGCAAATGCCAGGCGGACATACATCCCGGAACTGTATCGTTTTACCGGCGTGTCAATATATTTCTCAACACCGGAAAAGTTAACAATTTCATCAAATTTTCTCGTGATTTCTTTTCTTGTCATTCCAAGAATAGCACCATTCAGAAAAACATTTTCACGACCTGTCATTTCAGGATGAAAACCTGTTCCTACTTCTAACAATGAAGCGATTCTCCCGTTGGTATATATTTTTCCGGTAGTTGGTTTTGTAACCTTGCTTAATAATTTTAGCAAAGTCGATTTTCCGGCTCCGTTTCTTCCTATAATTCCTACGGCATCACCTTGTTCTATTTCGAAATTAATATCTCTGAGAGACCAGACATAGTCACTGTTACCCTTTGTTGTTCTGTCATTAACTTCCCCGATTCTTAAATAAGGATCTTCTTTTCCCCTGATTCTGTGCCAAAAACGGTTAAGATCGTGAGACAAAGTTCCCGTTCCGACCTGTCCAAGGCGGTATTGTTTCGAAATATCTTCTGCTTTTATTGCGATAGGTTTCATTCTCTGTGTTTTATAAATTTTGCGGGAACTCCTGCGACTACTGTATTTTCTTCAACATCTTTTGTGACAACACTTCCGGCTGCAATGACTGCTCCGTTTCCTATTTTGACGCCTGCCATTATTTGTACCGAACAGCCAATCCAAACATCATCGCCAATTTCAACGCCTCCGTTTTCCTGTTTCCATGGCTGATCCTGGATGTATATCCCTTTTTTATAAGTATGGTCGGATCCTATAATGCTTACCTGTTGAGATATTAAGCATTTTTTTCCGATTTTGATTGTTCCGCCGGCTGCTCTGATATTATTTTGTTCACCGATATAAGTATCTTCCCCGATGATTAATTTGCAATCTCTTTTATCATTTTCATTCGTTACAAAAATGACTGAATAAGCACCGATATAAACATTTTTTCCAATTTCAAAATTATCTATATCATCATAAGAGATTCTTACACGATAATCGATATTACAATTATATTTTTTTTTAAGGTTTTCGACTTTTCTGAAATCTGTAATAATATTATCGAAAGCAGGTTCCAGATAATAGTATTTTTTTAATGTTTTGAAAAATTTGATCCAATTCATCAGTTTCAGATTTATACGGTATCCATGAAGCCTTTTTCAACTTTGTTAAAGATCACCGTTCCGATTGCCAGAATAATGAAAATAATAACAGTACTTATGATCAACATCATTGGGCTGAAATCTCCAACTCCTAACCAAGCATATTTGAAACATTCAAAAATTCCGGTTAATGGATTATAAAATGCAATCGTCTTGAAAATTCCTTTCAAACTGGAAGCAGGATAAATGACAGGAGTAGCATACATATACAAACTGATCCCGAAGCTTAGAAGCATCTGAAGATCACGGTATTTAGTCGTTAAAGAAGAGAATATCATTCCTAATCCCAATGCAAAGATTGCCATTAATGCAATTAAAAAAGGCGTTGCAAGAATCCACCAATTGGGTTGTACTTCTCCTTGAAATAAATAGTAAAAGAAAACAACCAGGAATAATGCCATTTGTACGCCAAGTTTCATTAAGTTAGAAAATACAATGGATATAGGCATTACGAGTCTTGGAAAGTAAACTTTTCCAAAAATGCTGGCATTAGCCGTAAAAACATTAGAAGTGGAATTAAGACAAGTTGAAAAATAATTCCACAAAGTGATTCCCGCCAGATAAAACAAAATTTTAGGAGCTCCGTCTGTTGATAATTTAGCAATATTACCAAATACAACAAGATAAACGATTGTTGTAAAAATCGGATTAATAAAAAACCAAATTGGTCCCAGAATAGTCTGCTTAAAGCTGGAAACAAAATCTCTTTTAACGAACATATAAACCAAATCCTTGTAGCGCCAAACTTCTTTCAGATTAAGATCTAAAAGAGAATGACTGGATTCTATCGTTTCTGTCCATTGATATTTATGAGAATCACTCATTTGTGCTTGTGTTTAGGTTTATTTTATAAGGTTCTTCAGATATTCACCATATCCGCTTTTACCATATTTTGCGGCTGTTTCCAGAAGTTTTTCTTCATTAATGAATTTGTTCCTGAAAGCAATTTCTTCTATGCACCCGATTTTGAAGCCTTGTCTCTTTTCGATTACGCTTACGAATTCGGAAGCATCATTTAAAGAATCGAAAGTTCCGGTATCAAGCCATGCCGTGCCTCTGTCTAATACACCAACTTCAAGTTTACCTTTACTTAGGTACACATTATTGATGTCAGTGATTTCCAGTTCACCTCTTGGAGAAGGTTTGATATTTTTGGCGATTTCTACCACATCATTATCATAAAAATATAATCCTGGAACAGCGTAGTTCGATTTTGGCTTCAAAGGTTTTTCTTCAATAGAAATTGCTTTGAAATCATCATCAAATTCTACCACACCATATCTTTCCGGATCAGAAACATGATATGCAAAAACAACACCTCCGTCCGGATTAGTTTTGTTTTTTAATAAAGTTCCCATTTCGGAACCATAGAAAATATTATCACCCAAAACCAATGCTGCTGCATCATTTCCAATGAATTCATCCCCCAAAATAAATGCTTGCGCTAAACCGTCCGGACTTGGTTGAACTTTATATTGAATATTACATCCAATTTGAGAACCGTCTCCCAAAAGCTTAATAAATCCTTCTTGGTCGTGTGGTGTAGTAATTATAAGTATATCTTTAATTCCGGCTAACAACAATGTTGAGAGCGGATAATAAATCATTGGCTTATCATAAACAGGCATTAACTGTTTACTCACAGCAATCGTTAGCGGATATAGTCTGGTTCCGGAGCCACCAGCTAGAATAATTCCTTTCATTTGGTATTAGTTTGTGTTTTATGAATATTGACTTTCGTAATATTTTTGATAATCACCAGAAGTTACATTTTCCAGCCATTCTTTATTTTCAAGATACCAGTCGATTGTTTTTCCGAGACCTTCTTCAAAAGTGACAGACGGTTTCCAGCCAAGATCCTGATTTAATTTTGTCGCATCAATAGCATAACGCTTGTCATGACCAGGTCTGTCTTTGACATAAGTAATTAATTTTTCCGAATGACCTTCCGGTTTACCCAATTTTGCATCCAATTGTTTGATTAATTCTTTAACCAAATCAATGTTTTGCCACTCGTTGAATCCGCCGATGTTGTAAGTTTCTCCTGTTTTTGCTTCGTTGAAGATCTGATGAATAGCTCTTGCGTGGTCAATTACATAAAGCCAGTCTCTTGTATATTTTCCGTCACCATAGATTGGTAATGGTTTTTCATTAAGAATGTTCGAAATACAAAGCGGAATTAACTTCTCAGGAAAATGGTTGGGGCCGTAATTATTTGAACAATTTGAAACAATGAAAGGCATCCCATAAGTATTTCCATAAGCTCTTACCAAATGGTCAGAAGCCGCTTTTGAAGCTGAATATGGAGATTGTGGATCGTAAGGCGTCGTTTCCAAAAAGAAACCCGTTTCGCCGAGACTACCATAAACTTCATCCGTAGAAACATGGTAAAAAAGATTAGTTCTTTTTTCATCTGGAAACCTTCCGTGAGTATGATCCGGGTTCAGTGTCCAGAATTCTTTACAAAGATTTAAAAGATTCGCAGTTCCATTCACATTGGTATTGATGAACGCCATCGGATCTGTAATACTTCTGTCAACATGGCTTTCTGCAGCCAAGTGGACTACAGCGTCCGGATTGTATTTTTCAAATACTTTTCTAAGCTCTTCCGGTTTTGTAATATCTGCTTTTTCGAAAACATAATTAGGTTCGTTTTCGATATCTTTTAGGTTTTCAAGATTTCCGGCGTAAGTTAAAGCATCAAGATTGATAATCGTTGTTCCGGGATTGTTTTTTACAAATTCTCTTACAACGTGAGACCCGATAAAACCGGCACCTCCGGTAATTATAATGTTTTTCATAAATGTTTTTATAAAAATAATTTTTTAATTTTAATCGTTTCCGAATAAATCTCTAGTATATACTTTTTCCTTTACATCCTCTAATTCCGGTGTGTTTCGGTTGGATATGATAATGTCACATTCTTGTTTAAAAGCTTCCAAATCTTGAGTTACCTTCGAACCGAAAAAAGAATCTTCTTTCAGAACAGGTTCATAAACAACTACTTCCACGCCTTTTGCTTTGATTCTTTTCATAATACCTTGTATTGCGGATGCCCGGAAATTGTCTGATCCGGATTTCATTATTAATCGATAAACACCGACTTTCTTTGGTTTTTTTTCCAAAATAGAGTCCGCAATAAAATCTTTTCTTGTGCGATTAGCATCTACAATAGCTTGGATAAGATTATTGGGAACCGAATTATAATTAGCCAGCAATTGCTTGGTATCTTTTGGTAGGCAATAACCGCCATATCCAAAAGATGGATTGTTATAATGAGAACCAATTCTTGGATCTAGCCCTACACCTTCTATAATCTGACGGCTGTCCAATCCGTGTATTTGGGAGTAACTGTCCAACTCATTGAAGTAGGCGACACGCATTGCCAAATAGGTATTCGAAAATAATTTGATAGCTTCTGCTTCTGTTGCATTGGTAAAAAGAGTGGGTATATCTTTTTT
>WPCJ01374750.1_pt1 | contig 174239 bp, 166 predicted proteins | sample 5399831 | NCBI WGS metagenome assembly WPCJ01 (sample SAMN12869470, study PRJNA574797) | sludge metagenome | isolation source: wastewater treatment of pH10 | place: China:Beijing | collected 2019-05-20
AATAATTCCTGTGTTACAGCATTTGGGACCGTGTTCGGCTGCTCAATAAAACTAGTCGTTCCACCGGCAATTGCAGAGCGTGATTCTGTTTCAATGTCGCCTTTCCAGGTCAAACCCGGCTCACGGAAATGCACCTGATCATCAATTACTCCCGGTAAAAGATATTTTCCCGAGGCATCAATAATTTGGTCTGCTTCTTCGGAAAGATTAGATTCAATTTTGGAAATCAAATCATTTTCGATGAGAATATCGCTTTGGATAATCTTCCCTTCGTTGACGATTTGGGCGTTTTTTATTAGGATCTTCATTTCACTTTTTTATGGATTTATCTTTTATTGGGAAGGCTTCGAGAGCCTCAGCCTGACATCGCTAATACTAAACGATACATTTGGAGACTTTTTCAAGACTATTTGATACAAAATTAAGTTTTTGAATTTATAAACCACAAAAGTCACAAAAGAAAATCTAATTGTTAATTCAAATGAAATCGAGCTTATTTTTCAGAATATTAAATTGAATAAAACTTTTGTGCCTTTTGTGGTTTTAACTAAATTGCTTCAAAATTCCAAAGAATGTCTCCAAGAAAATTCATTTTAATTCTTCCCGTTTTAGTTGCTTCATTATTCAATTCTCAGAAATTAGAAAACTTAGTTAAGTTCGTTAATCCAATTATCGGAACTGAGAAAATGGGACACACCTATCCTGGAGCAACAGTTCCTTTTGGAGCAGTTCAGTTGAGTCCTGAAACCGACACTTTATCTTACGAAGTCAAAGGAAAATACAATCCTGTTGTCTATAAATATTGCGCCGGATATCGCTATGAAGATAAAACGATTGTCGGATTTTCGCACACGCATTTTAGTGGAACCGGACATTCGGATTTGGGTGATTTTCTGATAATGCCGACTGTTGGAAACTTAAAATTGAATCCCGGAACTGCACAAAATCCTGAAAGTGGATTTCGTTCCAGATTTTCTCATCAGAATGAAAAAGCAGAAGCCGGCTATTATAAAGTGAAACTCGATGATTCTAATATTTTAGCGGAATTAACAGCAACTACAAGAGTTGGATTTCATCAATATACTTTTCCAAAATCTGTCGATGCGCATATTATTTTGGATTTGATGTCAGGCATTTACAATCACGATGACAAAAATGTCTGGACTTATGTAAGGATAGAAAACGACCGCAGAATTACAGGTTACAGACAAACCAACGGTTGGGCAAGAACAAGAACAGTTTATTTCGCAATGGAATTTTCGAAGCCTTTCAAATCTTACGGACAGAAAAATTTTGATTCAAAGCAAGCTTATAGAGGATTTTGGAGAAAGTGGAATCAGGATGATAATTTCCCTGAGATTGCCGGAAAGAAAATCAGAATGCACTTCGATTTTGATACTCTGGATAATGAAAAAATTCAAGTCAAATTTGCGATTTCGCCAGTCAGTCAAGCCAATGCTTTGGAAAATTTACAGAAAGAAACACCGGATTGGAACTTTGATAACGTAAAAAATCAGGCTCAAAATAATTGGAATAAAGAACTGAGTAAAATCGTTGTCAATACTTTAAACGACGATGATAAAGTGAATTTTTACACGGCAATGTATCATACTTTCATCAATCCGACGACTTATATGGACATCAACGGTGAGTATAAAGGTCTCGACCAAAATGTTCATCAGTCAAAAGATTTTACGAATTACACCACGTTTTCACTTTGGGACACGTATCGTGCTTTGCATCCGTTTTTCAATATTATTCAGCCAAAACGGAACAATGATATGATAAAATCAATGTTGGCACATTATAACCAGTTCAGTCTGAAAATGTTGCCTGTTTGGTCACATTATGCCAATGAAAACTGGTGTATGAGCGGTTATCATTCGGTTTCTTTGATTTCGGATGCCATTATTAAAAATACATTTACAGGAAATCCAGAGGAAGCTTTAAAGGCTTGTATCACCACTTCCAACAAACGAAGTTACGAAGGCATCGGCGAATATGTCGACAAAGGCTATATCTCCGCAGAGAAAAACGGAACATCGGTTTCCAATACTTTGGAATACGCTTACGACGATTGGGCGATTGCACAAATCGCTAAGAAACTAGGCAAAACCGATATCTATAATGAATATCTGAAACGTTCCGAAAACTGGAAAAATGTCTTCGACAAATCGATTGGTTTTATGAGACCTAGATTATCTGACGGAAGTTTCAAAAAAGAATTTGATTTGCTGAGCACACACGGACAAGGATTTATTGAGGGAAACTCTTGGAATTACAGTTTCTTTGTTCCGCATAATCCAGAGGAACTGATGAAATCGATGGGCGGGAAAAAGAAATTTGGAGAAAATCTGGATGAATTATTTTCGATGCATTTGCCCGACGAGTTTTTTGCCGATACTGAAGACATTACACGAGAAGGAATTATCGGTGGTTATGTTCACGGCAACGAACCTGCGCATCATGTCGCTTATCTTTATAATTTCGCAGGACAACCTTGGAAAACGCAGTCTCAGATCCGCAAAATTCTGAAAATGCAATACAAAGCAAAGCCCGATGGATTAGGTGGAAATGACGATTGCGGACAAATGAGTGCGTGGTATATTTTCAGCAGTTTAGGATTCTATCCTGTTTCGCCGGGTTATGATGAATATCAAATTGGAAGTCCAAGTGTGAAGAATGCAACTTTGAATCTTGAAAACGGAAAATCATTCGAAATTGAAGCTAAAAATCAGTCTGATAAAAATGTTTACATTAAAAAAATAGAACTGAATGGAAAAGCCATAAAAGATTTTACAATCAGACATCAGGATATTATGAATGGCGGAAAGCTGACATTCTATATGACCGACAAACCGAAGAAATAAAATTGAACTTTGACAGAATCCATTAATTTTGCAAAAATTTTCGAATCGAAATTAAAATGAAGAAACTTCTCGGACAAACCGCGCTTTATGGATTAACGACTGTGATTATCAGACTCTTCCCATTCGTTATCAATCCTATTATTACGAGAACTTTTGGACCAACGGCCTACTCTCCTTTTGCCGACTTCTATTCGGTAGCAGGTGTTATTGCTGTCCTTTTGACGCACGGTATGGAAACCACTTTTTTCCGATTTGCTCTGGACGAAAAAGATGATAGAAAACTGATTTCAACTTCATTTTTCAGTGTTTTGGCAGTTACTTTGGTTTATCTTTTTTTCACATTGATTTACAGACAACCTCTTGCGGATGCTTTCAAAACACCAGACCAGGTTGACTTATTAGCAATCTTAACAGTGACTTTGGCTTTGGATGCTTTTTGTGCAATGCCTTTTGTAATGCTGAGGAAAAATGAAAGACCTTTGAAATATGCAGGAATCAGAATCACAAACGGAGTTATTAATTTTCTTTTGGTTGTATTTTTCATCATTATTCTGCCAAAATATCCAAATGGAATTTTCGGATTAAAATACAGTCCAGAATTTGGAATCGGTTATGTTTTTGTAGCCAATCTTGTTGCAAGTTCAATCACATTTTTGATGTTATCGCAAGAATTATTAATCGCAAGGATAAAGTATTTCTCTTGGGAACTTTGGAAAAAGATGATAAAATATTCCTGGCCGATTACCATTGCAGGTTTGGCTGGAATTATCAACGAAACCTTTGACAGACAGTTTCTTAAATTTCTTTTACCGGAAGACATCGGTCGTCACGAATTAGGTGTTTATGGTGGTGTGGCAAAGGTTGTTACATTTGTTATTTTGTTCAGACAAGCATATTCATTAGGAATTGAACCATTTTTCTTTAGTAATTCCAAGAAAGATAACGCTAAAGAGATGTACGTAAGGCTAATGGATATTTTCATCGCAATCAATTGCCTGATTGTTTTATTCCTTTCTGTAAATCTTGATTGGATCGCAAAAGTTTACATCAACAATCCTGAATATTATGAAGGTATTGGAATTCTTCCGATATTGTTTTTTGCCAGCTTGTTTTTAGGGATTTATCTTAACCTTTCGATTTGGTACAAATTAACAGATAAAACGATCATTGGAGCATATATTTCAGGAATTGGTGTTTTGATTACAATTCTAATTAATTTTTATTTCATTCCAAAATATGGTTATTGGGCTTCGACTTGGGCAACCATTGCGAGTTACTTTGCCATGATGGTTATCTCGTACATTTGGGGGCATTATAAATATCCGATCCCTTACAATATTTACAAAAATATTACAGTCATTACCATCACAATGCTAGTGTCTCTGGTATGTTATCAATATTTAAAAGAAAACATTTGGCTAGGAAATGTTATATTTCTAATTTTGGCAACCTTCTTATTAAGAAAGGAAAAATTGATTCCGGCAAAAATTCTTAATAAAATTAAAAGAAAATAACAACTCAAACTTAATATTAACTAACTAATAGCCAAAAATTTAACAATAATTTTATGAAAATAATAGTCCCAATGGCTGGACGCGGATCCAGACTTAGACCTCATACACTGACAGTACCAAAACCATTGATCCCGATTGCAGGAAAGCCAATCGTACAAAGACTGGTAGAAGACATTGCAAAAGTAGCTAATGAGCCCATCGAGGAGATCGCCTTCATCATCGGAGATTTTGGACCGGAAGTAGAAGCATCATTAATAAAAGTTGCTGAAAATCTTGGAGCAAAAGGAAGCATATATACACAAAACGAACCTTTGGGAACAGCTCACGCTATCAATTGTGCAAGGAAAAGTATGAGTGGGCCGGTGATTATTGCATTTGCTGATACATTATTCCGTGCAGATTTCCATTTGGATACCAATGCGGACGGTGTAATCTGGGTAAAAAAAGTTGATGATCCATCTGCTTTTGGGGTTGTGAAACTGGATGATTATGGTTTCATTACAGATTTTGTAGAAAAACCGAAAGAATATGTTTCTGATTTGGCCATTATCGGCATTTATTATTTCAATTCTGCGGAGAAATTGATGGCAGAAATTGACCATATTATGGAAAATAATATTATGCAAGGTGGTGAATATCAATTAACAACCGCATTAGAAAACCTCAGAGCAAAAGGTGCTAAATTTTCCTTAGGAAAAGTTGACGATTGGATGGATTGTGGAAATAAAAATGCCACTGTAGAAACTAACAGCAAAATTTTGCAGTACGAAAAAGAATGTATGGCAAAATATCCGGAATCTGCTAAAATCGAAAACTGCTTAATTATCCCGCCATGTTTTATTGGAGAAAATGTTAAGATTTCTAATTCTAAAATTGGCCCTAATGTTTCTCTTGGTAACAATACAATTGTCATTAATTCAAATATTGATAACTCATTAATCCAGGAGAATACCATTATTGACCATGGGAATCTAAGCAATTCAATGATTGGTAACTCTGCCAAATATTTTGGTGTAGCAAGAGAGATTTCTTTAGGTGATTATTCAGTTTTAGATTTCCTTTCAAAAGATTAATTTGTACAAATTATTAATACAGACTTTGTCAGACATCTGGCAAAGTTTGTCATTTTATTTAACTAAGTTTTTAGAAATATTAATTCCTATTTGGCGTTAATATTGTTAGATTCACTTGAAAAAAGTTTATGAAAACCTATCTTCTAATCATATTTTCAGCGCTACTGGTGGCATCATGTAGTGTTCAGAAAAAGACAACTCCCGAACAACCGGTAAGTACTACAAAACCAATTGAAAATAATTCTCAATTTTTCTCGGCAATAGAAAAAAAATCAACCTTTGATGCTGTAAAAATCAATAGTAAAATTGACGCAAAAACAGGTTCGTTTATTCCGACTCTGGATGCAGTGATCTATGTGGAAAACGGCCAAAAAATATGGATGAATTTAACTGCAGTTATTCTTCAGGCTGCAAGAGGTGTTGCAACTCCCGAAGGTATCAAAGGTTATTATAAACTTGATAAAACTTATATCGATTCTGATTTTAGTTATCTTAACAAACTATTAAATGTCAATTTTATAGATTATAATGCTTTACAGAATTTGCTGTTAGGAAAAACTTTTCTGCCGGTTTCCGACAATCAGTATAAACTGACTCAAAATGCTCAGGGTTTTAATCTCTCATCAAAGGAAACTCAAAAAATTACAGAAAACGGAAAAACAACCGAATATAATATCTCATTGGATTACGATAAAAACCTGGAGCTGAATCATGTATTACTTACCAACCCGAGGAATAATGATCAGTTAGAAATCACTTATTCTAATAGAGAAATTCTCAATAATGAAAGCTTTCCAAAAAGTGTTAAAATAATTATAAAAGCAAAGAAAACAGACGAAATATTGATTGAAAACACGAAATTTGATTTTTCCCGAATGGAAACTACTTATTCCGTTCCTGCCAATTATACAAAGACAGAAATTAAATGATTAAGAAATTAAGTTTTTTTATAAGTATTTTAGTATTCGGAATCGCTTTTGCACAGAAGGACAAAGAACAACTGCAAAAACAAAATGCAGAGCTCAAGAAACAGATTTCTTCTCTTAATGCAACTTTGAATCAGACAAAACAAGAATCTAAACTTTCTATAGCTTATCTCAATGCAGTGAATCAAAAGCTGACGCTCAGAGAAAAAGTTTACAACAACACCCAAAAAGAAAAGAGATTTATAGAGGACGATATTTACAAACGTCAGCTAGAAATCAATAAGAATAACCGAGAACTAAAAGTCCTTCGTAAGAATTACGCAGAGATTCTTGTAAAAGCCTATAAAACAAAAGGTGTCCAAAACAAAGTCACTTTTATCCTCTCTTCCAAAAACCTCGGGGAAGCGCTTAAAAGGATAGAATATCTGAAAAGATACTCCGAATATCAGGACAAAAAAGCAGCGGAAATTTCTAATAAAGCCAAAGAAATCCAGAAAAACATTGCACTCAAGAAAAAATCTGTGAACGAAAAAGATAATCTTCTCCTTTCCCAGAAAAAAGAACTGGCGGTAATTGAAGGTGAAAGAAAACAAAAGCAGGAATTACTGAATGAATTCAAAAAGAATGAAGCACAATTAACCGCAGAAATAAGACAAAAGCAGGTTCAGCAAAAAGATCTGCAAAGACAGATCGCCAATATTATTGCTGAAGAGATCCGAATAGCGAAAGCCAAAGAAGAAGCAGAGAAAAAGGCTGAAGCTGAAAGAAAAAGGTTAGCAGAAATTGCCGCTAAAAAAGAAAAAGAAAGAATTGAAGCAGAAAACAGAGCCAGGCTGGCAGCAGCTGAAGCTGAAAGAAAAAAAGCAGAGGCTGAACTGAAAAAAGCTAATGAATTAGCTGCTAAAAAAGCAGAAGACGAAAGGAAATTAGCAGAATCTAACAAAGCAGCAGAGAAAAAGGCAGCAGCAGAAAAAGCAACAAGAGAAGCTGAAGAAAGAGCAAAAGCCGCTAATGACAAATTAGCAGCAGCTAAGGCTAACGAAGCAGCTATCAATAAGAAAAATGAAGATGCCAAAGATGAAGCGGAGAAAAAAGTAATGAAAAGTTATGGCGTCGGCTCTACTGTCGGAAGTAATTTTGCCGATAACAGAGGACATATCACTTTTCCTGTTGACAGAGGAACTGTAACGCACCGTTTTGGGAGACAGCCACATCCTGTTTTCAAAAATATTGTGGAAGAAAACATTGGAATCAAAATCGCTGTTTCGCCCGGAACAAAAGCCCGTTGTGTTTTTCCTGGAGTGGTTTCCAGCATCCAGGCAATTAATGGAAGCCGAACAGTTGTTGTAAAACATGGCAATTATTTCACTGTATACTCTAACTTAGCCAGTACATTGGTAAAAGCTAACCAGCAAGTCTCTGCAGGAACACTGATTGGAGAGGTTGGCAGTGATTTTGACGAATCTATTACATTAGATTTTCAGATTTGGAATGGTACGACCCCGGTAGATCCTCTAGGTTGGGTTTCGTATTAAAAAATACTTTAACTTTGCAAAAAAATTGAAATGACACTAGCAACTGTTATATTAAGTCTTTCTTGGCAACATATATTAATTGTAGCTTTGATATTGCTTTTATTATTTGGAGGTAAAAAAATTCCCGAATTGATGAAAGGTTTAGGCTCTGGCATTAAAGAGTTCAAAGATGCGGTAAAGGATGAAGATAAGAAAAAAGATTCATCATCTAATCCGAATGATCCTTCTTAAAAAAGAAATAATTAATGAATTTGACTGAAAAAGCATGGGAAATCTTTAACCAATCGGTTAATGACTACCATATAAATGACGATGTTAATTCACAAGAAAACAATCCATTCCAAGCTAATAGTTTGGAATGGATTTTGTATTCAAAAAACTGGATTGATACCGTTCAGTGGCATCTGGAAGATATAATTCGAGAAGAAGATATTGACCCGACAGAAGCTTTAAAAATAAAAAGAAGGATTGATAAGCTCAATCAGAAAAGAACAGATATGGTTGAACAAATCGATTTCTGGTTCTATAAAACTTTTGAAAATATTGTTCCTGATCAGGATGCCAGAATCAACAGTGAAACACCAGCTTGGTCTATCGATAGATTTTCTATCTTATCATTGAAAATATATCACATGTCTATAGAAGCTTTCCGAAAAGATGCTTCGGAAGAACACAGATTACAATGTTCTCAAAAACTACAAGTCCTTCTTGAACAGAAAAAAGACTTGGAAACCGCAATAGATCAGCTACTTTCTGACATAGAAAACGGTAAAGTTAAGATGAAACTTTATAAACAGATGAAGATGTATAATGATGAGAGTCTTAACCCAATCCTGTATCAAAAAATGCAGAGAAAATGAAAAGTTTGTACAAACTTTTAGCCGTTATATTTATCATTAATCTTTCAGACTCCTGTTCTACCAGTTCGGCAGCCTCAGATGAATTGCATTCGGATAGTTTGTCAGATACATACGCATATCTTACACCGGAAGCCATTGTATATGCTTCTTCTATCTCCAACCTTATTTCAACTTTTCCTAAATTCAGAAATGATGCTGTAAATAGGGAAGTTTCCTCTTTAAAAAATTCGCTTACCAATTATCTTCTTGCAATCCGTAATTTTAACCTGGCAGATAAACATAACTCTCTCAGAGAATTTGAAAAGTATTATAAAAAGATACAAAAATTACGAAAGTTTATGACTCGTGATGATGACGAAGTGCTTAACAGATATATGGTAAAGATAAAAACCAATATGAATTTGCTGGAAGCATCTCAAAGCAAAAGTATAGAGTCAACTTCTATGTCTTCTAATTAACACCTTTTTATTTAATGTTAAAAACACAAGCAGAAGCGAACGTTCCCACAGATTTTGGGGAATTCAAAATGATGGCTTTTTCAGAAGATGATAAAAATTGGATGCCACATATGGCTCTGATTGCAAAAAATACAGATCTAGAAAAACCTGTTAATGTGAGAATCCATTCCGAATGTATCACCGGAGAAGTCTTTCATTCTCAAAAGTGCGAATGCGGACAGCAATTGGATTCAGCAATGAAATATATGCAGGAAAATGGTGGTCTGATTATCTATCTGAGACAAGAAGGAAGAAATATTGGCATCATCAATAAGCTTAAAGCTTATGCACTGCAAGAGAAAGGACTGGATACCGTTCAGGCTAATTTGGAATTGGGCTTACCTGCAGATGACAGGGATTTTGGCGTTGCAATAGAAATGCTGCAAAAATTAGGTGTCAAATCAGTCAATCTAATGACCAATAATCCTGAAAAAATACAGATTATCAAAGACAGTGATATCGAGTTCAATTCCAGGATACCATTACAAATTAAATCTAATGAAGCCAGTGCATCATACCTCAAGACAAAAAAAGATTTTTTCGGGCATCTTTTGGATGATGAAAACCAATAAAATTCGAATTCTATAAAAAAATAAAACCCGTCAAATGACGGGTTTTTTTATTCGATACAATCAAATAAAGTATTATTTCTTTTTAGCACCAGCAACAGCAGTAGCTAAATCAGCACCAGCCTTGAATTTTGCAACTTTTTTAGCAGCAATTTTGATTGGTTTTTTTGTAGCAGGATTGATACCTTGTCTTGCAGCTCTTTCAGATACCGAGAAAGTTCCAAATCCTACTAAAGATACTTTACCTTCTTTTTTCTTAAGAGTTTCTGTTACGTTAGAAACGAATGATTCCAAAGCTTTTTTAGCAGCAGCTTTTGTGATTTCTGCATCTTTTGCAATAGCGTCGATTAATTCAGACTTGTTCATAATATTTATTAATTAAAGTTATGTTGTTATAGCAAATATAAGACAATTTTAATATCACGCAAATATTTTTATAAAATTTAGTGAAAAATATATCTTTTATTTTATTATGATGAATTTTTACTAAAATCAATATTAACGAAAATACTCACTTTACAGCAATTCATTGCATACAATTTTCCACTATTCATCAACAATTGAGCCAAAACAAAACAACTAATGTCAATATTCATAAATTCATAATAATCGCCGTTTATTTTGCGAGGTCTTATATAAGTTTTTAGGGAACAAATTTTTCAAACTATTATTTATTTAACGTAAATTTGTACCTATGTTAATTGAAGTTTTTAAATCGAAAATTCACAGAGTTCGCGTCACAGAATCGGACCTTAATTATATTGGAAGCATCACTATAGACGAAGACCTTATAGAAGCGGCCGGTTTAATTGTTGGTGAAAGAGTCTACATTGTGAATGTGAATAACGGTGAGCGCTTTGACACTTATGTTATCAAGGGCAAAAGAAAATCCGGAGATATTTGTCTTAACGGTCCTGCAGCAAGAAAAGTTCATAAAGGCGATATCATCATTATCATTGCTTATGCACAGATGACGCCGGAAGAAGCAAAAAATTTCCAGCCAAAAATAGTTTTTCCGGATGAAGCAACCAATCTTCTAACATAATTTCAACTCATAGCTCTTGGAAGAAAAAAAGTCATCAGCATTCAAAAATGCAATTACAATTCTGATTTCTGTTGCTGTTGCAGGAGTTTTTCTTTGGGTTGCTCTCAGAGGTCTGGACGTTGACAAAATCAAAAATTCTTTACAAAAAGCCAATTATCTTTGGGTATTGTTCGCAGCAGTTTTTGGTATTTCCGCTTATATTTTCAGGGCAGTTCGTTGGAACCTTCTACTGGAACCAATGGGTTACAAAATCTCTAACAGCAATTCGCTCTGGTCAATTTCTTTCGGATATCTGATGAATCTTACGATCCCAAGAAGTGGTGAAGTGGCACGCTCAACAGCCCTTTATGGTGTCGAAAAAGTTCCTGTTGACAAATCTTTTGGAACTATTATTCTGGAACGGTTTGTGGATTTGGTTTGTATGGGAATCTTTGCATTATTAACATTGATTTTTAAATATGATGCTTTAATTGCTTTTTACAAATCTGCAACTGAACAAAAAAATCAAGCAGCACCTCAATCCGATTCTAACATGAGTTATATCGTTTTAGGCTTTATCGCTTTTCTGGTCATTTTGTTGTTCATCTTCAGAAAACATCTACAAAAATCATCCATTTACAACAAAATTGTTGGGTTTGGAAAAGGAATTTTAGAAGGTCTGAAATCCATTCTAAAACTTCGTCAAAAAGGAAAATTCATTCTTCTGACTGCAGGAATCTGGATCTGCTATTTCTTTGCATCATATTTAGTTTGCTTCTCACTTCCCGAAACCTCAGATTTTACTCCCGCTGACGGATGTTTCATTTTGGTTGTCGGAACATTAGGAATGATTATCCCCGCGAGTGGCGGAATCGGTGCTTTTAATCTGGCTATGAAATTTGGATTCACAGCCTTATTCATTTCTATGGGAAAAGACGCTGTGGAAGGCGGAGAATTAGGACTCGCCTACTCTTTCATCACATTGCCACTACAAATCATTATTATGCTCGTAATGGGACTTATTTCTATTCCGATGTTAGCTAAGAATAGAAAAATTTAACTCAACTTTCTCTTTTAAAGTTTACGTCTTTCCGTATTTTTTCTTCTTACAAAATTGTATTTTTGAAGAATGGAAATCTCTTATCTAATCATTGGTTTTTTTGTGGGCGGTATTTTAGGCGCTGCTATAGTTTATTTTGTGCTTAAGTCTTCTTCAGTTGCCAGGAATCTATATGATGAACTTAATAATAACTTCATCAAAATCAATTCTGACCTACAGAATTCTCAATCAAAAATTGATGAGCTTAACAGGTTCTTACAAGAAGAAAAACATAATAATGCTCAGCAATCTGATGTTCTTAATCAGTTAAAAAATAATGTCGCGACACTTTCTGCAGAGAACAATGCGCAATCACAGAAAATAACGGAACAGCAGGAACTTAATCAAAACCAAAATTCGGAAATACGAAATCTTCTGGACGAACTGCAAAAACTGATTGCTGTAAAATCACAATTATCAGCGCAAAACGAAACACTCCAGAAACTTCTCGATTCCCAGAAAGAAGAAATCACTAAAATCCAGGAACAGGCAAAAGAACAGTTTGAAAACCTGGCCAATAAAATCCTAGAAGAGAAAACTGAGAAATTCACAACACTTAATCAGACCAACTTGAAAACGATTCTTGAGCCTTTCCAGGAAAGAATTGTTGAGCTGAAAAATCGAGTGAACGAAGCTTATGAAAAGGAAAATAAAGAACGCTTCTCTCTCGCTGAAAAAGTAAAAGAATTGGCAGAACTGAATCAACAGATTTCTGATGATGCCAAAAAATTGACCCGAGCTTTGAAAGGCGAATCCAAAACGCAAGGAAATTGGGGAGAAATGATATTGGAAAGTATTTTGGAAAAGTCAGGGTTGGTAAAAGGAAGAGAATATTTCTTAGAACACGAGCTGCGTGATGAGGATAACAAAGCCTTGTTCTCAGAATTTTCCGGCAAGAAAATGCGTCCCGATGCGGTTGTGAAATATCCGGATGAACGCAATGTCATCATCGATTCCAAGGTGTCATTGTCAGCCTTCACGGAACTGGTGGATGAGACCGATGCCAACATCATCAGCATCAAACAGACGCAGCATCTTAACTCCATCAAAAATCACATCCAACAACTGTCTCAGAAAGCCTATGATGATTACGGAAAATCGTTGGATTTTGTAATGATGTTCATCCCGAGTGAACCAGCTTATATCGCTGCAATGCAAATCGATCATAATCTTTGGAATTTTGCCTACGAAAGACGCATTCTGTTACTTAATCCAAGCAACCTCATCACTTCTCTCAAACTGATTGCCGACCTTTGGAAACGCGAATATCAGAACCGTAATTCTATGGAAATTGCATCACAAGGTGCAAAATTGTATGACAAATTTGTAGGTTTTGTAGAGAATCTTGACAAAGTTGGAAAAAATATCGATCAGGCAAAAACCTCTTTTACTGATGCGTACAAACAGCTTTACACAGGAAACGATAATCTTGTAAGACAAACTGAGAAGTTGAAAAAGCTCGGCATCAAAAACAAAAAAGAAATCCCGCAAAACTTGATAGATAATTCGGAAAACAACCTTATTGAAGAATAAAAACTCATTCAATAAAAACGCAGTTTATTATTAATGTATGCTTAGGTTCAGAATTCCGCGGCATTGAAATTTAATTTCAAAGAAACATTCCGTAAATTTGTATTGTGAATTCCAATCTAGAACTTCAGCTCAAAACCCTTCCTTCGGAACCCGGCGTTTATCGTTATTATGATAAGAACGACCAGCTTTTGTATGTAGGAAAAGCCAAGCATCTCAAAAAAAGAGTGCTTTCTTACTTCAACAAAAACCAGAACGGTTACCGGACACGGATTATGGTTTCCAAGATTCAACGGCTGGAAACTACCGTGGTGAACAGCGAGTATGACGCTCTTTTACTGGAAAACAACCTGATAAAAGCACATCAGCCGCTTTATAACGTGATGCTGAAGGATGACAAATCCTATCCTTGGATTTGCATTAAAAATGAAGATTTTCCACGAATTTTTCTGACAAGGACAAAAATCAAAGACGGCTCTGAGTATTATGGACCTTACGCCAAAGTACGTCCCGCAAGAATACTTCTTGACACCATTAAGAGTCTTTATAAAATAAGAACCTGCAACCTGAATCTCGCTCCCGAAAAAATTGCGGAAGGAAAATATCGCGTTTGTCTGGAATATCACATCAAAAATTGTAACGGGCCTTGTGAAGCGCTCGAAACCAAGGAAGATTACGACGAAAAAGTAGAAGCTATCCGAGGAATTATAAAAGGAGATTTCCGTTTTGCAAAGAAATATCTGGAGGAGAGGATGTATCGTTTTGCGGCCAATCTTGAGTTCGAGAAAGCGCAGATGCTAAAACAAAATATAGAGTCTCTGGATGATTATCAGGCGAAGCATACCGTTGTGAATCCAAGTATTGACGATGTGGATGTTTTTGGAATGACAAGTGATGAAACGGCGACTTATGTCAATTATTTCAAAATAAGAAACGGCTCTATTGTTCAGAGTTTTACAACAGAAATCAAAAAAGTTCTGGAAGAGACGGATGAAGATATCCTGGAAGAAGCGCTGGTAGAAATCAGACAGAAATTTGATTCTACATCCAAAGAGATTCTGATTCCTTTTCATTTGGGAATTGAAATTCCGAACGTTAAACTGATTGTTCCCAAAGTTGGAGACAAAAAACGAATCGTAGAACTTTCTGAAAAAAATGCAAAAGAATACCGTCTGGAAAAATTAAAACAAGTTCAGATCGTTGATCCGGAAAGACACACTAACCGGATTATGTCTGAGATGCAGAGAATTCTCAGAATGCCTGTTGAACCAAGACACATAGAAGGTTTTGATAACTCAAATATCCAGGGAACCAATCCGGTTTCGGCTTGTGTTGTTTTCAAAGATGGAAAACCGAGCAAAGCGGATTACAGAATTTTTCATCCAAAAACAGTGGAAGGTCCAAATGACTTTGCAACAATGGAGGAAGTCATCTACAGACGTTACAGAAGATTGATTGACGAAGGCGAACCTTTACCTCAACTGATTCTGATTGACGGTGGAAAAGGTCAATTATCATCAGCTGTCAAAAGTCTGAAACTGCTTGGACTTTATGGAAAAATTACAATTATCGGCATTGCGAAAAGATTGGAAGAAATCTATTTCCCCGAAGATTCGATTCCATTATATATTGATAAAAAAGCGGAAACACTGAAAATTCTTCAACGTGTGAGAGACGAAGCACACCGCTTTGGTGTGAAGCATCACAGAACACGAAGAAAAAATTCAACCATAAAATCTGAGCTTGAAGAGATTCCGGGAGTTGGAGAAAAAACCATTGAATTGCTTTTATCAAAACTGAAATCTGTGAAACGCGTGAAAGAAGCGGACATTGTAACGCTGGAAGAAATTCTCGGAAAAGCTAAAGCTAAAATTGTCTGGGAGTTTTTTAATAATCCACCAAATTCATAACACCGTAACTATCGGAATTCTTATCCGTAATTCTTATCTTTGCAACCTAAAATTTAAAAATGAACAAATACATAAAATTTGTAGCAGCTGCAATCATTATCGCTTTAGGCGTTTATCTGATGTTCAATCGTAATATCGGTTGGGGAATCGTTTTGGTTGTGCTTTCTGCAATTCCAATCGCACTTTTCTTCAAAAACGAAAACATCCTTTTGGCTTTTTGGCAATTGAGAAAACAAAATCTCGAAAAAGCTTCTAAGTTTTTGTCTAACATCACCAATTACAAATCGCAGCTTCACAAAAGTCAATATGGCTATTTCCATTATCTACAGGCGTTGACTATTGCTCAGGACAATCCTGCAAAAACAGAAGGATTGATGAAAAAAGCTTTGGAGTATGGCTTGAATATGAAGCACGACAGAGCAATGGCAAAACTTAATCTGGCAGCATCTGCACTTTCCAAAGGGAGAAAAGCGGAAGCCCAGAAACTTTTGGACGAGGCTAAGCAGTTGGATTCTGCAGGAATGATGGCCGACCAAATCAAAATGATGAAGGAACAGATGAAAATGCCGACAATGCAAAAACATATGCACAACCCGCATATGAGAAACAGAGGAAAGTTTTTCTAGTTATAAAATAAAGAGCAAAATTAGTTTTGCTCTTTTTCTTTACATTTCATCATTATTCTCATAGCCATAGAATTTTGGAATTCTCCAATGGTATTTGACAGCCAACGTCCTGATCGTAACAATTAAAATTATTGTAAAAATCTGAACCAGCGTGTAAGATAAGCCTGTAAATTTTGACATTAGCAAGAAAATTCCACCTCCTACGATACAGGCCGTTGCATAGATTTCTTTCCTGAAAATCAATGGGATTCTGTTCAACAGAATATCCCGGATAATCCCTCCAAAGCAACCGGTAATAGTTCCCAACGTGAGACATATCAAAGGATGCAGACCAGCTGTCAGCCCTTTCTGAATACCGATAATAGTGAATAATCCCAATCCAAAACTATCGAATATAAACAACGTTACTTTGAAGTTTTTTTCAATGGATTTAAAAATCATAGAAAATAAACAGGTAAAAAAGATCAGTGAGCAGGTCATCATATCAGTCATCCAAAAAACGGGAACATCCAAAAGCAAATCTCTTACTGTTCCGCCACCAACAGAGGTAACGAAAGCAATAATCAATACACCGAAAGGATCAAGGCGTTTCTGCATCGCTGCAAAACTACCCGACATTGCAAAGGAAATCGTTCCGAGGATTTCTATGATAAGATTAAATTGTTCGTGCACGTTTTTATAATTGACTGTTGATAAATGATAATCGATAAAATCTAAATATAATAATTAATCATTCATCAATTATAATTTATCATTTATATTCCTAGTTCTACCATTACGGGACAATGATCAGAATGTTTGACTTCTGCTAAAATTACAGCTCTCGTCATTTTATCTTTCAATGGTTCGGAAACAAAATTGTAGTCCAAACGCCATCCTTTGTTCCTTGCTCTTGAACCCGCTCTGTAACTCCACCAGGAATACTGATCCGGCTGATCATTAAAATATCTGAAACTGTCTGTGAGTTGATTCTCGCGCATAAAGCTGGTCATCCATTCCCGTTCCATCGGTAAAAAGCCAGATGTATTTGCCAGACCAATTGGATTATGAATATCAATCGCCTGGTGACAGATGTTGAAATCACCGCTGATGATTAAATTAGGGATAGTTTTTCTGAGTTCTTTAATATAAGCTAAGAAATCGAAACAGAATTGCATTTTAAAATCTAATCTTTCGATATTGGAAGCAGAAGGAACGTAGACGGAGATCACGGAAAACCCGTCAAAATCTGCACGCATAATTCGACCTTCGTTATCGTAGCTTTCGATACCGCAACCAAACTCCACGTGATTAGGCTTGACTTTGGAAGCAATCCCAACGCCACTGTAACCTTTTCTAACTGCCGAATGCCAGTAACTATGATAACCCAACTTTTCGAAACTTTCTATATCGATTTGATCGTTTCCTGCTTTACTTTCCTGGATACAAATAACATCCGGACTTGCAACATTAAGCCAGCCTAAAAAATCTTTGGTAAAGGCTGCTCGGATTCCGTTGACATTATAGGAAATGATTCTCATAGTAGTATGATGATAGATTTTTAAAAACTTTAGTTTTTCAAAGTTCGGGATTTTGAATTGAATGGTCAAAAGAAATACGAAACTACTTTCTAGCCCCGATAGGAACGGCATCCTTTTTCTTTTTTCATTAAAAAGAAAAAGATATAGTGGATAGCGGGTGGGAATGGTGAAATAGTCACCAACCCTGTTGCTTCTATAAATAAAAAAGGCGGAAAAGGTAATCAATCCTTTCCGCCCAATAAACCCAAATCAAATAAACTATGAAAAAAACTATTTGGGCTCTAATATGCTTATCGGGATGATGACCTCTTCCAGAGAGATTCCCCCGTGCTGATAAGTATCTTTGTAATAGTTTACAAAATGGTTGTAGTTTTTCGGGTATGCCAAGAATGTGTTGTTCTTTGCAAAAATATATTTTGAACTCAGGTTTCCTTTTGGCAGAAAGAGCTTGTCGGGATTGTCAATCGCCCAAACATCCCTATCATCATAAGTCAAACTTCTTCCGGTTTTATATCTGATGTTGGTTGACGTTTCCCTGTCACCTACAACTTTACTAGGTTTTTTAACATAAACCGTGCCGTGGTCTGTTGTAATTACCAGCTTGAAGCCATTTTCTGCTGCCGCTTTGATAATCTTGATTAATGATGAATTTTCAAACCAGTTATATGTTAAGGATCTGAATGTTTTATCATCTCTAATCAATTGATTGACAATATTATTATCTGTTTTTGCATGAGACAAAATATCAATAAAATTGTACACAATCACCAAGAGATCATTGTTCTTATGCTGATTGAAGTCGTCCAGAATTTTTCTTTCGAAATCCGCATTCAGGATTTTCAGATATTTCATTGATTTTCCGGATAAACCGATTCTCTTCATCTGGTCTTCCAGAAAGTCTCTCTCATGCTCATTCTTGTTGCCTTCTTCATTATCATTAAACCAATATTCAGGAAATCTTTTTTCGATCTCTGACGGCATCAATCCAGCGAAAAATGAGTTACGTGCATATTGAGTCGCCGTCGGCAGAATACTGAAATAATAATCTTCAGAGGTCTTGTTGTAAAACCTTGTGAATAACGGTTCTATGACCTTCCACTGATCGTATCTCAGGTTATCAACCATCAGCAGGAGAACTTTTTCTTTTTCCACTTCCGGCTTCACCTTGTCTTTGAAAAGTGTATGGCTCATCATCGGCTTTTCATTGCTGTGTAACCAATCTTCATAATTGTTCTCGACAAATTTTGAAAACTGGATGTTTGCTTCTTCTTTCTGATTCTGCAGAAGATCAGCAAACTCATTGTCAAAGACCTTATCGAATTTGATTTCCCAGTTCAGGATTTTCTTATAATATTCCGCCCAATCCTGATAAGTTCTGAGATAGGACAATTCCATACTCAGATTACGGAATTCCTGCTGGTAATCAACAATTGTTTTTTGTTCTACGAGCGTTTCACTCTGCAAGTTCTTTTTCAGAGACAAAAGCACCTGATTGGGATTCACCGGTTTTAAGATATAATCCTCGATCTGAGATCCTATCGCCTGTTCCATGATATGCTCTTCTTCACTCTTGGTGACCATAACAATTTTAAGAGCATTGTCTTTTTCCTTGATCATCGGAATCGCTTCCAAACCGGATATTCCGGGCATATTCTCATCTAGCAGTGTTAATGCAAATTTCTCTTTTTCAATGATTTCAAGAGCCTCGTTCACATTGTTTACGGGCGTCACTTTATAACCTTTATTCTCTAAAAAGACAATATGAGGCCTTAGTAAATCCACTTCATCATCTATCCATAAAATTTTTCCTGACATATATATTTGTATATTTGATTAATCTCTATCAAAATTATTACCAAAATATCTTAATAATAATTAATTAACTAAATCTTGACGTTAAATATTAGTTAATGCCAATAAAAAATTGCTAAAAACGTTTTCAAAATCGAAACCGCAATTAGCAATTAATAGGTTAAAATATATTATTAAAGTACAAGTGCAGCAATAAGCGCAGCAATTCCAGCGTAAATTGTAACGGTGATTATATCGGACATAGGCTGTGAGAAACGTTTTTCCAAAATAGCATCTTCTTCGATCTGGTTTTTATGGAATTTCATTTTCTTTTCTGGTTTATTCACCCGATGAACCACCAATGAATCACTTTCCCATTGGTCTACCTGGATCTTGTATCGCTTGTCGGCAACTTTTATTTTGTAGATCTTATCTGGCTGCAGCTTATCTTTTATTCCTAATTTTATAGATTGCTTCGGCTTTGAATTCGTTTCAATTTTTTCGGTATTAGCAATTTGCATTTGACTTTTTTGAACATGAGCTATCGCAGCATTATCATTTGCAGCCATTGCCATTTCGGAACTTTGAAGTCTTGTTCGTGGATTTTTATTTGTTTCGATCTCTTTTTCATCAGCAACCGATCTATATGTGTAACAGCTTGTAAAAAGACAAAATATAAGAAGCGCGTAAATGTTTTTCATAAAACCAAATTTAAGAAATTAAACGGATAATATCTATAATAAGTATTTGATGAAAAATAAAAGTCTGCTTAACAAAATTAAACAGACTTTCAAATTATAGATTCTTGAAATTATTATTCCAGAAATCAGTTTACTTTTTTAATTAGAGTAGCTCATCAATTCTTTTTTGTTAGAATTATAGAGATGGAATTCCAGCATTTTGAAGGAATCTCTCGGGATGATGGTTACCCATTTTTTGTATTTCAAAAACCACTTGTTTTGGATACTTGCCAGCCCTTTCGTAAGATAGGCTTCCAGAAAAGGATGTACGTGAAGGTACAATTTGCCTTTTTCTTTTTGAATAATTGTTCTGATGGATTCTTCCATTCTTTCCACAATTACAATTGGAGCGATGATTTCGCCGTCCTTATTCGGATTCTCTTCGGATGTTTCGATGTGCTTTTCGGAACGGACACGTTGTCTTGTCATCTGGATCAGTCCGAATTTTGAAGGTGGCAAAATCTTATGTCTAGCTTTGTCACGCTTCATTTCTTCACGGAAGTGTTCGTATAGTTCCTTCCTGTGTTCCGGATCTGTCATATCAATGAAATCCACCACAATGATTCCGCCCATATCCCGCAGACGCAATTGTCTTGCAATTTCTGTAGCTGCCATTTTGTTGACAGTCAAAGCGTGGGTTTTGTTGGTAGAAGATGACGAGATATTATTTCCGGAATTCACATCCACCACGTGAAGCGCTTCTGTGTGTTCAATTACCAGGTAAGCACCTTTGGAAGCCGGGATGTTCACATGTTTACCGAAACTCTGTTTCAGTTGTTTTTCTACATTATAGTATTCCAAAAGAGGAATATGAGAATCATAAAACTGAACGATATTTTTACGTTCCGGTGCAATTACTTCGATGTAAGATTTCATGTCCTCCACCATTTTTTCGTCATCACAAATGATGCTTACGAAGTCCTGGTTAAAGTTATCTCTTAAGATCGAAGACGCTTTGTCCTCTTCGCTCAGAACCTTACTTGGCACTTTATTTTTCTGAATATTCTTAAATGTGGATTCCCATTTTTTCACCAGCTGATTCATATCATTATGAAGCTCAGCAACTTTTTTCCCTTCTGCAACAGTTCTGATAATCACCCCAAAACCTTCCGGACGAATACTTTCTATCAAAGTTTTCAATCTGTTTTTTTCTTCGGGGTCTCCAACTTTTTTGGAAACAGAAATTTTGTTATCGAAAGGAATCAGAACCAAAAAACGTCCCGTAAGAGAAATCTGTGTTGATATTCTAGGTCCTTTTGTAGAGATTGGTTCTTTTGTAATTTGCAGCAAAACAAGATCACCGGCTGTCAGAACTTTATCAACAGTTCCCAACTTATCAATGTCCTTTGCTGTTTCAAAATTTTTAAGACTAGATGTCTGTTGTTTTTTGGAAATCGTATTTTTCAGAAACTTCTGATACGATAAAAATTGCGGACCAAGATCCTGATAATGTAAGAAAGCATCCTTATCCGTACCGATATTTACGAAAGCGGCATTAAGATTGGGGGCCAGTTTTTTGATCTTTCCGAGAAACAAATCACCAACAACAAAATCGGTTTTTGTTTCCAGCTCGTGAAGTTCAAAAAGGCGACCATCTTCCAATAAAGCAATTTTTGAAGCGTCTCCCTCATTGGAAATAATCAGTTCTTTCTTCATAACTTCATAAAAAGGTTTTATTAAGATTAGGTTGTAAATATAAAACAAAAATATAGCTGGCAAAACGCCAACTATATTTAATATGTTTAAGACTCAAAAAGGCTAAATTATTTTTTCTTCTTGTGTCTGTTTGCTCTTCTTCTTTTCTTTCTTTTGTGCGTTGCTACCTTGTGTCTTTTTCTTTTTTTTCCGCTTGGCATAATTTATATATTTTTTTACTGTTAATATTCAACTAATTATTTTACTGCAACTTTGGTCTTTACTTTTTCCACAAAAGTTTTTGAAGGTTTGAAAGCAGGAATATTATGAGCAGGGATTTCTATAGCTGTATTCTTAGAAATATTTCTACCTGTTTTAGCCGCTCTGGTTTTGATAATAAAAGATCCGAATCCTCTTAGATATACATTATCTCCATTATACATAGAGGTTCTGATTTCTTGCATAAAAGCTTCGATAACTTTCTGTGTATCATTCTTTTCTACTCCCAGCTTGTTCGAGATGGTATTTACCAATTCTGCCTTTGTCATTTTCTAAAATTCTTTATATTTTTGGTGTGCAAATATAAGACATATTTTTGAAAACAAACAAACAAAATGCTGATTTTCTTCACATTGGAAAAAAGCTTACGAAGTGGTACGATACCAATGCCAGACAACTTCCCTGGAGAGAAAACCAGCTTCCTTACAATATATGGATCAGCGAAATCGTCTTGCAGCAAACTCAGGTAAAACAAGGCCTTGGTCATTATCTCAGATTTATAGAAAGATTCCCGACTGTAAAAGAGCTTCATCAAGCTTCGGAAGACGATGTCTTGTTATATTGGAAAGGTCTTGGCTATTATTCCAGAGCCATTAATGTACACAAAGCAGCTCATCAGATTGTAGAAGATTTTGGCGGCGAATTTCCGAATCATTATAATGATATCTTAAAACTAAAAGGTGTCGGAAAATATACTGCGGCAGCTATTGCAAGCATTTGTTTCGATGAAAAAATACCTGCAGTTGATGGTAATTTCTATCGTGTTTTGTCAAGAATTTTTGCGGATGATTTTGACATTTCCAGTTCTAAAGCTTTTCAACATTTTTCAGTTTTGGCTTTGTTAGTGATGCCGGACGAAAAACCTGGGGAATTCAACCAGGCTATAATGGATATCGGAGCTGAAATCTGCCGACCGAAGAATCCGCTTTGTATGTTCTGTCCTGTGAATGAAGATTGCATGGCTTTCCAAACCGGAAGAGTTTCGGAATTCCCTGTGAAAACGAAAAAGGTTAAAGTGTCAGATTTGAGTCTGAAATATTTTTTTGTGAAATATCAAAATCAATTTCTTATTAAACAACGTGGTAATGATTTTATCTGGAAAAAGTTATACGAATTCCCGACATCGATTCCTGAAAACTGGAACAATTATATTATTAATTCAAAAATCGTCAATCATAAACTGACGCATAAAAATCTTTCTATTGAAATCAATCTCATCAATATAGATTCTAAAAAAGAATTTGAAAAATTTGCTTCTGATAATGACTTCTTGATCGTTAATGAAAAACAGGCCGATGAAAAATCGTTTCCAAAACCTTTGCAGGATTTTTATGAATCAGTTTGTTTAAGCTAGGATTAAATTTAAAATTGAATCAGAAAATTGCTGATGCTCTGAGACTCCTCCAAACCAAGCTTTTTTCTCAGCCTTGACCTCGCTACAACAATACTGTGCGGACTTTGCTGCGTAATGGCTGAAATCTCTTTAGAAGAAAGATTCTGCCTTAGAAACACACAGAGACGAAGCTCGTTTTTGGTAAGTGACGGATATTTGTCTAATAATTTTTTATAAAAATCTTCATCAGTTTCAATAAATAGTTTCTCAAACTCGGACTTATTCAGCGCTTGTGATCCTTTTTTGAAATCCATAATAATTCTGGAAATCATTTTGCGGTCGTCTTCGTACTTCGGGTCCATCTCTTTCAGCTCCTTTTGTGTGGTCTGGAAGATTTCGGAAGCCTGCATCATTTTGATCGCGTTATTGGCCAGTTCTTTATTTTTCTCGTCCAGTTTTTTGGCAAGCAGCTTATTTTCTGTCGCTTTTTTCTCGGATTTACTTTTCTGTAATTTGAACATCAGAAAAACAATCACCGAAAATAATAATAACAGCACCATTCCGGAGATGAAATAACGCTCCCTTTTTTTCTGCTGCTGAAGGAGTTCTTTCTGCTTATTCTTTTCCTCAAATTCCGATTCCAGCCTGGAAACTTTCTTAGCATTTTCTTTGTTGATGGTTGCTTCCGACAAAGATTTTGCAATGTGAAGATAGTATAATGCGCTTTTATAATCTTTTTGATTCTCAAAATACGAAACCAGCTTTTCCGATGAAGATAATTTGATATCAGAAAAATCGCTTCTGTTAGCAATATTGAAAGCGCTGGAAAGATAATAATAAGATGAATCTTTGCGCGATGGCTGCGAAAGATAGATATTCCCTATGTCTGTATAGAGACTTGCAAGGTCATAATCTGATTTGATTTTCTTAGCGAGACCGATGCCTTTTGACAGGTTAGAAATTGCCAGATCTTGTTCTTTTAATTTGATATTGACATCCGCAATATTTTCATAAGCAATAATAATATTGAAAGTATCTTTCAGTTTTTCATTTCTTTTCAGGAATTCCTTCAGCATTTCCAACGCTCTGGCGTAATTACCGTGCTCTTTTTCCAGAACTGCAAGATTATTATAGATAAGGGAGCCTTCAACATTTTGGCTTGATTTATTAGACTCGAATTTTTTAAGTGCCGATTCCCAGAAATACCGCGCTTTTTTATAGTTACCCATAAAATAATAACAGCCTCCAATATTATTCAAAATACTAAAAGAACGGTTGGATTCTTTCTCGTTTCTAATCTCCAAAGCTTTATAATAATAGCTAAGAGCCAAATAATAAGACTCCTGGTCTTTGTAACAATTACCGGCCGTCACATAAAGCTCAATCCGGGTTGAGTCCGCTATTTCTTTCTCAAAACGAAGCGCCTCCTGGATATAACTCATAGATTTGATACGGTTATTGTTATTTTCTCTAATCAAATTCACAAGACGTTTCACGTAGGCATCAGAATTTTTAGAATCATTCTGCGCATTGATAAATGTCGTAAAAAGTATAAAAAATAAAGCTAAAACAGTCCGCATCCCGAGAAGTAATAATCAAAGTTAAGACTATTTTTCGATTATATTAAACCCTACTTTAAAAGTATTGATAATCAGCATTTTAAATCAAATGTATATAAAATGTTACTCGGCAAAAAACAGAGTATTTATAATGTTACCAATCAAAAAATTGAAAAGTTCTCACTTACTTGTAACATTGCATCAATTAATCATAAAAAATTAAATAAATGAATGTAAAATTACTATTAAAAAGCTTGTTTCTTTTATTTTTCGGGCTTTTCAATGCCCAACACATTACATTAGATACCTCATTAGTATCTGATACACAAGGAACCATAGATGAATGGTGGTATTGGTCTGGTGGATTTCCTGTTTTGGGAACCGGATTTACCCCTAATTCAAAAGTAACTGTCTTTGCAACTGACCCAGATGGTAAAAGATGGAGAGATTTTGAAGGGACGGCCGACAGCGAAGGGAAATTCTCTATCCAGATAAGTGCTAAGAAAAACAAATCGGTAAAAGGTGTGCACATTGTAAAGGCGACTGATGAAAATGGTAAGACCACCACTGCTAATCTAACTGTGGTTGCCAATCCAAATGAAAGAATCGTCACCAGTACTAACTTCAAGTATCTGACAATGGACCAATTCTTTAACTTCGGTTTAAAACTCCACGCTACTAATGTACAACCTAATGCACAAGTTGTTGTTCACTTGTTCTCACCAAATGAATCCGGCTCAGGGATTACAGGACAGTATTATGCTGATGAAAATGGAAATTTTGATATTTCTTTCAATGGAAATACCAAAACATATCCTTGGGGAGAAACCATGCCGGATATAGCCGGAACCTGGAGAGTTAGCGTAAGTGAGTACAACTCTAATTATTTTGGAAGTACAGAATTCAGAATATTGCCAAATAACCCAACCCCGCAATCATACGACCCAATAAATAAAGTAGAAAATTTTATTCCATCTACACCAATAACGCGTTTTGAAGTTAATGGCGTTGGATATAACAGCGACCCGAACAGTTTAGACTTTTATGAAGATATGACTGACAAAATTTTTAATCTGCAAGCCGATCAGACCTATAATGTCAAAATAAAAGGTAAAAACCGTACAGATTACGCACCGGACACCTACACTCTTTTCATTGATTGGAATCATAACGGTATCTTGGATGAAGATAATGAAATCATCAGCGAAGGTTACATTTTCGGATCTACCGGTGTTGACGACAAGTTTACAGAGTTCCCGATTACTATTCCGCAAAATGCAATCAATGGAAATACAAGAGTGAGAGTTCTGAAAATGCAATCTGTAACAGAATATTCTATGTTCTGGCCGATTGGCGCATCGGGATATTATTATAACTCCGGACAGGCAGAAGATTATACATTTAATATTACAAATGGAATGACTGATCCTGGCTGCGAATTCTCTTGCCCTGCAGACATCAATGCCAATACCAACCCTGGCGGAACTACTGCAAAAGTCAACTATACTCTTCCTTTTGCATGTACCGGAAACTCTACGGCGTCTTGCAGTATCAATTATCCGAGTAATAATTTTCAAAGTTTAGTTAGCTTTAGTAATGTTTTGGTAGCAAATGATTTCATTGTGCCGGCAGGACAAACAATGAAGGTGAATAAAATTGTCCCTAACTTTGTTAGATTCTCTTACGGAACAAGCGTTTACATCTATAAAGACAACAACGGTCAACCTGGCGAGCTTGTAAAATCTTTTGATAACCTTACTTATGAATCTCAAAATCAGGTTGGAACAGCTTCAAATGGATTTGCGGTTTATGAAGTTTCCATAAAATTACCGGAAACAGTAGAGTTACAAAGTGGGAAATACTGGGTGGCAATGCAAGGACAAGGACCTTTAGTTTCTTGGGAAGCTAAAACCAACGACGGATCAACTTCAAACACTTATATTTCCGGCAATAGCGGTAATAACTGGACCGTAAAAGACGGGTTAGACGGCGTTTTCAAAATTTATTATGAGTGCGCATCTGCTGCTCCGACAGTAGTTTTGGTTCAGGGAGCGGAGTCCGGTTCAGACTTTCCAATCGGTGACAATGTAATTGTCCACAATCTGGTAAAAGACGGTGTGATTATAGATACCTGTGTTTTTAATATTCATGTTAAGGAGATATTAGCGACCAATGATACTGTTAAAAATACAGTGAGAGTTTATCCTAATCCTGTAGGAGATCATCTTAATATTGAATCCGACAACAAACTGAACAAAGTTGAAGTTTATGACATGTCGGGTAAAAAGGTAATTGAACAAGATACAAATTCTAAAACATCAGTTCTAAACACCACAAAATTACCGAAAGGAAATTACATCCTGAAAACTAATAACGAAAAAGAAAGCAAGTCTTTCAAAATAATTAAAAAGTAAATTCATCTTTCATAATTATTTTAATAAAATGCTGTCTCATACGTGAGGCAGCATTTTCTTTCAAAATACCTTTTTACTAATTTAATTATAATTATCTTTGCCGGACTTTGGTTTCCGAATGTTTTTATTCGGGATTAAAAGGGAACGGAGTGCAATTCTCCGACTGTCCCCGCAACTGTAAATCGCAATCCAATATTTTGCAATCTTGCCATTGCCCGCCAAAAATCGAGTGAGAAGGCGCAAAATCAGCGAAAGTCAGGAGACCTGCCAAGGATAATTTTTAATAAATGCTTTCGGAGGAAAGGCAGGTTATGATGAGACGTATTGTTACTTTTTTTTTAATCAGCTTATTGCATCAGGTTTCCGCCCAGGAATCTTTGATCGACACTGTATTCATTGATAATCAATTCAGTAAAGTTTCAAAAACTGCAAAAACATCAAACCTCACTTCTGATAAAATCCTGGAAAATTCAACTTCTTTATCAGATTTGTTGAGATTCCAGTCCAATATTTACATCAAAGAGAACGGAAGGGGTTCAACTTCATCACCCTCTTTTCGGGGAACACTGGCTTCGCACACCGCTTTTGTCTGGAACGGAATCAACATCAATTCAATTTTTCTGGGGCAAGGCGACATTAACAACTTGAATCCTTCGAGTTATGAAAATGTCGGAATCAAATTCGGAGGCGGAAGTGTAATCTACGGAAGCGGTGCCATTGGCGGATCAATACATCTCAACAATAGCCTGGATTATAACAAAGGTTTTGAAGGAACTGTTTTCTCAGAATATGGTTCATTTGCAACTATTAATTCTTTGGTTCGGGGGAAATTTAGTAATGAGAATTTCAGCTTCAATGCTGATATCAATCATTCACAAAGCAAAAATGATTTTGAAATTACTGAAAAAAAATTCATCAACCGAAACGGCGAATACCAGAACACCAGTTTCAATCTTGGTTTAGGTTATAAAATTAATCCGAATAATGAACTCTACTGGCAAAGTCAATATTATGACAGCGATCAGCACTACCCTATTTTTTCGGAAAATCAAACCAAAACAAAATATCAGGTTCAGACAATCCGAAGTCTGGCGGGTTGGAAATTACGTTCCGGACAATTTAAAAATAATTTGAAGCTTGCTTATATAGAAGACAATTTCCAGTATTTCAGCGATATTGATAAACCAAAAACAAGCAGCGGAATTGGCAAACAATATATTGTAAGAAATGATCTTGACTTTTTGGTTTCAAAAAAATCATCTTTTAACCTTATTACAGAATATCAGTATAATGAAGCAGAAGGTTTTGGTTCGGGTATTCAGAATCCAAAAAGAAACGCCGCTAACTTTTCTTTACTCTACAGAAACGGAAACCTTGAAAAATTCTACTGGGAGCTGGGCGCAAAACAGGATTTTGTAGAAGGTTATAAGAGTCCGTTTCTGTTTTCTGCCAGTGCAAAATATCTCGTCAACAACTGGTATCAAAACTCAATTAATATTTCCAGGAATTTCAAAGCCCCAACTTTCAATGACCTGTATTGGGAACCTGGCGGAAACCGGGATCTGATTCCGGAAACTTCTTATCAGGCAGAGATGTCGCATTATTTTAGCTATCACAATTTCAAACTGGGAATTACGCCTTATTATATCAAAATGACTGATATGATCCAATGGGTTCCTGTAACTCCTGCCATCTGGTCTCCAAAGAATGTAAAAAAAGTTGATTTTTATGGCTTGGAAACCGAACTGTCTTTTAATAAAAATTGGAACAATCATAAGGTTGACGCCAAGATTAGCTATTCGCACACCAGATCTGTAGATTTGGAAACCAAAAAGCAGCTAAGTTACGTTCCGTTTCATCAGATCAATTTCAACAGCAGTTATCAATACAAAATCATTGGATTATTTTTCCAGGCTTTGTATAACAGCAAGCGTTACGTTGATGACAGTGAAATTAATTATCTGGAGAATTATTTTGTTCTCAATGCAGGAGTCAAACTGAATCCAACGAAACACATACAGTTAGGATTTAAGGTCAATAATATAACTGATGAAATCTATCAAACAGTGAATTATTATTTTATGCCGAAAAGAAATTATGCTGTCAATCTTAACCTGAATTTTTAAATAAATAATTTTAATACATATGAAAATCAACAACCTTTTAACTTGTTTTTTTGCATCGGCATTATTGCTGGTTGCTTCTTGTAATGACGATGACTTTGATTTCGAAAATCAGGAAAAGTCATACAGTGGAATCCTTGTTTCAAATGAAGGTAACTTTGGAACACCTAGCGGTGAAGTTTCTTTTATCCCGGCCGATTTTTCTACAATAGAAAACGGAATCTACAAAAAAGTGAATAATGCCGATCTTGGAGATGTTGTTAACAATATTGGGTTTTCCGGAGATCAAGCCTATATTGTTGCTAATAATTCTAACAAAATCGAAGTTGTCAATCGTTTCAGATTCAATAAAACGGCAACTATTACGGACAATGTAAAGCAGCCACGTTACATTACTTTTGCGAACAACAGTTTTTATGTCACAAACAGCACCTATAATGGAGACCAATATGTTGCGGTTTATAATTCCGCCAACAATAATTTCGTAAAAAAAATAAACTTTACGGACACTGTAGAAAGGATTGTTTCCGCGGGTAATAAGGTTTTTGTTCAACATGCTTCTTATGGATTTGGAAATAAAATTTCGGTTATCAACAGCGCAAACGAAGTAGAAAAACTTATTACACTTCCACACGGACAGATCACTAAAACTGTTGCAGCTGACAATGTGGTATATACATTAACCAATGATTATGTGGATACTTATTTATATCAAATCAATGCTGCGGGAGAAATCACAAAGGAAACCAAATATGCAGGAATTCCAAATGGAGAAAACCTGAGTATTGGAAATAACAAGGTGGTTTTCAATTCAAAAGGAAATATTTATGTAACCGATTTATCAGGCACATCTACGCCTGTTCCTACTTTTACGATTGCTCCGTTTACAGATTATTCTACAATCTATGCTTTGGAAGTTCTTAATGGTAAAATTTTCATTTCCGATGCCAAGGATTACAAAGAAGCATCTAAAATTTCTGTTTATTCTCTTACCGGCAATCTTGAGAAAACATTTTCAGCAGGCATTATCGCCGGAGGTTTTTATAAAAATTAATTTTTTCATCATTTGTGTTTTTATAAGCTCTTCCTGGTATTTGGAAGAGCTTATTTTTTGGAAATAAAAATCAAATCCAAACTGTTAAGCACAATTTTTGCATAGCAGAATTCGAAAAATAAAGCTTAATTTTATAAAAAATTCACAATGAGGGAAAAGATCGTCATCATCGGAGGAGGTTTTGCAGGTTTACAGCTCGCACGTCATCTTAACAACAATCCAAAATATAAAGTAATGGTCATCGACAGGATGAACCACCACATGTTCCAGCCATTATTCTATCAGGTTGCAACCGGGCGCATTGAGCCTTCCAACATCTCTTTTCCTTTCAGGAAGATTTTCCAGAAATCGAAAAACATCCAGTTCCGGATGACAGAAATTGAGAAAATTATTCCTTCAGAAAATAAAATAATCGGTAAAGATGGTGTTTTTACCTATGATAAATTGGTGATAGCGACAGGCTGCAGAACTAATTTTTTTGGTAATCAAAAGATGCAGGAACTGACATTGGGAATGAAAAATACTCAAGAAGCGATCACCATCAGAAATCACATTTTAATGACTTTCGAAAAGATGATTATCGAAAGAAAAGCGAGCGATGACGGCAACTGGAATCTTGTAATTGTAGGAAGCGGGCCGACAGGTGTTGAGCTAGCCGGTGCATTTTCTGAAATGAAAACCTATATAATGCCGAGAGATTATCCAAGAATGAATTTTTCTGACCTCAACATCATTCTCATCAGTTCCGGCGACAAACCGTTGGAAGCAATGAGCCAGGAATCTCAGGACGCTGCGGAAAAATACCTGATTCAGCTTGGTGTGAAATTTCTGAAAAACGAACGGGTAACAGATTATGACGGTGACAAAATCTATATGCAAAGTGGCAACTCGATTCCCACAAATAATGTGATCTGGGCAGCAGGTGTTACCGGAAATATCATTGATGATTTCAATAAAGAAAATCTTGTGAGAAACCGATATATCGTTAATCGTTACAATCAGGTAAAAGGTTACGATAATATCTTTGCAATTGGTGATATCGCTTATATGGAAACACCAAAATATCCGCAAGGTCATCCTCAGGTCGCGAATGTTGCAATCAATCAAGGGAAAAATCTCGCTAAAAATTTCAAAAAAAATTCAGAAAAAGACTGGCAAGAATACGAATACATTGACCGCGGTTCTATGGCTACCATCGGGAAACACAGAGCCGTCGTCGATCTTCCGAAATTTAAATTTCAGGGTTTTCTTGCTTGGTATTTCTGGATGTTCTTACATTTGATGCTGATTCTGAGCGTCAGAAACAAAATTGCGATTTTCTTCAACTGGATGTGGAGCTATTTTAATAAAGACTCATCTCTGAGATTGATAATTGCACCTTCCAACAAAAACCCAACAGAACAATAATATAGATGATAATCGATGATTGATAATTGATTACAATTCGTCGCTCATCATTCATCATTTATCTTTTATCAATTATAAAAAATATGCGAATCGATATCATCAGCGTACTTCCTGAACTTATGGAAAGTCCGTTCAAAACATCAATCCTCAAAAGAGCGATGGAAAAAGGACTGGCAGAAGTTCATTTTCATAACATCAGAGACTGGAGCATTAATAAACATCGCCAGATCGATGATGAACCTTATGGCGGCGGCGCTGGCATGGTGATGATGGTAGAACCGTTGGACAAATGCATCTCCGAACTTAAATCTCAAAGAGATTATGATGAAATCATCTATCTGACTCCTGACGGCGAAACATTGAACCAAAGAATCGCCAATACCTTATCAATTAAAAAGAATCTGATTTTTCTTTGCGGCCATTACAAAGGTATCGACCAGAGGGTCCGCGATCTGCACATTACAAAAGAAATTTCTATCGGAGATTATGTGTTGACGGGCGGAGAATTAGCAGCTTGCGTTTTGGCAGATTCTGTTATCCGATTATTGCCTGGCGTTTTGAATGACGAACAAAGCGCCCTGACAGACAGTTTTCAGGACGACCTTTTATCACCGCCAATCTATACAAGGCCTGAGGTTTATAAGGATTTAGCTGTTCCGAAAATTTTGTTGAGCGGTAATTTTGCAGCGATAGAAGATTGGCGTCACGATGAAGCTGTGAGGATCACGAAAGAGCGAAGACCCGATCTTTTGGAATAATTAATGATATAATCACACATAACCTTTCTAATTTCTAGAGAGGTTTTTATTTGTTTCTAAAATCATTATCTTTATTTAAAATTGGATTTATGCAGAAGACTGTTTATGATAAAAGTGAATTACGGGATTTTGTGAACGACAGCATTTCGGGGAAAGTGAAAACTTTGGAATTTTACCTCAACTTCTCTCTGGAAGCCAGCCGTGACATTAAAAAAACATCTAAATACGATTCGATAAGAGAGGAGATTCAGGAGGAGATTTATCACTTGGATAAGCAAATGGTTTCGTTGAAAAGTATGCAGAACCAGATGCGAAAAGTCCTGAATTCGGAATCCGATGTTGTAAAATTAGGTTCACTGGTTATTACCAACAAAGCCCGTTTTTATATTTCTGTTTCTTTGGGAGAATTTTTCTTTCAGGGTGACCGTTTTTATGCCATTTCTCCCGAAAGTCCAATGGCGCAGACAATGATGGGAATGAAACCCGGCGATTCGTTTATCCTTAATAGAATCAGTCAGGAAATTGTGGAAATTTTTTAATCGATTTTGATTTTCAAAATTAAAGATTACCTAATTCTAATTCGTAATTTTACGGAATGGAAAACGCAACAATTCTCAAACACATTATAGAAGAGCGCAGAAGCATCTTCCCAAAAGATTACTCGGACAAAGAAATTCCACAGCATATCATTGACGAAATTCTCAGCAATGCCGTTCTAGCTCCGAATCATAAACGTACAAAACCTTGGCGCTTCAAAGTCTTCAAAGCTGAGGAAAAACAAAATCTTGGTCAGGAATTACAAAATATTTACAAAGAAATCACACCAGACTTTCAGTTTCTGCAAAAAAAATATGATGATATTGGTTTTAAAATTTCGAAAGCCAACGCTGTCATTTCAATTGTGGTCGAATTCAGCGGATTAGTTCCGGACTGGGAAGAAATTGCCGCAACATCTATGGCTGTACAAAATATGTATCTCACTTGCACCGCCAACAGAATCGGCTGTTATTGGAGTTCTCCAAAACTGGTCAATCATCTCAAAGATTCTTTGAAAATTGAAGAGAATCAACAATGTTTGGGATTGTTTTATCTGGGAAGTTTGGATTAGATGAATATTTACAAAAATTTCAGCGAAGAAGAATTAGTCGATGCCTACATTCAATGGATTGACAATTCGGGAAAAATCGGGAAAGAATTAGAAGAAGTTCTGATTGAGCGTGGAAATATTGATATAATTAAAGCGAAAGCCAATCATAAAAAGCTCATCATCAAAGAAAAAGGAAGAATTTCTTTTGAAATCAACAAAATGGTTTTGCAGAATAAAAGCCTGGAAGAAATTGACGAAAAAATATCTTCTGAACTTTTAGAAAAGGATGAACTTTCTTACTTCATTTTGGAAAAATATATTGTGTTCGAACATAATAAAAAAGATTCTGAAGTTGATAAAGATACTATCTATAAAAGTATCATTGGTCTAGCTGTTGCATCAATTGCAGGATTTTTGTTTTTATTATTAATATTATTCATAATCAAAGGTTTCATTTTCTACTTGTTGGTTCCAACTTATATCGTTTGTTATTTTATTATAAAAATGATTACCGGAAAAAGCAGAAGTAATCTAGCCGTTTTTATTTCAACTTTTCTTGCTACAGTATTTTCGGCATTACTTGTGTTCTTAGTTTTTAAAAGTTCTATCAATTAAAATTCAATGCAAAAAATCTCAATATTCTGGTTTCGGAGAGACCTTCGTTTGGATGACAACAAAGGCTTGTCCGAAGCGTTGAAAGCTGATGAAAAAGTAATTCCCATTTTTATTTTTGACAAAGATATCCTTGACCTTCTCGATGATAAGCACGACCGTCGAGTCGATTACATTAATAAATCGCTTGAAAAAATAAATACAGAACTGTATGAGACTGGAAGTTCTCTTCTCACTTTTTACGGGAAACCTTTGGGTATTTTTAAACAATTACAAAAAGAATATGATATCCAATCGGTTTATTGCAACAGAGATTATGAACCTTCGGCAATCAAAAGAGATGACGAGGTTAAGGATTTTCTCCATTCAAAAAACATTGAGTTTATCGATTTCAAAGACCAGGTGATTTTTGAGAAAAGCGAAATTGCAAAAGATAATGGCGAACCTTACACGGTTTACATACCTTTTTCTAAAAAGTGGAAGAAATTGCTTTCAGAAAAAGATTACAGCACAAATAACCTGAAGAAAGATCAATTTCAAAAACTACCAAAAAATAAAATCTTAACCTTAAAGGAAATCGGATTCGAGAAAACAGACTTGGAATTTGAAGAGCCAAAACTGGAATCCAAAATCATTGATGTTTACGATGAAAACCGAGATTTTCCTGCTTTGGACGCCACAACACATTTGGGAATCGCTTTGAGGTTTGGAACAATTTCGATTCGGAAGTGTGTGAAATTTGCTTTGAGTCATAATGAAACCTGGCTTAATGAATTGATTTGGAGAGAGTTTTTCATGCAGATTCTTTTTCACTTTCCGAAAGTGGTGAAGCATTGTTTCAAGGAAAAATATGAAGATATCCAATGGCGCAACAACGAATCTGAATTTGAAAAATGGTGCAAAGGCGAAACAGGTTATCCAATTGTAGATGCGGGAATGCGGCAACTGAACCAAACCGGGCGGATCCATAACAGAATCAGAATGGTAGTCGCCAGCTTTCTCACCAAACATCTTTTGATAGATTGGCGTTGGGGCGAAGCTTATTTTGCTAAGAAATTATTGGATTATGATTTGTCCGCCAACAACGGAAATTGGCAATGGGCAGCAGGTTGCGGTTGTGATGCAGCGCCTTATTTCAGAGTTTTCAATCCGGATGAGCAAACAAAGAAATTTGATAAGGATCTGAAATATATCAAAAAATGGAATCCTGATTTTGAAAACAGTGTTCTGAATAACAGAATCGTGGAACACCAATTTGCGAGAGAAAGAGCTTTGGCAGTCTATAAGAAAGCTTTGAGCTGATATTTTTCTCAACCACAAAAGACACAATAGTTTTTTATAAACACTTAAGTGAATTATTTGATTTTTGATTTAGTTCACATAAGAGCACTTTAGTTTTTGGAATTTTGATTTTTGAGTTTTGTTAATTTCTATGATTTGATAAATCTTGGATTGGATGACAAAATCCATAGCCCCGATTGACTCTTTCTTTTTATAATTATTTAATGGAATCGCCGAAACTTCGTTTTGTAGTGGAAATCCAGCAGCGAGACTGCGGAGCAAGGAATTGCAACGGAAAGCAGGTTCCCGATTCCTAAAAATTGAAAGTTTAAAGTTCTATTCTTAAGGTTTTTAGATTTTTTAATCCAAGCTATTGAACATTGAACTTTTTTTGTATCTTTGCGCACTTAATATTTAATCGGGACGTGATCCCACAAATTTAAAATTTATGTCAGTAAAAATCAGATTACAAAGACACGGATCAAAAGGGAAACCTTTTTTCCACATCGTGGTTGCAGATTCAAGAGCTAGAAGAGATGGTAGATTCATTGAGAAACTAGGAACTTACAACCCAATTACTAACCCTGCAACTATCGATTTGAACGTTGATTCTGCTGTAAAGTGGTTAAACAACGGAGCTCAGCCAACTGATACTGCAAGAGCTATCCTTTCTTACAAAGGTGCTTTGTACAAAAAACACCTTCAAGGTGGTGTTGCCAAAGGTGCTTTTGACGAGGCTGAAGCTGAGAAGAGATTCGCTGCTTGGGTTGAGGCTAAAGATGCTAAAGTACAAGGAAAAGTTGAAGGTTTATCAACGGCTAAAGCTGATGCTAAAAAAGCAGCTCTGGAAGCTGAGGCAAAAGTAAACCAAGCAAGAATTGATGCTGCTGCGAAAGCTGAAGCTGATGCAAAAGCTGCTGAGGAGGCTGCTAACGCGCCTGCTGAGGAAGTTGCAACAGAAGAAGCTGCTACTGAAGAGCCAACTGCTGAGGCAGAAGGAACTGAAGAAACTCAGGCTTAATTCTTTACAAAAAGATACAAAACAAAGACACGAAGTTTTCGTGTCTTTGTTGTTTAATAAAATTCATCATCGGAAATAATGAGAAAAGAAGATTGCTATTTTTTAGGAACGATTACCAGAACACACGGATTACAAGGGAATGTTATCTTAAAACTAGACACAGACCAACCTGAGATGTACAACAAGTTGGAATCGATTTTTGTAGAAGTCAATGGTCTATTGGTTCCTTTTTTTGTGGAAAAACAATCCTGGTCCAAAGCGGACACCAAAATTATTTCTTTCAAAAATTCTTCCGAAGCTTTGGTGAATCAATCGCTTGGGAAAGGTGTTTACTTACCTCTTTCTACTCTACCGCCTTTGACTGGAAAAAAATTCTATTACCACGAAGTGATTGGTTTCGAAATCCGTGAAGCTGATGGAAAAACCTGTGGAAATATCGTTTCTATCAATGACCAGACTGCTCAGAATTATTTCATTCTAGATCTTGCAGGAAAAGAAATCATCATCCCGATTATCAGAGACTGGATCCTAGAAGTGAATCGTGAAGAGAAATTCATCCAAATGTTTTTACCGGAAGGATTGATGGACGTTTTCTTAATCCCTTCGAAAAAGGATGAATAAAAAATCACTCATTCAAAACAGAAGGAAGTAAATATTCCTGAACAATTTTATCAACCTGCGAATGTGCATAAGGTCTGTTATAAGCTTTTGCTGTAATAACCATTACAATAGGAAGATCTTTAAAAATGATAATTTTGTTCCCGCCATTTCCGCTGGATTGATAAGATTCATAGCTTTTGTTTCCGACCTTGTAAACTTTTCGCCAAAACAGATAACCGTAACCTTCTGATTCCTTGTTATCAGCAAAATAGTTGGTAAAGGTTTTCTGAATCCAAGTTTTGTCTAAAATTCTTTTCCCATTCCAAATTCCACTATTCTTGTAAAGTTGTCCGAACTTAGCAAAATCCAAAGCTCGCATTCGTAATCCGCCTGCTAAAGATGGTTTTTGCTGAGGCGTGAATTGCCATTTGTAATTCGTAATACCAAGCGGTCGAAATAGTTTTTTGTCTGCATAATCCTTTAAACCTTTAGGAACAGATTTGTCCAGAATATCTCCGGTAACAACGACTCCTGCGGTGAAATAATGCCAAATTTTTCCGATTTTGTTATCGGTCATTGCTAAATCCAAAGTGAATTTCACCCAATTATCCGTTGGATACATATTTTCTTCATTTCCAACAGAATCGTAATCAGCATCATTGCCATCAAAAGCAGAACCCATTGTCAATAAGCTTTTAAGCGTAACACTATCTTTTTTCGGAGAATAATTTTTGAATTGTTTCAAATCATAAAAATCTTTCAGAGTTTGATTTTCATTTTTGATATAACCATCTTTGATTGCAATTCCCATCAAAGCTGAAGAAAAGGATTTCCCAACCGAACGCGTGTCATTTAAACTGTCTCTGTTATAACCGTTGAAATATTCTTCCAACAACAATTTTTCATCTTTAATCACAACAATTCCCGTTATTTCCCTGAATCTATCTTCAGCAATTTTCTGATTGAGAAGTCTGATTTTCTCTTGGTCGATTTTTTCATTAGAAATTTGCCAACCACTATTTTGTTTGATTTTTTGAACCGCAATTTGTTCTTCAGAAACATCTTTTTTCGGAACAATTAATTGAATTTCGCCTGATGCAATCACATTTCCAACTTTCAGAGTTGAAGTTTTCAAATATGGTTTGATTTCGATTTTCAAAGCATGATTTCCGACTTCCAAAGCGTCCATTCCGCCATTTGCAAAGAAAAACCTCATCCAAAGATATCTTCCCCAAGAATCTTCATTTTGGGTGTTCAGAAACGGAATTCTAAAATTGGTTTTAATTTTTTTATCTTCCATTTTTCCAGCTCCCGAATTAAGATTTTCGGTATAAATCAATTTTCCGTCAACATAAAAATTGAATTGGTAATTTCCTTTTTTAAGCAACTCATCAACAGTCAAAGAATCATCAAGCTGATAAAGATAATTGACCAAAGAATTATCCAGAAAAACCCGAATATCAAAATCTTTGTCCTCCTGAAAAGTCATAGTTTTAAGAAAATCAGATTCTTGGAGATTGTCAATTGAAACTACTTTATCTAAAAACAGAATTTGGTTCAAATGCTTTTTCTGAACAGGTTTTTCGATTTTTTCAGGCTCAAAGATATTTTTAGTTTGACTTTGAGAAAATCCGAATACAAAAATCAGGAGAAATAAAAAAGTTGATTTCATTGTAAATTTTATCTGACAAAATTAAACTTTGACTTTTGAAAAAAATAGAATGAAATTAACATCGTTGTGATCCACAAAGACACAAAGATTTTCACAAAGAACACAAATTATTTTAATATTTGACGAAGTCAAACCTTGTGATCTTTGTGTTATAAAAGTAAGCTTTTGTGTCTTTGTGGTAAATCAGAGTTTTTTCAGAACATTTTTAAATTTCAATGGCGTGACTCCAATATTTTCTTTAAAACACCGGATAAAATGACTTTGATCCGCAAATCCGCATTCCAAAGCAACTTCGGACAAAGAATCATTTTGACTAAGTAAAATCAATGATTTCTCGACTTTAAGTTTTCTGATATATTCTCCCAAGTTACACTGAAAATATTTTTGAAAATCACGACTCAAATGCATCGGATGAATGTTCAGAGTTTTTGAAAGTTCGGTTAAATTCAACTTTTCCGTAAAACTCTCGTGAAGAATTTCATCAATCTGATTGACCCAAACCGGTTTCTTTCCAGAGTAACTTTTCTGATTGGACAATTGGCTAAAAAGATTCAATAAAGTTTGATTAATGCTTAATTCAAAAGAATTATCATTCAATTTTGATTCTTTGAAAATCTGATAAATCAATAATTTGAAAGCAGGATTTTTGATATTAAAACTGCCTTCCATATTTTCTTTCGAAACATGAAATTTCTCAAACCATTCTTCTGTAATTTCGATATGGAAACCTCGCGTAAAAATGTCCGGTTTGATATTGTAGTGCGCGTCTTCCCAATGATGATAAAGCAAAGTTCCTGCAGAACAATCGTAGACTTCTTTCTTGTTCCCTTCCGTCATATTTCCCTGAAGCAGAAAAGTGAAATAAGGATTCTCGTGATAATGCCAATCGACATAAGGATGCGTGTATTCTGTGTCCGTAATGGTCAATCCATCGAAGTTGAGCTTTTCATTGGTCCGTCCAAAAAATTCGCCATTACGAAGTGTGTTCATTTTTTGAATTTAAAATAAATATCGGGATTTACATCAAATAAACAAATTTATATTTAATTCTATATCAATATGGTAGTATTTATACATTCAGGTTGTCTTTTTTTTCTAAATTTGCACTCACTTAATTTTAAAGAAGGAACTTTACAAAGTTTATACGATGAAAAGACAGACGATTAAAGACTTATTAGCAGATTACAAAAAAGTTTTGCATCACGACATTACCGTTCAGGGTTGGGTAAGAGCGTTCCGTTCTAACCGTTTTATAGCTCTTAATGACGGTTCTACAATCAATAATCTGCAAGTGGTTGTGGATTTTGAAAATTTCGACGAAGAAACTATCAAGAAAATCAATACTGCTTCGTCTTTGAAAGTTGTAGGTGAAGTGGTGGAAAGTCAAGGTGCAGGTCAAACTGTAGAAATCATCGCTAAGAAAATCACTGTTTTGGGAGATAATTTCTTTGACGAATTACAAGCAACCATTCTTCAACCTAAGAAACACAGTTTGGAAAAATTGCGTGAACAAGCGCATTTGAGATTCAGAACCAATTTGTTTGGAGCAGTTTTCAGAGTGAGACACGCGGTGAGTTTTGCGATTCATTCCTTCTTCAATCAAAATCAGTTTTTCTACATCAACACGCCTGTAATTACAGGAGCTGATGCAGAAGGCGCTGGTGAAATGTTCGGCGTTACCAACTTCGACCTTAATCAAATTCCAAAAACAGAAGAAGGCGAAATCGATTTCTCTCAGGATTTCTTTGGTAAGAAAACCAACCTGACCGTTTCCGGACAATTGGAAGGCGAAACTGCGGCGATGGGATTGGGAAGAATTTATACGTTTGGACCAACGTTCCGTGCAGAAAACTCGAATACAACACGTCACTTAGCTGAGTTCTGGATGATTGAGCCGGAAGTTGCTTTCAATAACTTGGAAGATAACATCGATTTGGCAGAAGACTTCCTGAAATATGTTATTAAATATGTTCTTGATAACTGCAAAGATGACTTGGATTTCCTTGACAAACGTTTTGCCGAAGAACAAAAATCTAAACCAGAAAAAGAAAGAGCAAAAGAAGGCCTTATCGAAAAGCTGGAAAATGTGATTGCGAAGAGATTCAAAAGAGTATCTTATACCGAGGCGATTGAGATTTTGCTGAATTCTAAAGAAAATAAAAAAGGGAAATTCGTTTATCCCGTTGAAAAATGGGGAACCGATTTACAGTCTGAGCACGAGAGATTCTTAGTAGAAAAACATTTCGAAAGTCCGGTTGTTTTGTTCGATTATCCGAAAGAAATCAAAGCATTCTATATGAAACTGAACGATGACAACAAAACGGTTGCAGCAATGGATGTCCTTTTCCCTGGAATTGGTGAAATTATCGGTGGTTCTGAAAGAGAAGCGAGACTGGATGTTTTGAAAAAGAAAATGGCAGAAATGCACGTTGACGAAGAAGAACTTTGGTGGTATCTTGATACTAGAAGATTCGGTTCAGTTCCGCACGCCGGATTTGGTTTAGGATTGGAAAGACTGGTTCTTTTTGTAACAGGAATGACCAACATCAGAGATGTAATTCCTTTCCCAAGAACACCGAAAAGTGCAGAATTCTAAACATTATTCAGACAATAAATAAAAGCAAAATTCCTTCAATTAAAACTGAAGGAATTTTTTATGAATATCGATAAAATTTAAAATCATTAGATTTGAAAATATTAAAAATAAATCTTTAATGAAAAAGTTAAACATTTACCTGATGACAGTCGGCGCCACCTTTTATGTTGGCAATACCGTCACGGCACAGAACAGAACCGCAAGCCAGAAATCCGTACAAACCAACATGTCAAAAGATGAAGGCATCAACCTTTCCTATATGGACACTAACGTGAGACCTCAGGATGACTTCTATAATTATGTAAATGGTGGCTGGATGAAAACCGCTGTGATTCCTTCTGACAAGCCAAGTTGGGGTTCTTTCAACGCTTTGAGAGAGGATGTGGATGTGGCATCTTTGGATATTCTGAACAAGATCCTTTCGGAGAAATTTGCACCCAATTCGGAAGGCGAAAAAATCCAGGCACTGTACGGAACTTTCATAGACTGGAAAAAACGAAATGCAGAAGGAATCAAGCCTATTCAATCACAATTAGGAAAAATTGACGCCATTAAAAACGTCAAGGATCTACAAAAATATCTTATCGAAGCTACACCTTCCGGAGATAATCCTTTTTATGGATGGCGAGTTAGTGCAGATATGAAAAACTCCGTAATGAATGCGGTTTATCTGGGTGGACCAAGTTTAGGTTTAGGCAAAGATTACTATCAAAAAGTAAATGATGCCAATACCAAAACTTTAGCTGAGTATAAAAACTACGTTGCCAAACTTGAGACGGTTTTGGGCAACAAAAATCCTGATGCAACAGCTCAGCAAATTGTTGATTTCGAGAAAAAACTGGCACAAGACCTTTTGACTCTGGAACAAGGTCGTGATGCGAATTTGCGTTACAATCCGAAAACCGTTGAAGAACTAAAACTTTTGGTGAAAAACATCAACCTTCCGGATTATCTTAAAACAGTTGGCGTTAACACAGACAAAGTGATTATTGGCGAATTGAAATATTATCAAAATATGGATTCTTGGATGACCGACAATAATATTGGACTCATCAAAGAATATATGAAGTATGACCTTCTTAACAACAATGCAGGCAATCTGGACCAGAATCTGGACAATATCCGCTTTGATTTCTATTCCAAATATCTGCAAGGTCAACAGGAGCAGCGTTCTATGGAAAAACGTGGACTTGGAGTAATCAACGGCGTTTTAGGAGAAGCTTTTGGAAAACTTTACGTTGAGAAAAATTTCCCAGCGGAAGCCAAGCAAAAAATGGAAACGTATGTAGATTACATCAAAAAATCATTCAAGCTCCATATCGAAAATCTTGAATGGATGTCGCCAGTAACCAAAGAAAAGGCATTGGAAAAATTATCAAAATTCAAAGTGAAAATCGCTTATCCGGACAAGTGGAAAGATTATTCAAAATTAAATCTTAAACTCGCATCCAATGGCGGAACCTACTTTGATAATCTCGAGAAAATCACAGAATGGACATATGCGAAGAATCTGGACAAAGTAGGAAAACCGGTAGATAAGACGGAATGGGGAATGTCGCCACAAACCGTGAATGCCTACTACAGTTCTTCGAATAACGAAATTGTCTTTCCGGCAGCGATATTGCAACCGCCGTTTTTCAATTTCAAAGCCGATCCTGCTGTTAACTTTGGCGGAATCGGTGGTGTTATAGGTCACGAGATTTCTCACGGATTCGATGACAGCGGTTCCCGTTTCGACGGCGATGGAAACCTGAACAATTGGTGGACAGACAGCGACAGAAAGAACTTTGATGAAAAAGTGGGACAGCTGGCAGCGCAGTATGATAAATACGAACCAGTGAAAGGAAGTTTCGTGAATGGAAAATTCACTAGTGGAGAAAACATTGGAGATTTAGGCGGAATTAATGTTGCTTACACAGCTTTACAAATGTATCTGAAAGACCACGGAAATCCTGGAAAAATTAGCGGTTTGACACAAGATGAAAGATTCTTTATGAGCTGGGCAACCGTTTGGAGAACCAAATCTACAGACAAGTATATGACCAACCAGGTTAAAACCGATCCGCATTCGCCGGGATATTACAGAAGTTTTGGACCACTGGTGAATATGGATGCATTTCAAAAAGCATTTGACATCAAGCCTGGAGACAAATTGTACGTAGCTCCGGAAAACCGAATCAAAATCTGGTAAACAAAAAACCTTCAGACCGCAATCTGAAGGTTTTTTATTTTACTAACTATTTAACTTGAAAGTAATACATCAAAAATCGTGCTAAACTTGTTGTTTTTAAAAAATATTTTTCTAACTTCGTAAAGTTGATCATTAAATTGACAATTGAAAAATTATGCTAAAGCAAAATCTACAACTTAAACTCGGTCAAAAACTAGCACCTCAACAGATTCAATTGATGAAGCTGATACAACTTCACACCTTGGAGTTCGAAGAGGAATTGGAAAGAGAACTGGAAGAAAATCCCGCTTTAGAAAAAGTAGCAGATGAAAACTCTGACGAAGAATATTCCAAAGCTGATGAAGAATATGAAAGTGAGGGCAACGAAAGTATCGAAACAGATTTTGATGTTGATGAGTATCTTTACGATGACGAACCAAGCTATAAAACCGCAAGCAGTAATTATTCCGCCGATGATGAAGAATTTGACAATCAGTCCCTTTTAACAGAAGGTCAGACACTTTACGATTATCTCTTGGAGCAAATCCGCCTTTCCAACATTGACGATGAAGACCTGAAAATTGCAGAATATATTATTGGAAACCTTGATACAGATGGCTACCTGAGAAGAGAAATCAAATCCATCGTTGATGACCTTGCTTTCTCACAAGGTATATATACAACCATCGAAAAAGTAACCGATGTTCTTGAAAATTATGTTCAAAAACTCGACCCACCCGGTGTTGGAGCTAGAGATCTGAGAGAATGCCTTCTTTTGCAGATTGAGAAAAAAGTAAGCTCTGACTCCGCAGTAATTCTGGCAGGAAACATCCTGCGAAATCAGTTTGATGCATTAGCAAATAAGCATTACAATAAAATCCTTCAGAAGTATGACATCGAAGAAGAGGATCTGAAAGAAGCTTTGGACGAAATCTCAAGATTATCGCCAAAAGTTGGAGGAAACTTTGATACACAAACGATCACTATTAACCAAGAGATCATCCCGGACTTTGTGATTCAAATCAAAGACAACCAGGTTATTCCTTCTTTGAATAATAAAAATGCTCCCACTCTAAGGGTATCTGAAGAATATAAAGAGATCCTATCAACTTATTCTCACGATAAAAATTCCGCAGAACATAAGCAGGCGGCACTTTTCATCAAACAAAAACTGGATGCTGCAAAATGGTATATTGATGCAATCAACCAAAGACAAAATACACTACTGCAAACTATTACTGCGATTGTAAAACTTCAGAAAGATTATTTCCTGACCGGCGACGAGAAAAATATCAAACCGATGATTCTGAAAGATGTTGCCGACATTACAGGCTTCGATATCTCGACCATTTCCAGAGTGGTAAAAAGTAAGTACGCAGACACTCCTAACGGAATTGTTTATCTTAAAAACCTGTTTTCTGATTCATTAACCAATGATGATGGCGAAGAGGTTTCTACAAAAGAAATCAAGCAACACCTTCAGGAAGCTATAGACAAGGAAAATAAGAGAAAACCTTATACTGATGACGCTCTTGTGGGAATCCTCAAAGAAAAAGGTTACAACATTGCAAGAAGAACAATTGCAAAATACCGCGAACAACTGAATATCCCGGTAGCAAGATTAAGAAAAGAATTATAAATCCAACCTCGAATTATTTCGAGGTTTTTTATTGAGTTTACAAACAGAGTATTATAAATTTTGAAACATTCGTTAACATTATTTTAACGTTATTTAGAAAGATTACAAACTATATTTTTCTGACATTTCTCAATGTTATATCACTCAACTATTTTCTAAATTTGTGAAAATTCAAATAACAACAGAATTATGGCAGGTATTACGTCTTCTATAGGCAGAAAATATGCTATGGCACTTTCAGCAATGTTTTTGCTGATTTTTTTGGTGATGCACTTGTCCACCAATTTTATTTCAATCTTCAGCGAAGATGGATTCAACACGGCATCTCATTTTATGGGATACAATCCTGCCGTTCAGTTTTTGATGCAGCCAATCCTGATTTTTGCAGTGGTTTTCCATTTTGTAATGGGCTTTGTCCTGGAAATCAAGAACAATAATGCACGACCTGTAAAATATGCGATGAACAATGGTTCTGCAAACTCTACATGGATGTCCAGAAACATGTTGATTTCCGGCGCTGTTATTTTAGCATTTTTAGCTTTGCATTTTTATGATTTTTGGTATCCGGAAATCAGTTATAAGTATATCCAAGGGAACAATCCTGATGAGTTGAGATATTGGGAAGAATTGCACCACAAGTTCCATGATATATGGAGAGTTGTTCTGTATGTAATTGCTTTCGTATTATTAGGCCTGCACTTAGCACACGGATTCCAGTCTTCTTTTCAATCTATAGGAGCAAGACATCCAAAGTATACGCCATTTATCAAAGCATTTGGAAACTGGTATTCTGTTATCATTCCGCTTGGATTTATCATCATTGCAATTTATCATTTCGTTACTCAATAATATAAAAGTTAATTATGGGTTTAGATTCAAAAATTCCTGCTGGTCCGCTTAAGGACAAATGGAAACATCATAAAGATCATATGAACTTGGTTGCTCCAAACAACCGAGACAAAATAGATATCATTATTGTTGGGACAGGATTAGCCGGCGGTTCTGCTGCTGCGACCCTTGCTGAACAAGGCTATAATGTAAAAGCATTCTGTTATCAGGATTCTCCTAGAAGAGCACACTCAATTGCAGCTCAGGGAGGAATCAATGCAGCTAAGAATTATCAGGGCGACGGTGATTCAACTTACAGATTGTTCTATGACACGATCAAAGGTGGAGATTACCGCGCAAGAGAAGCTAACGTTTACAGATTAGCTGAAGTTTCTGCTAATATTATCGACCAGTGTGTTTCTCAGGGAGTTCCTTTCGGGAGAGATTACGGTGGTCAGCTAGATAACCGTTCGTTTGGTGGGGTTCAGGTGAAAAGAACATTTTACGCAAAAGGACAAACGGGACAACAGCTATTGTTAGGTGCATACTCTGCAATGAGCCGTCAGATCGGTAAAGGCAGAATCAAGATGTACAACCGTCATGAGATGATGGACCTTGTAATTGTTGACGGAAAAGCAAGAGGAATCATTGCAAGAAATCTTGTAACCGGTGAGATCGAAAGACATTCAGCCCACGCAGTTGTTATTGCTTCCGGAGGTTATGGAAACGTATATTTTCTTTCTACCAACGCAATGGGATCCAACGTTTCTGCAGCCTGGAAAATTCATAAAAAGGGAGCCTATTTTGCAAACCCTTGTTACGTACAGATTCACCCGACTTGTATTCCGGTTCACGGAACTCAGCAGTCTAAATTGACTTTGATGTCAGAATCTCTTAGAAACTCGGGAAGAATCTGGGTTCCTAAAAATATTGAAGATTCTGTTGCCATCAGAGAAGGAAAACTTAGACCTGAAAATATTAAAGAAGAAGACAGGGATTATTACCTTGAAAGAAGATATCCTGCTTTTGGTAACCTGGTACCAAGAGACGTTGCATCCAGAGCTGGTAAAGAAAGATGTGACGCAGGTTACGGAATTGAAAATAACGATACAAAAGAAGGCGTTTACCTGGATTTCTCTACAGAAATCATGAAAAAAGGTAAAGAAGCCGCTATCGAAAAACATATCCATAATCCAACGGAACAACAGATATACGATCTTGGTAAAAAGTGGATTGAAGAGAAATACGGTAACTTATTCGTAATGTACGAGAAAATTACTGCTGATGATCCTTACAAAACGCCAATGAAAATTTATCCTGCGGTACACTACACAATGGGTGGTGTTTGGGTAGATTATAATTTGCAATCTACAATTCCCGGATGTTTCGTAATCGGAGAAGCTAACTTCTCAGATCACGGTGCTAACAGATTAGGAGCTTCTGCTTTGATGCAAGGTTTGGCAGACGGATATTTCGTGTTGCCTTATACAATTGCTGATTATCTTTCTGCTGACATCAGAACTGGTAAAATTCCGACAGAATCTGCAGCCTTTGACGATGCAGAAAAAGAGATTAAAGATAAGATCAATTTCTTCTTAACTAATAAAGGAACGCATTCAGTTGACTATTTCCATAAAAAACTAGGCCACATCATGTGGAATAAAGTGGGAATGGGAAGAACGCCTGAGGGCTTAAGAGAAGCCATCAAAGAAATCGAAGAAGTAAGAAAAGACTTCTGGCAGAATGTAAAAGTTCCCGGTGAAGCCGATAATCTGAATCCTGAATTGGAAAAAGCTTTCAGAGTTGCTGACTTCCTGGAACTAGGACAACTGATGGCAATCGATGCGCTTAACAGAAACGAATCTTGTGGAGGACACTTCCGTGAAGACCACTCTACTCCGGATGGAGAGGCAAAACGTGATGATGTGAATTACAAATATGTTGCCGCCTGGGAATATAAAGGTATGGACATCAATGCCGAAGTAATGCACAAGGAAGAGCTTGTGTATGAAAATATCGAAGTTAAAGCAAGAAGTTACAAATAATCTCCATTCAAAAATATATAAAAATGAGTGCAAAAAAAGGCTTAAATCTTACGCTGAAAATTTGGAGACAAAAAAATAATAAATCGAAGGGACAATTCGAAACTTATAAAATTTCTGACGTTTCAACAGATTCTTCATTCCTGGAAATGTTGGATATCCTGAATGAACAACTAATCAACGACGGGAAAGACCCGGTTGCATTTGATCATGATTGTCGTGAAGGAATCTGTGGTATGTGTTCGCTATATATCAATGGTAGAGCGCATGGTCCGGACACTGGGATTACCACTTGTCAGCTGCACATGCGTCATTTCAAGGATGGCGAAACGATCCACATCGAACCTTGGAGAAGTGTTGCTTTTCCGGTAATCAAAGATTTGGTGGTTGACAGAAGCGCATTTGACAGAGTAATGGCTGCAGGCGGCTTTATTTCTGTGAACACATCCGGGAATACCACCGATGCAAACAATATTCTTGTTCCAAAAGAAGATTCTGATAAAGCAATGGATGCCGCTGCCTGTATAGGCTGTGGAGCTTGTGTAGCCACTTGTAAAAATGGTTCTGCAATGTTATTTGTGGGTGCCAAAGTTTCTCAGTTTGCATTATTGCCACAAGGTCGTGTAGAAGCGAAAAGAAGAGTTCTGAACATGGTGAAAGCTATGGACGAAGAAGGTTTCGGAAACTGTTCCAATACCGGAGCTTGTGAAGTAGAATGTCCAAAGGGAATTTCTCTGGAAAATATTGCAAGAATGAACAGAGAATATGCCGTAGCTAATCTTACTACAGCTAATTCTTAATCTAAAAAACAGAGCATATAAAAATATAATCCGGTTGCAATTCAACCGGATTTTTCATTTGGAATAACTTACAAATCAAAAACACTCGGCCTTTTGGTAATGATACAATCCTTTACCCAAAGCATAAAAGCCAGGCCAAGATAAAACAAAAAGAAAATCCCTGCTGTTGCAAAAGTAGAATATATAAAGAAAACCCGTAATTTGGAAACAGGAATACCGAGTTTGGTTCCGTATCTCGTCAAAACACCAAACCACTCCCTTTCCATCTTATGTCGTAAACCGTTAACAACTCTAGGCTCTTTCATTTCTTTTAAATCGAATTTTAAGCATCCGTTTTCAGCAACTGAAAACCAATACTGCAATTTAAGCATTTTTTCTGACTGCAAAATATTTTGTACTGATAAAGAAAAGCCTGGGTCTGTAAGGCATTTTCGAATTTCATTCCTAATACTTTCCATTCAGCAATAATCGAATTTTTCTCAGATTTCATCTGCTTATAGAAATCAAAAATATCATCGACTATTTCCGGATTGTGATTTTTATGATAGAAATATTTCAAAGGCAGAATTGTATTAATGATTATCAAATCAATGAAATCTTCACTAAGATATTTTTTATTTTCTACCGTCGAAATCTTTCCGAAATTGAACCGATTGTCCCAATACCCGGAAGCTTTGACATTATTAAGCAGACTGTACAAATCATCAATCGTTTTTGCTTCAATCAACTTTGAAAAAAGATTAGGTTGAGAATGATAAAGATTGGCTATTTGGGATAATCTTATGGTTGGGAAATTCGGTGGACGAAGTTTGGAAAATTTGGGATAAATCCGGACATCCGGCAAATTAAATTTCAATTTCAAAAAATCAAATTCCCGTTTCCAGATTTGCATAATTTCATCTTTCGGAACCTCCAAAAAACCGCAGATTCCAAAAAACAGAGCTTCCAGATGGATATCATTTTGCTTGATTTTCTGGACAACTGCAAAATCAAGACTTTCCGCTATTTGAAGAAAAATTTCGGCATTCACTTTTAATCCAAAAGTGTAAAGCAGATTTTGGAATAAAACAGCTTCATAATTGTTATGATTTTTGTGTAGTGATTCCTCGAAGATTTGGGATTTGGCTTCTAATTTCTTAAGCAAAACCGTTTCTTCAAAAAACAAAGGGATTTTATTCTCATCAAATAATTCTTCGCAAGCAATAAAGGCGTGTTCTGCTTTTAGATTTTGATGGGTCTGAATCAGTTTCTCATCAATATAATTTTTGAGTTCCAAAGTCGGAATATTCTGCCGTTCTAATTCCGGGATATCACAATCGTTGATATAAACCACATGAAGAATAAGGTTTTCAAACTCAGGATTTCCGGAATGATTGTGAAAAAACCAATCGGACGCTTTGGTGTGAATCTCGATATTTCCTGCAAAAATGATGTTGTCAATCTTAATTTTGGCAAAGAGAAAATCCGGACCAGAATTCTTATTCCATTCTCCGAACTCCGGGATTTCAATAATTCGTCCGTCAGTAGAGATAAAATCGAAGTTCAGGAATTTTTTGTAATTCCAGATGTATTGTAATATTTCTTCATTCATTTGTGTGGACGTTTTATATAAAAATTTTCAAGCAAAAAACCCTTTCAAAGTTTGAAACTTTAAAAGGGTTTTAAGTTACAGAAATATTTTAAATGTAGATTCGAAAATTTATACAATAATTTCAGACTATCTTTTATAAAGCGGTGTTCTTTTCGCCAGATATTCTAAAGTGGCTTTGTAAGCATTCTCATAAGGCCAAAATGAATTATGGTTCTGAGTGAAAAGGTTATCGCCATTAACGGAAAAGATGTTCATCGTGATGCTGGTATTGTAATTCTGATACGTTGTTGAAGAGGACGAGCCCGTGGAATTGACCTTTGCACCATTATTTTTCTGCGAAACATCTGTATTGGAGCTGCCGTAATTGGAGGTATATGTATTCGTCTTTTCTATGGAAACCAATCCGCTGATGACATATTCTACATTCAGGATGTGGGCAATTTCGCCCATGGTGAAGCCTTGCATATTACTTTCATTGATTCCGGCTTTGTACAATAGCGCGTTGGTTTCAGTCGGGTCCTGGAACTTAAGATTCTGTTTTTTGGAATTGAAAATTGTATAAGTTTCCTGCTGGATTTTTTTGGTCATTGTCTCATTGCTTTTTTCCTGGTCTCTTACATAGCTGAAAGGCAAGATCGCTACTTTGTTCTTGTAATCTATGGACTGTGAAGTGTTCGGCGTAGTAGCAGTCGCATTAAGGTACTCTATGCGGCCGGAAGAAAATGTGATTTTGGAAATGTCTTTTTTGTTGAGCGTGTATTCCAAAGTCTCGTTCTGATGAATAAACGTAATGTCATTCGGATTATACTTAACGACTTTTCCGCGGAGCTCGCTGCCGTCGGTCATTGTAATGGTATCAGTTTGGGAATAAACTAAGAAGCCAATTAACAAAAAGAAGATCGTAAGAAAGTGTTTTTTGATACTCATAATGTTGTGCTTTTGATGATTCAATAAATTATCAGAAATATTTTTCTCTAATTTATAAAATAATTTTTAACAAAACATTAGTCCTCAAATAATTATACATTACAATATTTCCCTAAAACACTTCGATTCCGCTCAGTGTGACAATTGTAATATCCAGAATTTTCGCACTGAGCGGAGTCGAAAGACTTTTTTCTTAATTTAGATTTTTATCAAACTTCTTTATACTTCGCTTCTTCAAATTTAGCGATGGTCGTTTCGTACATATCAATGTAAATCGGAAGAATATTTTTCAAATCAAATTTTATTGCCTGAGCCTTGGCATTATTCTTCATTTCCGCCAGAAGGTCATCATTACTCAAAAGTTTGATTGTATAATTACTCATTGCTTCTACATTTCCAATCTCGGCCAAAAACCCTGTTTCCCCTTGCATATTAACTTCCGGAATCCCGCCAGCATTACTACTGATAACCGGCGTTCTTGCCGCCATAGCTTCCAATGCCGCCAAACCAAAACTCTCCTGCTCGGAAGGTAAAAGGAAAACGTCCGACAACTGCAGAATTCTATACAAATCGTTGACTTTTCCAAGCAATTTGATTTTGCCAATCAAGTCCGGATTGTTTTCCATAAATTCAGAAATCTTCTCCATATCCGGACCTTCGCCAATGATTATCAGTTTGGATTTGATTTTCTTGTTGACATTCTTGAAAATCTCCAGAACATCCTGAATTCTTTTAACCGGACGAAGGTTGGAAACGTGAATCAGAATCTTCTCATCATCACTTGCAAACTGCTCCCTTTGACAAGTTTTGCAATCTTCGTCAAAAACAGAATTATCAATAAAATTGGTAATCACCTGGATTTCTTTCTGAATATTGAAAAACTGTAATGTGTCTTTCTTCAGACTTTCGGAAACAGAAGTTATCGTATCACTCTGGTTGATAGAAAATTCCACGGCGTGTTTATAACTCGGATGTTGACCAACCAAAGTAATATCCGTTCCGTGAAGCGTTGTTACCAAAGGCACATCTTTGTGTTCAGCCTTTAACATTTGCTTAGCTGTAAAAGCCGCATAAGCATAAGGAATCGCATAATGGGCGTGCAAAATATCCAATTTGTAAAGATTCACAACGCGGTAAATCATCGATGACAAAGCGATATCATAAGGCTGATATTGAAACAACGGATAAGTCTGAACGTTGACCTTATGGAAAAAAATATTCGGATTCGTAACATCCAAACGTGCCGGCAATGCCGAACTTATGAAATGAACTTCATAACCTTTGTCGGCCAAAGACATTCCTAATTCTGTTGCCACAATTCCGCTTCCGCCGTAAGTGGGATAGCAAAGTATTCCTATTTTCATTTTACTTTCTTATTGTTTTACACAAAAAATGTGAAAATTTATTTTTAAAGTTTTCGCCGATTTCGCTAATCAGCACTGATAAATCTGCGAGACGAAAATTCTTAAGTTTTTGTGGTTATAAATTTACTCCATTACAATCTTAGAATTTTTAGTTTCTGAACTATTTTTTCTATCAGTTTGATTTTGAATTTTAGCCTCGACATCCATTCCCATTCCGAATTTCAAATTGTCGTTCACCAAAACCGGAAGTCTTCCCGATATTTTTGTTTGTCCTAAAATTCCACTGGCTGTTGCTTTCATAGAATCGTCATTGTTTTCATAAGAAACCAAAACCGTAGAAACTTTAGAAATATCAACATCTTTCAAAGCATAAGGACTCCCGAAAACATCCAGAATCACATTCTGATTTTTGCTCAAATCCACTAAAATCTTCTTGCTTGTGTCCGAAATTTTGTAAGGTTTGTAAGCCGTAGAATTATCTTTATGAAAACCAACAATCACTTTTGAGTTAGCAGGGATTGTATTGATTTCATTAGCTTTTTTAAGAATTACAGTTGTTCCTGTATTGATTTGATTCAGGAAAGTGTCATAGGGCGCTTCTTCTAACGGAACGTAATAATAAGTTTCTTTACAATCCAATGGCAATAACTTTTTATCATCTTTGATTAATGTCAAAGCATTTGCATACATTTTCTGAACCAAAGCCGAATGTGATGCATTATTCAAATCTTCGTTAACGTTTTCAGGATTGATGCTGTTGTATTGGTTCAAACCAAGATAATATTTGGTCAAAAGAATTTTCTTAACACTCTCTTCTACTCTGGTTTGTGAAATTTCTCCTTTATCAATCGCTTGCTGGATTAGTTTTTTTCCGGTTGCAACATCCTGTGAAAATAACATAATATCATTTCCTGCTTTGAAAGCTAACGCATCTAATTCTCCAGCCTTGAATTTATTGGCAACAGCTCCCATATTCAGTGCATCCGTTATAATCAAACCTTTGTAACCAAGCTTTTCTTTTAGAAGCCCTGTAATTATTTTTTTTGAAACCGAAGCCGGAATGCCTTTTTCGTTTTCCAAAGTCGGAACATACAGATGAGCAACCATAACACCGCCAACGCCTTTATTCATCAATGCTTTGAAAGGTGTTATTTCTGTTTTCTCCAATCTTTCCAAATTGTGAGAAACGACAGGCAAATCCAGATGCGAATCTGTGGAAGTATCACCATGACCAGGGAAATGTTTAATCGCCGCCAAAATTTTATTATCCTGTAAACCATTGGAATAAGCCAAAGCAGAATTCACAACATTATTGACATCAGAACCAAAACTTCGGTTTCCGATAATCGGATTATTCGGATTGGTGTTCACATCCACAACCGGTGCAAAATCCCAGTTGATTCCCATTCTTTTACAATCCTCGGCAATCTTAGCAGACATCTCATAAATCAGATTTTTATCCTGTATTGCTCCTAGTGTGATCGCCCAGGGAAACTTATGTGCTTTTGCAATTCTTTGGAATAACCCCCATTCTGCATCCATCCCAATCATCAGCGGCACTTTTGATTTGGACTGAAACTCATTAACCAGATTAATTTCTCTTGCGGCGTCATCCTGCATCAGAATCAATCCCCCGATTTTATCATTGACAACAATGTTCCTGATCTGATTAATAAAATCTTCACCTTTGTTGGTATAAAGCGCTACGATAAAAAGCTGTCCCAATTTTTCATCCTGAGAAAGTGAGTTATAAGTTATATCAACCCAACTGTTTGCTTTTTTAATATCTACAGAAGATAGATTTTTAGGCTGATACTGAGTGAAATAAAATTGTGAAATAAAAGTTATTATAAATAGACTTAACCTTTTCATATTTTGAAAATCTAAATTTTAGAAAGTTTCCATAAAGATATTAATTCCACGGAAATTAGCTATTTTTATGGTCTGCAATTTGCAATTAAAATTTAACGTAAAATATTTATACCTATGAAAAAGTTTTTGCCCCTTTTATTATTGCTAGTTACTAGTGTTTTTATCTTCAGTTGTAAGGACGATAATGATGATGTACAAGTCAACGTTGATTATCCTGCCGTGTATGATCTCAAAAATGTTAACTTTACCTACAACCAAAATGATGGTTGGAATTATTTTCAATCTTTTACAAGACCGATGCTTAGTCAAGATATTGTTTTGATATATCTTCAAACAGACACAACTTCTAATGGAAATCCTGTATGGACAGCACTTCCTGCAAAATTTAATCCTGCTGTAGGTGAAGAAGTTTACTATGACTTTGATTTTACAGTGAATGATTTTAAAATTTATACCAGAGCAACATTTGATCTATCACAACAGGCTTCATTATATCTGAACAATAAGACTTTCAGAGTTGTACTTGTGCCAGCGGTGTTTGGTAATAAAAATACGAACGCTACAGATATTCATAAAATGACTTACGAAGAGGTTATTAAAAAATATAATATTAATGACAGCAAAGTTGGAACATTATAATCCAATCTTATAAAGAAATTAAAAACCACAGTTTTGGTGGTTTTTTTTATAATTAAAAATAAATAATACTAAATTAGTATGAATTAAACTTTTATTCCTAAATTTGTTTTCCATTAATTACAAAATTTAAAAAATATGTCTATTAAACTTGGTGATACAGCTCCGGACTTTGACGCAGAAAGCAGTCTTGGAAAAATTAACTTTTACAAATATCTTGGCGATTCCTGGGGAATCTTATTTTCTCATCCCGCAGACTACACGCCGGTTTGTACAACCGAACTGGGAAAAACATCACAATTAAAACCCGAATTTGACAAAAGAAATACAAAAGTTTTAGCATTGAGTGTTGACGGACTTGACAATCACAAAGGTTGGATCTCTGACATTAATGAAACTCAGAATACAGAAGTTGAATTCCCGATTATTGCCGATCAGGACAAAAAAGTTTCAGAATTATATGATTTCATCCATCCGAACGCCAGTGCTACTTTAACTGTAAGATCTTTATTAATTATCGATCCCAACAAAAAAGTAAGATTAATTATTACTTACCCGGCTTCAACGGGAAGAAATTTCACTGAAATCCTTAGAGTTTTGGATTCTTTACAATTAGTGGACGGTTATGGCGTTGCAACACCTGTTGACTGGCAAGACGGCGAGGATGTGATTATACCGCCGGCAGTTTCCCAGGAAGATGCTGAAAAGAAGTTTACAAAAGGCGTGAAGGTCATAAAACCTTATTTACGATATACTCCACAACCAAATAAATAATTCTGGATTTACAGAAAAAGAAAGCTCAGATTACCTGAGCTTTTTATTTTTATTTGAAATACTGCTTGTTTAGTTTGCTATAAAAACTTCTTTGACAAAGTCTCCAGTATTTAAAGGGATTTCTATAACGATATTTCCATTTTCATAATAGCCCAAAGTAGACTCGCCAGACGCAAGTTTAACACGAAAAACATCATTTTTTGCGGTGGTTTTAAAAGTCGCAAAAGGAACACTGCTATTCCCATCAACCAAGATAAACTGAGACTCATCAATTTGTATTTTTTGTAATGTCAGGTTACCTTTAGAATATTTTTGGGCAGATTTTTTAATATCCTGAGCTTTGCTGTTAGCAGCAGAGTTATTTGTTTGCATTGCAATGGTTTCATTTGCGGGAGCTGTACCAACAGATGTATTGGCAGGATTGGAAACAGGAATTTTTGCAGCAGCCTGTCTCATAGCATCTTGAAAACCAGGTTCGAATTCTTTGATTGTGCTGCTGGATTTTTCGGAGTAAATGATTTTGTTATTACAATCCTTGAATTGTAAGGAAATCTTGTTTCTCAATAAACTTTTTTCATTAAGAACATCAGCATTCAAAATTTTACATGGATTAATCAATGCATCATTAGGCCAGTTACTTTTTTCAGCAGATAACACTATATATTTTTTGGATTTCAGAGAATTTCTCAAAATCGTATCCATTCCGTAATTTTCTTTCAGTGTTGCAAATTCAGATGGAATCATGACATATTTATAATCACCAACAGTCTGAGCATTAATCGCAACAAGTAAAAAAACTGATAATAAGCCAAGTATCTTTTTCATAATTCGAATTTAATAATTTTTCTAATTTCTAAAACCCTGCATATCCAATTTCAGAGAAAAGAAATTGGAATAAAAATTAGAACCGCCAATTCCGGAATTGGTAATGGCATAATCCAGCGTCAAACCTTTGTAACGGATTCCTATACCTGCACTAGGCTGGAAAGAAACTTTTCTTTTAAGGTCTTCTATATCAGTAATTGATTGGAAACGATTCAATCCCAATCTTACAAAAATCATATCCTGGAAAATCAATTCTCCACCCAAATAAGGGGTGATACTGGCAAAATCGGTGGAAATAAGTGCAGCCGTTTTAGCAAAATCTATGTTGACACCTGCTTCCGGTAATAATTTTAAATCTCTATTAAACTCATAAGTTCTGCTGACACCAAGATTCAATTTTGGCATCGTGATTTCCATTTTGTCCGTTGGCGCCGGGTTAAATTCTTCCCCATTCACAACTGCCGATAATTCTTTCTGATTGATCGTCCAAAAATTGACCGTTGTTGTAGCATCTCTTAGCATAAATCCATAGTTCCAATCGGTATCTGTATGGTAAATAGCTCCTAAATCAAATCCAAAACCATAACCACTTGCAAATTTTCCAACATTTCGGTAAACCACTTTTGCTGTTGCCCCAACATCTAATTTTTGATTTCCGTTGGGATGAAAGGCGTAAGAAAATAATGCTGCGTAATCTGATGTTGAAAACGAACTGATTTTATCATAATCAATATTTCCCTCAGAATCTATCAATTGAGTTGTATTAAGAATATTATCAACACCTAATCTTACTAATGAAATTGCGAAAACGCCGTTTCCGTAATCCAAAGGCTTCGCGTAGGCGATATAATCGTATTTGGCAATGGATTCAAAATATTCTGCATGCATCGCCGCAGCCTGCCAGTCGCGGTCAATTTTCATCAATCCTGCCGGATTCCACATAGGGGAATAAACATCATCCTGGTTAGAAACAACTGCTCCTCCCATTGCCAAACCTCTGGCACCGGCACCAATATTCAAAAATTCATTAGAATACTTCCTGATGATTTGAGCATCAACAAGTTGCGAAAAAACAATCAGTAAAAAAAATAAAATTCTTTTCATCAAAAGCTGTTTACAGATGGTTGGTTTCTGTAGTTATATCCTCTTTTTTCCGTCTTGATTTTATAATGCCGTTGATAACAATTGCTATAATCATCACCAAGGAAGCAATATAAAAAACAGGACTCATATGTTCTGATGCTCCAAAGATAAAAAAAGCCAGAATAATCCCATAAACAGGCTCCAGATTTACAGTCAAAATCAACGTGAAAGGTGAAATAAACTTCATCAACTTGACACTTTCAAACATTGGATAAGCAGTAAAAACAGAAGCCAATAATGTTATTAACGCAATATCTGTATAACTTATTTCACTGACAGAAGAAATTTGTCCTGTGAAAATAAAAAACAAACTGATGATTAACCAACCGCCGGCAATCTCGTAGAAAATAATATTCCCGGAACTGGTTTTACCAAAAATTTTACCATTGAAAACAGAAAAGATCGTCCCGAAAAGTGCGCAAAGAATGCCATAAAATATGCCTTCTTTATATTTCAGCTCGGCATTGAAAATCATAGAAATACAAATCACAATAATAACGCCGATAACAATTTCCACCCAATCCGGTTTCCTTCTGAATATCAAAGGTTCTATCAATGCAGCAAATAACGTTGATAATGATAAACATGATAAAGCTATCGACACATTGGAAACCTTGATAGACTGGAAAAAGAACAGCCAGTGAAAAGCCATTACGCTTCCGATCCCTACTAATTTTAATAATAAGCCTTTTGTCACTTTGATGCTTTCCTTTTTTACAATCCGAAGATATAAATAAAGGAAAACCGCAGCAAATGACATTCTGTAAAAAACAAGGATGTGTGCATCAGCCGAAATCAATTTTCCTAAAATAGCCGTGAATCCCCATAAAAAAACGATAAAATGTAACCGCAGCAAATAAGAATTCTTCATTGGAAATATTGATTTTGATTTGCAAAACTAAGATAAATTTATGGGTTCACAGAGCATATTTTCTAATCAATACACGAAAAAATCCGTATAAAATTTTATACGGATCTTTTAATAAGAAAACTTATTAAAAATAAACATAAACTAACTAAAAATTTATCTCATTTAATCAATAAAACGCCAAAAATCAAAAAATATTACAAAACGAATATTAAATTTTAGTACCCATCAATACGATTGTATAATTAATAAACTCTTTCGTTTTGGTATATGTCAAAAAATTTTATCTTTAGGCCCAAAGAAAACCCTTATGGATTTAGAATTCAATAAAAGAGAAGATATCAACAAACTGAAACTTTCTGACATCAGAGCAGCTTTGGCAAAAATCAAATTAGGCGGCGGTGAAAAAGCACTTCAGAAACAACGCGATCAGGGAAAAATGACTGCCAGAGAACGTGTTGAGTATCTTTTTGATAAGAATTCTGACTCTATAGAAATTGGGGCATTCGCAGGTTATGAAATGTACGATAAAGAAGGCGGTTGTCCAGCAGGCGGCGTTGTTGTAAAAATCGGATATATCTCTGGTAAACAATGTATAGTTGTTGCGAATGATGCTACTGTAAAAGCCGGAGCCTGGTTTCCGATCACAGGCAAGAAAAATCTGAGAGCTCAGGAAATCGCTATGGAAAACCGTTTGCCAATTATCTACCTTGTTGATTCTGCAGGTGTCTATCTTCCAATGCAAGATGAGATTTTCCCGGATAAAGAGATGTTTGGCAGAATTTTTAGAAATAATGCGAAAATGAGTTCTGCAGGAATTATCCAGATTTCTGCCATTATGGGAAGTTGTGTTGCCGGTGGCGCTTATCTTCCGATTATGAGTGATGAAGCAATGATTGTGGATAGAACAGGAAGTATTTTTCTGGCAGGAAGTTATCTTGTAAAAGCGGCAATTGGAGAAAATATCGATAACGAAACACTTGGCGGAGCAACTACACATTGTGAAATCTCTGGTGTTACAGATTATAAAGCCAAGGATGACAAGGATGCTTTGGATCGCATCAAAAATATAATGAAATCTATTGGAGATTTCGAAAAAGCTGGCTTTGACAGAACCGAAAGCTTTCCTCCAAAAGAAAATCCGGAAAATATTTTCGGAATTATGCCGGCCGTGAGATCTGAGCAATATGATACTTTTGAAATCATCAAATGTCTTGTAGATAATTCGGAATACGAAGAATATAAACCAGATTATGGGAAAAGCATTATTTGTGCAACAGCCAGAATCGATGGCTGGAGTGTAGGAATTGTTGCTAATCAAAGAAAACTCGTGAAAAGCGGCAAAGGCGAGATGCAGTTCGGTGGTGTTATCTACTCTGACTCTGCTGACAAGGCGACTCGCTTTATTGCGAATTGTAATCAACGAAAAATACCTTTGGTATTTCTTCAGGACGTTACAGGTTTTATGGTTGGTTCAAAATCCGAACACGGCGGCATCATCAAGGACGGTGCAAAAATGGTCAATGCTGTATCCAATTCGGTAGTTCCAAAATTCACTGTGATTACAGGAAATTCTTATGGCGCTGGAAATTACGCAATGTGCGGAAAAGCATATGATCCTAGATTAATTGTCGCCTGGCCATGGGCAGAACTGGCAGTAATGGGTGGTTCACAGGCAGGGAATGTTCTTTTACAAATCCAGGAATCAGCACTCAAAAAACAGGGAAAAGAAATTTCGGAAGAAGAAAGAAAAGATATTCTGGATAAAATCCTGAAGGATTATAACAAACAGACCCAACCTACTTATGCTGCAGCAAGACTTTGGACAGATGCTATCATCAACCCAATTGATACAAGAAAGTGGATCAGTATGGGAATAGAAGCAGCCAACCATTCTCCAATTACAGAAAAATTTAATCTAGGTGTGATTCAGGTATAAAATTTATTTTATCTTTGCAGGACACACTTATAAAGATGAAAAATTTATTTATTTCGATTGCCGGATTCCTGGCGATCACAAGCTTGTATGGGCAATGTACCATCACTGCAAGCAAAATTCCGGTTCAGAACGAAACAACAACTTTCACAGTTGACACAAAAGCACAATGTGAAGAATGTTACTCCTGGAAAGTATCAAATGATGACGTTGTTAAAATTGAAGAAAACAGTAAGATCAATAAGATCAATGTCACAGGAAAAGGCACTGGTAAAAGCACAATATCCGTTTCTGTTTTAACAGCTAAAGGATTAGTCCAATGTGAGAAAGATATTAATATTATTGATTCCAGGCAACAACTTGTTGAAAGCAGCTGCGGAATCAAAATCGATGATTTCAAAGATGTGAAAGTTAATGAATCCATTATTTCATTCTTTCCCAATGCCAATTCTTCTGATTATCTTTACAAATGGACTGTTGCTTATTCTAACGGAGAATCCAGCGAATCCGATGATAAGATTCCACAATTCAATTATTCAGACAGCAATTACATTACTTCCGTAAAAGTTAAAATAACCAACAAGGCGCTTTTGTGCTCTATTACACTGATGAAAAAATTTGATCAGAATTACTGGAGAGCTACAAAAAACATTGTAGAGCAAAAAGCTTATTCGCCAATCAGCTACAGTGATTATGTAAAACCCGAAAATAAAACTAAGATCACAAATTAATTATAAATTGTATTTATGTAAGTGAACCTCTCAACAATGAGAGGTTTTTTTATTATTCAAAATCAAAAAATAATTTTAATAAAATTAAAACATTTTTTAACTTTATTAAAATTATCATTACATTTGTAAAACAAAAATAGAATAAATGAAACTTCCAATCATATGTCCAAGCTGCGATCATACTCTGAATGTAAGCCAGATGACTTGTCCATCTTGTGCAACTCAGGTGAATGGAGACTACGAATTACCTGTTCTTTTGAAACTGAACAGGGAAGAGCAAGAGTTTGTCCTCAATTTTTTTCTGTCCAGCGGAAGCATCAAAGAAATGGCAAAACAGGCTGAGTTGTCCTACCCAACAATGAGGAACAAAATGGATGATCTCATCGAAAAAGTAAAAAAACTTCAAAAGTAAGACTATGACCTGGAAAACTATATTCAATCCGTTTGGGAAATTTAATGATATACATCTGCTTATTACAGGAATTATATTTTTCATTGTGAACATCTTTGGTTGTTATTATTCCGGAAATGTAAATGACAGTATTTTTCATCTTTCTCATTTAGATGAAAATCAAACGATTTGGGATGTTGCGAGAATTAATTCTTTAAGCTTTCTCTTTGCAATTATTATTTTATTTATACTTGCCAAATTCTTTAATAATAGAACAAGAATCATCGATATCATTAATACTATTCTCATATCTGCCATTCCATTAATTATAATAATGCCAGTCTACGGAATGTCATTTTTTAAGAATGCTACGGATAGTGTTACAAAAAGCGCAGGCGATCCAGGTCAAGTGGAAACAATTAATCTCATTATAGTTACGGCTTTTGCATTAGCAACTTTACCATTGATGATTTACAGTTTCGTATTGTATTATAACGGATTCAAAACGGCTACCAATATCAAAAAGTGGCAACACATTGTTCTCTTCGTAGTTGTTTCATTGATACTAATAATCGCGAGCCAGACTATACTTTAAACAAAATATAATTTTATGAAAACCAAACTTTTATTGGTGCTGATTTTATTGGCACAGACTTTTTACGCCCAGGATTTAACAGGTTCCTGGAGAGGAGAAATCGATCTAGGCGCAATGAAACTACCTTTGCTTCTCGATATCAAAAAAGAAAACAATGCTTATGTTTCTACTGCGAGAAGTCCAAAGCAAGGAGACAAAATTATTACAGTCGATAAAACCGAATTCCGTAACGATGAATTGATTTTTGAAATGAATGAGCTGAAGGCTTCTTACAAAGGTCTATACAAAACCGATCATTTTGAAGGAACCTTCGAACAGAATTCAAGATCGTTCCCGTTAAATCTTTATCGAAATGACGGCACCGTTAAGTCAAGTCCACAAGATCAAAAAATCAAAGACATCGGCAACAGAGAAATCAATACTAAGAAAATTGATGATTTCTTAAACTACCTGACGGCGAACAAACAGTCTGTTGGAAGTATTTCGATTTTCAGAAATGGGAAAGAAATTTATCAAAGAAATTTCGGACAAGACCAATTACCAAATGTCAAATGGAATCCCGACACACAGTATCAGGTTGGATCTATCAGCAAATTGTTTACAGCCGTAATGCTGATGCAACAGGTAGAAAAAGGAAAACTGAACATCAACGACAAGCTGTCCAAATATTGTCCTGACATTCCAAATGCAGACAAAATCACCATCGAAAAACTAATGAATCACACCAGCGGGCTGGGAGATTATGTTGGAGAGCATTATCAATGGTTATTCAAAAAACCAGTCGGAGACAAAACAATTCTTGACACGATCAAAGCACAAGGCGTAGAGTTTCAGCCGGGAGAAAAAACGAGATATTCCAATTCCGGATATTATCTTTTGAGCAGGATTCTGGAGAAAATTACAAAAAAACCTTATAATATTCTCTTAAAGGAAAACATCACGAGCAAAGCTAATATGAAAAATACTTTTTCAGTTTTGGATAATCCTACCAATGTTTTCAGATCTTACAAGAATAAAGACGGTAATTGGATGGAAATAAAGGATTTCGATTTTCACAATTGCATCGGTTTGGGCGATATTGTTTCAACACCTTATGATCTAAATCTTTTTATTAATGCCTTATTTAACAATAAATTCGTTAAAAAAGAAACACTGGAAAATATGTTGCCAAAGCCAAGTTCAGATTTAAAATTCGGATTAGGAATAATGCCTGTTCCGTTTTACAATCAGGTTTCTTTTGGACACGGAGGTGATACAGCCGGAAGCCACTCGATCACCTCTTATAATACAAAAGAAGATTATTCGGTTTCTATGATTATTAATGGAGAAGAATTTCCCCACAACAATCTGGCTATCGGGATCCTGAGTTTGATTTATGATGCAGGTTATGAATATCCAAAATTTGGAACTCAAACTAATGATATTTCTAAAACACCTGAGAAATTCCAAAAATATATTGGTAATTATACTTCGCCTGATATTGCTATGGGTTTGAAAATCTATTCGGAAGATGATCAATTATTGGCGCAGGGAAAAGGACAATCAGCATTTCCTTTGGAATACGTTGATAAAGATCTGTTCAAATTCGCACCAGCTAACATCGAGGTGGTTTTCTTCCCGAATCAATTGCAGCTGAAGCAAAACGGCAATACATACTATTTCACGAAGGAATAAAATTTAAAGGCTTCTTTTTTTGAAGCCTTTAAATTTCAGCAACTTCGGGAATTTTGCCTGTAATCTTTTTCCTGTGCTCAATGCCCCATTCTGCAAGATTCTCAATGATTTTTTTCAAAGTTCGTCCGTAGTCCGTTAATTCATATTCCACACTAATCGGTTGTGTGCTGAGAACTGTTCTTGTTACCAATTGATTGATTTCCAAATCTTTCAGTTCGCTGCTCAGCATTTTCGAAGAAACACCTGCGATTTCTTTCTGCAAATCAGAGAATCGCATTTTGTCATAACAAAGCGCCGCAATAATTTGAACTTTCCATCGGCCTTTCAAAATATCCATTGTATCCTGTACAGCGAGAAGGTTGGTTTTACAACATTTAATTTTCATAAATAATATCTTTTATTGAAGAAATGTAAATTAAATTTACGTTAATTCAATTTCACAACTTACTAATTATCAAATAAGTTACCTTTTTGTAACAGTAACTTTTAGTAACTTAATTACAAATATAAACTTTTGTTTTTTAACTTTGATGCCTCAAATCAAGAAAATTATAAAAAATGAGTTTATTAGAAGACTTAAACTGGCGATACGCAACCAAGAAAATGAATGGACAAGCCGTCCCTCAAGATAAGGTAGATTACATCGTAGAAGCTGCAAGATTGGCACCTTCGTCATCAGGTTTGCAACCTTACAGATTATTCGTCATTTCCAATAAAGAATTATTAGAAAAAATCCGGCCGATTGCTTTTGACCAGGCGCAGATTACAGACGGTTCTCATCTTTTGGTATGGGCAGCCTGGGACGGTTATTCTCACAATAGCATCTCCGAAGTTTTTGAAAAAACAACATATGAAAGGGGAATCCCTAAAGAAGCAATGGATGACTACAAAACCAGATTATGGGGAATGTACGAACCGCTTGGAAAGGAATGGCATGCGACACACGCTGCAAAACAAGCCTACATTTCTTTTGGATTGGCAATTGCTGCAGCTGCTGAGCAGAAAGTAGATGCAACACCAATGGAAGGTTTTAATAATGCTGCTCTTGATGAATTGTTAGGATTCCCTGAGAAAGGTTTGAAAAGTGTTGTGATTTTACCGCTGGGCTACAGAGAAGAAAATGGCGACTGGCTGGTGAATCTTAAAAAATACAGAACTCCAAAAGACGAGTTCGTTACTGAAATCAAATAAAAAAATATTTCTCTCGCTGATTAGACAGTTTACGCTGATTGTAAAAAATCGGCTTAATTCATAAAACCTACGAGAAAAATCAAATAAAAAAGCGGAAATAAATTTCCGCTTTTTTTCGTCTATTATCTTTTATCTAAAAGTCTATTGTCTGAATTTAATATCCCAAAAGTTTCAAAACATCTTCTGGTCTTTGTTCTTCCCGGAATAGTTCGTAAGTGAAGTTTCCGTCTTCATCCTTATCAATCAGAATATGTTTTGGCTGAGGCATCAGACAGTGATGAACACCACCATAACCACCAATAGTTTCCTGATAAGCGCCTGTGTGGAAAAAACCAATGTACAAAGGTTTTGTTTCATTGAAAACTGGCAGATAGATCGCATTCGTATGCTGCTCAGAATTATAATAATCATCTGAATCACAAGTCAGTCCACCAAGAAAAACTCTCTCATAAGAATCATCCCAACGGTTCAATGGCAACATAATAAAGTGACGGGAAATCGCCCAAGTATCAGGCAAAGTTGTCATAAAAGATGAGTCAATCATATTCCATTTTTCTCTGTCGTTCTGACGTTTCTGAGAAATAATTTTATAAAGATGACCACCACTTTCTCCAACTGTGAAGCTTCCAAATTCTGTATAGATATTTGGCTCTTCAACGCCTTCTTCTTCGCAGAATTTTTTGATTTGAGACACGATCTCGTTAACCATGTAAGCATAATCGTAATCAAAATTAAGTGAAGTTTTGATTGGGAAACCACCACCGATATTCAACGAATCAACTTCCGGCGCAATTTTTTTCAATCTTGCATAGACGCGAAGACATTTGTACAACTCGTTCCAATAATAGGCCGTGTCTTTGATTCCGGTATTGATGAAAAAGTGAAGCATTTTCAGCCTAGCATTAGGATGCTCCGCAATTTTTTGGCTGTAATAAGGAATAATATCCTTGTATCCTATTCCTAATCTTGAGGTATAAAATTCGAATTTCGGTTCTTCCTCAGAAGCAATTCTGATTCCGATGTCAAAAGTTCTGTCGATACTTTCCGTTAGTTTATCCAACTCTCTGTAGTTATCAAGAATCGGTGTGATATTTTCGAAACCATTATTAATCAACTCCGAAATTTTCGCCAAATAATCATCAGTTTTGAAACCGTTGCAAATGACTTCGATATCTTTAGTCACTTTTCCTTTGTCGTAAAGCGACTTCACGATATCCATATCATAAGCCGAAGACGTCTCCAGACTGATGTCATTTTTCAACGCTTCTTCTACAACAAATGCAAAATGACTGGACTTTGTGCAGTAGCAATATCTGTAATTTTTCTGATAATCGTTCTTTTCAAAAGCTTCTTTGAACCAGAATTTTGCCCTTTCTATATTCTGAGATATTTTTGGTAAATAATTGAACTTCAAAGGAGTCCCGAATTTTTCCACAACCTCCATCAGATTAATGTCGTGGAACTTCAGATTATTTTCTTCTACACTGAATTCCTCAGTTGGAAAATAAAGCGTTTGATCAATTAGTTCAGAATATTTTATTTTCATTTCTGGCTAAAAAAGTTTAATTGTTTTACGATGCAAAAATGATGAAATAAACTGAATATTCACGTTAATAATTCCATAAAAATTAATGAATTAATTCCCAACAAAAATCAGCAGGTCACCTTGTTTATACTCAATTATAACATCTTTATTTTCAGCAACATTCCGTGTTCCGATCCGTTCTCCCAAAATTAAATCTTCTTTATACAAAGGCCATTTTAACCCTTTTGTTTCGATATTTTTTGCTATAGGAAAAGGCATCAAAGAAATCATCTTCCCTTTAACATCAGAAATTGCGAATTTTTTCGGAATAAAGTAATATGAAGAGTATTCATCAAAAAAACGAAGATTCACTTTATCCTTAAAAGCAAAAGCTACACTCAGATTCCCGAGAAAATGGTCTTGTTCACCTCCACTTCCACCGTAAACATCAATTTCATCAAATCCTTTTTCGATAATGATTTCTAAGGCTTTATGAAAATCCGTTTTGTTCTGGTCAGGCGTTTCTATGATTTCAAAATTGTCATTCTGAGCCTGTCGAAGAATCTCTTCCTCAATTTTATGAGAATCGAAATCGCCGGAAATAAAGTCCAGTTTGTCCAATGGAAATTTCAGTTGTTTCAAATAATGAAATGCACCATCTGTACAAGCAATCAAATCATAACCTGACAAATTCGGAATTGATTTCGGAGAATCTCCGTTGATGAAAAGAAGTGCTTTATTTCTCATTATCTTTTTTATGTTTCCATTTAAAGAAAAAGCCTTTATCAGTCTCATTCGTAGGTTTCGAAACTGTGCAAGATGATAGAAAAACAGTACCAATTAAGATCAAAATTATCTTTATCATCATCTTAACTTCTATCATTCGGATTCCAATATTCTTCCGGCTCATTATGAAGTTTCGAAACATATCTTGCCAAAACAAAAAGGTAATCTGACAAACGATTCAGATATTTGATTAATTCCGCTCGTACTTCTTCGGATTGATTAAGGAAAACCAAACTGCGTTCTGCACGTCTGCAAACCGTTCTCGCTACGTGAAGAAAAGTCGCCGCTTTTCCGCCGCCGGGTAAAATAAAATATTGCAAAGGCTCAACTTTTTCTTCCATTTCGTCCATCCAAGTTTCCAATTCTTCAATTTCTTTATCAGAAATCACAAGTGGAAGCCGCGCTTTTCCATTAGCCAAAAACAATTTATCAATCGGGGTCGAAGCTTCGGAACCAACCGTAAACAAATCAAATTGAATTTTCTTAAGCTGAGCAATGACAATTTCATCCTCGATGTGAGATTTAGCAACGCCAATATTAGCATTCAGTTCATCGATGTTTCCATAAGATTCTACTCTTGCGCTGGCTTTGGAGATTCTACTTCCGCCATAAAGTCCGGTTTCACCTTTGTCGCCGGTTTTTGTGTATATTTTCATTGCTTCTTTTTACGAAAGTTTAAAATTAAGGTTTTTAAATTTATCCTTAACTTTCTAAGATGAAAAAACCTTTTCAGAAAACAACCAACCTTATCCATATTTTCAACCAACTGAAAAGTTTTATAAAACCTTACAAATGGATGGTTTTCGGGACTTTGGCTTTGACTTTTATCGGTGCTTTATTCGCTCAGGTCAATCCGATTGTCTTGAAATATACGGTTGATGAAGTAACTAAGCTGACGCAGCTTCCACATCCGATGTCGGAAGGGATACATATTTTGATTCTGATTTCAATTATACTTTTAGGAAAAGAATTAGCCAATATTTTCATTCAGTTTGGTCAGAAATTTTATGGCGAAAAGATCCGAATTAATGTTAGTTCAGAATTGGCACAAGCGGCGATTGACAAAATCCTGACCTACCGAATTGCTTATTATAACGATGATAGACACGAATCAGGAAAACTTCAAATCCGCATCGACAGAGGAATTGAAAGCTTGACAAAATTGGTTCAAAATTTTTTCATTGATATTTTGCCTTTATTTTCAACTGCCATTATTGCTTTGATTGTAATGTATATGCAGAATCTTTACGTTGGTTTGGTTTCGACTTTTGTAATTCCGATTTACTTTTATGTAACCTCGAGGCAAGCTAAAAAATTAGGAAATGTAAGACGGACTTTAAGAAATCAACGGGAACAAAAAACATCCGGACTTCTGAATCTTATCAATTCCATAATGGTCATTAAGAGTTTTGTCCGTGAAAAATTTGAAGGCAGAAAACAGTACAATCTCCAGATGCATTTGATGGAAAGCCAGTTGTACACGCGCAGAACGAGTTTTATTTTCGATGGTTTGAAAACTTTTATCGAGCAATTTGGCGTTGTTCTGATTATCCTTTTGACCGTTTATCTGGTGCTTGACCAGCAAATGACGATTGGTGCGATTATGCTTCACATTATGTTGTTCAATAACGTTTCTGCGCCGATTCGCCAGCTTCACAGGATTTATGATGATATGAATGATGCGTTTATCTATGCCGAAGGTTATTTTGAAATCCTAAATGACGATGAGGAAACCGAACCAAACGGAACTATTAACAATATCCCAATTCAAGGTAATTTCGAAATCAAAAATGTGGATTTCACTTATCCAAACGGAATGAAAGCCTTGAAAAATGTTTCTCTAAAAATCGAAAATGGGAAAACAACGGCTTTGGTTGGATTGAGTGGTGCTGGAAAATCAACAGTTATCAATTTGCTTTGTAAATTTTACGAACCGGATTCGGGAGAAATTCTTTTGGATGGCAATAATCTGAATGATTTTGACAATGATTATTTGCGTGATGACCTTGGTCTGGTGCTTCAGAAAAATCATATTTTCAAAGGAAGTATTGAAGATAATATACGCTACGGCAATCTTGAAGCCACTTTAGACCAAATCAAAGAAGCAGCTACAAAAGCTTATCTTCACGAGCAGATTTTGGATTTGCCGGATGGTTATAATCACGACGCTACGCAACTTTCCGGCGGCCAGCAACAGAGAATTGCCATTGCAAGATTATTCCTGAAAAACCCACCGATTATTTTTCTGGATGAACCCACTGCAAGTCTGGACGCGATTGCAACGGAGCAAATCAAAAACTCTCTGGATGCGATTAAAAAAGACAGAACTGTGATTATTATTTCACATTCGTTGTCTCAGATTTTGGATTCTGATATGATTTACGTGATGAAAAAAGGCGAAGTTGTGGAAAACGGAACGCACGAAGAATTGTACGAAAAAAATGGAACTTACCGGGAGATTTTCGATGCGTCTGCTAGAAGTCTGAATCTGGATAGATTGGTGAAAACTTATAAGGATGAATGAAGACCATTACATTAAAAAAATAGACCGTGTCACTTCGATTCTAACACAACTGCAAACTAAATCCATTGTTCGTGCACAGGATTTAGCAGAGAAATTTGATGTCAGTATCAGGACAATTTACAGAGACATCAAGACTTTGGAAAATGCCGGCATTCCTATTTTTGGAGAAGCGGGTTCCGGTTATTCTTTGGTGGATGGTTACAAACTTCCGCCCGTGATGTTTACGAAAGAAGAAGTTTTGAGTTTCATCACAGCAGAAAAACTGATGCAGAAATTCTCTCATGAAAGTCTCGACTCTCATTACAATTCCGCAATGGAAAAAGTGAAAGCAGTCATCAGAAACTCGGAGAAACATCTGGTTACGACTATTGAGAATCAAATTGACATCTATTCCTATCGCCCGAAAAATTCTGACAATGTCAAAAATATTATTCCAATAATTCTGGAAAGCATTGCCGAAAAGAACCAGTTAAAAATCAGTTATAAAAATGTAAAAGACGAGGCTAGCGAAAGAATTATCGAAGCGGTTGGTATTTTCTACGAAGTCAATTACTGGTATATGATGGCGTTTTGCACAATGCGAAAGGATTTCAGACAATTCCGAATTGATAGGATTTTGAAAATCGAGAAAACTCAGAATTCCTTTCATCAAGAATATGGAAATGTTGGAGATTACCGAAAAAAATCAAAGAATCAAAAAGTGAGTGTTAAACTTTTGGTTGAGAAAAAAATCCTGCCTTTTCTGGTTAATTCTAAAAAATATTATGGATTGATTTCTGAAGAAGAAAGTGGTAACCGGATGCTGATGACCTTTGAAACTGAGTGGATCGATGAAGGTTTTCCGCGCTGGCTAATTACGTTTGCAGATTTTGCGGAAATCCTTGAACCTGAATATCTCAAAGATACGATGAATGATTTAATTGCTCATATTTCTAACCAATTGAACAAAAAATAAAGTCTGCCAAAAAGCAGACTTTAAAATCAAATCAAGCGTATAAAATTATCTTTCTCTTTCCCAGAAAAACGGAGGTTCAATTCCCAAAGCTCTCAGGTAAACATAACCTTGTCCTCTGTGATGAATCTCATTATCCACAAAATATAGAATATTCTGATAAATAGGAAACTCGTATTGTCCAAAAAGATTGAACATTTCCTGAAAACGTTCCTCTGAAATCTGAGAAAAATATTCGTTAATAGTTTCCGTTTCTTCATCCCATTTTGCCAAAAGCTCATCTTTGGTTGTAGGGTTGAAAGTTTCATCGAATTTATTAATTGTCCCTTCAACAATAGATTTCAGGGCTGGTCCGCCAATAGCAATCAGTTCAAGAGCTAATTTTGAAAACGGTCTCATTCCGCCAATCGAGAATTCGAATAAATCTTTCTCGGGAAAAGCTTCAATCACTCTTCTGGTCAGATTTCTGTGGCCTTGCCAATGGATTAAAAGTTGTTGTAAGTCAAGGACTTTTGCGTTTGCATTCATAATAGTTTGTTTTATTTGATACAAATTTACAACGCTGTTGTGACAATAGTTTGTCAGTAGGATTTTTGAATAATTTTTTTTTCGCAAAGGCGCAGAAATATTTGATTTGAACAATAAAAAAGCCGCCAAGTTTTCCTTTGCGACTTTATATATTTATAACAAATTTAAAATGTTCGCCTTTGCGATACAATCTAAAACTTTTCAAACCTGAAGTTTTCCCCAAGATAAGCCTGTCTCACTTCCGGGTCATTGGCAAGATCTTCCGGCAAACCTTCTTTCAGGATTTTCCCTTCGAACATAATATAAGTTTTGTTGGTAATCGCCAAAGTCTGCTGAACGTTGTGGTCGGTAATCAGAATTCCGATATTTTTCTCTACGAGAGACCTTACAATTTTCTGAATATCTTCCACTGCAATCGGGTCAACGCCTGCAAAAGGCTCATCCAGAAGGATAAAATTCGGACTTGTTGCCAGACAACGTGCAATTTCCGTTCTACGCCTTTCACCTCCGGAAAGCAAATCACCTCGATTTTTACGAACGTGTTCCAGATGGAATTCTTCAATCAATTCATCACATTTTTTTCTCTGCTCCTTTTTAGATAGCTTCGTCAGTTGCAAAACACCCAGGATATTATCTTCAACAGATAGCTTCCTGAAAACCGAAGCTTCCTGCGCGAGATAACCGATTCCTTTCTGCGCTCGCCTGTACATCGCATCTTGTGTGATATTCTGATCATCCAGAAATACATTGCCCAAGGTTGGCTTCACCAATCCTACAATCATGTAAAAAGATGTTGTTTTTCCTGCTCCGTTTGGTCCTAAAAGTCCTACAATTTCACCTTGTTGAACCTCCAATGACACGCCTTTTACCACCTTTTTCGGTCCGTATTCCTTGATTAAATTTTCTCCTCGTAAAATCATAAAACAAAGATAGATATTTTTTATCTTCTCATTATAACAATTTGGACGTGTCCCTCGCCTTCAACAATGCAACAGCTCGGGCCGGGCTATCCACTGCAATCTTTTTGAACGCATGGGCGTTCAAAAAGGATTTCCGTTACTATCCCTCACGCACTGCGCCGAGTTAAATATTAGTCAAAAATTCATTTCACGACTCATAACGCATCATTCATAACTACTTTGTACATTTGCAAAAAAATATAAAAATGCTCATAGAAAGCCTTCAAAACGAAAAAATAAAAAGATTGACTCGACTTCTATCCAAAAATCAGGACAGAAGAAAAGCCGGTGTTTTCATCGTAGAAGGTCAGCAGGAAAACGAACGCGCATTACATTTCGGAAATCAGCCGGAAGAATATTTTATCTGCGAAACTATTTTCAAAGGAATATTGCCCGATTCCAAAATTCATTTTGTCTCGGAAAAGCTTTATGAAAAAATCGCCTATCGCGGAACAACCGAAGGAATTATAGGAATTTATAGATTAGAACAAAGGAATCTTGATGAATTCAAACCGAAACAAGATTCGGCAATCATCATTTTAGAAAGTGTGGAGAAACCGGGAAATCTTGGAGCAATCCTAAGAAGTTGCGAAGCATTCGGAATAAACGCTTTGATTGTTACCGATACAAGAACGGACTTCTACAACCCAAACGTTATCCGCTCAAGTGTTGGCTGTCTTTTCGGGATGAATATTTTCCAGGCTTCTAATGAAGAAACTTTAGAATTCTTAAAAATCAATGATTATAGCATTTTCACTACTTTTATGAGTGATGATGCAAAACCTATTCAGGAGAAAGATTTGACTGCCAAATCTGCTGTTTTATTCGGAACAGAACATTCGGGTTTGAGTGACTTCTGGAAAGGAAAAGGAGAAAATGTGTTGATTCCAATGTCCGGAACTATTGATTCTCTTAACCTGAGTAATGCTGCTGCCATTACTTGCTACGAAATTCTGAGACAGAAATTAGACAAATAAAAAAACCGCCTCTAAAAGAAGCGGTTTATAATTCTTAACAAGGTTAAGATTATTTTTTAGCAGCAGCTGAATCAACTTTTTTAGCAGCTCCTTCTACTTTAGCAGCAGCAGAATCAACTTTTACAGCAGCAGAATCAACTTTAGCAGCAGCAGAATCAAGAGTTGCAGCAGAAGAATCTACTACAGCAGAATCAGCAGATGCAGTTTCTACGTTTTCAGTTTTTTTACAAGCTACAAGAGCAACAGCAGCGATAGCAGCTACGAATAATGACTTTTTCATAATAATTAAATTAAATTGTTAGTTAATAGATTGTCCTTATTTGAACGGGACAAAATTATGACAACAAATAAATCTTGTTTTTGAAAATTAATTGTAATATATTTGTAAAACACGATTTACAAATAAGAACAACTGTAAATCAACAAATTAAGAACAAAATACAACTTTGAGCGATATAGAATTTTCACATTTTCAATCCTTAAAAAAGGCCGTTCAGGAAAAATATCTTGAGACACACTCGCCGTCCTATGATGACATTTCCAAATGGAAGGGTATTGACATTATATATTTTCAAGAGGACTTAAGACAAAAAGCCAAAGGAAATATTAGCGAAAAAACCTTTTACACTTATTTCAAAAATAATGCTCAGGAAAAAATCCCGAGAATCGATATGCTGAATATCCTTTCTGTCTATGCAGGCTATAATTCCTGGTTCGAATTCAAAAAGAAAAACCCAATCGTAACAGCAGTCAATGATAGCTTTCAGACATCTTTACCTGTCGAAGTTCCTTCAGAGAACAAACCTGAGGTAGAGTCAAAAGTTCCAGTTACAATTGCTGAAAAACCGCCGGTCTCAATCGACAATCAGGCGTTTGACGAGATTAATCAGAATATCAATTTTAATAAACCTAAACAAAATTTCCTGAGAACATATTTGTGGTTAGGCATTTCTGCATTTTTATTTGCTGTTGTTTTGATTTTGGTATTTTATGACAATTTATTTTATAAAAAATACACTTACGCTTTTACGGACGCTGACAGAAATTCTTCTATAAAAGGAGAATTGGATGTAAAAATCATCAGAGAAAACGAATCTCCCATACTTTTTAAAGTGAAGCCTAACTCTCCCTTTGTTTACGAAACAAAAAGCAAGAAGCTTAAGATGATCATCTCTTCCCCTTTCTACAAGACAGACACTGTCAGCAGGGATTTGACAAGCGCTCCGGAATCAGAAAATATTGAATTGAAGCCTAATGACTATGCCATTCAGCTTTATTATTATTCAAAATCAATCACGGACTTTAAGAAAAAAACTAATGAACTCAACAGGCTTATAAGTGACAACGCATTGATTTATCAGGTTGTAGATAGTGACATCTATGGCATTGAAACAATGGATAAACAAAAATACATCTCGCTGGTTACGCTTCCTACAACATCACTGGAAAATTTGGAAGTGATCGATTCTCAGATGAAAAACGGTAAAATAGTCATGATTAAATTCAAAATTACTGATGATGGAAAAGAAAAATAACTTATATAAATGGATGTTGATACCAGCTCTGCTGATTATCGGAATTATATCCTGTAATAAAAAATACGAAGGTGATGATAATTCTCTGGAAACACTCAGAAATGCTAACAATAACGTAACCTATTCCAAAACAAAGCTGGATAGTTTGCAGGCTACTAATGTGATTACTTCGCAAAAAGTCCAGGATCTATTAGATTTATCGGCACTTTATACATCCGGAAACAAGGATACAGAAATAGATTCCGTTATCTATACACAAATGCAAGCTCATTTTCTTACAAAAGATTCAAATAACCTTAAGCCTTTGTTAAAGGAAATGGATAGCCTGAAAGTAAGATATGCAAAAGTCAATAACCTAATGACATCAAAAAAAATTAAGGAAAAGGATACGCTTGACTTTGCAACTTTTGATGTAGAATATTATGATAACAAGAGAACTTATATTACTACAGTTAATAGAAAAGCACAATATATGCTGAAGGCTTCGCCTGTGAAATTCCAGAAAGAATTCAAATTCTATTTTACAAGTTTTTATCCAAAAAATATAGACAGTATCAAATAAAAAAAGCCGCTAAATAGCGGCTTTTTTGTAATAATTAGAATCTAATTATTTTTTGATTTCTTCTTTTGCAGCTTTTTCGTCAGCTTTTACTTCAGCTTTAGCAGAATCAGCAGTAGCTTTTACAGAATCAACTGTAGCAGTAGCAGTAGAATCGATAGCAGCAACAGCAGAATCAGCTTTTGCGTCTACTGAATCAACAGCAGCAGCTTCTACGTTATCAGTTTTTTTACAAGCTACAAGAGCGATAGCAGCGATAGCAGCTACAAATAATGACTTTTTCATTTTCTAAAAATTTAAATTAATTATTGTGATTATATTATCTTTTAATATTGAATCATATTAACAAGACAAAATTAGGACGGTCTGATAAAAATCATTTAGAAATAACTTGTAAAGCGTTTGTAAAGCATTTTACAAAAAAATATTATTGATTTTCAGTTAATTAATATTAAAATCAATAAAATTATAAGGCGTTATCAAACCATCTAAAGCTATATCTGATTCAAAAACATCAGCAACATCTTGATCCGGAAAAAAGAAGTTTAAACCAATTTTATTATGAATCCCAAAATCCCCTGAAAAGAAAGAATCATAAAAACCTTTTCCATAACCTACTCTGTTTCCAAATCGATCACAGTATAATAAAGGTGCTAAAACATAGTCCAGATCAACATTAGAGTCAATATTAGAAACCGGCTCCTTGATTCCCCAATTATTAATTTCAAAATCCGAATCAGGAAAAATCTCTACAGATATCATTTTATCGCCTTTAATTTTTGGCACAAAAACCTTTAATTTTTTATCAAAAAAATAATCAATAAAAATCTGAGTATTGATTTCATTCATTTTTCCAATCGGTAAAAAAACATTAACCTTTTGATTTTCAAATACATTAAATTGTAAAACGAATTGTTCAAAGATTTTTTGAGACAAAAAATTGACCTCATCTTGTGATAAGGCCATTCTTTTTGCTTTATAAATCGATCTAAGTTCTTTTTTTGTAAGACTGAGATTCACCTTTAAATTGTATTAATTTTCTAAAATCTTGTAAAGTTTATCCGACAAACGGACTCTGAAAGGCAGCTCAAAAGTAATCTGATCTCCCGCTTTCGCCGTATCGCTGAAATCACCGTTTACAAAAATCTGAGTAACCGTAATTTCCTGATCGCCTGTTGTTGGTCCGGAAATTAAAACCTTATCTCCTACAGAAAGTTCATTATTTTCAATGAAGAACTGTGCGATTTTTGATTTTGAATAATAATGCTCCGCTTTTCCGATCAAAGTTTTTTTGATTTTTATTTTCTGGCGGATATCCTTTGTTTCAGCTTTAGTCGCTTTTGCTAAAGTCTGTGTCGACAGATCTCCCGAATTTTTAAATTTTAAAGCTTCAGATTTTCCTTTTCTGAATACCTTATTTCCAACCTGAAGGCCTTTTCTTAGTTTCACCTGCTCTTCCCAAGGTAAATGAATGGTTTCCAGACATTCCATAGAACATGTATTTTCCATTGCTGCCTTACATTTATCACACTGGATGAAAAGTAAATGACAGGCATCATTGGCACAATTGGTATGATTGTCACAAGGTTTTCCGCACTGATGACACTGTGCAATAATATCATCTGTAATTCTTTCTCCTAAACGATGATCGAATACGAAGTTTTTACCGATGAATTTACTTTCGATTCCCTCTTCTTTAATCTGGCGTGTGTATTCTATAATTCCGCCTTCCAGCTGGAAAACATTTTTAAAGCCCTGATGTTTGAAGTAAGCACTTGCCTTTTCACAACGGATTCCGCCGGTGCAGTACATCAAAAGGTTTTTATCTTCTTTAAAATCCTGTAACTGTTGGTTGATGATCGGTAAACTTTCTCTGAAGTTTTCAACATCCGGAGTAATAGCCCCTTCAAAATGCCCTACTTCACTTTCGTAATGGTTTCTGAAATCCACCACGATCGTATTCGGATCTTCCAGCATATTGTTGAATTCCTGTGCTTTCAGGTGAATTCCTTTATTGGTAACGTCAAAAGTTTCATCATTCAGACCGTCTGCAACGATTTTATGCCTTACTTTTATGGTTAATTTTAAAAAAGAATGATTATCCTGCTCTACCGCCACATTCAGACGGATACCTTTCATGAAATCATAAGCCTCCAGCGTTTTGCGAAATGCCTCAAACTGATCCGCAGGAACACTCATCTGAGCGTTGATTCCTTCATGAGCAACATAAATACGACCCAATGCATCAAGAGCATTCCAGGCTATAAATAAATCGTCGCGAAATTTTTTGGGATCTTCAATTTTGGCATACGCATAGAAAGATAATGTAAGGCGCTCTTTTCCGGCCTCATCTATAAGTCGAGCTCTTTCTTCTGCGCTTAAGGTGTTGTACAGTTGCATGCTATAAACGTTTTAAGTGAGAAAATAATGGCGCAAAGATAAGAAATTTAGCCAATATTTTTGGGTTGATAGTTGTCAGCTATTCAGTAGGTCATCAAACGATATGATTAAACAGTCAAAGTAATTAAGTAAACCGTCAAGAGCCTTGAGTAGATAATGAAGATCCTTAAATAGTCAATCAAAGCGCTTTAGTAGCAATCAAAGGTCTTGAGTAAACTGTCAAAGGAGTTAAGTAGACAATCAGAAGAGTAAAGTTGACTGTCAGAGAAGCAAAGTAGATTATTACAGGAGTAAAGTAAACAGTTACAAGACCAAAGTTGGGAATTACAGAAGCAAAGTTGACTGTTACAAAAGTTAAGCACACTGTTACAAGATTTAAGCAGACTATTACAGATACAATTAACCTTATATGGACTAGCCTTAAAACAATTAATCTTTATTATATTTACGTCATTAAAATTTGAAAAATGAAGAAAGTTCTCTTATCTGTTGTTTTGATGGCAGCAGTTTTTTCCCAAAACATTAGTGCACAGGAAATCACATTAGATAAGATCTATTCCGGATATTACCGTGGAAAAGGAATTTCAGGAATTGCATCGCTGAATGATGGTGAAAATTATGCAACCATAGAAAAAGACGGCATCGCAAAATACAGCTACAAGACTTTCCAGAAAGTTGGAAACATTGTGGATGGAAGTTATGAGTCTTATATTTTTTCGGCGGATGAATCCAAAATTTTGCTTCAGAAAGAAAGCGAACAGATTTACAGACATTCTTTTTTAGGGAAATTTGATGTGAAGGATTTGAAATCCAATAAAGTAATGCCCCTTAATAACGGCAATTATATCCAGGAACCGAAATTTTCGCCGGACGGAAGCAAAGTAGCTTTTATAGTTGATAATAATTTGTTTTACCAGGATTTGACCTCGGGGAAAATTACTCAAATCACGAATGACGGGAAGAAAAATTCTATCATCAATGGGCTTGGAGACTGGGTTTATGAGGAGGAATTTGGTCACGCTGATTATTATCAATGGAACAAAGCAGGTGATGCGATTGTTTTCGTGAGGTTTGATGAGTCCAAAGTTCCGGAAATCTATATTCCTATCTACGGAAAATCACTATATCCAAAGGAGATGCGCTACAAATATCCAAAAGCGGGTGAAACAAACTCGACGGTTACGGCCAATCTTTACCAATTAAATTCGGCAAAAACAACCGTTTTGAATTTGGGAAGTTTTGAGAATTATTATATCCCGCAACTTTGGCAGACGAATGGTAAAGATGAAATTGTTTTGGCGACCAGCAATAGACACCACAATCACGTAGACTTGCTAAAAGTGGATACCAAATCCGGCAACGTAACCAAACTGCTTACGGAGACGGACAATGCCTGGATAGAAACCGATAATCTGACTTTGGAATTTTTGGATGACAACTCATTCCTTTGGGCTTCGGAACGTGATGGCTACAGACAATTGTATTGGTACGAAAAAGATGGAAAACTGAAAAAACAGGTCGCAAAAGGACAATGGGAAATCACAGATTATTACGGTTACAATCTGAAAACTAAAGAAGCATACATCCAAACAACCGAAAAAGGAAGCTTGAATAAAGTAGTCTCTAAACTGAACATCAACTCCGGAAAAACAACGTTGATTTCTTATCCTGAAGGCAATAACTCGGCAAGTTTCAGTAAATCTTTTAATTATTTCATCAATACCAATTCAACTGCAGGAACACCTTACAGATATGTATTGAAAGACGCATCGGGAAAAGAAATCAAGGAACTTCAGAATAACAATGAGTTGCTTTCCAAACTCCAAAAAGATAACTTCGTGACAAAGGAATTCATCACCATTCCGAATTCTGTTGGCGACCAGCTCAATGCCTGGATCATCAAGCCGAAAAACTTTGACCCGAACAAAAAATATCCATTGTTTATGTTCCAATATTCCGGTCCGGGTTCGCAGCAGGTTTCCAATTCGTGGGACGGCGGAAACGGAATCTGGTTCGAAATGCTGGCTCAAAAAGGCTATGTCATAGCTTGTGTGGACGGACGCGGAACCGGTTACAAAGGTTCTAAATTCAAAAAAGTAATTTATAAGCAATTAGGAAAATACGAAATCGAAGACCAGATTACTGCTGCAAAATGGTTCGGGAATCAGTCTTATATTGACAAATCCAGAATTGGAATCTTCGGATGGAGTTTTGGTGGTTATATGAGTTCATTGGCTCTGACAAAAGGTGCGGACGTTTTCAAACTGGGAATTGCTGTGGCGCCAGTAACAAACTGGAGATATTATGATACAGTTTACACAGAAAAATTCTTACAAACGCCACAGGAAAATCCTGAAGGTTATGACCAGAATTCACCAACGACTTTTGCTAATTTGCTGAAAGGAAAATTCCTGTTAATCCACGGAACGGCTGATGACAATGTTCATTTTCAGAATTCTATGGAGTTTTCCGAAGCGCTGATTCAGAATAAAAAACAGTTTGAGTTTATGGCTTATCCGGACAAAAACCACGGTATCTACGGCGGAAATACCAGACCTCAGCTTTATGAGAAGATGACGAATTTTATTTTGGAGAATTTGTAATCAACATAAACTTTTAATAAATGCCTTCAATATTGAGAGGCATTTATTAAAAGTTAAAGACTTATTTTTGGGAAAAATTTCATCCAAACAGCCATGAAAAAAATTTTTACATTTTTATTTATAACAATTTATTCATTATCGAGCTCTCAAGTAAAAGCACTTACCGAAGATGGAAAAGAGGTTGTTCTTTTTGATAATAAAACTTGGCGTTTTGTAAATGAAAGTGATGAAAAAACATTGGATGAAATTGAAACAAATGAGACAGCATTTGTAAAATCAAAAGAATCTACTTTTCTTCTGAAAAGCAAAAAAATTGAAGCCGGAATCTATATCAATCCAAAAAAATGGAGAACTGCTAAAACATCCAACCTACCTACAGCAGAGTACACTTTCCAAAATTCGGAAAATCCAAATGTAATGGTTATGGGTTGTCTGATTTCTGAGGTTGTTCCTATACAAACCCTTAAAAATCTTCTGGATCTTAAAATATCTACTTTACAAGGATCCGTAGAATTTTTTAAAATTAATAAGACAGAGTATAGAACGGTTAACGGAATCAAAGTTTTGTTTATGGATTATTCTGTCAACACAAAAGGAATAGATTTCCGATATATTGGAAATTATTATCTTACAGAAGAAGGCTATGCAAGTTCTTTTGCTTTTTCGTATGAAAACAATTTTGATAAGGGAAAAGCTGAAATGCAAAATTTCATCAATGGTCTGGTAAAAGCTGAAAAATCAAAAACTACAGAAATTATTGAATATACTTCTCCACCTCCACCAATGTCAACAAAAAGATAAACAAAAGCCTTTCAAATTTGAGAGGCTTTCTTATTTATTAAATTTAAAATCCTATTTTTGGAAACGTTGTGAAAAATTAAGTTATGAAGACTAAGCATCCTAAAGGTTTACCTTATTTGTTTTTTACCGAGATGTGGGAACGTTTCGGTTACTATTTGATTCTGGGCATTTTCGTTCTCTATCTGATAGAGCCACAAGGTGTTGCCGGCGGATTGGGAATACCGGATAAAGATGCCGATGATATTTTCGGAACCTTCATTGCGCTCACTTATCTTACACCTTTTCTTGGCGGATTTTTGGCAGACCGCGTTTTAGGTTACATCAGATCCATTTATCTTGGCGGCGTTTTGATGGCAATTGGGTATATCGGCGTTGGTGTTTTTAAAGAATTGCCTCTGTTTTACGGTTCGCTTGCATTAATTATTATTGGGAATGGCTTTTTCAAACCAACCATTTCTACACTTTTGGGAAATCTATATTCCGAAGAACCTTATAAAGCTAACAAAGACTCCGGTTACAATATTTTCTATATGGGAATCAACATCGGAGCATTTATCTGTAATATTATTGCGGCGTTTATGCGTAACAAATTCGGTTGGGGCGAAGCATTTATAACAGCCGGAGTTGGGATGTTGCTTGGATTGGTGATTTTTACGATTGGCAGAAAGCACTACATCCATGCGGCACAGATGAAACCGAAACAAGAAGGCGACACCAAATTGTCTGAAATCCTGATGAAAGTTTTTGTTCCTGCGATTATAGCAGGTGTTATCGGCTGGTTTGTTCCAACAATGGTTTTAGGAACTAATATCTTTGGAAGTACAAATACAGATGCCTTTATCTTTGCCTGCGTTCCGGTGATTTACTTTTATGTTTCGCTTTATTTCAAATCGAATCCATTAGAGAAACCGGCGATTGGGGCTTTGCTTTCGATATTCTTAATCAGTATGTTTTTCTGGGCAGTTTTCAAACAAAATGGAACAGCTTTGACTCGTTGGGCGAATTATTACACAGACAGAAGCGTATCTGAAAAAGTCGAAAAGCCTTTGGCTTCGCTATATCTTGTCGAGGAGAAAAGTTATGCTGATAAAGAGACACCTATTTTTGATGAGCAATTCCGTTCTCAGAAAGATGCTGACGGAAAAACCTTAAAAGAAACCGGAAAAGATATTTACTTTAGAAATGTTTCCGCTGAGAAAAAAGCAGAATTAGAATCCAATCCCGACAAACCTGTTTTCCTGTATAATACAGAATTATTCCAATCGATAAATCCATTTTGGGTAATTGCATTAACACCTGTAATTGTCGGAGTTTGGGCAATGCTGAGAAAACGAGGAAAAGAACCATTGACACCCACGAAAATCGTTTTGGGATTATTCATCACCAGCTTATCTTGTCTTGTAATGGTTGCAGCCGTTTATGCTGGAAATAATGGTGCAAAAAAAGTCTCTTCACTTTGGTTAATTGCGGGATACGGCGTAGTAACAATTGGGGAACTTTGCCTGTCGCCAATGGGATTATCATTCGTTTCAAAATTATCTCCGGCAAGATTGACAGCCTTGATGATGGGAGGATTCTTCTTAGCCAATTCTGTTGGAAACAAACTGTCGGGAATCCTTGCAAGTACCTGGTACAATTATGAAAACAAAGCCAATTATTTCCTGGTCAATTTTGGCTTATTGATATTTGCAACATTGCTAGGATTAATGATGCTAAAACGACTGAACAGAATAATGAAAGAAAGTGGACATTAAATCGACAAAGACCTATTCATAGAAAGTAAAAGCGAAATTAGTCTAATTAATTTCGCTTTTTATTTGCTTAAATTTCAATAAAGTCATAATACTTTTTCAAAAGCTTTTCTTGCACTTCCCCGGAAATGAACTTCTCCACAATATTGGTAGCCTAATTTATCCAGAATCGCCAGCATTGCCGGATTATCAAAGTTGGTATCCACTTTTATACTGAATGTATTATTCTGTTTTGCAACATCTTCGATAAAACTAAAAATCTTTTTAGACAAACCTTTTCCCGCGAAGTTATCTGAAATCGCCACTCTGTGAACCACCAAAAAGTCTTCATTAGTCAGCCATTCACCTTCGATAGCGTCATAAGCCGGCTCATCATTGAAAATTAGTGCACTGTAACCGGCAATAATCCCGTCCACCAATAAAACATAACCCAATCCTTTTTCGATATCAGATTTTACAGTTTCTAAGTTCGGATAACCATCCTGCCACTGCCGGCTGCCATCGTTTTTTCTCCTTGTAATAGCGTCCTGTAATATTTCCCAAATCACCGAAGAATCTTCGGTAATTGCCTTTCTAAATTCTAAATACATTTCCATAAAAAGACAAAATTAAATCAAATCTGTAAAATATGGATTATTAAATCTTGCATAAACAGCAACTTGAATCACTTACGTTGATGAAAAAAAACTATATTTGTTACCTTTAAGAAAATTTAACAATTAATTTATATGGAGACAGTTCAGACTAATTCAAAACATCCTAGAGGTCTATGGGTCCTTTTTGGGACGGAGATGTGGGAGCGTTTTAATTTTTATGGAATGAGAGCTTTACTTACCTTATTTATGGTAAACTCTCTCTTAATAAGAGAAGCCGATGCTTCTATCATCTATGGTGGATTTTTAGCATTGTGTTATTTAACGCCGCTTTTAGGAGGTTTTATTTCTGATAAATATCTTGGAAACAGGAACTGTATTATTCTTGGAGGAAGTTTGATGGCAATTGGACAATTCCTACTTTTCCTGAGCGCATCTACTTTTTCTGACAATCTTGGAGGTGCAAAAGGCCTGATGTGGCTGGCACTTTTCATCATTATTTTCGGGAATGGATTCTTCAAACCGAATATCTCATCAATGGTGGGAAGTCTTTATCCGAAGCAAGAAAAATCTAAACTAGATTCTGCTTTCACGATTTTCTATATGGGAATCAATATCGGAGCATTTCTAGGTCAGTTCATCTGTCCTTACGTAGGTGATGTCAAAGATGCTGCCGGGGTAAGAGATATCTTTGCTTTCAAATGGGGATTCTTAGCCGCATCTATTGCGATGATCATCGGAACAGTGACATTCTTCATCCTTAAAAACAGATATGTGGTAACACCGGAAGGAAGACCAATCGGAGGATTACCAAAGCATAATACAAGCGAAGACTTTGAAGAAGGTGAAGCCCAAACAGCAAAATTCACAGGAAAAGCGATGGGAATAACAACGGTATTATTTGTGATTTTGTTTTTTGTCTTCAGATATTTTTTAGTAGGCGAATTTGGATTCAATTCTGTGGAAATGGGACAGCTGATTAAGGGAATCATTTATCCTTTCATCTATGCAGCCGGGATTTCATTAGCATTCCTGATTATGAGTTCTGCTGAAAATAAAATCGAAAGACAAAGAATCTGGGTGATCTACATTGTTTCGTTTTTCATTATTTTCTTCTGGGCGGCTTTTGAGCAGGCAGGCTCATCATTAACCTTCATCGCAGATAATCAAACTGACAGAAATATTTTTGGCTGGGATATGCCGCCTTCAATGGTTCAGATTTTCAATGGGCTTTTCGTGGTGCTTTTGGCTTTACCATTCAGTTTACTTTGGGATAAATTAAGAGCTAAAGACAAAGAGCCGGTTTCTCCTTTGAAACAGGCGATCGGTTTAGCTTTGATTGCACTATCTTATTTCATCATCGCTTACAACGTAAAAGACCTTGGAAACTCAGGATTATTAGCAATCAAATGGTTGATTCTACTGTATCTGATCCAAACAATGGGTGAACTTTGTTTATCGCCAATCGGATTGTCTTTGGTTGGTAAATTAGCGCCAAAAAGATTCTCATCTTTATTATATGGTGTATTCTTCATCGCCAATGCTGCAGGTTACGCGTTAGCCGGAACTTTGGGAGCAATCATCCCTGCAACTGGAGACAAATTTGCAAAAGCGCAGGAAATTGGTGTTAATCTTCAGGATGTTCTGGATAAAAAAATAACACTTAATCCTGAACAGGCAAAGGCTTTTGCTACAGCACAATTGCCGACAGAATACACAACATTCGCAGGTTTCACCATTCATAATCTTTTCGAATTCTTTATGGTATTCGTGGTTCTTTGTGGAATTGCAGCCGTATTATTAGCCTTCTTATCGCCAATTCTTAAGAGAATGATGCACGGTGTGAAATAAAAATTTTCACATTGATTATAAATTCAAACCACCGGATATTCGGTGGTTTTTTGTTAAATTCGTATAATGGAAATCTCAGAAGACTCTTTGTTTCTTTCCGTAAAAGAAATTATTAATCAATCGCGCGAACGTGTTTTTCGAATGGCGAACTCTACTCTGTTGATTTCGTATTGGAAAATCGGACAATTAATTGTAGAAGATGAACAAAAAGGAAATGAGCGTGCAGAATATGGAAAATTTATACTAAAAAATCTTTCTAAAAAATTGACTTTCGAATTCGAAAAAGGTTTTGATGAGAGCAATCTTAGAAATATGCGCTCTTTTTTTAATGCATTTCCAAAATGTGACGCATTGCGTCACGAATTGACCTGGACTCATTACAGATTGCTTTTAAAAATAGATAATCCTAATAAAATCAATTACTATATAGAAGAATCTATACAAAATAACTGGAGTTCCAGAGACCTCAAAAGACAAATCAATTCTCTGGCTTACGAAAGAGTTTTGGAACATAAGAAATCTCCTGTTGAGAATATCCAAAGCGTTCTGAAGGACCCATACATTTTTGAATTTTTAGGATTAAAAACGAATGAAAAGATTTCGGAAAAAGAAATCGAAACTGCCATTATTGACCACATTCAGAAATTTCTGCTTGAGTTTGGGAAAGGTTTCGCCTTCGTAGCCAGGCAGCAGCATATTTCTACAGATACTTCAGATTTTTATATCGACTTGGTTTTTTACAATTATATTCTCAAATGCTTTGTCATCATTGATTTAAAAACCGGAGAACTTTCTCATCAGAACATTGGAGAAATCGATATGTATGTGAGAATGTATGATGATTTGAAACGCAACGAAGGTGACAATCCAACCATTGGAATTTTACTTTGTTCCGAAAAAGACGAAACCATTGTAAAATATTCCGTTCTTAATGATAAGAATAATCTCTTTGCCAGTAAATATCTGCTCTACCTTCCAAAAGAGGAAGAACTGAAACAGATTATAGACCAAGATAGAATTCGGTTTGAGCTAGACAAAGAAAACAATAATTAAAATTTAATATCATAAACTTATTATGAATCTTACCCTCGAAGAAATTCAGAATTTCAAAGGCAAATACCCTAAACAGATTTGGTCTTTATTTTTCTCAGAAATGTGGGAACGTTTTTGCTTTTATGGAATGCGGGGAATGCTCGTTTTCTTTATGATTTCCCAATTAAAATTTGGCGATGAACAGGCTAATCTTCAATATGGCGCAACGCAGGCATTTGTTTATGCATTTACATTTGTAGGCGGTTTGTTTGCCGATAAGATTCTTGGATTCAGAAAATCTTTATTTTGGGGCGGAATTCTGATGATTATCGGAAGCCTTATTCTTGCGGCCAATCCTCACGATTATTTCTTTTTAGGAATTTCATTCACTGTTGTGGGAACAGGATTTTTCAAACCGAATATCTCCACAATGGTTGGAAAACTATATAAGCCTAATGACAGCAGAACAGATGCGGGATTTTCCCTGTTCTATGCAGGAATCAACCTTGGAGCGCTATTGGGAGGCTATCTTTGTATTGCTATTGGAAAGGGCGAAATGTTTTCGGATCTGATTCCGGAGTACAAAAGATGGAATGTAGCTTTTGGATTAGCGGCTATTGTTATGGTCGTTAGTCTGATTAATTTCATTTTTACACAAAGAAGCCTTGGGCCAATTGGACTTCAGCCTCAAAAGCTGAATGCTGACGGTACATTTTCTCCACTGGACAAATGGAAAGAATATGGCGTTTACATTTTATCATTAGTTTTCATTCCGTTGATTATGATAATGGTTTCCGTTCCGCAATACACGGATTATTTTATGTGGACGGTCGGACCATTGACACTGCTCTATCTTTTTTACGAGATGACAAAAGTGAATTCAGGCGAACGCAAAAAACTTTGGGCAGCGTTGATTTTCATTATTTTCTCCATTTTATTCTGGGGAATCTACGAACAGAGCGGCGGTTCATTAAGTATTTTCGCAGCGAAAAACCTCAACAAAGACCTTTTCGGATTGGATCCAAATGGCGTTAACAATTCTGGTGGTGCTTTCTTTATCATTTTTCTGGCACCTCTGGTTGGATTACTTTGGATCTGGTTAAATAAAAAGAAACTGGAACCGAATACTATTAATAAATTCGGATTAGGCTTTATATTCCTGGGACTAGGTTATTATATTCTTTTCGGAACCAAATTTTTCGCTAATCTGCAAGGGATCACCTCACTTAATATTTTTACCATTGCATTATTAGTGATCACTTTCGGAGAACTATGTTTATCACCAATCGGACTGTCTATCATGACAAAACTGTCTACAGAAAAACTACAGGGAATGATGATGGGAATGTGGTTTCTTGCCTCTGCTTATGGACAATATGTTGCGGGACAAATAGGTGCAGGAATGGCAAAGGTAAAAGCTGGCGCCAACAACTATGATGCGCTCATCACTTATACCGATGGATATAAACAATTGGGATTATACGCTCTAATTGCCGGAGTAATATTAATTTTGATTTCACCTTTTGTAAAAAAACTAATGCAAGGTGTAAAGTAAACTGAATCATTGAAACGTCTATAATTATGGAAAGCTAACTGAATATAAACACAGATGAAAAAAATACTATTATTAACCTTATTTCTAATTCAAGCTTCGGGTTTTGCACAGGTCCGCTGGATGACGATGACGCAGGCTTTGGCTGCGCAGAAAAAAGAGCCTAAAAAAATCCTGATTGACTTCTATGCTGATTGGTGTGCGCCTTGTAAAGAGATGGACAAATTCACGTTCAATCATCCGGAGATTGCGAAGATTATCAATGAAAAATTCTATGCTGTTAAGTTCGAAAGTGACGGCAATGAGACAGTTAGTTTTGCCGGACATACATTCATCAATCCTGACTATAAAAACAAGAAAACAAAAAATCCGCTTCACCAGTTTTCCAAGTATATGAACATCAATATGATTCCGACAATGGTTTTTCTGGATGAAAAAGCTGATCCAATCACCAGCCTTTCCGGAGCGCTCAAAGCCAAAGAAGTGGAACCCTATTTCACAATGATTGCTTCCGACGAATATAAAAACATCAAGACCCGAAAAGAATGGGAAAGCTACCAGAAAAAGTTCAGGTCGAAGATTAAGGATTAATTTAAATTCAAAAGAAAACTAATACCACATTCTTTTCCGGTGACAAATTTTGCGTTTTTCTTTTGTGACTTTTGTGGTTTACTTTAATTTTCCCGAAATTCGTCGGAACAAATTTTTCTTGTTTGACTTTAGAAACTTCCATAGAATTTCTCAAAAATATCGGAACCGAACGCGCAAAACTCATCAAAAACGTGTTGGGAATCTCGACTGTGGAAGATTTGCTAACCTTTTATCCCATACGTTATATTGATAAAAGTAAGATTTACAAAATTGGTGATTTGACAAAAGAGCCGGATGCGGATATTCAGTTGAGAGGAAAAATCACAGATATCCAGGAAGTTGTTTACGAAAAGGGAAAACGTTTGTCCGCAAAATTTCGGGATGAAACCGGAACGATGGATTTAGTTTGGTTCCGATATACGAATTGGATGAAAGATTCGATTCCGTTAAATAAAGAAATCTTTATTTTTGGGAAAGTTAACCTGTTCAATGGGAATTTTTCGATGCCTCATCCAGAGATTGAAGCCGATGAAAAAAAAGCGTTGTCAGGTACGCTTTTACCTGTTTATCCTGGAAGTGAAAAACTGAGTAAACGAGGCATTAATAATAAGTTTTTTCAAAATATCATTTTCAACCTTTTAAAAGATCTGCCTCAACTGATTTCAGAAAATCTGCCGGATTATCTTTTAAAATCGATGAAATTAATGGGAAGGCTGAATTCCTATTACAACATTCATTTTCCAAAAGATTTCAAACATTTTGAAGCGGCTGACAGACGATTGAAATTTGAGGAAGCTTTTTTCTTTCAGCTAGGCTATGGCTTGAAAAAACTGCATCAGAAAACAAAATCATTTGGAAATCCGTTCCCAATTGTCGGTGATCATTTCACTAATTTCTATAACAATAATCTTCCTTTCGAATTAACGAACGCTCAAAAACGTGTTCTGAAAGAAATCAGAACCGATATGAAACGTTCGACTCAAATGAATCGTCTTTTGCAAGGCGATGTAGGCTCAGGAAAAACGATGGTTGCTTTGTTAACGATGTTGATCGCGATGGATAATGGATTCCAGTCTTGCCTGATGGCTCCGACAGAAATCCTGGCTCAGCAACATTTCAATTCGATCCAAGAATTATTGCAAAATACGGATATCAACGTCAGACTTTTGACCGGTTCATCCAAAGCTTCGGAAAGAAAAATCATCCACGAAGAATTAGAAAATGGTCAACTTTCTATCCTGATCGGAACACATGCAATCCTTGAAGACAAAGTGAAATTTCAAAAATTGGGATTGGCAATTATTGATGAACAACATAGATTTGGAGTAGCTCAACGTGCGAAACTTTGGGCAAAAAATAATATTCCGCCTCATATTTTGGTAATGACAGCAACACCGATTCCGAGGACGTTGGCGATGAGTTTTTATTCGGATCTGGATGTTTCTGTGATTGACGAAATGCCAGTTGGAAGAAAACCAATCATTACGGCACACAGACGGGAAAAAGACCGCCTTTCCGTGTATCAATTTTGCAGGGATGAGATTGAAAAAGGTCGCCAGATATACTTTGTATATCCGCTCATCGAAGAATCGGAAACCATGGATTACAAAAACCTGATGGAAGGCCTGGATCACGTAATGACTTTCTTCAAAAGCTATAATGTAACAATGGTGCACGGAAGAATGAAACCTGCAGAGAAAGATATCAATATGCAATTCTTCGCTTCCGGAAATGCCCAGATTATGGTTGCAACCACCGTAATAGAAGTTGGCGTCAATGTTCCCAATGCTTCTGTTATGGTGATTGAAAGTGCGGAAAGATTTGGGTTGTCACAGCTTCATCAGTTGCGAGGGCGTGTTGGAAGAGGTGCTGAACAAAGTTATTGTATCCTGATGTCAGATGACAAACTGAGCAAAGAAAGCCGGACGAGAATCAAAACGATGGTTCAGACGAATGACGGTTTCAAAATCTCGGAAGTTGATATGGAATTGCGTGGTCCTGGTGATATTCTCGGAACTCAGCAAAGTGGTGTCATCGATTTCAAAAAATTAAGCCTGATAGAAGATTCTGCAATTATCAAAGCTTCAAAATCAACTGTTGAAAAAATCCTGGAAAAAGATTCTCTTCTCAATCATCCCGATAATCAAGTGATGAAACAGTATTACATCAGGCAATACAAAGGAAAAAATAAATGGTCGCAGATCAGCTAATTGGTAATTCCATCAGATAGTCATCCATTACATAACCGTTTCCAACATCCAAAATTTTTTCTTCATAAATTTTAAATCCTTGATATTCATAAAATTTTTGAGCAGAATTATTTTTATTAACCGTTAGAATCAGTCTTCGGTTTCCATTTTTCTTAGCTTCATTTTTCACAAATTCCAAAACTTCTTTGCCTAAGCCTTTTCCTTGTGCTTCTTTCAAAAAGTAAATCCTATGGAGCTTTGTAGTTTCCGGTTCTTGATGGAATTCAAACCCAACAAAACCTAAAAACTGATTTTCTTCCCGGATCAGATAATAATGAAAATTGGGGTTTTCGAAATGTTTTTTCAAAGCTTCTTCAGAATACATCATATCCAACATGTAATCAATCTGATCTTGTTTCAAAATATCGGCATAAGCAACAATCCAGGACTTTTTTGCTAAGTCCTGAATGGTGGGAATATCTTTTTCTTTTGCTTTGATAATCATAATTAAAAAATTTCTTTAATAATTTCTAGGGATTTTGGCTCTCTGAAATCTGCTAAATGATAATGGTAATATACTAATATAGAGTCCAGAAAATTTTGTTTTACAATCCTGCTAAATTTAATGTCATAAGGATTTTCTGACACCAACAATTCTTTCCAAATGGCTGAAATATCCTTATTAAAAAAATGATGTGATTCAGTTTCTTCGAAGTTTCCGGACTCAGGGTTCAAAAAAACATGTTGGTTGAATAATGGTTGTAAGCCCTGATGCTTCAGTAACTGGAAAATAAAAACCAAATGTGACTGGAAATTTTCTGTTTGCAATTCATATAGAAAATTAGTTATTTCATAAAAAATATTCTGATTCTGACTTTCATTTCTGAGAACCTGATTCAGCAGATCCGATACAAAAAACAAAATGGAATTTTTTCTGATATCAGAACTGAAGAGATTAGTATTCTTTTGTTCTATTTTCAATATATTCCGCATATTCTTCTTTCTGTCTGATGTCTGAAAAAATAGCTGGTTCAAAGGAAACAGAAAAGCTTTCTTTTTGTTCTTTGGGGCATAAATTCCTTTTGCAAAGAAACTTTCGAATCCGTTTTCCTTACAAAAACAATGGAGAACAGCATCGTGATCTCCATATTTTGTATATGACAATAAAAAAACTTCCTGTGTCATTGATTAGTTCACAACGGCAATTTTTGCGGTAGCCTTATCTGTTCCGTCTTCGTTTGTCATCAAGACATAATAGATCCCCGAAGCCACTCTCACACCACGTTGATTATTAAGATTCCACTCAAAATAACCACCATTCGCGACTGCGGAATGTACAAGATTACCAGCAGCATCAGTAATTCTGATATTTGTTTTTTGTGCTAATCCACGGATTCTAACATTACCTTTGTATTGAGCATACACTACCGGATTTGGATAAACCAATACATTACCAAAATTGGATGTAACTTCAGAAACATCACCTTGATAAACTACAATACCATCTGTAGTCGCAAAATAAACTTTGCCTGTTTTTTCATCAATTTTGATATCTGTTACACTGTTGTTGGGTAAGGATGAATTAGACTTAGTAAAATGATAAATTGTTCTATCACCATTGGGTGTGATATAAAAAACACCTCCACCATCAACAGAAATCCATTTTTGATTTCCGGAATCTACTACAATCTGTAAAATTTTCGCATCCCTGAAAAGTTCTTCGGCTAATCCATTTTCTTCAATAACAATAGGATCGGTCTGCGGATTTTCTTCCAAGATAGCAGATTTGGGGTTAGATAGAATTCTAAGCCCTTCTCCATTCCCTATCCATACATCATCATTATTATCCACAGATACAGATGATGTTCCATTGATAGGTAAATTATTAGTGGTTTTTAAAACTTTGAATTTGTCATCCGATGTTGATGCCGCAGTATTATTGTAGTCATACATCAAGAGTCCGCCATCCGAAAAGAAAGGTGCAGGAATATATATAATACCGTTTTTCGTAAGCGGTTTTTGTACACCGCCGATATTAAAAGTAGTAAAAGGATCTGCCCCAAAAGCATCGGCTGCTTTATTAAACAGATAAAAACTGGAAACACTACAGTTACCACTTAATGATGGAATCGTACATTGCACACTACAGAAAAGATTATTTTGCTCATCAAAAGTAAGTCCTACAGGTTTGTAATAATAAGCACTGCCATTGTTAAAATTATAGACTTTTACAAACTCATTGTTTTGCATTTTGTATACACCTTTCTGAGCCGGAGCAGGCCCATTAGTAAAAAAGTTTGTAAAATAAACGGTAGTAGGATCAGAAGGATCCGGAACTACATCCAAAATATTAAAAAGAATAGTAGAGTTGCTTACAAAAAACTGTGGGTAGTTCCATTTTGTACCATCGTAATGATAATAACCAATTTTTTGTTCATTAGGTTTTGAAGGTGTAGCAATAGGGTCTGCATCTCTATTTCCGGAAGATACCCATATCTGATTATTGAGAAGGGATAATTTATAAGATCTATTATTATAGGGTCCATCTGGTTTAAAACTGCTTTTTTGTTCATTATACATCCCGGAAACCTTGGTTCCTGTAAATAAAGCATTATTATATACCAAAGCAGTATTGATCAATTCTCCCGCATTAAAATTCTTCTGCTGAATTCCATTTGTACCATAAACATAAACCTGTGATTCATCGGATACGATGATCTGATTATTTGTAACTTTCACATCCTGAATATTGGTGAACGTTCTGGGAATTGTTGAAAAAGTTGTCCCTGTACCATATTTGACCTGATTATTACTTGCAAAAGCAATAACAGCATTTGCATCTACTTTTTTAAAAGCTCCCAACTGAAAGTTTGCCCAACTGGAATATACGGGAAATGTGGAATTAACCTCATGATACTTTAGTCCTGCGTCGGTCGCTGCATATACAACGTTATCCTTTAAGACTGCTGCATTTACAGCCTGATAAACTCCCCCTACAGCAAAAAATGCAGTATCCCCAAACTCTCTTCTCGAAACATTAAAAATTGATAAGCCATAACCTGATGAAATAATTGCTCTATCACCATTAATGGATATATGATTTATATTTTTACTACCATTATAACCTGTTGCCAAAGGAATGTCAACTACCATAAAAATACCGTTAGGAGTAATTACATCAAGTGAACCACTTTGATAACCCACAATGCCCGTTTGAGTTTCTGCATTATAATCAAAGGCGGAAATTTTAACTTCATGCAAACCATTGGCTTTTGATAGCTTTTTAATTTCTCCTGTTCCTGGATAATAGTAAAAGATGCCATTCTCGGTAGCCGCAATTATACGATCTCCATCTTCACGTATTACCAAAACGTTATTGTACGAAAACAAATCACTCCATTTGGTTGCCTGCGCCTGAGAAATCAGAGTTATAAAAATTGATATAAGTAATAAAATTTTTTTCATCTTAAACTATTATGCTTTCATCTATTAACTGATTATTCCACGAAATATTTTTTACGTTTTTGTTTTTATCAAAATAAAAATCTAATCTTCCTAATAAAATCCCTGCCCATCCTACCTGATTGACAATGACATTTTTACCGTCCTTATTCTGAAAGCTTAATGGTTCTTTCAAAAAAGTATGTGTATGGCCTCCTAAAATCAAATCTATTCCGGAAGTTTTTGCTGCCAAATGTTTATCCGACATTTTCTCAGGCTGATCCTGGTAATCAAAACCAATGTGGGACAAGCAAATTACCAAATCACATTTTTTCTCGTTTCTTAAAAAATCGGCATAATGCTGAGCCACTTCAATTGGATCGTGATAAACCGTTTCTGCATAGTTCTTCTTTCCAACCAAGCCATTCAGCTCGATTCCGACTCCAAAAATTCCTATTCTGATTCCGTCTTTGTTGAAGATTTTATATTGCTCGGTTTTTCCATCAAGGATTGTATTTTTGAAATCATAATTAGAGCAAATGAAAGGGAATTTTGCATTCGGAAGGACTTTCAGAAAACCTTCCAAACCGTTATCAAAATCGTGATTTCCCATTGTTGACGCATCATACTGCATCATGCTCATCAGTTTAAATTCCAATTCGCCGCCAAAGAAATTGAAGTAAGGTGTTCCCTGGAAAATATCGCCGGAATCCAGAAGAAGAACATTTCTTTCCTCGCTTCTGATTTTCTTGATTAATGAAGCTCTTCTTGCAAAACCGCCCTGGTTGGGATTACTTTTAAACGAATCAGCAAAAGGTTCAATCCTGCTGTGCTGATCATTGGTATGTAAAATCGTCAGCTTGTATGCAGATTCTTTTTTCAATAGATCAAATTGTTCTGCTAACAAAAGATTAGGCGCTAATGTCAAAGCAAGACTTCCGCCTCCAATATATTTTAGAAACTCTTTTCTTTTCATTATTCCTGCACTTTTTTATTTTTGAAAATCAATCTGACGTCATCAGGCGCAGAAATTTCCGGATTTTGCTTAAACTTTTCCAGAAACAGATCACGCATTTTGATTCCGGTAGGAATCATTTTGCCTTTGCTGAAGAAAAACATATTATCTCCTCCCAAAGCCAGATAATCCGATGTTGCAATATAATACGTTTTGTTCTCATCAATTGTTTTGCCGTTGATAAGCTTTTTCGAGATCATATCACCTCCGTCTGTTTCTATTATCATATGAGAAACTGGGTTATTTTGCTGCGTTTTTAAATAATATTGAAACATACCATCAATAACCTTTCCGGACATTTTTACAATTACAATTTCGTTATTGAAAGGCATCACTTCGTAAATATTTTTCAGAGTAATATCTCCTTTCGGAATTATATTTCGGATTCCTCCGATATTGATCACTGCCGCATCTATTGCAGGAATGTTATTCTTTTTCGCCCATTCGTCAGCACCTTCGAAAGTATAATCCGCAAGAAGGTTTCCCAGGTTGCTGTTGTCTCCTGATTTATTAAGTTCCGTATTGGTATGAGAAATTTTGGTATTCATTTTACCTTCCAATTCGTGTTTGTAAGGTTCTATGATAGCAGCCATTTCTTTATCCTCCGTGAGATCGCTGGTGATGTAAATATTCTTTTCGGTATGGATGTTTGCTATATTGAGCGGTGCTTTACAACCAATCAACAACAAACTGATGATACCAAATCCTAATAATTTATTTTTATTCATTTAATTTTTATCTTAATTACTGAATCGTGAATCTCCGATTTCATTTAAAAATAATATGGATACAAATCTAATGATTTTCGGGTTTTAAAACTAAATTAATCCTGTTATTGATTCTTCAAATTGGATTCTTAATTATAACATTTTGAGATGTTGTTTTTATGAAATGAATTGCACGCAGCCCGGCCTGAGTGGAGCTCATCCGCCACAGGCGGATAGCGGGAACGGAGGACGGAGATAGCTGCCCAAATAAAAATATTAATATTGACAATTTAACAGCAACATCAATGTTTTTAAATAAATATTGTGAGTGAGTTCTATTGTCTGTTTATCAAAATAAATTAACTTTGAGAAATTTAATTTTCAAATAAAAATGGGTCAGCTAAAAGGCGTAGGTGTAGCTTTGGTAACACCTTTCAATGAAGATCTATCCGTAGATTTTGATTCTCTTACGAGATTAATCGATTATAATATAGACAACGGAACCAGCTTCCTGGTTGTTTTGGGAACTACAGCTGAGGCTGCAACACTTTCTAAGGAAGAAAAGGACAGAGTTGTTGCTCACATCACCAAGATCAATAATAACAGATTACCATTAGTTTTAGGAATTGGCGGAAATAATACGGCTGAAGTTGTACAGCAAATCAAGGAAACGGATTTGTCAGATTTTGATGCTGTTTTATCGGTTTCTCCTTATTACAACAAACCAAATCAGGAAGGGCTTTACCAGCATTACAAAGCTTTGGCGGAAACTGGCGAAAAAATCATCATTTATAATGTTCCCGGAAGAACTGGTCAAAATGTTGAAGCTTCTACAACTTTGCGTTTAGCTAACGATTTCCCGAATCTTTTTATGATTAAAGAAGCAGCACCAAATATTTTGCAGTATTTCGATATCCTAAGACAAAAGCCAGAGAATTTTTCACTAATGTCTGGCGATGACGAATATACTTTGCCAGTGACTTTGGCGGGCGGTGACGGTGTGATTTCAGTAATCGGCCAGGCCTATCCCAAAGAATTTTCTACAATGGTAAAATTGGCTCGCAACAGAGAAGTGGATGAAGCTTATAAAATTCACAATTCTTTGGTAGAAATCACAAGATTGATCTTTGCTGAAGGTAATCCTTGCGGCATCAAAACTATCCTTGCGGAAAAAGGTTTGATTAAAAATTACTTGAGACTTCCATTAGTTGCGGCTTCGGAAGGACTTCAGGAAAAGATAAGACAAGAGATGAAGCTTTCTTAAAAAATAAAAAGGTTCAGAGATTCTGAACCTTTCTTGTTATATATCCAATTTGATTTTATAAACATCGGAAGAGTTTCTTACAATACCTTCCTGAAAAAATCCGCCATTCTGAGGAATCAATTCGATAAAATCAAAAACGAGACAATCTTTTGGTAATCCTGAGAAAATCAATGTAAACCAATATTCTTTTCCATAAGGGACATCTGTCCAATCCGGGAACAAGCTGATATTCTCAAAATGAATCAGCTTGGAAATATGTTCAGAATGCCTGTCAACCAAATAAGTTGAAGACCAAATTCTGATTTTCTCCTCCAAAAACGTATCTGATTTGTAACAGCAATGCAATATGACTTGCTTTTCTTCCAGGATTTCCGTTTTCAGTTTCAGAAGAAGGTCTTCGGAGATATTCGGTTTTACTTTTGTTTCACTCATTGGTTGAGTTCTGTATTAATAGTCCAATTCCAGTTTTTCTTTAGAATAATCTCTGATGTGATGAATCAATTCCGGATGCTCAGCTAATTTTTTACCATAACTTGGTATCATTTCCAGAAGTTTATCATACCAGTCTGTTGTCAGTTTCTTTTCAAAACATTTCTCCAAAACCATTATCATTGCAAATGCAGATGTACTTGCTCCGGGAGAAGCCCCTAATAATGATGCGATATTTCCTTCTTTGTTCACAACAACTTCTGTCCCGAACTCTAGTCTTCCACCTTCGAAACGGTCTCTTTTGATAATCTGGACTCTTTGTCCTGCATGTTTCAGTTCCCAGTCTTCTTCTTTTGCATCTTTCACAAAATCCCTCAGATGTGACATTCTCTGAGATTTGTTCATCGTTACTTGCTGAATCAAATATCTCGTTAAAGGCATATTGTGCCACCAAGCCCCGAACAAAGAACGGATATTTTTGAAGTTAACACTTTCCGGTAAATCCAGATAACTTCCTTCTTTTAGAAACTTAGTTGAAAATCCTGCAAAAGGCCCGAACAACAATGCTTTTTTTCCGTCAATAATTCGAAGATCAAGATGTGGAACTGACATTGGCGGCGCACCAACCGTTGCCTGTGTATAAACTTTAGCGTGGTGTTTTTCCACCAATTCCGGGTTGGTTGTAACCAGCCATTGCCCGCTTACAGGAAAACCGCCATAACCTTTGCTTTCCTCGATGCCTGAACTCTCCAAAAGTGGTAAAGCATAACCGCCGGCTCCTATGAAAACAAAGTCAGCGTTTACAGTTTGTTTATGAAGATTTTTCCTGTCATTGACCTGCAGTTCCCAGCCACCTTTTCCATCGGCATCAATATCTTTAACCTCGTGGTAAGTGAAAACTTCTACAGATTCAGTTCTGTTGAGATGATCAATTAATTTCGACGTTAATTTTCCGAAATCGACATCGGTTCCCAGATCCATTTTAGTTGCAGCCAATTTGTCCGATGGCATTCTTTTATGCATCATTAACGGAACCCATTCGTTCAGTTTTTGATGATCATCAGAATATTCCATCCCTTGGAACAGAGGCGACTTTTGTAATGCTTCGTGTCTTTTTTTAAGATATTCCACATCTTTTTCACCAAAAACAAAGCTCATATGTGAGCAGGAATTAATGAATTCTTTCGGCTTATCAATAATACCTTTATTAATCAGGTAAGACCAGAATTGCTTAGAAACTTCGAACTGTTCAGCAATATATTCCGCTTTTTTGATGTCAATTTTACCTTCTTTTTCCGGCGTGTAATTCAGTTCACAAAAAGCGGAATGTCCTGTTCCTGCATTGTTCCATGCAGATGAACTTTCTTTTGCCACTTCGCCTAATCGCTCAAAAATTACAATTTCCAGATTCGGGTCAAATTCGTGAAGCATTGTTGCCAAAGTTGCACTCATTATACCACCTCCGATCAATGCAACATCATACTTTGGTTTAGGGGTCATTTATTTAGATTTTTCGGTTACAAAATTACAGATTAATGTCAAGTTTTGTGCCTCATTATTTTCAAAATAACTTATCATTTGTTAAGAAATCTCAAATCTGGTTGTAAAGTGTTATCTGAAATTTTAAATCATTAATTTTGCAAGGACTTTGGAAAATCGGAGTGTAAAAAAATGAAAGCTTTAAAAACACTGAATCCATATTTCTGGAAACATCGCGTCTTACTTTTTTGGGGATTTTTATTCATTGTCCTGAGTAATTTTTTCGCGATCTACAAAATCCAGTATATCGGTCAGACCATTAATATCATTGAGAAAAATTACTCAACACTTAACTTATCATCAGACCTTAACATCATTGATAATGTTAAGAATAACTGGACTTATTTCAGAGTAATTTTTATCAACTCAGGAATATTAATTGGGTGTTCGTTACTTTCGGGCTTCTTTACCTTTATGATGAGGCAAACTATTATTGTAGCATCCAGAAGGATTGAATACGAACTGAAAAATAAAATCTATCGCCATTATCAGGAATTGTCGGTCACAGATTATAAAAAGACAACCATTGGAGATCTGTTGAATCGCTTGAGTGAAGATGTTGTAGCCATCAGAATGTATCTTGGGCCTGGCGTGATGTATGTTGTGAATTTGATTATCTTATTAATCATTACCAGCGTTTATATGTTTATGACCGATCTGCAGATGACACTTTGGACTTTGATCCCGCTTCCGATCCTTTCTTACGGGATTTATAAAGTGAGCGACATAATCAACAAAAAATCGAAAGTCATGCAGAAAAGCCAGTCTGCAATTTCGACATTTGTACAAGACAGTTTTTCCGGAATCCGGGTTGTAAAGTTTTTCAGTAAAGAAAGATATATTGAGAAAAATTACGGAATCAAAGTAAAAGATTATCAGGACAAAGCGCTTGATCTGGCTAGAATTGAAGCTTACTTTTTTACGATTATCATTTTCGTCATCGGGCTTCTGAATGTTGCGATTCTTTACATTGGCGGGCAAAAATATATTGCCGGAGAAATGAGTGTAGGAACCATTGCCGACTTCTTTATGTATATTAATATGTTGATTTTTCCTTTCTCTATGTTGGGTTGGGTAACGTCAGTCAATCAAAGAGCGGAAGCCAGTATGCAGCGTGTGAATGAGTTTTTGGATTTGAAATCGGAAATCGTTAATACCAACAATGAAATTTATCCGATAACAGGCGACATCGAATTCCGAAATGTAAGCTACACTTATCCAAATACGGGGATCAAGGCTATAGAAAATCTCAGTTTTAAAATTAATGCCGGAAAATCGCTTGCAATAATGGGTAAAACCGGAAGCGGAAAATCAACAATCGCACAATTGCTTTGCCGGTTAATTGATCCGGATAAAGGTGAAATTCTTATCGACGGTAAGAACCTAAAAACTCATAATCTGAAACTTTACCGAGACCTAATCGGTTATACGCCACAAGAAAGTTATCTTTTCTCCGACACGATAGAGAACAATATTGGATTCGCCATTGACAATCCAAATCATAATTTGATAGTAGAAATGGCGAAAAAGGCGGATGTTCACAAAAATATTGAAGAATTCAAAGAGCAATATCAAACGATGGTTGGTGAACGCGGTGTAATGCTTTCTGGCGGGCAAAAACAGAGGATTTGTATTGCCAGAGCAATGATAAAACAGCCAAATATTCTGATCTTTGATGACTGCCTTTCCGCCTTGGATACCGAAACGGAAGAGAATATTTTACAAAACATTGATAAGGATATCAAAAATACAACTTCCATCATAATAACTCACAGAGAATCAAGCGCAAAAAGAGCAGATGAAATTCTATATTTGAATTAATCGACAAATAAATTCAACTCATTTTTTATCAATATTTTAAGAAAAAAGAGGATTTAACAGATTTTTTTAACAAAATATTTTGAAATTCCGAGAATTCTGTTATATTTGTTAATACAGATTTCTAAAAAATATTTAACAATGAGTGAATTTAAGGAACGACATGAGAATGAGATTTTCACTAAAGTGTTGAAAGCAGGCAGAAGAACTTATTTCTTTGATGTGCGTGAGACAAAGGCGGGTGATTATTATTTGACCATTACAGAAAGTAAGAAGAACTTCGGAGAAAATGGCGAAGCAACTTTTGAAAAACACAAGATCTATCTTTACAAAGAAGATTTCAAAAGTTTCCAGGAATTATTTAATGAATCTACAGATTTTATCATCCAGCAAAAAGGCGAAGATGTAATCTCTGAAAGACATGATAAAGACTTCAAATCCAAATCTTTTACGATAGATTCTGACGACGAGGTTTAAAAAGAAAAAGCGCATTATATAATGCGCTTTTCTTCTTTATAATTCTTTATTAATTCTGTTGAGAGATATGCTGCTAAAATAAGCTGATACCATTCAAAATCTAACTTAAATCGCATATTTGCCGCATGACCTATCAGATAAGGAAAGGTAAAATTAGCAAAAAATAAAAGAGAGAAATAAAATAATAATTTTGATCGGCGGTATAAAAATACGAGTGAGATGATGGTTAGGATATTTAATATAATAATGTACAATTTTCTTGTTACCAATACTGATAAAGAATTGTCATTATAATATTTCAAAGGAACATACCAAAGACATATAAAATTGCCCACAGCTTTCTTTACGAAAAAATGAGGCTCAAAATTAGTTACTTTTCTTACTTCATTTTTAAAGACCTTTTCATATAAGAATTCATCATGCTCGCTTCTCATTTCATATAATGCCTCATCTCTTTTAAGAGGGATCAATTTCAAATCATCAAAAAACTGAACATTATCCTTGAATCCAAAATAAATGTTTTGCCAAACCGGAGTCTTTGAAATAATCACTTTATCAAATACAACATAATTTCTAATAACCCAAGGCGAATAAAACAAAACTGTTCCAAAAGAAATTAATATCAAATTTTTGAAATTAATCTTTTTGAAAATCAGTAATGATAAAATTAAAATTCCGGCTATTGGAATCACAACAACTTGTGTCAGAAATAATATTCCGCTTATAAAACTGAAAAAAATATAGCCTTTAAAACTACCGGAATCCCGAAACCAGATTTTTAAATATAAATAAATCCAATAAAGAAATAACGGAACAAATATGTTAGTCGCCTCTATTATAAATGAATAAAAATAGTAAGCCGGAGACAATAAAAACAAATATCCTGCAGCTATCCCAACTTTTTCCTGATTAAAAAATCTCGTGATTTTGCACATTAATACAGGCACTAAGAAAAATAAAACGGATTGCGCTACAGCAGCATATCTGAGTGCTTCACTGTCGAACAAATAGACAAATATGCTGACAAATACAGGATAAATCGGTAATTTATAAGCAGTAGAGCCTAAATTAATAAACTCGGAATATTGATGATATTTTATGAGGTTTACAGCAATAGTATAATCTTCAAAGACCGAAAATTGTTCTTTAAAAAATAGTATGACTATACACTTAGAAAGTAATACAAGAATATTTGCTATCAATAATCTTTTATAATTAAAAACAAGATTAAAGTACTTTTCCATATATTAATTATAGCCTACAATATAATAAAAAAAACGCTTCTCTATGAGAAACGTTTTAGTTTTGGGTGAATGATGGGTCTCGAACCCACGACCTTCGGAACCACAATCCGACGCTCTAACCAACTGAGCTACAATCACCGTTTTGCGTGTGCAAATATAGAGAATTTTATCGATTACTAACAAACAATTCCGTCAAAATTTTTGAAAGCGAGCAATTTTTCTGTTGTGAAGCCTTCAGCGTACTCTACTCCTGAAAGTCTTCCGAGATCTTGTGCTCTGTAAGTCAGGCTCTCCAAAAAGTCTTTGGTTGCAATTGGTGTTATCGGTTCGTTAGATTCGGGATTATAAAATTGAGTTTTGTAGGCTAGACAGGCTTCAATTTTTTTGTTCAGAAAGCCAGATATGTCAACTACAAAGTCCGGTGTTATATTTTTCCATTGGATATAATGAAAAATTTGCTTCGGTCTCCAGACATCCTGAATGTTTCCATTATCAAAAGTTTCTATCTTTCTCAATCCTGCCAAGAAACACGCATCGGAAACTAGCTTTGCAGCTTTTGCATGATCGGGATGACGATCATCTATAGCATTAGCCAATACTATTTCCGGTTGATACTTTCTTATCTTTTCAACAATTTTCAATTGATACTCTTCAGAATTATTCAGGAAGCCATCTTTTAATTTAAGATTTTCTCTAATGCTGATTCCCATAATATCTGCCGCGTTTTTCGCTTCAACAGCTCTGGTATCGCGTGTCCCTCTGGTTCCTAATTCACCTTCGGTTAAATCAATAATACCAATTTTTTTACCTTCAGAAATCAATTTCACAATGGTTCCGCCACAGCCCAACTCTACATCATCGGGATGAGCTCCGATTGCTAAAATATCACATTTCATTTGAATCTAATTTTTATACAAATTTACTAAAACAAAACTTCCCAATTTTTGAAATTGGGAAGTTTGATAATGAAAATAATTTTAAAAAATTATTTGTTTAAAGTCTTTTGAAGATTAATTGCATCCTGATATGTTGGCTCATATTCAAGTGACTTCGCAATCGCTTGTTTTGCTTTTTCAGGATTGGCATCTTTTTCCATATAAGCTATAAAGAAATAAGCATAACCTAGGCTCTGCTTACTCGCTTCTATCTCAGCCGGCTTCACAAGAGAAATAAATTTTTCGTAAGAAGATTTTGCCATATCATTATTTCCTGCCTGCTGATAAGCATAACCCTGGCTATAATAAGCAGGAGCCCAATCTGGTAACGCAGAAGACATCTTGCTCCAGGTTAATATAGCGCCATTCCAGTTCTGAACATTTTGATATTCCTGAGCAAGTTTATAAAGTGAGTCGGTATCTTTAGGATTAGCTGCTACTTTGGCTTTTAATGCTTCTATGGTAGCATTTGTTGGACCTTGATTAGCAGACGCATTACTGATTCCGCCTTTTATTTTAGCCAATTCTTCGTCCCATTTCAGTGTTTCATCTTTTGCGGCTTTCGCAAATGCAACTTTCTGTTGAGCCACTGCTTCCAGTTGTGCTTTTACAGCAGCATCCTTTTCAGTTTTTGCTAATCCGGCAGCAATTAAACCTTGTAAACCTTCATCAGAAGCCTGTACTCTACTTTTCTCAGCCTGAGAAAGGAATGTATCCATATTTTGTTTCGCACCAGCATAATCACCATCTCCATATTGAATATAAGATCTTAATTTATATTTGATCGGGTCATTAACCTTATCAAAAACCTCGTCTAAGGTTTTTTTGGCATTGGCATAATCCTCATTAGTAAAGTAAAGTTTTGCTATTTCCAATTTGGTATATGGATCATCGTCCGCATACTTTGTATAATTAATAAGGTTTTGTGTAGCCTCAGCATTTTTCTGATACTTGATATTAAATCCAGCAAGAGCTTTGTAAGCCGGTGCATAAGTAGGATCTACGGCAATTGCTTTATCAATATTCTCTTTAGCTTGCTGCCATTGTTGTGCAGCAATCCAAAGAGTACCTTTTCTTGTGAATACAGAAGCTTTATTTTTGGCTACAGCTTCTGCTTTATCATAAGCAGACATGGCATTTCCCGGATCTTTTTTCAAACGGTAAGCGTCGCCTAAAGAATAATAATAATTGGCAGGAACACCTCCTTTTTGTGCTTTTTCAATCGCTTTATTAAGATATGTAATAGCTAGATCAGGAGAACTGTTTTTTTCAAATAAAGTCAAAGCTTCTCCCGCTCTGAACAATACTTCAGCATCCTTTTCTTTAGAGTCTTTTACAATCTGTTGAATTTCTGCGATTGCTGATTTGTCACCTTTACCAAGTTTTATAGAAGCCAACCCGATTTTGTTTAAATAACTTTTTGGATCTGCGGCTAAACCTTTATTAAAACTTTCCTGAGCTTCTGTGAAGTTAGGATCGAACTGTGTTAAATATGTGTTACCTAAGTAAAAATAGTTACTTGCTTCCTTAGGATTTTGGTTAATTAAATCAGTAAAATTTTGTTTTGCCTTAGCATACTTTTGACTGTCTACATAATTGATACCGTCCTGGACACTCTGCCCAAAAGTTAGATTCACAAAAAAACCTACTGCAGCAGTTAAAGCAATTTTCTTCGTTAAATTCATTATATACTTTGTTTTCATTATTTTTTCAAAAAATTAAATCGCTGGTATGAATCGCAATATTCAGACCATTATTTTATAAAAAAAAGTTTTTTAAGTTAAAATAATATTAAAATTTAATATTATCTCATTTGCACCTCTCTTTTGAATAGGTTATAGGGTTGGAGTCCTTCCTTTTCAACAATAATCTGTCCTAATTGTTGACAGGAGAATCGTATAAATCCATTTCCTAATCCATAGTAAGCCTCATTTGTTAAAAAATAAAGAACTCTCGTAAAAGGATATCTCATTTCTTTCAGATTATCCAGAGAGGCTTCATAGCTTTTATTTGCTTTTGTAATTTTAAGAACTTTTAATTGGGCTCTTAGTTTTTGTGCTTCTTCTCCAAAAGGACGGCTAATTGTATTAAAACTGATAACGCCAATTTTGTCGGGATAATTCTTCAGTTGCTCTACCACATTCTCATTACCGTTAATGATTGAAAATTTCAGATCAGAAGGATTTTTATTAAATTTTTGAGCAATGAAATTAAGATTGCTGGAGTTCGTACCGTCAAAAATCAATCGTTTTTTATCAGACGTCAACTCAGTATTAATTTCATCCATAGAAATTGATTCTAAAGGAGAATCTTTGGGTACAACAAAAAGAACTGCATCCGCAGCAAATTTGGCAGGTTGCCAAGGCAAATCAATTTTGGCATCGTACGCTTTTTTTTCGTCGTCAGAAAGCTCACGAGACATTACAATAACCCTAACTTTTTTATCTAAAAGATCAAGTAAACCTAAGTCTTCTTTTTTGATAACAACATTGATTTTTGTTTCAGGATTAAGTGCAGTATATCTTTCTACTAAAGCTTCTGTAACGCTTTTAAAAGACTCATCTGCCTCAAGGATAATTTCACCTTTGTTAGGCGTATCAATTTCTTTTGTCTTTTCTTTTGAACAAGAAAAAGCAATAGCATAAATAGCCACTAGTAAGAAAAATATTTTTTTCATTTTAATTATCATTTTTAATTCTGAAAATAGCCCGTACTATTCTGAAGATACCATAAACTATTAATAAACCTCCTAATGGGTAAGCCACATTAGGTTCCAGAATAATGATGAAGAATTTATAAAGTATAACAACGATTCCTAAAACTATGTAGAAAATTCCTGTTATCAAAGAAAGCCAATTAAACATATACAAATCTAATAAAAAAAGAGAAGTTATAAAAACTTCTCTTTTTAATATGATATTACAAAAAAATTCTATTGGAAATTCATTGTAATTGGGAATCTAAATCTAGATCTTACAGGCTGTCCATTAACTTTACCAGGAGTCCATTTTGTCTTGATTCCTTTTACAGTAGCTTCAGCTTCTCTATTAAAATCAGCATTAGATCCATTGGCTTTTACCTGAGTTAGTGTACCATCTTTTTCAACTACGAAAGTAACTTCTGTTTTAAGAGTACCTTCACCTTCCAAGTTACCAGAGTCAAAATTATTTTGAAATTTACTTCTGAAAGAATTGATACCTCCCGGGAATTCAGCTGATTGATCAACCGATTCATAAACTTCGTTTGTTACTGGTTTTACCTCTGCCGTTGTAGATTTACCTGTGGACGGCGGCGGTGGCGGTGGCGTATAAGTTGGCGTTTTCACACCTTCCTGATTCTGCAACCCCGTTGTAGTTTCCAATTGTTGTGTAATTGGTGGTGGTGGTGTTTCAATCTTTGGAACTCTTTTTGGCTCCGGAACAACATTCTGGATTACCTCCTGTTTTTCTTCCTCTTTTGGTGGAGGTGGTGGAGGTGGTTCTTCTTCTTTCGGTTGCTCAATGATTGGTTCTTCCTCCAGGATATTTACCAGATTTGCATCCACTTCGGTTTTTTCCTTAGCATTCATTTGTTGAATCTTAAGGTAAATCAGCGGAGAAACTGCCAAAAGAAGAAAGAAAGCTGTCCCAATTAAAAAAGACCTTGTAAGCAACTTAGGATAAGTAGTCCTTAGATCATAAGCTCCGTATTCTTTATTTCTATTTTCAAATACAATCTCATCAAGAGTCAGATCGTATTTTAGATTATCATCTGCCATTGTTTATATTTTTAACATGATACTTGTAGAGAGGTTATTCCCCAACTTTCTTTTTATAAACAGCCAATTCCCATGGTTTGATATCGGTAACCCCATATCTCTCATTTTTGGTAATAGCCATTTCATCAAGAATATCTACAAAGTTCTTATATACTGCATCGTCAGTCGGCTTGATAATTACGGTGAATTTGTCTTTATCAGCTGCTCTAGCTTTTGCTTGCTCAATTACTTTTCTAATTCCTTCTCTATCAAAGTTGGTTTCAACAAGAGTCTGATCGTTAAGACCTTGCTGATCTTGCTGATGATAAAAAATCTTATTATCCTTGCCTATGATGATAGAAATTGAATTACTTAGTTTAATCTCTGTATCTGGTGGTTTTTGGTTTTCCTTCGGTTTCGCAGGAAGACCAAGATCCATTACGTTTGGTTTGCTAAATGTGGTGGTAAACATAAAGAATGTAATCAAAAGAAAACCTAAGTCTACCATCGGCGTCATATCTACGCGGGTGTTCTGCTTTTTCGAACGGACCTTGCCGCCTTTCCCGCTATCCTCTTTTACTTGAACTTCTGCCATTTCTATTGATTATTCAGATTTTTCTTGTGATGTTATCAACCAAAATTTAAGAAAGTCAATATCTCTTAAACCTTCAAACAAACTTTTCACCTTCGGGTATTTTGTAGTTACATCTCCTTTAATTGCTAACTTATAGTTAGGATTAACGGCTAAACTTTGTTGAACCCAGTCAATTAATTGCTTGTTTGTACTATCCATTGGAATACCATCTTTCGCCTTAAAAGTTTTTTGCTGATCTTCTGGAAGATTCAAATAACTTTTTAGCTGCCCCATTGGTACTCCTACCGCCTGTACTTTTGTAAATGCTACTTTCTCAGGATCAGTGAAACTCATTCCGTATTTCTGACCCATTTTATCCAATAGTTGCATTCTTTCTGTACCGTTTTCAACCGGTTGAAAATAGAATACACCATTCTGAGTAACATTAATCGTCATAAGACTTGCATCAGGAAGCAATTTCTCTGATATAGAAGAAGGCGGTTTTATCTGCTCCACATCAGGTTTTTTGAACTGTGTGGTTAATATAAAGAATGTAAGTAGCAGGAACGCAACGTCGCACATCGCGGTCATATCCGTAACTACTCCATGTCTTTTTGGTTTAATTCTCGCCATTATTTAAATGTCTTTGTTAACTAATTTATGATGATTTTAAAAATGTAAGTTTTACATTTTTATTTATTTCCAATTGCTATTAATTTCTTAGTGAAACTCAGCAAAAGACTGTTGGATACTCATAGAGATTTCGTCAATCTTATAAGTTAAACCATCAATTTTAGAAGTAAAGAAGTTATAAAGGATAATTGCGATAGCAGAAGTACCAATACCCAAAGCTGTGTTCATCAAGGCTTCTGAGATACCGATTGATAATGCTGCAGCATCCGGAGTTCCACCTCCACCACCTAAAGCAGCGAACGCTCTGATCATCCCGATTACCGTTCCCAATAGTGCTACTAATGTTGCAACTGTACCCAAAGTAGAAAGGATCATCATGTTCTTTTCCAACATTGGCATTTCAAGAGTTGTTGCTTCTTCTATAGCTTTGTTAAGAGCCGCCATTTTTTGTTCTTTGTCTAGTGTAGTATCTTTCGCCAGTGCTTTGTAAGTAGTTAAACCTTCTTTTACAACATTACCTACAGATCCTTGTTGTCTGTCACACTCTTCAAGAGCTTCGTCAACTCTGTTTTGGTTCAATAAACTTCTAATTTTTAAAACAAAATTATCAAGATTACCATTACCAGAAGCTTTGCTCAAAACGAATGCACGCTCGATCGCGAAAACTATTACTGTGATCATGAATGTAATAAGGATTGGTACAATAAACCCTCCCATGTAAACCATCCCAAGACCGTGTGGGTGCAATTCCTTACTTTCGATATCTGCAAATGCAACCGAAGCTACACCATTGATACGCGCATCTTCTTGAAAGTTAGACGGGTTACCACAAACAAATAAATAAATGGCAATACCTATTACTAATAAGATAGGAATAATTACCGCTGGGTTAAGACCTCCTTTTTTCTTAGCAACTACTTGCTCATCCGTGTTTGAAACATTCATTTCCATATTAAAACTAAATTATAATTGTTAAATTTTATCGTGTAAAATAAAGTCAAATTTTTGAAAAATGCAAAATTATTTTCCGTTTGACTTGTAATTTTTTTATCTGCTAAAATAGCAATTTTTAATTATTAATTAAATTAAAACAGTGTTTTTATGAATTCATTATCTCTTTTAGAAACATTAATGGAAGATATATAAAATTGATTTACATAAATTATGATTTTAATTTTAATAAATTCCAATGTAAAGAATGATAATTTTTCTTAACATTTCTTAAAAACGTAAAATCACATAACAATATTAATGATTTTCTTCGGAACAAAAATGAAATTTTTAACTGATTTATCTCCTAAAACCTTCTTTACGTCATCATTCTCCATCATCAATTTTTCAACATCTTCCTTACCTAAGTCGGCCGCTAATTTGATTTTAAATTTCATCTTACCATTGAAACTTACCGGATAATCTATCTCATCCTCAACAAGATAGCTTTCATCAAGAACAGGAAATGGTTCAAATTCAACAGAATCATTATTTCCCAGCAAATTCCATACCTCTTCGCAAATATGTGGCGCATATGGTGAGATTATAACAGCTAAAGGCTGCAAAATATTGCGTTTGTTACATTTTATTTTTTGTAATTCATTTACGGCAATCATAAATGAAGATACAGAAGTGTTGAAAGAGAAGTTATCGATATCGTAAACCACCTTCTTTATTAATGTATGCAAAACTTTGTATTCTGCTTTTGTCGGTTCTTCATCAGAAACAGAGAAATTATCTCCGTCAAAATACAGATTCCAGAATTTTTTAAGAAAACCGTAAACTCCGCTTAAACCTTGTGTATTCCAAGGCTTGGATTGCTCCAACGGACCTAAGAACATTTCGTACAATCTCAGACCGTCTGCTCCGTATTCTTCACAGATGTCATCAGGATTTACTACGTTATATTTAGACTTAGACATTTTTTCTACTTCACGACCTGTGATGTATTTTCCGTCTTCCAAAATAAATTCTGCATCAGCATAATCCGGTCTCCAGGCTTTGAATGCTTCTGTGTCTAATTCATCAGAAGTTCCTTTTAATAAAGATACATCAACGTGGATAGCCTGCGTTTTATAATCTTTTGCTAAATTTTTAGAAACATATTGATTCGTACCATCAATTCTGTAAACAAAAGCACTCATCCCCAAAATCATCCCCTGATTGATCAACTTTTGGAAAGGCTCATCATGATTAATATATCCCCTATCTTTTAAGAACATATTCCAGAAACGGGAATATAATAAGTGACCAGTCGCATGCTCGCTACCTCCAATATATAAATCTACCTGTCCCCAGTAATCTGCCAGTTCTTTTTTAACAAAAACCTCATCATCATTTGGATCCATATATCTTAGGAAATACCATGAACTTCCTGCCCACCCCGGCATTGTAGATAATTCTAACGGGAAAACCGTTTTTTCGTCAATTAAATTCGTATCAACAACTTTTTGGCTCGCTTCATCCCAGGCAAACGTTTTTGCATTTCCCAATGGCGGATCTCCGTCTTCAGTCGGCAAATATTTTTCAACTTCAGGAAGTTCCAAAGGCAACGCAGAAGTTGGTAATGTGTAAGGCATCCCATCCTTATAATATATAGGAACAGGCTCACCCCAATATCTTTGTCTTGAAAAAATCGCATCACGCTGTCTGTAGTTCGTTGTTCCGTGACCGATTCCTTTTTTCTCAATAGCTACAATAATCGCTGCTTTTGCATCATTATAATTAAGACCATTTAAGAAATCAGAATTTACGCAAATCGAATCTTTAGAATCGAAAGAAGCTTCTTGAACATCTTCGTCCGTTTCTACAACTTTTTTAATTTCTAAATTAAATTTCTTTGCAAATCTGTGATCACGTTCATCATGCGCGGGAACAGCCATTACAGCTCCTGTTCCGTAGCCCATTAAAACATAATCTGAAATATAGATTGGCATTCTTTCTCCACTGAAAGGATTTAAAGCATAACTTCCCGTGAAAGCTCCTGAAACGTTTTTCACGTCAGACATTCTGTCTCTTTCAGATTTTTTGGAAGTTTCTTCAATATAAGTATCTACTTCAACTTTTTGTTCTGATGTAGTAATAGTTTCCACTAAAGGGTTTTCCGGAGCCAATACCATAAAAGTGGCTCCAAAGATGGTATCAGGTCTTGTCGTGAAGACCTCAACGATTTCGTCATGACCTTCAACATTGAATTTAACCTGAGCTCCCTGAGATTTTCCGATCCAATATTCCTGAGAATCTTTCAAAGGCTGTGGCCAATCCAAAGTTTTAAGACCCTGTAACAATCTTTCAGAATAAGCAGAAATTCTCATGCTCCACTGCATCATTTTCTTTTGGAAAACAGGGAAACCTCCTCTTTCGGATTTTCCGTCTTTCACCTCATCGTTGGCTAAAACCGTTCCCAATGCAGGGCACCAGTTTACAGTCGTTTCTGCTCTGTACGCTAAACGATAATTTAAAAGAATGTCTTCTTTATCCATTTCAGAAGCATTTTTCCATTCTTCTGCCGTGAAATTTAATTCATCATTCTGATTAGCATTTAATCCTTCTGTTCCTTTTTCTTCAAAACGTTTAATCAAAGAAGAAATGGGCTCTGCTTTATCTGTATCTTTATTATACCATGAATGGAACAGTTCAATGAAAATCCACTGTGTCCATTTGTAATAAGAAGCGTCGGAAGTTCTTACTTCCCTGCTCCAATCGAAAGAAAAACCGATTTTTCTCAGTTGCTCTTCGTATCTTGTAATGTTTTGCTCAGTTGTGATCGCAGGATGTTGCCCTGTCTGAATTGCATACTGTTCAGCAGGAAGCCCGAAACTGTCATAACCAACCGGGTGGAGCACATTAAAACCCTGATGTCTTTTATATCTTGCATAAATGTCGGAAGCAATATATCCAAGCGGATGACCTACGTGAAGTCCTGCCCCGGAAGGATACGGAAACATATCGAGAACATAAAATTTGGGTTTGTCTGTGTTATTGGAAGTCTTGTACGTTTGGTTGTCTTCCCAGTATTTCTGCCACTTTTTTTCTATCTGCTGATGATCGTAAAACATTCTATGAAGTAAGAATTAATAATGATTTTTTTTAAGATTCACAAAGTTAAGATTTTGAGAGGAAATGACAACTTTAAATTTAACACTATTAATTTTCGAGTCCTTTCTCTTTATTCTTTTATCTTACATGCTTTATTTATCTTTGCAAAAAATCGCAAGTGGCAGAAATTTCTATCATCACACCGAACTATAATTCTTCAAAATATCTGAATGAAACCATCCAATCTGTTCTCAATCAAACTTTCCAGGATTGGGAATGGCTGATTACTGATGATTGTTCGACAGATGATTCGGTAGAAATTTTACACAATCAAAAAGATTCCCGAATCAAAGTTTTCAAAGCCGAGAAAAATGGGGGTGCGGGTCACGCTAGGAATATTTCGTTGAAAAATGCTACAGGAAGATTCATCACATTTCTAGATGCTGATGATTTTTGGGAGCCAAATTTCCTTGAAGAGATGATTAGATTTATGAAATCTGAAAGAATAGAATTAGCCTATTCAACTTACTCCCGCTGTGATGAAAACCTTAATGCCACTAACATTGGTGATTTTGAAGCAGACACCATTGTGACCTTTAGTAACCTTTTGAAGACCTGCCGATTATCGCTTTTATCATCTATGTATGATTCTGAAAGAGTGGGAAAATTCTATTTTCCGGAAGGTACAAAACGTGAAGACCACGTGATGTGGCTGGAATTATTAAAAAAAATCCCACAAGGAAAACCTCTGCAAAAAACTTTATCAAAATACAGAATGCTTCCCAACAGCGTTTCAAGGAATAAATCTAATATTATGAAAGACCAATATCTGGTTTATAAAAATTATATGAAATTTTCAACTTTGAAATCTTTGTATTACACAGCCAATTGGGCTTTTAACGGATTTATGAAATATTCAAAACTATTCAATTAATGGAATATTCAAAAGAATTTAAAGCCGCGCTCAGTCAGTTTTCGCATTCGGAAAAGGATAAGTTGATTTTCAGATTACTGAAGAAAGACAAATTACTGTCCAAGAAATTGTATTTTGAGCTTATCGATGAGGAAACAACAGATGACAAGCGCAACACAATGGAAGCTTACATCAAGGAAAGAATCTTAGAAATATCAAAGTACATAGGCAATCCGAAATATTTCCTGGTTTTAGTACGAAAATTAAGCGCTGAAATCACAGAACATGTCAAAGTGACAACGGATAAATTTGGAGATGTTTATTTGAATTTATTTTTGATTAATGAAATTTTGGGACACAACGATAAATTACAAAAACAGAGATTCGATGCTGTTTATAAACTTTACATTTACCTTATTAACAAGATTTTCAAAGCCTTAATTCAAATCAAAAAATTGGATGAAGATTATTGGCTGGAATTTGACGAAATTCTATCAGATATCGATTCCAAAATCCATAATAATCTTTATTTTGAAAAGCTTTGCATCAATAACGGTTTAGATTTCAACTGGCTGAAATGTGAAAATATCCCAGACCATTTTGAATTGATTGTGAAGGAGATAAAAAGTCAGGGATTTTTGAAATAGGATTTTTAACCACAAAGACGCAAAGTTTTCACAAAGAACACAAAAAATACAGCTCAATTCGTTGTGAACTTTGCGACAAGCCTTGTGAGCATAGTGTTTAAGTCGACGATGTTTTGTTCAGAATTTTCTTTACAATAATCTCCGTCGCATCAGGCTGAGAATTCACAAAATTGTAAGCATTTTCGGACATCTGTTTCAGGAAAGATTTCTCTTCATCCTCTGTCTGTGAATCTTTATTAATCAATTCTGTGATAAAAGCTGAAGCCGCAACAAAGTCGTCAAAACATTTGGCTCCTTTCGCCTCAATCAGTGTATCTGCCTCCGGGTTCTTTTTGTACTGATTTCCAAAAACCACCGGAACACCATAGACCGCCGCTTCCAGAATATTATGCAAACCAGCCGAATGAAATCCGCCTCCAACAACCGCAAGATCCGCATAAGAATACAATTTGGAAAGTTTCCCGATACTATCTATGATGAGAGTTTGAGAGTTTGAGAGTTCAGGGATATGAGAATTTGTAAGGGAACTGTATAATATAGCATTCGGAAATAATTTCTGCAGATGCGGAACTCTGTGCAAATCGTGTGGAGCAATGATGAGTTTCGTTTTGGGAAGTTTTTTTGCCACAACCTGAGCAATATCTTCCTCTGCCTGCCAACTGCTTCCGAAGACAATCAGCTTTTGACCCGCTTTGAATTCTTCTATGAATTCCAGGTGATTATCTCTGTCTAAAAATTGTTTCACCCGGTCAAATCGTGTATCACCAGAAACCGTAGAATTGGTCAATCCTATTTTTTTTGCCAAAGCCTGTGATTTGATAGTCTGATGAAAAAACCAGTCGATGTTTTGACGAAGCTGTTTTGCAAACCATTTTCCATAACTTTCAAAAAACACCTGATGCTCATAAAACAAAGCTGAAATCACATAGATTTTCACGCCTCGATGCTTCAACTCTTCCAGAAGATTGTACCAATAATCATATTTAACCGTGAAGAAAATCTCCGTCTCAAAAGAGGAAACAAAGTCTTTCACATCTTTTTTTCTGTCAAAAGGCAAATAGCAAACCGCATCAGCAATCTGTTTTCTTTTCTTCACATTCTCATAACCGGAAGGTGAAAAAAAAGTCACTAGAGTCTTATGTTCCGGGAATTGTTCTTTCAGCTTTTCAAGAACCGGAAGTCCCTGCTCATACTCGCCAAGACTTGCAGCGTGCATCCAAAGCACTTTTTGTCCCTGGATGTTGTCCAGAACGATTTTAAGAGATTCTTTTCTTCCCCTGACTCCTTTTTTTGTTTTGGAATCGAAGAGTGAGAAAACTTTCATCCCGAAAATCATTAAGTGAACGAAAAGATTGTATAGAGATTTCATCTTTTATTTTTCTACTGCAAATCTATCATTATTTGTTGAAGGATTCGATATGACGAGAAATTCCAAATCAACATCTGATTGATTTTCTATCAGGTGATTTCTATTTGGCGAGATATGAAATCCCGAGTTTTCAGCAACCTCGAAAACTTCTCCATCAACAGTAAACATTGCTTTTCCTTTTAAAATAAAGAAAAACTGTTGGGCGTTTTTATGGAAATGCAATTGCTCTTTTGAATTTGGAAGCATCGTTTCCTGCTTAATGGAAAGATTATTTGAGTTAAGCAAAACCCAACTGTCGCAGTTTCCACCCCAGATATAATGTTCTGTATTTTGTTTTGATTTTATCATCGCTTGTTTTTGATTAAGACAAATTTAAAGATTAGAAATTATAAACCGTAATTTTGTCATTCTGAAAGAATCTCAACAGTCTAGATTCCTCCGGAATGACAATATTGGATTTTTGCAAACTGTTGTTTTTATGTTGAATCCGCAGCCCAACTTGAGCGGAAATCATTTTATGCAATGGCATCAAAAGATTGACTTCGTCAAACCACTTAGTTAGGTTTGGGAGCGGAAGGCGGAAAGAGCTGCCATAATTATTGAAATAAACGGGAAGTGAAAAATTAACATAAAAAAGTTTTTAAATATTTGCCACTCAAAATAAAATCTCTATATTTGCAGTCTGAAAATAAAAAGATAATTACGAACTAAATATATTAGTGATGAGTAAAAGAACATTCCAACCATCTGAAAGAAAAAGAAGAAACAAGCACGGTTTCCGTGAAAGAATGTCTACACCAAACGGAAGAAGAGTGTTGGCAGCTAGAAGAGCGAAAGGCAGAAAGAGCTTAACTGTTAGTGCATCTCGCGCTAAGAGATAATTTTCTTTAATTATCATATACAAAAAATGCTTGAAAAATTTTCAAGCATTTTTTGTTGTTAAAATTTCCCAAAAGTAAAAGCGGAAAAATAAGTTTTTGCTATTTTTGACTTTCACAAACTTTCAATTTTCTAATTATGCCGCACAGAAATGATCCGGGTATCGATATTATAGATTTGAGCAATGCTAAGATTGTACAGAAAAACTTTACCGTCCTGAATGATGTTGATCTTCATATCAAAAAAGGAAAATTCTGTTATCTGATCGGGAAAACAGGTTCCGGGAAAAGCTCTCTTCTGAAAGTCCTTTACGGGCAACTTCCCTTGCAAGGCGGAAGCGGACAAGTCGCAGGTTTTGATTTGAAGAAACTGAAACAATCTGACGTTCCAAACCTAAGAAGAAAATTAGGAATTGTTTTCCAGGATTTTCAGCTTTTGCCGGATAGAAATATTGAAAAAAATCTTCTTTTTGTCCTCCAGGCAACCGGCTGGAAAGACAAACACAAAATGGAAGCTAGAATTGATGAAGTCCTGTCCAGCGTTGGGATGAAAACAAAAAAACACAAGATGCCACATCAGCTTTCCGGTGGTGAGCAGCAACGTGCCGCGATTGCAAGAGCTTTGTTAAATCATCCAGAATTGATTCTTGCAGATGAGCCAACAGGAAATCTTGACCCGGAAACGTCAAACGATATTATGACGCTTCTTAAAAATCTAGCGGAAGAAAACCATTGTGCAGTTGTAATGGCGACACACGATTATCATATGATTCAGAATTATCCCGGCGAAGCCATCCGGTGCGAAAACGGACAGGTTTCTGTTCTGGACACAGCGGAATTATTCGAATAAGAAAAATTATTAGTTATAGATAAAAAAGCTCTCTGAAAATTCAGAGAGCTTTTTTGTTGAATATATGGAAATCTTTTGTCAGCTCAAGATATTCATCGGAATAAACTCTTGGTGACTTTTCAATAACAAAATTCTCTTTTTTAGTTCCCGATTGTTGGAATGAATATTCTAAAACTACTCTTTTCGGTTCAGCCGTTTCGATTCCTTTAATAATGACCTTTCTTTTGAGAAACAGATTATTATTAAGACAAATCTGAGTGAATTGTTTTTCGGAATCAATAGGAATAACAACAGAAAACAAACCTTCATCAGAAAGTAATTGTGAAGCCTTCTGGATCAAATCAGAGAAATCCAACTCCAATCTTTGTCTTGCACGGATATCTTTGTCAGAGCTGTTAATTTCAAAATAAGGCGGATTCGAAATAATTAAATCAAATTTTTCCCCGGTTTCAAATTGTTTAAAATCCTGAAGTTGACTTTTGATTCTATCTGAAAAAGGAGAATTCAAAAAATTAGTTTGAGAGATATTAACAGCTTCGGAATTAATATCAATGGCTAAGATATTGGCATCAGGATTTCTCTGAGCCAGCATCAGGGAAATAATTCCGGTTCCGGTTCCGACTTCCAGAATTTGTTTTGCTCCCATAACATCAGATAAAACACCTAACAAAACGGCGTCTGTCCCAACCCGGAAAACATTAGAACTCTGCAGGATGTCGAATTGCTTAAATCGAAATGGTTTCATCTAAAGATTGGAAGGCATTGAGATAGTGAAAATCGCTCCTTTATCAATAGTTGAAACCACTGTAATCGTTCCGTTATAGTCTTCAACCATTCGTTTCACCATTGTTAGTCCGATTCCCATTCCGCTGTTTTTTGAAGTGAAATTCGGGTCGAAAATTTTGTCAAGTTGATCCGCCGAGATTCCTATGCCATTATCTTCGACTGTGATTCGGATTCGTTTTTCAATTTTCTCCAGATCAACATTAATGACCGATTTTCTACCCTCCGCTTTTGCCTGACTGGCATTGGTTACAAGGTTGGTAATGATTCTTGTCAGATAATCCCTGTCGATCTTCATCATTATGTTGTCATGGTTGGCATGGACAAAAATATTTTCATCACTGAAAATCGTCAGAACATTTTTGATTTCTTTATTAAGATTGATTTCCTCATCATTTCTTTTAGGCAGTTGTGCAAACTCCGAAAAAGCACTTGCTACTCTACTGATAACATCAATTTGCCCGATGATTACTTCACTTAGATTTTTAACTTTCATTTCGTTATTCGGATCATTGGGATCAAATTTTCTTTCAAAATTCTGCATCATCAGTTTCATTGGCGTCAGAGGATTTTTAACTTCGTGCGCCACTTGTTTTGCCATCTCTTCCCACGCGGATTGTTTTTCGATGTAGCTAAGACGTTCCCTTTGGTCAGCAATTTCAGAGATCATTTTATTATAAGCTTTTACCAATGCGTTTAGCTCATCGTTCTTATAATATTTAATCGGCTGGAGATTTTTATCAAAAAGATTAATCCTGCTAATCATAGATGTGAAACGTGTAATTGCCTCTGTTAGGTTATTCGAAATAATCCAGCTAAACCAGATGCTGAACAGAATAATCAAAAGATTAACACCGATGATGTATGCAAAATAATGTTTGAAAACCTCCATATAAGCACTCTCATTGTGGTAATAGGGGAAATAAACATAGGCAATATCTTCCAGCATGTTATTCTTCAACACCATATAAGAAGAGATAATTGTCGCTTTCAATCTATCATCATAGGATTTATCATCATATTGTTTTCCATTTTTTCTGATCGCCTTGATGACATCAGCAGGCATTTTTTTCTGGATGACAAGATTCGGTTCCTTGTTGGATAAAAGGTAATTCCCTTTCAGATCATAGATGATAATATCGTGTTTGTTGATATCGGCAATCTCATAGATTTCGTTTTCAAGAATTTTAGGAATGTCATTAGTTTCTACCTGAGAATGACTAAGTGCATAATCCAGAGACGACATCAGCGCTTCGGATTTATTCTGCATATCCGTTTTGCTTTGCATCTTGGCATTGTCACGCAAAATCACAAACGACAAAGCAGCCGAAGTGATAACACTTAGGAAGCAAATCGCTAAAAATCCAATAAAAACCCTATTTCTTAACCGGTAACCTTTATAATCACTTAATGGCATTTTGCTTTTTCAAAAGTTTCGCAACATATTTCCCAATGATGTCGAATTCCAGATTCACCACATCACCTATTTTCAAATGCTTCATATTTGTAAACTCCCACGTGTAGGGAATTATTGCAACAGAAAACCTATTTGTATCGCTCTCGGCAACCGTCAGACTCGTTCCGTTTACAGTAATAGAACCTTGCGGAACCGTTGTATATTCTGTAGTTTCTTCGTAAGAAATTGTAATAAAGTAACTTCCATTCTGGTCTTCGATACTTTCTACAACTCCGGTTTTGTCAACGTGACCCTGAACGATATGACCATCCAATCTTCCTTCGAATTTCAAACAGCGTTCCAAATTCACTTCCGTTCCCACATTCCAAAAATTAAGATTGGTTTTTTCCAGTGTTTCGTTGATCGCCGTTACCTTGTAAGAATCGCTGTTGATTTCCACAACAGTCAGGCAACAGCCGTTATGAGCCAGGCTTTGGTCGATTTTCAACTCCTGTGTGAAAGGACAACTCAGTACAAAATCGATATTACTTTCGTTCCTGTCAATTTTCTCTACTTTTCCCGTTGCTTCAATTATTCCTGTAAACATTCTTTTCTTTTTTATTGATTTTTTTAGGAGCTTAATCCCGCTTTCCGCTGCAATCTTTTCCTTTTCAAAGAAAAGAAAAAGGATTTCCACTACAATCGGGGCTATGGCATTTGTCATCAATATAACATTTAGTTATAGAACTAGTATGCAACCAACCTAAAAAAACCTAAATTTGTAAAATTCTTTTAAATGTCAAAGATAAACAAATGAGCTCCAAACATCATAAAATCAGAGTAGGAATTTCAATCGGCGATTTCAACGGAATCGGACCCGAGATTATTCTGAAATCTCTGAAAGACAAAACCATTACCGATTTTTTCACGCCGGTTATTTTTGGATCAGGTAAATTATTTACTTATCAGAAAAACGTTTTCAAATTGCAGACGAATTTTAATTATATCAATTCTGCAAAAGAAGCTCAGGGTGGGAAAATCAATATGGTAAACCTTACAAAAGAGAATAGTAATATAGAATTTGGTGTTCCTACAGAAGAATCCACAAGAATGGCGATCGATTCTTTGGAAGCTGCAACAGAAGCTCTGCTTAAAAATGAAATCGATGTTTTGGTAACCGCTCCTATCAATAAGGACGAGATGATGAAGTACGGCTTTGCTCACGCCGGACACACAGGCTATTTTGAAGAGAAAGCGCAGAAAAAAGCGGTAATGTTTATGGTAACAGACGATCTGAAAGTTGCTGTTTCCACGCATCACATTCCAGTTGCTGATATTGCAAAAAACATTTCGAAAGAAAAAATCAAGAAGCAGATCAGACAATTAATAACAACTTTGAAGGAAGACTTCTGCGTACAAAAACCGAAAATTGCAGTTTTAGGACTTAATCCACACGCTGGCGACGGCGGCGTCATTGGCAAAGAAGAAATTGAAATCATAGAACCTGCCATTAAAGAACTTTTTGAAACTGGCGCTCTGGCTTTTGGTCCGTATCCTGCTGACAGCTTTTTCCAGCCGGAAAAATACAAGGCTTTTGATGCAGTTTTGGCAATGTATCACGACCAGGGATTAGCACCTTTCAAAACCATTGCTTACGAAGAAGGCGTCAATTACACTGCCGGCTTACCTTTTATCAGAACTTCGCCGGATCACGGTGTTGCTTATGACATCGCAGGGAAAAACCTGGCTGATGAAACTTCTTTTTCGGAAGCTATTTTTACAGCCATCAGGATTTTTAAGAACAGAACCGAATATCGGGAACTGATGGAAAACCAGCTTCGTCCAAAAGCCATGCATATTAATAACGGCGTGGATGAAGACCTTCCAACCGAAGCTGAGTAAACAAAAATATTGGAAGTAATTTTTTGCATTTCAAGTATTTCCAAAAAACATTTTGTTATTTAAAAAAATTAAATTATTTTTGCACACCATTTTTTATGGACAGATTTAGAAACTACGATATTGCTTTTTCTGGTCTTAAAACCGGAAAGCACGATTTCAAATTCGAAATCAATCAGGAGTTCTTTGATTTATTTGAGACTGAACAAGAGTTTTTTAACCCAAAAATCGACGTCAATGTTCACTTGGACAAACACACCACATTTTTGGAATTCTGTATCAACGTTTCAGGAACAGTTCAATTGATCTGCGACATCAGCAACGATGAATTTTCTGAAAACATTGAGAATGATCTGAAGGTTCTTGTAAAATTTGGTGAAGAATATGATGATAGTAATGAAGATATTATCACGATTCCTCAAAAAGATAGTGAGTTCAACATAGCCAATCTTGTATATGAAGCCGTTGTTTTATCGATCCCGATGAAAAAACTGGCGCCATCCGTAAGAGACAATGATGAATATCAAAAACTCCTTGACCAATACAGTCCAAAAGAAATTGAAGAAGAGGAAGAACAAAGCACCGATCCAAGATGGGAAGCTTTGAAAAAGTTAAGAGACAATAATTAAGTATAACTATAATTCGTTTGAATTTTTAAAATAATCAACAATGGCACATCCTAAGAGAAGACAGTCGTCTACAAGAAGAGATAAAAGAAGAACTCACTACAAAGCTGTAGCGCCTCAATTAGCAAAAGACGCTACTACTGGTGAATTGCATCTTTATCACAGAGCTCACTGGCATGAAGGAAAACTTTACTACAAAGGAAAAGTTGTATTAGAGAAAACTGTAGAAACAACAGAAGAAAACTAAGATTTATCTTCCGATAATCTTATACACAACATAAAAAACCACTCGGATTTTATCAATTTGGGTGGTTTTTTATTATATTTGGCGTTCAAAACAATTTAAAAATTTTATGGATATAAAAGACATTCAGAATCTTGTAAGATTTGTTGCAAAGGCAGGTGTTTCCGAAGTAAAGTATAAAAACAAAGACTTCGAAATCTATATCAAAACTCCACTTGGAGGAGAACCTGTAAGTTATGTAACTCCTCAAGTTGCTTACCAGGCTCCTGTTTCCGCACCAGTTGCAAATCCAGGATCTGCTCCTGCAGCTTCTGAAGCAACAAGCTCTGCTGATGACAGCAAATATATTACAATCAAGTCTCCAATGATTGGTACTTTCTACAGAAAGCCATCTCCGGATAAAGACGTTTTTGTAAATGTTGGTGATGCTGTAACAGAAGGAAAAGTAGTTTGCGTGATCGAAGCAATGAAGCTTTTCAACCAAATTGAATCAGAAGTTAGCGGAAAAATCGTGAAAATATTGGTTGATGACGCTTCACCTGTAGAGTATGATCAGCCATTATTCTTAGTTGATCCATCTTAAGGAATTTTAAGGTAAAAGATTATAAATTTTAGATGAAATTCTTTCGTTTAAAATTAATTTAAAATTCAAAATTTATAATTTAAAATTTCGAACAGATGTTCAAAAAAATATTAATCGCAAACCGTGGTGAGATCGCAATGCGGATCTTGCGTACGGCAAAAGAAATGGGGATCAAAACGGTTGCTGTTTATTCGACAGCTGATAAAGACAGTCTTCACGTGCGTTTTGCAGACGAAGCTGTTTGTATTGGTCCACCAATGAGTAAGGACTCTTATCTCAAAATCCCTAATATCATTGCTGCTGCAGAGATCACCAATGCAGACGCCATCCATCCGGGTTACGGATTCTTGTCGGAGAATGCAAATTTCTCCAGAATCTGTGCTAAAAACGGCATCAAATTCATTGGAGCTACGCCTGAGCAAATCGAGAAAATGGGAGACAAAGCTACGGCTAAAGCAACAATGAAAGCTGCTGGAATCCCATGTGTTCCAGGTTCTGACGGATTAATCGATTCTTACGAAGATGCTAAGAAAACAGCTAAAGAAATCGGTTATCCCGTCATGATCAAAGCTACTGCTGGTGGTGGTGGAAAAGGTATGAGAGCCGTTTGGAAAGAGGAAGACCTAAAAGACCATTGGGATTCTGCCATTCAGGAAGCAGTTGCTGCTTTTGGAAATGGCGGAATGTATATGGAAAAATTGATTGAAGAGCCTAGACACATTGAGATTCAGATTGCCGGAGACCAATATGGAAAAGCTTGCCATCTTTCTGAAAGAGACTGTTCTGTACAGAGAAGAAACCAAAAACTAATCGAAGAAACACCTTCTCCTTTTATGACAGATGAGCTCCGTGAAAAGATGGGAGCTGCCGCTGTAAAAGCCGCTGAGTTTATTGGTTATGAAGGTGTTGGAACCATCGAATTCCTGGTAGACAAACACAGAAATTTCTATTTCATGGAAATGAATACCAGAATCCAGGTTGAGCATCCGATTACCGAACAAGTTGTTGACTACGATTTGATCCGTGAGCAGATTTTGCTAGCATCAGGAACACCAATCAGCGGAAAAAATTACTATCCGAAGATGCATGCTATAGAATGCAGAATCAATGCAGAAGATCCTTATGCCGATTTTCGTCCATCTCCGGGAAGAATCACCGGACTGAATATTCCTGGCGGGCACGGTGTAAGAGTTGACACACACGTTTATTCGGGATATGCGATTCCACCAAACTACGATTCTATGATTGCCAAGCTTATTGTAACAGCTCAAACCAGAGAAGAAGCAATTGCAAAAATGAAACGTGCTTTGGAAGAGTTTTATATCGAAGGTGTAAAAACTACCATCCCGTTCCACAGACAATTATTGGAAAATGAAGATTTCTTAGCAGGAAATTATACTACGAAGTTTATGGAAGACTTTGTAATGGACAGAAGTTTTGATAATCATTAATCGTTTTCATATTAATAAAATAAAACTACTCTAGAAATGGAGTAGTTTTTTTATTTATGTAATTATAAGTTTTCATTAATTCATATCTGCAAAAATTAATAAAAGTGCAATTGGTTCATATTAAAAATCAACTATTGAAATCAAGAATAAAATACACAATTAGATATGATCTTTTGAAGAATAATATTCTTAGATTTGTAAAAAATAAAATTTATGTCAACAGCAGAAATCACAAAGAATTCTCAATATTTTATCGATCTCGAAAATCAATTTGGCGCTCACAATTACCATCCGCTTCCTGTGGTACTGGACAAAGGTGAGGGCGTCTATGTTTGGGATGTCGAAGGTAAAAAGTATTATGATTTTTTGTCTGCTTATTCCGCTGTTAATCAAGGACATTCTCATCCAAAAATTGTGGATGCTTTGGTAGAACAAGCCAAAAAATTAGCTTTGACATCAAGAGCTTTCTATAATTCTAAATTAGGAGAATACGAGAAAAAGATCACTACTTTATTTGGATTTGACAAAGTGCTTCCTATGAATTCCGGAGCCGAAGCTGTAGAAACAGCGGTTAAACTAGCCAGAAAATGGAGCTACGAAATAAAAGGCATTTCTGAAAATGCTGCTAAAATTATTGTTTGTGAAAATAATTTCCATGGAAGAACAACGACAATTGTTTCTTTCTCTAATGATCCTGATGCTAACCAAAATTATGGTCCTTTCACACCCGGATTTATAAAAATCCCTTATAACGACCTCAATTCTTTAGAAGAAGCTTTAAAAAATGATTCTGAAAATATTGCGGCATTTTTAGCAGAACCAATACAAGGTGAAGCCGGGGTTTATGTTCCTGATGATGGATTCTTAAAAGGCGCATCGGAATTATGTAAAAAATATAATGTTCTTTTCATTGCGGACGAAGTTCAGACCGGGATTGCAAGAACAGGAAAATTAATCGCCTGTCATCATGAAAATGTTCAGCCAGACATTTTGATTCTTGGAAAAGCACTTTCCGGAGGAATGTATCCTGTTTCCGCAGTCCTTGCAAATGATGATATTATGAATGTTATCAAGCCCGGGCAACATGGTTCTACTTTCGGAGGGAATCCGATTGCCTGTGCCGTTGCTGTTGCAGCTCTTGATGTAGTTGAAGAAGAACATTTATCCGAAAGAGCTGAGGAATTGGGTCAACTTTTCCGTTCTGAGATTGAAAAATTAATTCAGAAAACAGATCTGATCACAAAAGTTCGTGGAAAAGGATTATTGAATGCTATTCTAATCAATGATACGCCTGACAGCAAAACAGCCTGGAATCTTTGTTTAAAGTTAAAAGAAAATGGACTTCTTGCAAAACCTACGCACGGCAACATCATCAGATTGGCACCACCTTTGGTCATTACTGAAGAACAATTGCTGGATTGTATTAAAATAATCGAGAAGACTATCTTTGAGTTTAAAAAATAACTATGCCGGAAAATAGGGAGAAAGTTAGTGGTTTAATTATAACATATAACGAAGAGAGAAATATTCGGGAAGTATTGGAATGTTTCGATTTTTGTGATGAAATAGTTGTTGTAGATTCTTTCAGTACCGATAAAACAATAGAGATTGCAAAATCTTTTCCTCAAGTTAATATTTTTCAGAATCAGTTTGAAGATTTTACAAAACAAAGAAATTTTGCATTGACTCATGCTAAGAATGACTGGGTATTGTTTTTGGATGGTGATGAGAGAATAACTCCCCAGCTTAAAAAAGAAATTATAGAAGAGCTGAGTAAGCCTGATAAAAAAGATGCTTACTTCTTTTATAGAAAATTCTTTTTTGCCGGGAAAGCCATCCATTATTCCGGCACACAAACCGATAAAAACTTCAGGCTTTTCAGGAAATCGAAAGCCAGATATATTTCGGAAAAAAAAGTTCATGAAACACTTCAGGTACAAGGAACAATAGGAGAACTAAAAAATAAGCTTCTCCACTATTCTGTTACAGATTATGATTCATATAAAAAAAAAAATGATTCATTATGGAGCTTTGAAAGGAAAGGAGTTGGCTGCTAAAGGAAAAAGATACAGCTTTTTAATTCAATATATTAAAACAGGTTTCAAATTTTTTAAAGCTTATATAATGCGACTTGGTATTTTGGATGGAAAAGAAGGCTATCAATTATCATTATTACAGTCTCTAAGCGTTTTTGAAACGTATAAATCATTAAAAAAAGAGCAAAATTAACTGAATGAAGATTTGTGTAATCAGTTTTGATTTTTGGGGATATGATCAGCATATTGTAGATACATTATGTAGTAAAGGTATTGATGCACATCATATTAAGATTGGAAATGTCACTCACACAAACTTCCAGGAAAGAGTTGTCAATGCTTTGAGCAAAATTATATTCAATAAAAATTTAAAGACAGAGAAACGTAAGCAATATGTTCTTGACACCCTTAATCAATTGGGTAATCAGGATCAGATTCTGGTTTTAAATCCTGATATATTTGATATTTCTACCCTGAAAGAGATCAAAAAGCACACAAATAAACTTATCACTTACCTTTATGATAGCTTGGATCGGTTTCCAGTAGAAAAAGATAAATTAAAGCTTTTTGATAAAATTTTTTCATTTGATATTTCAGATGTACAAAAATTTGGGTTCGAAAAACTAACCAATTATATTTATATCCCTTACCTTTCCAATGAACATCAGAGCCCAGAAATGGATCTTTTTTATATCACTTCTTATGATGCTAAAAGAGTTTCCATTATAAAGATATTGGTCCAAAAATTAATTGAGCTGAATTTAAAATTTCAGATACTGGTTATTGGAAAAAAGGGTTGGAAACATCAGGTAAAAAATATATTCAGAGGTTCGAAAAATGTATCTCTCATTTTCAGTATTAAAAAAATTAATCACAAAGATGTTGCCCAATATTATAAAAATTCCAAAGCATTATTAGATCTGACACGTGAAAATCAATGTGGATTAAGCTTCAGGGTTTTTGAAGCAATGGCATTGGAGAAAAAAATTATTACTGATAATGAGAATATAAAAAAATATGATTTTTACAATCCTAAGAATATTCTGATTTTAAATGATAATTGCAGTAATCTCAATATTTCTTTTTTTGAATCACCTTATGAAAAAGTTCCGGATGATATTTATAAATATTATACACTTGATTCTTGGGTGGAACGGGTTTTTAAATTATAAGGAATGGATATAAAGAAGAAAATTTTATTTGTCGCTCCGGATTATTATGGATTTCATGATGTTATTTTCGATGCTCTGAAAAAATACAGTGGACATGAAGTCACCATGGTCATTTCCAATCCAATTTATAAGTATAAGAATGCCGGCGAAAAAATCACCAATTTTTTTATGAAGACTTTTCTGAAAAAAAATTTAAAAACAATTAATAATCAGAAAAACTTACTTTCGCTTCTTCAGTCTAACAGTGACATTGATCTTGCAATAATAAACAGACCTGATATCCTTACCGATGAACAGCTGAAAATAGTAACCGGGAATGCAAAAAGATCTGCAGCAATCTATTGGGACAGTTTCGCCAAAATCCCACAGGAACATACGCTGCATTTCTTTGATAAGGCATTCAGCTTTGACGAAACAGACTGCAAGAGATATCATATGGTAAAGAATAATAATTTCTATTTTGTTACAGAAAAAAAAGATCACGAGAAATGGGACATTTTCTTTATTGGGACTTACGATAAAAGATTTCCCGACCTTGTAAAAATATTGAGTTATCTGAAAGAGAACTTCTCACATTTAAAGGTAAAATCTCAGATATATTCTTATCACACACAGGAGATCCCTGATGATTTAAAAGAAAATATTATATTGACAAACAAAATTGTTCCGTTCAATGAAGCTTATGTATATAATCAGGATACAAAAGTAATATTAGATCTTGCACATAGGCATCAGAAAGGATTATCTTTCAGACCATTTGAAGCAATGGGATTAAGAAAAAAACTGATCACCAATAATCCTGATATTGTCAATTATGATTTTTACAATCCTAATAATATTCTGGTTATTGACATGGATACTATTAATATTCCAAAAGGATTTTTTGAAACTCCATATGAAGATTTGCCAGAAGATATTTATAAAAAATATAGTATCGAAAGTTGGGTTGATCATATTATAGAAGAGTCTTATGAGTAAAAATTATAAAAAAATTTATATTGTCTGCCCAGATAACAAAAAACCCAGTGGTGGAGTAAAACAACTTTACCGTTTTGCAGATGTACTGAATCAGAACGGATATAATGCTGTAATACTTCATAATAAAAAAAGCTACAAGGTAAAATGGTTCATCAATACAACGAAAGTAGAATTCAGCAATTATTTTTTCAAAATTCTCAATAATACCTTACGAGGCAAAAAACCTAATGCTTTTTCAAAAATTAAACTTCTTGCCTATAAGAAAACTTCACCCCAAATAGAGAAAGATGCTGTAATCATCGTTCCGGAAATTTACACTTTTGCTATCAATAGCATCGAGCCGGAGGTAGACAAAATCATTTTTAACCAGAATTGTTATTATACATTTCGTGGAAATCCTATTAATACAGATAAGGTTATCAATCCTTATGAAAGTAAAAAAACAGTGGCAACAATTGTTGCTTCTGAAGATGCAGAGAATTATATAAATTATACATTTCCCGACATTAGAACATACAGAATGCGGCTGGGAATTAACGCTGAAATTTTTAATTTTTCAAAAAACAAGAAGCCACAGATTGCTTTTATGCCACGCAAGTTGAGGGATGACGTGGAACAGGTAATCAACATTCTTAAAATAAGAAATAATATTAAAGGCTGGTCTTTTGTAGAAATTGACAATATGAGCGAAAGTGAAGTTGCCAGAATTTTAAAAGAAAGTACTGTTTTCCTGAGCTTCAACCACAGAGAAGGTTTTGGTTTACCACCAGTAGAAGCAATGGCCTGCGGCTGTGTTGTCGTTGGTTATGAGGGCGGAGCGGGAAAAGAATATTTCTTAGATGATTTTTCTTTCAGCGTTGAAGAAGGAAACATTATCGATTTTGTAAAAAAAACAGAATATATAATCAATCATTTTTCTGACAGAGAATTATCTGAAATGGGTAAAAAAGCATCTGATTTTGTATTACATAATTACAGCATAGAAAACGAAAAAAATGATATCATTACAATCTGGAAAGATATCATTTCGAACTAAAAAAACTACATGATCTCAATTAATAACAATACTAAAATTTTCATACTCTGTCCTGCCAATCTGTCAACGGGAGGACCGGAAGAACTGCATCAGTTAGGGTCACAGCTTAACGCAATCGGTAAAAAGGCATTCATGTGCTATGATCAGTATGATGCTGAAAAACATACAACTCCCGTTCATGATAATTATGAAAAATACAATGTTCCTTTCTGTTTTGAAGTAGAAAATACCAAAAACCATATTGTTATTTTTCCGGAAACCTATTCCTATAAATTATGGGATAAAGAATTCTCTGAAACACAAAGAGTAATATGGTGGTTGAGTGTCGTTTTTTATTTAAAAACTTTAGAAAACACACGGGAACGTTTTGAAAAAAAGAAATTCTATTCCATAAAAAGGCTTTTTAAGAATTATCCAATTCCCACAATCAAAAGATTACAGGAACCAGGCATATCACATATTGCACATTCTTATTTTTCTTTGGATTTCCTTAAAAAGAATAATATAAAACCACTTGGCCAAATTTCAGGATATATGGACGAGATGTTTCATATAGATGACAACTGGAAGGCAGAAAAAGAAGATATCGTGATTTATAATGCCTTAAAAAACGGAGAATTCTTACAGAAAATTATAGAAAAAGCCCCTCATCTGAAATGGCAGCCTTTACAAAATATGACTTTGCAGGAAATTGCCGGCTGGATGAAAAAGGCAAAAGTATATATTGATTTCGGCTTTCATCCCGGAAGAGAAAAAATGCCAAGAGAAGCTGTTTTGCTAAACTGTTGCCTGATTGCCGGAAAACAGGGTTCTGCAAAATACAAAGAAGATATGCCGATATTGGACGAATATCATTTTGGAGATACAGAAGAGAACATTCCTTTAATTATCTCTAAAATAGAAGACTGTATGTATAATTTTGATGAAAAGATTAAGGATTTTGAAGATTACAAAATATTGATCTCCAATGAAAAAAAGTTATTTGAAGAATCCATAAATTTTGTTTTTAATACCAATCATAATTTATGATGTATGATTATTTAATTGTAGGATCAGGCTTGTTTGGAAGTGTCTTTGCCTATGAAGCAACCAAAAGAGGAAAAAAATGTTTAGTGATAGACAAAAGGGAGCATTTGGGTGGTAATATTTATTGTGAAAATATTGAAGCAATCAATGTTCATAAATATGGTGCTCATATTTTTCATACCAACGATGAGCGAATCTGGAACTATGTAAATCAGTTTGGAGAGTTCAATCACTATGTTAATTCTCCGGTTGCCGTAGCAAAAGGTAAACTGTATAACTTACCTTTTAATATGAATACGTTTTACCAGCTTTGGGGAACAAAAACCCCTGAAGAAGCTAAAAAGGAAATTGATAAACAGATCAAAGAATTTGGTACAGAAACACCTTCCAATCTTGAAGAGCAGGCAATTTCATTAGTAGGTAAAGATATTTACGAAATACTGATCAAAGAATACACAGAAAAACAATGGGGCAAAAAAGCTACAGAACTTCCAAACTTTATTATTAAAAGGCTGCCTGTCCGTTTTACTTTTGATAATAATTATTTTAATGATCGCTATCAGGGAATTCCGGTTGGCGGGTATAATACAATAATCGAAAAATTACTCGAAGGAATAGAATGCCGTAAAAACACTGACTATTTCAACGATAGGGAAAACTTTGACAAGCTTGCAGAAAAAATAGTTTTTACAGGAAGAATAGATGAGTTTTTTGATTATGAATATGGCATGCTTGAATACAGGTCATTAAGATTTGAAACAGAAGTTCTCGATAAAGAAAACCATCAGGGAAATGCTGTCGTCAATTATAATGATAAAGAATATCCTTATACCAGAATTATTGAGCACAAGCATTTCGAATTCGGAAAACAGAAAAAAACTGTTATAACCAAAGAATTTCCGCAAACCTGGACTAAAAACAATGAAGCATTCTATCCTGTTAACGACAAAGAAAATCAGGACAAATATAATCTATACAAACAAAGAGCAGAAAAAACAGGTCATGTAATATTTGGTGGCAGACTTGCAGAATACCGATATTACGACATGCATCAGATCATTGCATCCTCTTTGAAGGCTATAAAAACCGAATTCAATGAATCATAACGTAAAAATTATAGTCGCAACCCACAAGAACCGTGCTATGGTTGAAAACAACATTTTCCACCCCATTCAGGTGGGTGCTTCTATCAATCCATATATTATAAAAGACTCTTACTTTAGAGATAATGATGGAGATAATATTTCAGAAAAAAATAGCTCTTTTAATGAACTAAGCGCTTTATATTGGGCTTGGAAAAATTTAGATTTCGACATTATCGGTCTTGCTCATTATAGGAGATATTTAGATATAAACTATAAAAAGCCCTTTTTAAAAAAGGATAAATCCCATGTTGTCAGAAACATTCAGGAAAATGACCAACGGCTGATTAATCTTAGGAATGAAGCGTCATCAAAAAGAAAGATCATACAATTACTAAAGACATATGATATTCTTCTACCACAAAAAACTTTTTGCACGTTTGATAATGGTGATTTTGAGTCATTAACAGACCAATACAAGCGTTTCCATATAGAATCGGATTGGCAAGCCTGTGTAGAGGTCATTATTGAAAAATATCCTGAGTATAAATCAAGTATAGAAAAAAATTTTGATAATGGAAATATTTTCTATCTGTGCAATATGTTTATCTCGGGAAAGAATTGGTTTAATCAATATTGCACTTGGCTTTTTGATATTTTATTTGAAGTAGAAAAAAGAATAACGGTATCCGAGGATGCCTATCAAAGAAGAGTTTTCGGTTTTTTATCGGAAAGGTTATTCACGCTTTATATTCTTCACAATAAATTCAAGATAAAGGAATTACCTATCCTTCTCATTGAAAACTAAAAAAAGAACTAATAAGTTCTTTTTTTAGTTTCTATCATATTCATCCTCCAACCTTACGATATCTTCTTCTCCAAAGTAAGTTCCGGTCTGAACTTCGATAAAAACAATCGGTTTATCCGTAAGATTCATCATTCTATGTTTCGCGCCCAAGGGAATAAAAACACTTTCTCCGTAACCCAAAGAGATTTCTTTATCATCTAAAACAATTGTTGCGTTGCCTTCAACGATTGTCCATTGCTCCTGTCTTTTATGATGATACTGATAAGATAATTTTTGGCCGGGATTGACTTCTATTCGTTTCAATTTATAGTTAGGTTCATCCGCCAAAACATAATATTTACCCCAAGGTCTTTCGCCAATTTCTAACATAGCTATTATTTTAATTTTCAAAAATACTATTCCGGGAAAGATTAACCAAATTCAAAAAAGTAAAACCCATTAAAATTTCTTAATTTTGCGCCACAATTTCAGTAAACAATGATTGCTGGAAAAATAAATGTCTATTATGAAAAAAGTAAGAGTGCGATTTGCACCAAGTCCGACAGGAGCTTTACATTTAGGAGGAGTCAGAACGGCTTTGTATGATTATCTGTTCGCAAAAAATCAAGGAGGAGAATTCGTTCTTAGAATCGAAGATACCGATACGGCAAGATATGTAGAAGGCGCGGAAGATTATATTATGAATTCCCTGGAATGGTGTGGAATTATTCCCGATGAAAGCCCAAAAGTAGGCGGTCCATATGCACCTTATCGCCAGTCTGAAAGAAGGGATATTTATGATAGATATAAAGAGCAGATTCTGGCAACAGATTATGCTTATCTCGCTTTTGACACGCCTGAAGAATTGGATGCTATCAGAAAAGAATTCGAAGCAAGAGGTGATGTTTTCTCTTACAATTATCAGACAAGACAGCAGTTGAGAAACAGTATTTCTCTTTCTTCTAAAGAAGTTAAGAAATTGTTGGACGCCAATGTTCCTTATGTTGTACGTTTCAAAATGCCGATTGACAGAATTCTTAATCTTCAGGATATTATCAGAGGAAATTTCTCAGTTAATACTAATACTTTAGATGATAAAGTTCTAATTAAAAACGATGGAATGCCAACCTATCATTTTGCAAATGTTGTAGATGATTTTGAGATGAAAATCTCTCACGTCATTCGTGGTGAGGAGTGGCTGCCGTCAATGCCTTTGCACGTTTTATTGTACGAAGCAATGGGTTGGGATGCTCCGGAATTTGCTCATCTTTCTTTGATATTAAAACCGGAAGGCAAAGGAAAACTAAGTAAAAGAGACGGTGCAAAATTCGGTTTCCCGGTTTTTCCCATGGATTTCAAAGATCCGGAAAGTGATGAGGTATGGAAAGGTTATAAAGAGTCAGGCTATTTTCCAGAGGCTTTCATTAATATGACAGCACTTTTAGGTTGGACACCTTCGAATGATAAAGAAATTGTTTCTTTGGACGAAATGATTGCCGAATTTGATCTTCATAAAGTTCATAAAGCCGGCGCAAGATTTGATCCGCAGAAAGCTAAGTGGTTCAATCAGGAATATCTTAAACTGAAATCTGATGAAGAGGTTTTAGTTTTATTAAAAGAAGTTGACGAAGTAAAATCATTGAACATTTCTGATGAAAAATTATTGAAAATTGTTTCATTGATGAAAGAAAGAGCAACTTTTGTAGTGGATATCTATAACGATGGAAAATTCTTCTTCGCAGCACCACATTCCTATGACGAAAAGGCCTTGAAAAAAGCCTGGAATGATACAACCTCAGCAGTTTTAAAAGATCTTTCTACAAAACTAGAAATAACAGAATTTCACCCAGAAGTTTTGAAAGAAACGATGCATCATTTTGCAGAGGAACATTCTTTGGGAATGGGAAAAGTCATGATGCCGCTTCGTTTGGCTCTTGTTGGAGAGCTGAAAGGTCCTGATGTTCCGGATATTATGAATATCATTGGCAAAGAGGAAACGCTGGCAAGAATCGAAAAAGCAATTAATTCAAATTAATTATATAATTCAAAACCATTTGTAAAAAAAAGATTATTTTTGAATTTGGTTTAATCCAAACAGAATATGGAATATTTAGAATTTGAGCAACCTGTAAAAGAACTGATCGAGCAGTACGAAAAATGTGTACAATTAGGCACTGAAAGTGGCATCGATGTAGATGAATCCTGCAAAAAGATCAAGGATAAAATAGAAGATACCAAGAAAAAAATATACGGAAACCTTACACCTTGGCAAAGGGTTCAGCTTTCCAGACACCCGGACAGACCTTACACATTGGATTATATCCATGGTCTGGCAGATGAAGGAAGCTTTGTAGAATTGCACGGTGACAGAAACTTCGGTGATGATCCTGCTATGGTGGGCGGAATTGCCAGCATCAGCGGAAATACTGTAATGCTGATTGGAACTCAGAAAGGTAGAACAACCAAAGAACGTCAGCACAGACGTTTTGGGATGTCTAACCCGGAAGGTTATAGAAAAGCTCTTAGATTGATGAAATTGGCGGAAAAATTCAATATTCCTGTAGTAACTTTTGTGGATACACCTGGAGCTTATCCTGGTCTGGAAGCGGAAGAGCGTGGACAGGGTGAAGCAATCGCCAGAAACATCTATGAGATGTGCCAACTGAAAACACCAATCATTACCGTAATTATTGGTGAAGGTGCAAGTGGTGGTGCATTAGGAATCGGTGTCGGAAACAAGGTTTATATGCTTGAAAACACATGGTATTCGGTAATATCTCCGGAGAATTGTTCCGCAATCCTATGGAGAAGCTGGGAATACAAAGAAACAGCCGCAAACACAATGAAGCTTACTGGTGAAGATATGCTGAAACAAAAGCTTATTGACGATATTATTCCTGAACCATTGGGCGGTGCACACTATAATCCTACAGCGACTTATGAAAACGTGAAGAAGGTTTTGCTGAAAGATATCAAGACATTGTCCAAAATGCCGGTTGAGAAACTGGTTGCAGAGCGACAGGAGAAGTTTATTGCGATGGGAGAATTCAAAGGGTAAGATTAATTATTCGTTTGATAATTATAAAATTAACCCTTTCAGAGTTTTTAACTCTGAAAGGGTTTTTTCGTTGTTTTGTTTGTACAAACATTATTATATCTTCAACATCGCATTCCGACTTGAGCGGAAATCCCTTTTACGCAACAAGATGGAGTGAAAAGATTGACTTCATCGAACCACTTCATTAGGTTTGGGAGCGGAAGGCAGAAAAACTGCCATTAAAAAAAGCGATCCAATAACTTGAACCGCTTTTTATATTTAAGAAAAAATCCTCTGATTATTCCGCATCGAAGTCAGCGTCTGCATCAGCAGAAACTTTTTCTCCTTCTTCTTTAGACTTTTCTTTTTCTGCTTTTCTTTGAGATTGACCTTCTTTTACAGCGTCTGCTACAACAGAAAGGATCATATCGATAGATTTTGAAGCATCATCATTTCCTGGGATTACGAAATCCACTTTTCTTGGATCTGAGTTAGTATCTACAATACCGAAAACTGGGATACCTAATTTCTTAGCTTCTGTAACCGCGATGTGTTCTCTCATAATATCAACTACGAAAATAGCTGAAGGCAATCTCACCATATCTGCAATAGATCCTAAGTTTTTCTCAAGATTAGCTCTTTGACGATCTACTTGTAATCTTTCTTTTTTAGATAAAGTTTCGAATGTTCCGTCTTTCTTCATTTTATCGATAGCGTTCATTTTTTTAACCGCTTTTCTGATAGTTACAAAGTTCGTCAGCATTCCTCCTGGCCATCTTTCAGTGATGTAAGGCATGTTAAGTTCTGCAGCATGTTTTGCAACCACTTCTTTCGCTTGCTTCTTAGTCGCTACGAAAAGAACTTTTTTACCTGAAGAAGTAATTTTTTCTAAAGCGCTACAAGCTTCGTCCAATTTTACTGCTGTTTTATGTAAATCTACGATGTGAATACCGTTTTTCTCCATGAAAATGTATGGAGCCATATTTGGATTCCACTTTCTGGTCATGTGACCGAAGTGTACACCAGCCTCTAAAAGGTCTTTTACATTTGCTTTTGCCATGTTTTCTTGTTTTTTGTTAGTTTACTTTCCGCTTTTCGGCAATCAATTTTACTTTAGATGGGAGTAAAATTTGGATGCTAAACGTAACGGGCAATTTTTTGTTAGATTAATAGATTTTAAGTAATAGATAACGAACCAAAATAGTTCTGAAATCTGAAACCCAGAATCCTAAGTCTGATAATTAACGTTTTGAGAATTGGAATCTCTTTCTCGCTTTTTTCTGACCTGGTTTCTTTCTCTCTACCATTCTTGCATCTCTGGTCAACAATCCTTGTGGTTTAAGAACCAATCTGAATTCTTCGTTGATCTCGCACAATGCTCTTGAAACACCTAGTCTGATAGCTTCTGCCTGACCAGTAATTCCTCCACCAAAAACATTAACAGTCAAGTCATACTGACCTAAAGTTTCTGTCAATAAAAATGGCTGATTAACTTTGTAAACTAAAACATCTGTACAAAAATATGTTTTAGCATCTTTTCCGTTTATAGTAATGTTACCAGTTCCTGGCTTCACATAAACTCTTGCAACAGAAGTTTTTCTTCTTCCGATTTTGTGTACTATAGACATACTCAATTATTTGAATTCGTTAACATTGATTACTTTTGGCTGTTGAGCTTCGTGTTTGTGCTCAGTTCCTTCATATAGATAAAGGTTTTTGAATAAAGCCGAACCTAATCTGTTTTTTGGCAACATGCCTTTTACAGATTTTTCCAATACTTTAAGAGCATCTTTTTTTCTAAGCTCTTCAGCAGTCATAGACTTCTGACCTCCTGGATATCCAGTGTGCCAAATGTAAGTTTTGTCTGCCCACTTGTTTCCGGAAAGTGTAACTTTCCCAGCGTTCAAAACGATTACGTTATCTCCACAATCTACATGCGGTGTGTAATTCGTTTTGTGCTTACCTCTCAAAATCTTTGCAACAGTAGAAGCTAGTCTTCCCAACGGTTGCTCAGCAGCGTCTACCACAACCCATTCTTTATTAGCGGTAGCTTTGTTTGCCGATACTGTTTTGTAACTTAATGTATTCACAATTTATCGTTTACGATTAAACATAATTTTCCCCTAAAGGGTGTGCAAAGGTAAGAATTTTTTCCCGGATGAAAAATTTTCCTCAGAAAAATATTTTAATTTTCTAAAAACTAATACGTTAACGAATCATTAATAACCCAAAAACTTTCTGAAATTTGTCAAAATAAGCTTTATTTATAATTCGGGATTTTTATATTTTTGAGGAAAATTCTATAAAATGAGCCACGGAAAACTGAGAGAAGAAAAAGATTGCCTTAATTGCGGACACCATGTTGAGGAACATTATTGTCCGCATTGTGGCCAACAGAACATCGAGACCAGGCAGCCTTTCCATTACCTTTTCACTCATTTCGTAGAAGACTTCACCCATTATGACGGTCAGTTCTGGGGAACTCTTAAAAATCTTCTTTTCAAACCCGGCAAATTAACCAATACTTATCTGGAAGGTAAAAGACAAAAATTTGTTCCGCCGGTTAAGCTTTATATTTTCATCAGTTTCATCACATTTTTCCTATTTGCCGTATTTCCGCCATTCAAGATTAATTTTGAAGGTAAAAAAGAACCTGGAAAAGAAAAGACAATCTCTTTGAACAGACTGGCTGAAACTTCCAAAAAGCTCGATAGCATCAGAACGGAAGAAAAAATAAAAGGAACAGATTCTGTAACTATTAGTAAAGTGAATACTTTGCTGAAAGATTCCGCAAGATTAAGTGATATAGAAGACAGTTTTGACATGAGCAAGAAGCTGGATGATAATTTTGAATATAATGGTTATACAAATCAAAAATCATTTGATTCTGCAAAAGCAAAAAATCCTTCGTTCTTCGATTTCATCAATGTGCCTGTTGCCCATAAGTTTTTCGAACTGAAGGAAAAAGGTATTACAAAAGGAGAAATTGTAAAAAAATTGGGTGAGACCTCTTTTCACAATCTGCCAAAAGCTTTGTTCATTTATCTTCCGATTTTTGCATTCTTCCTGTGGATTTTCCATAACAAGAAAAAATGGTGGTATTTTGACCACGGGATTTTCACGTTACATTATTTCAGTTTTTTATTATTGACCATTTTGTTATTTTCCTTTTTATATAAATTGGCAGACGTAACGCATTCTTCAATCAGTGTCATCATTTATTTATTGATGAATGTGATATTCTTCTACAGCATCGTATATTTTTTCATAGCCCATTATAAGGTTTACCATACACACGGTGTTATCAGTTTTATCATCGGCTGCATTTTGTTTATGTTCAATTTCTTTGCATTTATGCTTTTGGTAATAGGTTTAGGCGTCATCAGCTTTCTGATGATTCATTAAAAACAAAAAGCCGGACTTTTCGAAGTTCGGCTTTTAAATCATATAACCTAAAATTAATACCTCAACGATTTGCTTTCCCGGAAACTGGCAATCATATAATACGCTACGAAAACCGTAGAGAACTTGATAATCGAAGGAACTGCAGTTTCAAAATTGAAACATAACAATCCGACAGCAACCAAAAAAACAATTCCAATAAAGGAAATTCCCATTTTCTTTGGAAGTGACCATTCCGGGTGGTCCACAAAATAAGCCAATCCCCAGCCAATTCCAAAAGCCGAAGCGACGTAAAGTTCAACCCAAAATTCAGCAGGTCCACCTGTTAAACGTCTCAAAAAAAAACTAATCAGAGTTCCAACTACGAAATACATCAGCGCTTTTATCATTTCAAAAAATTTTGACAAAAGTAAGGATTGTTATTTTTATAAATAATCAAATCACAAAAGGCACAAAAGAAAAATCTAAATAAAGGATTAGAAAAAAAGAAAACATCAAAATTCGCTATTTCTATTTAACTTTTGAAATAGAAAAAACCTATGCAATTTGTAACTTTTGTGACTTATAATCAACATCAATTCCTTAGATTTGTTTAAATGATATTTTTATGCGCGAGGTAAGACTCAATTCGATTCTGGACAATGACTTCTACAAGATCACAATGCAAAACGCAGTAGTAAAGCTTTTTACCAACGAGATTGTAAAATATGAATTCATTAACAGAGGAAAACACAGCTTCCCAGAAGGTTTTGCGGAGGAACTGAGAAAATCCGTCAATGCAATGGCTGAATTGAAGCTGACCAAAGACGAAAAAAAATATCTGAAAGTCACTTGTCCTTATCTTGCTCTACCCTACCTCGATTTTTTGGAAGGTTTTCATTACGACCCTTCGGAAGTGAAGATCGAACAAAACGGAAATGAGCTAAAAGTTTCGGTTGAAGGCCTCTGGTACAGAACAATTCTCTGGGAAGTTCCGCTCCTGTCGCTTATCAGTGAACTTCATTACGAAATGAATCACATGGAGCGACAGACCAATGAAGAAGTTATTGGCAAGACGCTGGAAAAAGCCGCACATCTTACAGAACTCGGCGTTCCGTTTGCGGAATTCGGAACAAGAAGAAGGCATTCTTATAAGGTTCACAGATTGGTGATGGACGCCTTGATTCAGGATAAAAAATCAACTTTTACGGGTACTTCCAATGTCCATTTGGCGATGCTTTACAAGGTAAAACCAATCGGAACACACGCACACGAGTGGTTTATGTTTCACGCAGCTGAATTTGGGTTCAAGATGGCTAATTCCATTGCGTTAGAAAACTGGGTTAATGTTTACCGTGGAGATTTAGGCGTTGCACTGTCTGACACTTATACAACTGATGTTTTCTTCCAACAGTTTGATAAGAAATTTGCGAAGCTGTTTGACGGTGTTCGTCACGATAGTGGTGATCCTTTTGAATTTGCTGATAAAACCATTGCACATTATCTGAAGAACGGCATCAACCCATTATTCAAATACATTATTTTTTCTGACGGTCTTAATCTCGAAAAAGTGGAGGAAATCACCAATTACTGCAGAGGAAAAATCGGGATTTCTTTTGGGATCGGAACCAATCTTACCAATGATGTCGGACTCAAACCAATGAATATCGTCATGAAGCTCATCAGCGTAAAAGGCATCAATAACGAGTGGATCCCAACAGTAAAACTCTCTGATGAAAAAGGAAAATATACTGGCGACCCAAAAATGATTGAGTTAGCGAAGGAATTTCTAAGAATCAGCTAAATTGAATTTTATCTTTTTAACCGACTTATAAAATTCTGTTAAATATTTTTAATAGCCATTGTCGCATCAAAAAAGTTTTTAATTTTACTAAAGACGAAAGTTGAAATTAAAATGCGATTGGTGCCCGCTTTGTTTGGCATCAATTTTAATAGTTATAAAACACAACCTAAATAAATTAATTTTTATCCTATGAAAAAAACATTTAAAATTGCGGCTCTTGCATTGATGGTATCAATGACAGCCGTTTCCTGCAAAAAGAAAGTTTCTGATGCGGAACTGACTTCCCAGGCAACCACAGCAATCACGGCTTATCCAGGAACATCTGTTGAAGTGAAAGAGGGACAAGCTCACCTAAGCGGAGTTTTTGCAACCGAAGCTGATAAACAAGCTGCTATCGACGCTCTTAAAAAAGTTCAGGGTATCAAAGATGTTCACGATATGGCAACCGTAGCCCCAGCAGCCGCGCCTGTGGAAGTGAATACTGTTGACGCCGCTGTTTTACAGAAAGTGAATGATGCGCTTAAAGATATCCCAGGCGTAAAAGCTGAAGACGTTGCAGGGACATTAACATTGACAGGAACTACAACTGCTGCTAATGCAAGAAAAGTAAAAGAATCTGTAGATGCTCTTAAAATTGGTAAATACGATAACAAAATCACTGTAAAATAATCACAAATGAGTTTACAAGACAAATATGCAAGTGTAGTTTCTGCTGCTCAGTCGGCAGGACTTTCAGATCTTTCTGTTCAGGAACAGGACGGTGTTTTATATATCACAGGAAAAGCGTCTAGCAGCGCAGCAAAAGATTCGGTTTGGAATGCTTTGGGCGCTATTGATTCTTCTTATACAGCAACCGATATTAATATCGATGTTCAGGTTTCCGGATTGGCAGCTGGCGCTTCTTTAACTGTTGCAACTGATGAGTCTAATCTTAATATCAGACAGGAACCTTCTACGGAAGCTGCAGTTGTAGGAAAAGCAGCTAAAGGTGAAGTGGTAACTTTGGTTGAGCAATCTTCTGACGACTGGTGGAAAATCAAAACTGCTGATGGCGAAGAAGGTTATGCTTACGCAAGATATTTGAAAGCTTAATTTCAAAACTTAATAAAATTTAAAACCTCTGATGTTTCAGGGGTTTTTTCTATTTTTGGCCCTAAACCAGATAACGCATCTATGAAAATAAAATTAATTATTATATTTCTTCTTTCTTTATCAAATCTAATTGCTCAGAATAGAGATTTAATAGATCAATATCTAAAAGAATTAGAAACCTCTTATAAACAAAAGTCAAACTCTAAATTGGAGAATTTTTTAAATAATTGGAATTATGATCTGAAATCAAATTATCCAAATGATAAAATTCCAAATGATACAATAAAGATAATTTATGATGTTTATAATGAATTTTATAAACCTTTCGATCTACTAGAACTCGGAAACTGGGAATGGGGAAATGAATTAAATTCTAATAGCAGATTTGCTTTAATCCAAAATAAAATTTACTATAACATAGTATCACTCGATAGTATTAAAAGTGGGGAAAATAAATATAAATTTGAAATAGAAAAAGAACAAATATTGAAAAAAGATTCTATAATTGATTTTCGTCCAAAATTGTTTTTTGAAAATCATAAAGTTCTATTTTTAACTCCTGAATACAAAATTGCATTAAATAAATTTCTAGGCACACAATCAACAAAACTCGGTAGACCAAATATTATGTCTGTTTCTCGCCCTAAAAAGCAAAGCCAAAAAAGATATAGTTTCATAAGACCTTATTTACCAATTTTACACGGTCATTGGGGCGACTATTGGAATATTGAAACAAGTCCGATAATTTATGGTTTTTATCTCAGTAAGAATTTGGACCAAGCAAAAATATTATATATTGTTGGTTATCAAGGCGGAGAAACTTATCTTGTAAAAGAAAATGGGAAATGGATAATCAAGGAAAGCAAAGCAACCTGGATTGAATAATATTTAATATTATCTAAAAAATTTTGTTAAAACCTTATTAACATTTGATGAAAAAATTCTGGCTTATTTTCATTCTCGCTTTTCCAAAACTGAATGCGCAGACTTACAGCTTAACCGGAAAAGTGACGGACGAAAATAATAATCCTTTGGAAAACATCACTGTTTCTTTGATGAAACAAAAGGATTCGGCGATTATCAATTACATTGGAACAAGTAAAAGCGGAAACTTCAGCATCAAAGTTCCTCCACAAAACGAAGCCTCATTTCTACAGATTTCCGGAGACAAACTCAAACCATTCTCTCGAAAATTCGAGTCCATTCATCAGAATGAAAACCTCGGAACAATCAAACTCAGCAAAGAACTTGTATCGAATATAGAAGAAGTCAAAATCACAGTTTCACCTGTTAAAATTAAAAAAGATACAGTTGAGTACAACGCTTCTTTTCTGAAGGTAAAACCGGATTCCAAAATTGACGATTTGGTGAAGGAAATTCCTGGAGCTGAAATTGATGCGGATGGAAAAATTACGATTAATGGAAAATCAGCAAATAAAATCCATATCAACGGGAAACCGTTGTTTGATAAAAATGGAAAAATAGAGTTGGAAACGATTCCTGCCAACATCATCAAAAAAATTCAGGTTACCACTTCCAAAACCAAGGAAGAAGAACTCACAGGAAGAGCACCAATCACAGACAGCCTAACTGTGAATTTTGAGATGGATCCTAAAAATAAAGTTGGGGTTACAAGCAACATCAGATTGGGCTACGGTTCCGATGAACGTTATGACGGTGCCATTTTCTTTACAAAAATAAATCAGGATTCCCGCCTTTCATTAGCAGCAGGTTCCAATAATATCAATGCAGGATTATCCGGAAAAACGGGTTCCGGAGCAGGAATTTTCAGTACAACAATTGTGAATGCAACCTACTCTAACAAGTTTGATAACTTCGATTTGGACAGACTGAATGCCAATTATTATGAAAGAAACTCCGAAACGTATTCCAAATCTGCCCGAACCACCTTTCTGCCCGACTACAAATTAGACAGAAATACAGAACGTACTGGCGACAGGGATTTGCGAAGATTGGGATTCAGCGCCAATTCGATTTTGAAATTGGATAAGTTCACAAACATTATTTTCAATTCCAATTTTAATAACAACGCCACCGAAAGCACTTCTGACAATCAGTCTGTAACCTTACGGGATGATGTCCTGCTCAATTCAAGCTCGGGTTCTATGAAACAAAAATCTGTCAATAATGGTTTTTCACAATCATTAGGAATTACAAGAAAATTCCTGAAAGAAAGACGAACTTTTTCAGCGTCTGTCAGCAGCAATGTCATGGATAACAGTGGTACTGATTATAATCTGACAACGACAATATTTCATCAGTCTCCCGAAGAAAATGATTATCGAAATCAGCGCTCAATAACCAAAAATCAAAATACAGATTTTAGCTTCAATGCAAGATACGATGAACCAGTTTCCGACTCGGCTATCGTTTCCACAGAAATTACCTACAAATCTCTGTCACTCAAAAATGATAGAAAAGTTCACGATTTTGATACCGTGACGGGAGAATTTTCTACATTCAATTCTTTGTTGTCTAATACAATTAATCAAGACATTAATTCACTTTATGCTGTGGTGGGTTATGATTTGAACAAAACCAAATTCCGGTTTTTCTTCAATGCTAATCTGGAAATCAACAACAACGATTTTCATTCTTTCTTTAATAATGACAATATCGATTTCAGAAAAAACTTTATTTTCCCGAATTATAACACAAGATTCGTTTACAAATTTTCCAGTAGCAAATCCTTGGAACTAACCAACCAAAGCGATTTCACAGCACCTCAGATGACGGCGCTCAATCCTTATATAGACCTTTCCAATCCGTTGCTTACCACACAGGGGAATCCTGATTTGAAAAGCACCTGGAAAAATACGAGCTCCATTTATTTTATGAATAGGAATCTTCCCAAGCACATGACTTACTCAACTTCGCTGAAATTCAGTTATACGGATAATAACGTTTCCGATTTTTCTTATTATGATGATACGGGAAGGCAGTTCAGAACTTTTGCCAACATTAGCGGAAACAAAACCCTGAGTTGGGATGGCCGTTTTTCAAAAACCTACAAATGGGATAAAAATGAATTCCGAATTTCGCCATCATTTCTGACAAGCTACACCCACAGAAAAGGTTTTGTGGATGGTGTCCAATACACCAACACGATTTACAATATTGCGCCGAAGATGATTGTGAGGCTCAACCTGAGAGATATTCTGGATCTGACAGGCTCTGCCAATCTCAATTATAATTTCTCCAACTACACCAATTATCGGGTTGATAAAACGCGAGCGGCTCAACAGAATTACACTATCGGAATGGTGAATTACTTTTTGAAATCCAATCTTTATTTCAGTAACGATATCAATGTGACCAAGAATAATAACATTTCGGCAGGTTTCAACAGGACTTCCTATTTCTGGAATTCCAGCGTGAATTATAAATTCTACAAAAAACAAATGACACTGCGATTCAACATCAATGATGTCCTGAATCAACGTCAAAATGCTATCAGAAACATCGGTGACAATTACATCGAAGACAGAGAAGAACTTGTTCTGAAACGTTATTTTATGCTCTCGCTAATGATGAATCTAAACAAGTTCGGAGGCAAGAAAAGCTGATAAGACTCCTATAAGCGAAGCGGCTTTCTTGTGATCTTTGTGTTCAAAAGCCTTAATACAAAACCTCTTTCGTCAAAATACTTTCGATGTTATCAGGATAATCCACTTCTATCATCTGGTCAGAATTAATCCATTCTCTGATTTTGATGGGATCCAATTTATCCGAATTCGCAACACCCAATCTGTCCAGTGCAAAAGCATTACACTCTTGTTCATATTGATTTTCTATTGGGATGACGAATAGTTTTTTGTGCATAAACAATGCTTCAGCAGGCGTTTCGAAGCCGGCATTACAAAGAATTCCTTCACAAGATTCGAACAGTTCCAGGTATTTTCTCTCATCAATCGGGAAGATTTCTACGTTGCTGAATTTCTGATGTTGTTTAGCATATTTAGAAAAAACTTTCCACTGAACATCGATTCTTGTCAGAAAATTTGTGATGACTTCATCAGAAAAACTTGGTAGATAAACCAAATAATGGCCTTTGTTTTCAGGATTCAGTTTTCTGATTTTTTGTCGGATAACCGGCTTTTTGATATGGGAGTTATAATTTTCAAAATGGAATCCGATTTTCTTTTCGCAAGGCACATAATGTTTCAAAATCATATCGCCAAACCAATCTTTTTTCTCAGGTTTTGGCGTTTCTTTAAAGGTCAAAGATGCCTGATGACTCAGTTCCACAATCGGTAGGTTTTTAAGTTTCGCAGCCCAGCCCGTCAATGGTTCAAAATCATTAATGATTAAATCATACGCACTTAAATCCAAGTCTTTAATTACTTTGGCTGCTTTGCAGAAATTATTCTCAAGAAAGGTTTTTTTGTAAGACAATCCACCTGTTTTATTATAAAGCAAGGACACGCCTTTGAACCGGTAATCGATATCAAAATCGGACTTCAGTTGGGTCTGATGTCCACTGATTAAAGTATCTACCAATGCATGTTTCTTCAAAATCGGAATGATTTCCTGAGCTCTGGCAAGATGTCCGTTTCCTGTTCCTTGAAAGGCGTATAATATTTTCATAAGGATTTAAAAAATTAAATATTTGTGTTTTTATGGATAATCGTAAGATTTATATGGACTGTAATAGTTTTTACTGCTTACGCCTTTATTTTAAATTCTTTCGATGTTGTTTTTAATTCTAACAACTATATTTTAATTTTTAGCGTAATTGTCTTTAGTTATTGCAAATTAGTTTTCACTTTCATCACTTTTGTTTTACATTATACTAATATGGTTTTCATGATTATCGATGTAGTTTTATATTCTTCCACCTTAGTTTCAATTTTTAACACATTAGTTTTAAATACGATGAGCAACGTTATCAACTACACAATCTGCGTCACGATTTTCATCAGCTCTGCACTGTCTATTTCTTTCATTTCCTCTGGTTCTTCATCCATAAGAGTGTGTTTTTCCTCCTCGTAAACGAAAAGTTTCCAGTCGCCATTATGATATTCCAAAGCCGAAAGATTTTCCACCCAGTCACCGGAATTCAGATACATACATTTTCCTTTTTTACCAACTACTTCCCGGATTTGAGGCTGATGAATATGCCCGCAAATCACATAATCGAAATCATTTTCAATCGCCAGTTCCGAAGCAGTCAATTCAAAATCACCAATATACTTCACAGCCTTTTTAACATTATTCTTAATCTTTTTGGAGAACGAATATTTCTCCCGACCGATTTTCTCAAGAAACCAATTCACGAGATTGTTAATAGCAATCAGCAAGTCGTAACCTTTTCCACCCAACTTTGCAATCCATTTAGAATGCTGAACCGACGCATCAAAAACATCTCCATGGAAAATCCATGCTTTTTTTTCGCCCATCTTTAGAACGTGTTTGTTGCACAATTTCAGTTTTCCCAATTCGAAATCTGTGAAATTTCTGAATGCCTCATCATGATTGCCAGTAATATAAAAAACCTCCGATTCTTTCGTAGCGAATGAAATTAATTTCTTGATCACCTTGAGATGGGACTTCGGAAAGTACGATTTCTTGAACTGCCAGATGTCGATGATATCGCCATTTAAAATCAAAATTTTGGGGCGGATAGAATTCAGATATCTCAACAGTTCTTTTGCCTTGCAACCGTAAGTTCCAAGATGCACATCCGAAATAATAACAATTTCCACATCTCTTTTCATTAACTATCAGATTTGTACAAAGAAATAATTCTAATTTGAACTGTGCGTGAATGTTATTTTATTTTTGTTGATCATAATCGGCAGTTTTTATTGGAGTTCTTAATATTAATTTAAAATATTAGTGGTTATTCTCTCAAAAATATTAGTTTTGTTCAGTTTCAATTTAAATCAGATTTTTATAAAGCTTAGATTTAAACACAAAGCTCACAAAGATTTTTTTTGAATATTGAAACTGCTTAAAGCTCACAAAGCTGCTTCGCTTAGAAAGATTTGAACTTCTTATTTCAGCGAAACGCCTTTGTGAACTTTAAAACATTAATAATAAATAGATTAAAAAACTTTGTGCACTTTGTGTTCAAAAAATAAATTAGTTATGAAAGGTCAGAATAAACTGTTTTTCGCAATCATTATTGCACTAATCTTAGGTGTTGTTTTAGGAGGAATTGTCCACACCAATTATCCCGACTCTTCCGAAAATTTTTCTAAGAATATCAAACTGTTGGGAACAGTTTTTATCCGACTGATTCAGATGATTATTGCACCTTTGGTTTTCTCGACTTTGGTGGTTGGGATTGCTAAAATGGGCGACATCAAAATGGTTGGTCGCGTTGGCACAAAAGCAATGCTTTGGTTCATTACGGCTTCCTTGGTTTCCTTATTGATTGGCTTGGTTTTAGTGAATTGGTTAGAGCCTGGCCACGTTACCAAGTTACCAATTCAAGATGCTTCTTCAGCTTCCGAAATCGTGAGTAACAGCAAGGGATTTTCTATGGAAGACTTTGTAAAACACGTGATTCCGAAAAGTTTATTCGAAGCTTTTGCAAGCAATGAAGTTCTTCAGATCGTTGTATTTTCGGTAATGTTTGGGATTGCGTTGTCAGCAATGGGTGAAGAATATGCAAAACCTGTCATCAAAGGGCTAGATATCATTGCTCACGCTATTTTAAAAATGGTCGGTTACATCATGTGGGTTGCGCCGCTTGGAGTTTTCGGAGCAATTGCGGCAGTTGTTGCTACCAATGGTTTTGAGATTTTTAAAGTTTATGCCATTTATCTCAGAGATTTTTTCTTTGCTTTGGCTGTTCTTTGGCTGGTTCTTTTATTAGTTGGTTATATGATTCTTGGCAATCGCCTTTTCGAATTATTGAGAAGAATCAAAGAACCTTTGTTGATTGCATTTTCCACCACAAGCTCAGAAGCTGTTTTCCCAAAATTGGTAGAAGAACTGGAAAGATTCGGATGTAATAATAGAATTGTTTCTTTTATTTTGCCATTAGGTTATTCTTTCAACTTGGATGGCAGTATGATGTATATGACTTTCGCGTCTATTTTCATTGCCCAGATTTACGGCATCGATATGCCATTAGGACAACAGATCATAATGCTTTTGGTTCTGATGTTAACAAGTAAAGGAATTGCTGGCGTTCCGAGAGCAAGTTTAGTTATCATCGTCGCTGCATGCGGAATGTTTGATATTCCGGTGGAAGGTATTGCTTTGATTCTGCCAATCGACCATTTCTGCGATATGGGAAGAAGCATGACCAATGTTTTGGGTAATGCGCTTGCGACGTCTGCTGTGAGTAAATGGGAAGGGCAGTTGGAGAGTTAGAAATTTATTTTACAATATATACACAATTTTGTCATTCCGGAGGAATCTAAACTGTTGAGATTCTTTCAGAATGACAAATTACTTTTTAATGATGTAACAAATCAAACTTTAGAATTGTCCTATGTCATAAATAGATACTAATGAAACAAACTCTTTTAATCCTATTATTTCTAAATATTTCATTTTTAGGATTTTCTCAAAACTCCCAGCAAACAAAAGCAATTGACAACTATCTGACGGAAGTAATGAAAACTTTTGAAATTCCAGGTTTGGCAGTTGGAGTAGTCAAAAATGATAAAATAATTTTCCAAAAATATTATGGTAAAGAAAACTTAGAATCTGATAAAAAAGTGGATTCTAATTCTCTTTTCAGAGTTTATTCTACGACAAAACTGATTACCAATGTTGCCGTTTTTCAATTGATTGAGAAAGGACAATTGTCTTTAGAAGATGACATTTCAAAATATCTGGATAATCTTCCCAAAGAATGGCAAAACGTCAAAGTAAAAAACCTATTGTCGCATTCATCTGGTATTCCAGATTTTGAACGTCATAATTTACCTACAAATATTTCCAATACTGAAGTTTTTGAACGACTTTCCAAAGAAAAAATGGAATTCGAAACTGGTAATCGATTCAGTTATAATCAGACCAATTATATGATGTTGGCAATGATTATCGAAAAGATAAGCGGACAAAAATTTGAAGATTTTGTGTTGAAAAATCAGTTTTCTGATGCGAAGAACAAAGTCATATTCAATTCCGATTCTTTTGAAGAAATTCCCAATCGCATTCAGTTTTACAGATATAATGATTCTCTCCAACAGTATAAAAAATCAACGCACGTCGGTGGTTTGAGGGCTCATCCTGCTAATGGACTGGCCATTTCACTTCCCGATTTTTTACAATGGAGCATTAATCTTGACACCAACAAATTCCTTACAGACCAAACAAAAAAGTTGATGTGGAAACCTTTTGATTATACCAATAAACAAGATATTTTTGCGCACGGTTGGGAAATTACCAAAACTGGAAATGTAACGTCTTATGGTTTTTCCGGCGGAAACATCAATGCTTACAGTATTTTTCCTGACAATGATTTGTCAATCATTTTTATGTCGAACGGCTACAAATACAATTCTTTTCCCCCACTTTATTTTATAGTCAATCATATTGCAGGATTGATTGATAAACAATTAGCAAATCCGTATTGGTCAAGAGAAGAATCAGTTGCTTCTGAAATTATTAATAAACCTAATATTAAAAAGGAAATTTATGGTTATAGGATTGAGAATGATAAAGTGATTTTTGCTTACAATGTTCCTAAAAATTTAAATGCTGAAGCGATAACGAAAATAGCTGTTGCTGGTTCATTCAACGATTGGAATCCTGCTAATACAATGTATCAAATGATTAGAAAAGACCGAGACACTTTTGAATTGGTTTTGTCTAAATCTCAGTTTGAAAAAGGAAAAACTTATGAATTTCGGTTTGTGATGAACAAAAATGGTTGGTTCACGACACCTTACAGCGCACTCAACACAAATGGAAAACCTGATGATAATAATCTGACTTTTAAGGTTGATTAAAATTTAATCTTTGAAAGCACTTCGACTCCGCTCAGTATGACAGCTCTAGTAAGATTCACTTTTCCGGCATTGTCAGTCTGAGGCTCTCGAAGACTTTAAATACTAAAAATCCATTAAAAGTGTAGATTCAGATTCCTTCGGAATGACAAAAATTTATTTTTATTGACAAAATTCAAATTGTATAGACTAAACCCATAGCCCTGATTGTAGTGGAAATCCTTTTTTGCGTTAGCTTCGAGACCTCAGTCTGACAAAACGTGATGCAAAAAAGATTGCAACGAAAGCAGGTTCCCGGCTCCTAAATGAGTTGGAGAGCTCGGAAAGCTGTAAAGCTCTTTTTGTTTTATGTTTACATCAAAACTTCCCAACTCAAAAAACGCTTTAACTAAATCCATGTCAAAAAATCATTAGCATAGACAAAATCACAAATCCTATTGATTCTAAATTAATTTTTAAATCCGTAAATTTGTTGTCTCAAAGATTAATAAAATTTTATGCTGACGAAATCAAAAGTTCAGGATTTTCTGAAAGAGATAGAAGTAGATGACCTCGTAAGTAATTTCCAGGTGATGGGTGACGATGTCTATATCGATATGACCGCACATTCACCTGCGATGCACGAAAAGAAAAAGCTGGAAGTTGCTATGAAACAAGCTTTTGCTTCGGAATTCGGGGAACACATCAACTTAAAATTGAAAATCGTTTCTCCCGAATTGCCTGCAACACCTCCAACTAATGAAATCAAAGGAAAACAGATTCCGGGTATTCAAAACATCATTGCTATCGCTTCCGGAAAAGGTGGCGTTGGAAAATCTACTGTTGCAGCAAATCTTGCGGTAACGTTAGCAAAAATGGGGTTCAAAGTCGGACTTTTGGATGCAGATATCTACGGACCGTCTGTTCCGACCATGCTTGACACAGAAGGACAAAAACCAATTTCTGTAGAAGTGAACGGTAGAAATCTGATGAAGCCCATCGAAAATTACGGCGTAAAAATGTTGTCTATCGGATATTTTTCCGGGGCTAACCAAGCTGTAGTCTGGAGAGGACCAATGGCTTCCAAAGCCTTGAATCAGATGATTCGTGATGCGGATTGGGGAGAATTAGATTTCCTTTTGATAGACCTACCTCCGGGAACTGGCGATATTCATCTTTCTATTATTCAGGAAGTTCCGGTAACGGGTGCTGTGATTGTGAGTACACCTCAGCACGTTGCTTTGGCTGATGTAAGAAAGGGAATTGCTATGTTCAATATGGAAAGTATCAACATTCCGGTTTTGGGACTGATAGAAAATATGGCTTATTTCACACCGGAAGAGTTACCTGAGAATAAATATTATATCTTTGGAAAACAAGGCGCCCAATTTATGGCAGAGGATTTGGGAATTCCGGTTTTGGGAGAGATTCCTTTGATTCAAAGTATCAGAGAAGCAGGAGATGTAGGAAGGCCGGCAGCTTTGCAGGAGAATTCCAAAATCTCTGAAATCTATACCAAAACTGCTCAGAATATGGTTGAAAGCCTTGTGGAAAGAAATACCAATCTGCCGCCAACCGAGGCTGTGAAAATCACAACTATGGCTGGTTGCTCACCTAAGAAAAAATAACTTTATGAGTAATATAAATCAAATTCAGGAAGAACTGGCAACCAAAGTAATGGAAGCTTTGGATAGTATTCGTCCATTTCTAAACAAAGATGGTGGCGATATCGAGCTTGTAGATGTACAGGGAACTACTGTCATTGTAAGACTACTGGGACATTGCTCAAGTTGTGGGATCAGTAGCTCTACCATGAAACTGGGTGTGGAAAACACCATCAAGCAGTTTGCTCCGGAAATAGAAACTGTTATTAATATAGAATAAAAAAAATCCCGATTCAGATTTGAGTCGGGATTTTTATTTGTTTCAAATTATTATTCTACAATTTCTGCATCAATAATTTTAGGATTATCCTTCTGGCTTTCCCAAAGCAGAAACTTGTCCACTTCCTTCATCAGCATCGGAATGGCAAAAGCTAAGATTGCCAGATCATCCAAAGCACCAATTCCCAAAACAAAATCTGGAATAATATCAATTGGAGAAATTACGTAAAGCAGCGCTAATGCCGGAATCAAAATGTCGGTAAACTTCATTTTATATTCTCCTTTCCGCCAGAGTTTAATCATTCTAACAGCCGCAGGAATCTTTTGGAGAAATCCTTTGTGTTTTATAGCTTCCTGAGCTATTTTGAATTTTGAATGTTTCATTTTGTGTTTGATTTTTTTCATTTTAGACTGCAAAATTTGCAAATTCTATTCCATTGTATTTTTTATAATTGTTAATTAACTTTCTTTAAGGAAAATACGATTAAGTTAGTTTATCAGTCAGTTTTGCAAATTGTTTCTCTGCATTTTTTCCTTCATACAAAATATCATAAACAGCATTGATAATAGGAAGTTTCAGTTTCTTTTCTTTACAAATAGCATAGATTCCGTTAGTTGCATAATAACCTTCGGCAACCATACTCATGGACTGGATTGCAGACTTTACCGTATAACCTTTTCCAATTAAGTTTCCAAGGTTTCTGTTTCTGGAGAACAAAGAATAAGCAGTTACAATCAAATCTCCCAGATAAGCACTGTCGTTTACATCTCTCGGTTCCGGATAAATCGCTTCCAGGAAAGTTTCCATTTCACGAATTGCGTTAGAAACGTATACTGCAATAAAGTTATCTCCATAACCCAAACCGCTCGCAATTCCGGCACCGATGGCATATATATTTTTAAGAATGGCAGAATATTCGTTTCCGAGAATATCGCTGCTGGTATTCACTTTGATATAACAAGATGACAGGATCTCCTGCAAAATTTCCGCATCTTCCTGCTCTGCCACAGCCACTGTAAGATACGATAAACGCTCCATTGCCACTTCTTCCGCATGACAAGGACCGGCAATAACTGCCTGATTTTTGAATCCGATTTTGAATTCGTCGCGAAGATAATGTGCCACAATATCATTATGTTTTGGGACAATTCCCTTAATCGCTGAACAGAACAATTTGTCCTGATACTCGCATGTCAGTTTTTCCATAGATTCTGCAAGATAAATGGAAGGAACTGCCAGAATAACAACATCCGAATTGGAAACCAACTCATTGATATCTGTAGTGATTTTAAGTTTTTTTAGGTTGAAACTAACGGTGGTGAGGTAAGTCGGATTATGTCCGCGCTGCTCAATTGCACCCTTTACAAACTCATTCCGAACACACCAGTTGACCGTTTTGCAGTTTTCAAGAAGCATTTTCACGATTGCTGTCGCAAAACTTCCGCTTCCCAAAACGCCAACCCGTACATTCTTAGATGATTTAGTCAATTTCTTAGCCATTATTTGTCGTCTTTTTCATTGCTACAAATCTAAGGTTATTTATGAATTTACCTCAATGTAAATTTTCTTTAACAATTAATTAAGAATTATTAACTTTTGTTAAATAAAAATTCGCTCAACGTTGATTAAAATTGAAAAATGTAAAAAATTCTTACTTTTGCAGTCCATTTTAAAAATCAATTAATGGTCCAATTTCTAAAATCAAAGAAGAAAACCAATATTGTTCTTATACTTCTTCTAGTCGCTTGCTTTGTTCAGGCTATGATTATTGCAAAACTCTATACTGGAAAAGACGATAAAGTCTATGAAGTGAATCTTGTTAAAATCAATAATGAAAAAGACAGCATCGATCATCTCCAGCTGAAAACCGACCTTGCGATTGTTGACCAAAGTATACGGAGTATCGACGGATTCCTAAAATCAAAAAATGTTTCGGACCTTAGAATAGAAAGATTAGCAAAAGACAGCCTGGAGAATGAAGTTTATCTTGCCAAAGTCAGTAACCGCTACAGCCAATACCTGGTCGATCTGGAACAACGGTTACAGCAGGTTCCGCTAGGTATTCCTACGGATGGCTATATTTCTTCGAATTTCGGGATCAGAAAAAATCCAATTCCTCCAAAACCTTCGGAAATTACAAATAATTCTAATGTTGCCGAAGAAAAGGACAGCCTTGGAAATGTCGTGAAAAGACAGGCTATTGTAAAGGAAGATAAAAATGCATCCAGTAATGCTCCGGCCGAGAAAGACCAAATGCAATTCCATAAAGGATTGGACATCGCTGTAGCTTACGGAAGTCCTGTAAAATGTGCAGCATCCGGAAAAGTGATTTTTGCCGGTGTGAAAGGAGGATACGGCAATTGTGTGATTATAGAGCACAGTAATGGATTGGCAACTCTTTATGGCCATCTTTCCGAAGTTTTGGTAGAAACTAATGATCGTGTAAAAGTTGGTCAGATCATCGCAAAATCAGGAAATACCGGACGCTCTACAGGTCCCCATCTTCATTATGAAGTTCATAAAAATAACCAACCCATCAATCCAAGGTTGTTTTTGAATTTCTGATGATTTGGATTTTCGAAAACATATATATTAGTTTGATAAATTGTGGAAAAATAAAAAACGCTCCAGAAACCTGGAGCGTTTTATTATATAAGAATATCAATTATTTTTTCAATTCTTCAAGAAACTCATCGTGAGAGATTTTGGTTTCTTTCTTTTTAGATTTTTCAAGGATAACATCTTTCAACTTAGCCATAGCAACTTCGGAAGAAATTTGTCTCACCTGATTCTCATCTTTCAGCATTTCTGCCGCATATTTCTGAACCTCATCATCACCTAGATGGTGGATTCCGTAGATTGCTAACTGGTTTCTTACCAATTGCTCAGCTTGTCCAAGAACCTCTGCATAATCCAATTGGATATCGTTATCATTCATCAGTTTTCCTTCTAGGATCTGACCTTTGATAATATTTTTCTCGTTTTCAAGGATTTCTTTTGCCTGCTCTTCAGAAGTGATATTCTGGTTGGAGAACAATAACCACTTAATAAGAAAAGCTTCCGGTAGTTTGATTTCTTCTTTTTCGTTAATTTGTTGAAGGATTTTATTTACGAAATGTACATCAGCATTTTGTTGGAAATACTCATCCAATTCAGATTTCACTCTCGCTTTCAATTCTTCTTCAGTTTTGATAACATCTTTACCATAAACTTTATCGAAAAGCTCTTGATTAAGCTCTGCTAAGTTCAACCCGTAGATATCTTTTACAGTTACTTCCACTTCGTTGTGGTGAAGGTGTACTGCTTCTTCTTTGCTGAATCCTAATTGTTTTGCCAGCTCTTCCTTAGCCTGAAGATCTTCTTTAGACACTTTTACAGAATCGTCTTTCTTCAGTTTTTTAACCAGATCATAAGCTTCTTTCTGTTCTTTGGAAACAGTTACGTTTTTTGGTGCGTGGTGGTGATCACCTTCAGCCTCAGCTTCTACAACTTGAGAAACTTCCAATGCCACATAAGAATCTTTACCGATTTTTTCCTCAGGAACTCTTTCGGCAAAACGCTTTTGCATATTTTCTACACTTGTAGAGATTTCTTTGTCAGAAGCTTCAACTTTGTAGTGAGGTGCTTCATATTTAGTCAAATCTACAGTGAATTCCGGCTCATATCCAACTTCGAAAGCTACGGATAAAGAATCTGCATTATGATTAAAATCGTTTACCGGCTGAGGAACCGGCTGCCCGACTAATCTTAGTTTATTTTCATTAACGTAGTTATTCAACGCATCAGAAATTTGCTTATTGATTTCCTCGTAAGCAATACCGGCTTCATATTGTTTTCTAACCATGCTCAATGGTACTTTTCCTTTTCTGAATCCAGGAACCTGTGCATTTTTAGCATAGTTGATCAATTGCTTTTCTACTTTTTCTTTATAGTCTGATTTTTCCAATGTTACTGTAAGCAATGCACTTACTTCATCATGGTTTGTCGCTGTAACGTTCATTAATTGAAATTTTTAGGTTGCAAAAATAGAGAAAATTTGAGGAAATGCAAAATTTAATCTACTCCTGATTTTATAAAAAATCATAAATTTTATAACAAAAAAGATGCTTTATAAATAAAGCATCTTTTTTTTAACTGTTTTGAAAAATCAGTTACTCAAACCAAATGTAGCCTGAGCGTCGGTTTCACCACCGGTTACACTACCCCAGGCTGTTCCGTTTTGTGCTTCATTGGCAGTCGCAGGCTCATGAATCAATGTCAGCTGTAAAAGCGGAGATGACGATTTCACGACTTTTTCAACCTCCCATTTCGTTTTCAATCCTACTTTACCAAGCTTTCCTGTAGAACTTTCATCATCCAACCTGGTGAGATTGATGGTAGATCTCGGAAAATCGAAGATTAGAAAATGTTCATCTTTAGCATCCTTGATTTCCTTTGTTACATCTTCACTTCCGTTCCAGAAAGTGGTTGTAACTTCGTAGGACTTTCCATCAGTTAAAGGAATTACAGGCGCTCCGGATCCGATGATATAACTATAATTGGTACTTGCTCCGGTGGCAATATCTTTTACATTAAGCGTAATTTTTGTCAATTCCTCCTGAGGAAGATCATCCGCTGCAACATCTTCGTCCCTTTGACAAGAGATCACATTGAAGATTAAAAATAATACCGCTAAAAGACTTATTAATTTGTTAAGATTGAATTTATTTTTCATTGTTTTAAATTTTTTAATAATTGATTGATTTTTTAATTAATGGTTAGAATTTATATCTGAAATTAAGAATGAAATTTCGTCCCATATCATACGCGAAAAACCTCATCCTGTTCAGATAATCTCTGTAGGAAATATTAAATATATTATTAACGGTCAAACCTGCAGAAAAGTTTTTTGCCAGATTAATTCCTGTCTGTACATTCCACAGAGAATATTGTTTTGGAGGCGTACTGATGTCCACAACCTTTACGACTTCCTCTTCATCAACATAGTCTGTATATTCCAAATTATGTATTGGGAAACGATTCTGATATAAGAAAGTCTGATTCTCAACATTAAGATAGAAACCATTCCATTCTTTTTTACTGAATTGTAATGCATTCGAAAAATTGACAGGCATCATTAGAATCAGCGGTTCATTATTGGTTTTATCCTGTCCATAAACATAAGCACCTCTTCCTTTGTAAGTCAAATTTTCTGTGAGATTGAAATTAACATCCACATCTAATCCATACATTTTGGCATCGATTTGCTGATAGACCCAAACCGGAAAAGTGCCTGCCTGTGTGTATTGCAAAGTGCCATTTGGAATCTGGTTGGTGAAATTTTTCGTGATAAAGAAATAGGGATTTGCAGAAATCTCCAATCCGTTCAGAACGTCAAACTTAACATCTGCAATCAAATTGAATTGATGACCTTCCTCATTTTTGATAGCCATATTTCCTTTCTCAATAATCGCTGCGGAATGATGCAACCCGTCCGAAAACAATTCAGCAATGTTAGGCGTTCTACCAACTTTTGCATAATTGAATTTCAGATTAAAGTTTCCTGAAGGATGATATTCTAAACCTGCATTATAAGACAAATTCTGATATTTTAATTTCGGGCGTGTCAAAACTCTGTTTGCATCTGTCATCACATAGAACTGCGGATAAGTGGCTGCGTAATAATCTTCCCAATCACTTTTGTTATACCACTTCGTTACATCATAATAATTATAATCATAACGGATTCCGGCTTCTGTATTCAATTCAGGAGTGATTTTATATTTGAAAACCGAGTAGATTCCTGCAGAATATTTATCATAATTTGGAATCAATCTTCTGGCCTGTGTTGCAGGATCGGAATAATTGTTTTGAAAGCTGGCATCAATTCCTGTTTCCAAAGACCATTTTTCTCTTTCCAGCAAATCATTGATATTGAACTGGTGTGTCATCAAAGCCAAATCCAAAGAAGGAATGGCACTTAAACTGCCTCTTCTTAAATCAAACTCCTGCCGATGATTATACTGAAAACTATAAGTTGCCGACACTTTCCCGATATTCTCAAATCTGTTGAAAGCAGAAACTTTCATCAGATGATGTTCAACCAGCTGTCTCGGATTATCAATATCATAACTGAAATTTCCGGAGTAAAAAGGCACAGGCGTATTCATCGCCGCTTCATATTCCTTTGGTATAGACACATGCGAATCGCGCAAGATTCCAAGATTCTGATTGGTCAAATAATAATCAAAAGAAATCCCATTTTTGAATGTATTCTTCTGCAACGTAAAATTGAACGAAGAGAAATCCGAGCCTGTATTTTTCAGATTATAGTGTGGAGCACTTTGATCTCCCAGTTTCTGAATGTTACCTCCTGATTTCACAGCCCATCCATTTTTCCATACTTTAACCAGATTGACATCAACACCTAAACCTCTTCCGTTAGAAATTCCCGACAAACCGACACTTCCTTTCAAAGTATCTTTTTTAGGAAAAATCTCCGGTTCCAAAACCACGACACCACCGATCGCATCACTGCCATATCGTAGAGCCGATGCGCCTTTGATAACATCGATGTGCTGAAAATTATTGACATCAATATTAGGTGCATGTTCCACTCCCCATTCCTGTTCAGCCATTCTCACACCATTGTTGACAATCGAAATTCGGCTGCCGTAAAGCCCATGGATTACAGGTTTTACAATATTATTCCCGGTTTTCAAACCACTGACTCCCGAGATATTTTTAAGAAGATTTCCAAGATTTTCTGTAGAATTCCTTTCGATTTCCGAATGATCAATCGTTTTCACAACCATAGAACCGCTATTCTTGTGATTGCCATGAACAGTCACAGATTCTATCTCGTTCACATGATGTTCCAATTGGATCGTCAAATGCAGATTCTTATCCACAGACAAAGAGTCTGAATAATCATTACAATCGGGATGAGAAGCTGATAAAGTGTATGTTCCTGCTGAAACATTCTTGATTTTGAACGCTCCTTTTTGATCTGTTTTTGCAGAATATTTCCCAAAAGAAACCAAGACATTTTCCAGTGGTGTCTTGTCATGAAAATCCTGGACAGTTCCTTCTACAGAATAGTTTTGCGCAGATCCTAATGCAAGTCCAAAAAAGACTAACATCAGACTAATAATATATTTCATAATTGTTTTTCTAAAATGTACTTTGTACAATATAAAAAGTTGTAATTGAAATAATTAAGCAATGATTTTTGACAACATTTCAAAACTAGATTTCTAGAAAATCAGATTTGAATCGCCAATGCAGCCCGACCTGAGTGGAGCTCATCTCGCCAGAGGCGGAGCGGATAAAACGGTCTAAAGTCTTCAGTGTCGAAGAAGTCAAATCACTAAGTAATTAATATTTCAAATACGCTCACGCATTCTTACAAATCCCGAGAACAAAATAATGTTGCTTCCGCAAGACAGTCGCTCCGGAAGAACACAAATTATGAAATAGCGGGTGGACCGCGGAGTTGAAAGGTGAATTTGGTCTGAGACCATATTTTTTCCTGTACAGAAAATGTTTGCTGAGCTACGTTGGTATGGTTTTCAAACTGAAAAGCAAATTCTTCCGGAACCAAAGTGTTGCCTGTCGCCAGAAAATGACATGCCAGACAGTCCCCGGATTGATTTTTTGAGATCTCTTTGGAAATGCTTTTCTCCGTTTTTTTGAAACCTGAATCTGTGTAGAAAGATTCGCCGTTGTGATGATGCAATTGTGAAGAAAACAAAGCCACAAAAAGATACATCACGGCAAAAAATACCGAGATGAAATTCTTAATAACCCTGTTTTTTCTGATCAACATAGTTGCAAATGTAGAGATTTTTTATAATAGAATCAAGATTATGTTAAATTCTAAAAATATTAAGAGTTTAAAATGAATGCAAAAAAAATTCTCGCAGATTTAACAGTTGATACAGATAATTCAAAAATCTGCTTAATTTGCCAAATCTGCGAGAGATATTTTTTAAAGAATTACAAACTTTTATTTCTCTTGTTCAAAATATAAACGGTAGTATTTCCCTTTCTCGTCCTGTCCCGTTTCTATCATTTTGCGGTCGCCATGGATGTAGATATGGAAATTTTTATCGAGTTTAATAATCGATTTAAAATGTCTCTGTTGCTTTTTAACCGCTTGTGTATTAATCGGGAAATCTTCAGAAATCGAGATCTGCATATCCTGCTCATAATCGGATTTGAAGTTGGAAAAACTCTCGATAACACTTTCATCCTGCAAAACTTCATTGACAAAATCATCATATTTGAACTCTTCTTTTTCTTTGAAGAAATTGATCGACTTGTTGAGAAAATCCGCCTGGTCAGCTTTGGAAACTTCAAACTCTTCCGGTAACTTTTGTGTGATAAAATCCTTATAGACCGTCAATGTTTCCTGGGTGTGGAAGTATTCGTCGTCGCGTTGTTTTACTTTCAGGAAGTCCTCGAACCAATAATACATATCGCCGTTTTTGTTGTTATCAACCACAGACAGGATGTAGCCGGTTTCTTTGTCATTGTTATAGATCAATGCCGCTTTGTCGATTTTTGACAGGCTGATCCCAAAATCTCTTTCGATTTCAAAAGATTCATCCTGAGGATTGATTTTAAGGAAACCTTCCCTCTTTTCAGTTTTGAACAGCCCGATAGAATCTATTTTTTTGTCACTGTTGTCAGCAGACTCGATAACATCACCTTCAAAATAAACGACGAACAACTCACCGGCCTGAACGCGCGGATTTTCTGCCGCATCATAAAGATGTTTGGCAATATTCTCAGATTCCCATTGGAACTTGGCCTTGTCTTCAAAAATTTCGGACACAGAACTGTAAACAGGGTTATTCACCAGGTAAGAGTCGCTGTAGAACTGAAACTGCTCTTCCGATTTGAAAGCACTCATAAAATAATTTCCGAGCAACTCCTTCATCTCATCTTCCAGCTGTAGCTCTTCCTGGGAAAGCGTTAAAGATTCTCCATTGATTTTGTTCCCGACTCTGTGAACTGTAATTTTTGAAAACATTGTTTGTTGTTTAGGATTGCAAAGATAAATTTATATTATAAAATCAATGAATTATCTATTCTTTTTATGAACCTGCTTTCTGTAATTTTCCCTCCCTTTAATTCTTAACATATTCATCTTTGATTCATCTTGCATATCAAATTCTTTTGTAACTGTCATCCTACCTTTTTTAATTAAAACACCAGTAATTATACAGCTACCTATCCTATAAGTTGTTTTTTTTCTACTAATTTTTACGCCTCTATCTGTAATAATTCTAATAATATCAAGATTGAGATACTTCATATCTTCTTTAGATGAAAAAGTCAAATCGTCTATCCATCTAGAGTAAATAATATTTCGATTCTTGATTAATTTTAGAATTTCAATATCGATTTTTTCAAAAACTAAGTTTGCTAACATTGGGCTTGTTGGAGCGCCTTGTGGTAATGTAAAATCTCTATGACCATCTTTAGTCGACAGAACACAAAGATTAGCGATTTTTTCCGCAACAGCTTTAGAAAATCCTTTTGCAACTAAGGAATTAATAATCATAGCTTGGGAAACAGAAGGGAAAAATTTCTTCAAATCCGTTTGAAAAAAATATTTGTTTTTATAATGTAATTTTGCATTATCAATATTACTCCAGCCCTTCACTCCTCCTAAAACATTATCTACCAAAACAAGCTTACTCAAAATTCTACCTTGAATTTTATTTTGAATATCTTTCAATTTATTAATACTCGGATTAAAATATCTTTTCGAAATCCCATCAGATTTAATTTTGGAATATTCATAATAGTACTTTGTAATTTCTGAAATTATTTCATTTATTTCAGTTTCGTTACTATCAACAATTCGGTAGAAGGAGTTTAAGGACTTTAATATCATTTTTCATCAAGAAATACCGAGTTAATGATTGTGTCCAAAGAATTAAAAATAAACTTTTTATCTTCTTTGATATCAGTCTCTTCAATAGACTTAAAAAATAAAATAGGTAGTGGGATTTGTAAGACTTCACTTATTTCTTTCAGAACTGAAAGATTTGGCTCCTTTTTATTTTTTTCGATTAGAGAAAGATAAGATTGAGTCTTTTGAATCTGCTTAGCCAACTCTCCTTGACTCATCCCAATTATCTTTCTTTGATTTTTTATAGCGTTTCCTAAATTCATACAAAAAATTAAAAGCGGGTCAATTACAAATTTTTAAAACTATCAAGCATTTCACTAAAAAATTTCCAAGTCTCAGGATTTAAAATAAATCTCATTAAATCTGGAAGAATTTTTGCAAATTCAGCCTTTCCATCGATAGCTTCATTATCAGTTTCTAAATTTTCTAGAAAGAATAAAATTCTCTCTAAAATTTCTAAATCCTCAATTGACAAAGAACTGTGGTTCTTTTCTTGTAAGGTCTTTAAATCAAATATAAGACCTTCGAGCTGGTTTTTGTTTCTCATAAAAAATTAAATTAAATTAAACAATAAGATTAGGAACGAACGTGTGAGACACAATTCGCTCCGCTTTTTAATTAGGAGGAAACAAATCTGGAATCCTTGATTCCATATTTCGTTTCCGTTGATTTACTACTTCTCATTGTTAAATGGTTGTAGCGGCAAAATGGTTGATGGAAAAACCGTGGTAAAAACCACTATTTAATCATACGCTCCTAATCTTATATTTTTTATGGCCAAAACCTTAAAGAACTATTTCTATTGCAAATGTATAAAAATAATTATTACCTACAAATAAAAAATAACAAATTTTAATATTAATTTATAACTAGTAAATAAAAATCCCCAAGCTCACACTCAGGGATCCATCATATAATTTCAAAGCTTAAGGATTAGGATTCTCCTCTTGCCCTTTCTTCTCCGCCCTCACCTTGGTCAGCAATTTCGAAATCGTATAATCATCCTTTTTCACAGTATTCTTGAAAACCTTTTTACCATTGTTGCTCACTTTGGAGATATAGCTGTAGGCATTTTCGAACAAAAGCTTATTAGCCTCTACAAGAGATTTTCTGTTACTCACGATGGCGATTTGCTCCGCATTCCAAGCTTCCATCTGAGGAAGTATGGGCGGAAAATAGTCCAAAAATTCCTTTGGCATATTACCAGCATCCAGCTCAGCTTTATGACTTTCCAGATAAGGCAGCACTTCTCTCAGGTCGTACACAGCACCTTCGATATTTCTTGTGGTCAGCTTGCTACGGATGCCGGATATAGAGGCTGATTCCAGTCCCGCGTCTTTGACATAATCCAGCAGAAAAAGCAATTTTTTATTCGCTTCATCAGCCAGTCCATACAACTGTTTTGTAACACTTTTCAGTTCCTCCGTTTTCGCCAGAACAGATGCCGTTCCTCGAACTGCATCAATAGCATTCTGAAATTCGGTCACAAAATCCGAATCCATCATCTTGTAATGTCCCGCCAGTTCCGCTTGGTCTCTGTTAAAACTCGCAATCAGCGCATCGCCAATCGCCGGATACTCCTCATAGTTTAAATTGTTATTTCCCATTTTTTATGTTTTTGAATTAATTTTATTTATGGTTTGATTACTCTTCTGATTATCTACTCGACTCTTCTGATTGTCTACTCAACTCCTCTGATTGTCTTCTTAACTCTTCTGATAGTTTTCTCAAGTCATCTGATTGTCTATTCAAGTCATCTGACTGTCAACTTAACTTCTCTGATTGTCTACTTAACTCTTCTGACCGTCTACTCAACTTCTCTGATTACTTTCTCAATTCTTCTGACAATCTACTTTATTCTTATGATTATCAACACAATAACTAAGACACTCAAATATATTTATATTTTCATTCACAAACAAACATTATTTAAAATATTTTTCACGTCAAAAGCTTATTTAATTTAATTTTTAAACAATTGAAACCCATTATAATTAACAAAAACCCCTCAATTCTAAAATTATGATTGAATTCTAAAAATTGATAAGCCATTATTAAAACAAATAACCACAAATACCCAGAATATTTTATCTTTGATACAAACCTTGATCAAAATGACCTCAACCTTACAAAAATATAGCCTGTTCTTAGTTTTATTAATAACATTCTCTCTGTCAAAAGCCCAAACCATAGAGGAAGAAGTAGCGAAAAAGTCCTGCGAATGCATTGATTTGAAACTAAAGGAATCCAATATCGTATCCAAAGAAGAAATCAACAATTGTATTGGACAAAGTCTAGATGTTGTTTTGAAATCCAAAACGGAAAAAGAAGCAAAAAAATACATGAGAAATATGAATGCTTTTGTCGAAAAAGCCAGAATAATTTACAAATCTGTTTCAGAGAATTGTCTGCCAAAGACAAATTAAGAAACAAAAAAACCCAGCCGAGGCTGGGTAAAAACTAATAACCATGAAAACTCAAATTAAACATGAGAATCGCTTCAACTAGAAGCAATAAGTAAGCCATCAAATTTTAAAAATCTTATAAAAAATGTTATTTTATGTTAAAAAAATCGATTAATGATTTTGTATTTTCTGCTTTGAATATTTCAATATAAAAATCCCCTCGCTTACGCTCGGGGATTTATATTTAATCAGTCTCTGACTGCTTATTTTACTTCTTCTAATATAATAACTACTATAAATCAAATAGTTATATTTTTATGGTACAAATATGGTACAAAAAAGTTATTCTTTATTTATGTATTAAATATTTACACATAAAAACCTTCTCAACTAATGGGAGATATTATAATTTACAATCTAACCAATATTATAATTTTTTTGACTTAGAACAGTATTTTATAAATAATCTTTTTTATTGATTTATTTTATAATAAACTTTGTATTCAGATCGCCAGTTTTCAAAATATAAATACCCTTAGGAAGATCTGTAAGAATAATTGTATTATCTTTTTGAAATGGATTTTCAATTGTCTGTACTAATTGACCAGTCATATTATAAATCAAAGCAATTTTATATTGTCCTAGATTTTTTCCGCCTAACACATAAATCTTATTATCTTTTACGGGATTAGGAACGATCACAAGACTTTTTGACAAATCTACATCTGCAACTCCCATATAAGCACCCCAAATTAAAGCGACGAACTCAGGACGATCGATGTATGGATTTCTATTACCTTGGTAAGTGAATGCCGCATTATTTCTTGCTATCTCAAAAGGAGAAACAGGATCTAAATTATTCCACTCGAGTAATTGTTTTAATTCCCATGTCTGTAAGCCAGGGTAGGCTGTACTACCTAATATGTTTCCGCTGCTGAAACCTGATAGCTGCGTCTCGTATCTGGTTACAAAATATAATATCATTCTGGCAATATCACCTTTAAACTCATCAATTGGTTCAAAAACAGTCCCCGCATAACCTGCAGATACTGAACTTCCCAGTTTAGAACCGTTTAGTGATGTAAATGAGGTTGATCCTACTTTTCCAAAAGGATAATTTGATCGCATTCCGTTGACTTTTCCGTCAGTAGGTGTAACAAAATGGACATCAGATCTCATCGGTAAATTCTGATTAAATAAACTTTGCGGTACGACATGTTCTCGGTTGTAACAGTCTCCTTCAACACTATAATTTCCACATTGTTTGACTCCATGATTATAAATATATGGATCTGTTCCTGTCGGATTTTCAGAATACATATCCATTACAGTTCCATCATTTTCGTAGAAATAATCCCTATCTGTGCTTTGAAAAGCTGTCAGCAAATTGCCATAGCCATTATCTTGGTGGCCGTTGGTAATGATAGTTTTCAACTTTGACTTTAAAGAAGCTCCTGATAATCCCGCAGTGCCATCATAATAGTTTGACGGAGCCTGTCCATAAACAGAATTTAATACAAGGCTTACCAAAAGAGTTAGTACAAGTTTTTTCATTTTGATTTAAATAAAGGGTTAATATTATGGTTTAAAAAATTTGTTGATAATTTGTCATTTTCCGTCATTATGAGTGTGTGTTTTTTCCGAAGGATGCGAATGAATCTTAACATATTTGATATTAAAATTGTATACCTGATGAATTACCAAAAGGAGCATAAAAAGAAGCCAGCCAACAATAAAAAAAAGATCTTGAGAAGTAAGCCTGTGCTTACCTCTTCGAATAATTTTTCTTCTAAAACGTCGTTTAAATCCCATGTTCTAAATTAGAAGGTTATCTGATAATTAATCCCAAAAGTATTGCTATGACCATTCTTTTGATAAAGAGGGGCAAGCATAGAGACAGATTTTTTGTTTTTATTAGCTGATAAAAACATATTGATTTTCGGAAATAGCCAATAAGCTAATTCGGTTGAAAGTATTCCTACCCCAGCGCCCGCTACTACATCTGTTACCCAGTGTTTGTTATTAATAACTCTGTAAACACTTGTGAATATTGCAAATGGATATCCTGATAAACTGAGCCAATAATTACTGTCTCTATATTCTCTATACATAAACTGCGCTGTTGAAAAAGCAATTGCTGCATGCCCAGACGGAAAAGACATATTGTTGGATTTATCTGGGCGTTCTTCTCCAATTAAATATTTTGAAGGTATTACGATTGCTGTCGATATTAGCTGCGATGTTGCAAGAATAATTGTTCTTTCTCTTAAATTATGCTTGCCTTTCAAACCTGAAATATTAAATCCATAAACCATCACGGCAGGTATGAATTGGGTATAATTATCCAATGTAGAATTATGAAGATTATGGTCTTTTACTTCTTTTCGTACTCCTGCATCAAATTCTTTCATTTTAGGAATAGCGAAACTCATCGCTCCTATGGATATTAAACTTGTAGGGGCTATAAGTCTCTTATAACTAAAATTATTTTCAGGTTTTTGGACAGCAATCGTATCCCCAATTTTTTCACTTACTGTTAAGCTATCCTGTGCTAAAGCCAAATTGCATACTAGCATAAAAAAAAGAACTGGAATCTTATTTATAATATTGATTATCATTGCATTAATTGAAAAATTAGAGTAAATAGTTTTGTTGAATATTTTCAATAAACAACCTGTTCTCGGTTTGAGAACTTTATTTTAATTGATATTTGTTGGAACTTTTCTTAAGTGATTAGTGAAATTAGAATGCTATGTTATTTTTATTTGAAATTCATTCGTTGGATGCGTACAGCATTTAGAATTGCAATCAATGCAACACCTACATCTGCAAAAACAGCTTCCCACATTGTTGCCAATCCTCCGGCTCCAAGAATTAAAACAATTGCTTTGACCACAAATGCTAAAATGATGTTCTGCCAGACAATTCTTTTAGTTTTTTTGCCAATGTTAATAGCCATTGGTATTTTTGAAGGTTTATCATCTTGAATCACGACATCAGCAGTCTCAATGGTCGCATCACTCCCTAAGCCGCCCATGGCAATACCGACATCACTTAAAGCAACCACTGGGGCATCATTAACACCGTCACCAACAAATGCAACGCTCTCATTTTTGGATTTTATTTCTTTCACCTTGTTCACTTTATCCTCAGGAAGAAGGTCACCGAAAGCGTTGTCAATTCCTATTTGTTCTGCGACATATTTTACAACGCTTGTTTTGTCACCACTAAGCATTGTTGCCTTTACATTTAAATTATGTAACAGTTCTAAAGTTTTTTTAGCATCGTCTTTAATACTATCAGCGATAGTTATGTAGCCTGCAAATTTTTTATCATAAGCAATTGCAATAACGGTGTAAACAATTTTTGAAGGATCAACATCATATTGAATATTGAACTTATCCATAAGCTTGAAATTCCCTACGAGTATATCCTTACCGTTGATTACAGCTTTAAGACCATGACCTGCAATTTCCTCAGAATTCTCAACATTAATTGATGTATCCAAATCGCCAACATATTCGTGGATAGCAGTTGCCACAGGATGGGTACTCTTGCTCTCTACAACATTAACCATCTTAAGGATTTCATTTTTATCAAATTCTGATTTAATATCGACTTCCTGAACTTTAAATACTCCTTCCGTCATAGTACCGGTTTTATCCATCACAACATTTTTTATTTCGGCAATCTTATCTAGAAAATTACTGCCTTTAAATAAAATTCCGTTTCGACTTGCTGCACCAATACCTCCAAAATACCCTAAAGGAATTGAAATGACTAAAGCACAAGGACAAGAAATTACCAGAAAGATCAAAGCTCTGTATAACCAATCTCTAAAAATATAATTATCGACAAAAAAATATGGAATAAGACATATCAGTACTGCTAACACAACAACAATCGGAGTATAAACTCTTGCAAATCTTCTTATAAACAGCTCCGTAGGTGCCTTCTGCGCAGTCGCATTTTGAACCAATTCTAAAATCTTACTGAGTTTACTGTCCTCATAAGCTGTATTGATTTTTACCAAAGCAACACTATTCATATTAATCATCCCTGCAAGAACAGTCTCTCCTTTATTTTTTGTATCAGGTTTACTTTCGCCGGTTAGTGCTGCCGTATTAAAAGATGCTGAATCTGAAATAAGCTCTCCATCCAAAGCAAGTTTTTCTCCAGGTTTTAACTGTATGGTTTGCCCTATCTCTGCATTGGAAGCTTTAATAGTTTTTGTTTCGTTATTTTCAATAATTGTCACCTCATCCGGTCTTTGATCAAGAAGAGCTTTAATATTACTTTTTGCTCTTGTTACTGCTAGTGTTTGAAAAACTTCCCCTACAGCATAAAATAACATAACAGCTACACCTTCAGGATATTCACCAATTATAAAAGCTCCTATAGTTGCGATACTCATCAAAAAGAATTCAGAGAAAACATCACCATCCTTAATGCTTTCAAAAGCTTCTTTTAAAACAGGAAGCCCGACAGGGGCATAAGCTGCTGCATACCAAACAATACGAATCCAATCTTTAAACCAGTCTGGTTTAAAATAATTATCTAACGCAATTCCCAACAGAAGCAATAACAATGAAACTATTGCGGGAAGGAACATCTGAAAAGTACTCTTATCACTATTGTCATGATCGTGGTTATGTCCATCGTCATCGGAATGATGCTGTACTTCTTTCTTTACATTTGTTGAACAACAGCCATTATCCTCAACAATGAGTTTTTTGGCTCCTGCATCCTTATAAATCTTGCCTTCCTGAGGCGTACAGCAAAGCTGGTTACCTTGCTCATCGTAAGTGTGTTGATGTTTCATAGAAGTATATTTTAAGTGATTTTTAATTTTTTATTTTAAATTTTTACTTTGCTCCTTCTTTGCAATCCAGTTTTTATACCATTTGAATTTATTCAGGCTTAATACAAAAAGGGTGAGAACAGTTGCTAAAAATGACAATAAAAACATATTTAAGGCAAGAGCCGCTCCAATAGCTGACGCTGCCCATAGTGCTGTAGATGTTGTTAATCCCTGCATATTGCTTGATTTATCTTTTAATGCTAATCCAGCACTTATAAATCCAAGTCCTGCCGGAATTGCTGCAAGCATTCTGGCTATCGCTGATTTATCATCTGTAAGATGAGAGGCAACCGCAACAAAAAGACAAGATGCCAAGCAAAGAATAGCAAACGTTCGTATACCGGCATCTTTATGAGCTGCTTCTCTTTCATAACCTATAATGCTGCCGAATAATATAGATAGCAGCAATTTGCCTGAAAGAATAAGTTCAAATTTTATATCCATGTTGTATCTAACATTACTTGATTATTTTTGTTTCAAACCTTGATTTTTATAGAGATAATATGCAGTTTGATAATTTGCGACAGCCTTGTTAATATACTGATCAGAAAAAATCTTTGGTATCTGTTGATTTTGCGTTTTATTATATAAATAAGCTTCCACTTTCTGCTGAGGGCTCAATATCACAAGTTTATCGTTTTCCATATATCCCAACTTTTGATAGGTACTTACAAAAATTCTAGGAATATAATTGTCGCTCAAAACATTCTTACCATAAAGGTTACTTCTGTAGTTCCATCCCATTAAATCAAATAAAGTTGGATAAAGATCAATTTGTGAACACATTTTTTCAATTTTTAAAGAGTTTTGGTTCGGAAGATTTATAATCATTGCTGGGATATGATATTTGGAAATATCAATTTCATTTTTACCTGCGCTACTTGCGCAGTGATCAGCTACAATCACAAATACTGTATTTTTAAACCACGGCTTACTTCTAGCTTTTTTAAAGAATTGTCCGATAGCATAATCTGTATATTTTATTGCACCTTCCCTACCCGAACCGGATGGTATATCAATTTTGCCATCAGGATATGTAAACGGACGGTGATTGGAAGTGGTCATCACAAAATCATAAAAAGATTTTCCTTGTTTATATTTCTGGTCTGCCTGTTTAATCACTTGATTGTATAAATCTTCGTCACAAATCCCCCATGCATTTTCAAACGTAATTTCTTTCTGGTTGATCGGCGTCCTCAATGCCTGATAGTTTTCTTTTGCCAAAGGATTTCTCTTCTTATCTATAATATCATATCCGTTATTTCCAAAATATTTATTCATATTATCAAAATATCCATCTCCTCCATAAATAAATGTGTTATCGTAACCTTGTGCACTAAAAATTGAGCCTATAGTTGTAAGATGATCATTATCTTCTCTTCTGACAATACTGTTGCCTGGCGTTGGTGGGACAGCTAACGACAAAGCCTCCATTCCACGCACTGTTCTGGTTCCTGTAGCATACATTTGTGAGAATAAAATGCCACCGCCGGCTAAAGAATCTAAATTTGGAGTAAGCCCTTGTTTATTCCCGAAAGTACCCATAAAGTCCGCGCTGAAACTTTCCATTGTTATCATTATAACATTTGGCTTTATAAGATTTTGTTTGCTGGATATTTTTCGTTCTATAGAAAGGTTATTTGAGAAAAATCTTTGATTATCGTTCAAATCAGTTCTAACTATTTTAAAAGCGCTTTCGTTATCAATTAGTTTGTAAAAATGATCGTAATTGATTTCATTGTTTTTATAGGCGGAGAAAAACGAATAAATTCCTGCCTTAGAAATTTCATTTTGATAACGATTGACACTTTTATCTGCTAAACTATTACTGATAAACAAAGAGTATATTATGGTAAGGCAGAAAAATCCTAAAAAAACAATTAGTCTAACCGAAAATTTATGTTGTCCGTTAAATGAAAAAAAGAATATTTTGCTTTTGTAAAACAAAATAAATATTAAGGTCATAAGCAGAAGTATCGATGATATCAAAACGGGTAAAGGGTAAGACTCATTTATGTTATTAATAACTTCGTAAGTATATACCAAATAATCTACAGCAATAAAATTAAATCGGCTCTCAAACTCCTGCCAAAATGTAACCTCGGCAAAAAATGAAAATAAATGTATAAGAAGAAAAATAATAAAAGTGCTGTAGGTAATAATTTTATTGAATAAAGACCTTATGTATTTCTGAGGAAAAATCAATAGATAAAAACTGTATGGTAGCAGAAAGAATAATCCAACTCCAAAGTCAAACAAAAATCCCAGAAGAAAAATTTTCATTATAGGTAACAGAGATAAATCAGCCTTTTGAAAACTGACTGCTAAAAATCCAAATCGGAGAAGTAAAGACGATACCAGATAAAATAAAAAAGAATAAACCAGTAATGTGTAATTGCCCCAATAGTTTTGTTTTAATTTCATATATCTAAATATTTGAAATGATTAATTGCGTAAAAAAATACGTAAGTATGTAATTCATCTTGAATAGACCCAGATTTTTATAATTCATAGTCTATTTGATGTTTTAGAAATTTTCCCATTTACTTATTTCATCTATTAATGCAAGATGGCACAACTGCTATTATAGATGAACCTCCCCCTCTTGGTGCCCTTCAGTTTCAATTTGGAATGTAGTATGGCTAATTTTAAATTCAGAGGTGGCTTTATCTGACAAATTTTTCAAAAGTTTATTGAGATCTTCCTGATGGTCGGCTACTACGTGGGAACTCATCGCATTAACGCCGGAAGTCAATGACCAAACGTGGAGATCATGAAGTTTAATAACTCCTTTTACAGATTCCAAAGAATTTCTAAGCTCTTCTATATTGACATCTTTTGGAGTTCCTTCTAATAAAACATTCACAGCTTCTTTCAAGAGCTTCCAGGTTCTCGGAAATATTAATAACCCTATCACAGCGGAAATAAGGGGATCAGCATAATACCATCCTGTCGTCAACATAATAACTCCGGCAATCATTACTCCTACTGAGGTAAGCGCGTCAGAAAGAACCTCAAAGTAGGCACCCTTCATATTTAGGCTTTCACCTGAATCTTTTCTAATAATCATGATTCCGATAATATTCACCAGCAAGCCTATTCCGGCAACGATCATCATAGCTGTGCTCTGTACTTCAGGGGGATTTTTGAACCTTTGCCATGCTTCAAACAATACATATACAGAAATTCCCAACAGAACTACCGCATTGATTACTGCCGCCAGAATTTCTGTTCGGTAATAGCCGAATGTTTTCTGTGCATCGGCTTTTCTTTCACCAATTTTGATTGCTATAAAAGCAAGGAATAATCCGACCACATCAGTAAGCATATGAGCTGCATCGGCAAGTAGCGCAAGACTTTTAGTAGCTAAACCGCCAATAACTTCGGCAATCATATAAGTGCCACTTAAACATAAGACAATTAAAAGATTTCTTTTATGTTTTGCAGAAGCCGAAATATTTTTATTCTGATCGTTCATAACACTAAGATTTGTATTAGATTAAGCCTACATTTCATAATAGCTTGTACTCACTTCTTTAACTGGTACATTCTTCTCTCCGATCATTTGCAAAAGATTGATTTCAATTGTTTTTGCTAATGATGTCATTGGAGTATCTACCGGTGTATTTTCAAAGGGGTCCTGCATTATGATTGCTGTTTTCTCAATAGCTATAAAAATCACAGGTACAATAATTGTCGTGGCAATCTCAACACCAAGTTGTGAGTCTTCCAGTCCAAATGGCAGAAGAAATGCAAAAACGTAAATCAATGTATGCAGCAAAATGCTGTAGGCACGAGGGAAAACAGTATTTTTTAAACGCTCACATTTTCCCATACTGTCACAAAACCTGATGACCATATCGTTCATCTGTACCAATTTGTATTCAGATAAATTCTCCTGTTCTGCCAATTTCCTAAGGTGATCAGAATGTTTATCTAAAAGGGCATTGGGAATATTTAAAGCATTGATGTTTTGCGATTCTAAGTATTCTCTTACTCTTATTGAAAAAGGTACTTTTCTTAAACTTTCTCCTAAAGCATTCAGCCAGATGATATGTCGTTCTGCAAACTCAGATGTATCGTTTTCTGAGTTAGGGAAAAATTGTTTTATTAATCTCATAAATGATCTTGAATCATTCACA